>CEUP01047106.1_pt1 | contig 200424 bp, 214 predicted proteins | sample 531371 | NCBI WGS metagenome assembly CEUP01 (sample SAMEA2622738, study PRJEB7988) | marine metagenome | biome: marine biome (ENVO:00000447); feature: marine epipelagic mixed layer (ENVO:xxxxxxxxx); material: "saline water (ENVO:00002010), including plankton (ENVO:xxxxxxxx)" | depth 150 m
CCTCGATTCAACACGTTATATGTTGCTTCAATTGCTGCGGCATCATTTGGATACTTCTTCATGGCATCCACGAATGGCCGTTTTGATATTACGTGCATTCAAACCCCGTTTACTATTGGTAAACTATAACACTTTAGATAGGGTTTACAAGTAGTAAACCCCGTTAAATCTTAACTTATTTATTGTTTTTTAGGTCTCCCGCGTTTCTTCGGCATCGGCATCATTGCTTGAGCTACTTTTCTAATGTGATTAAAGTCTACATCTGTGTAGTCACGCTGAGCCGCTTCTGTCTTATGGTGCAGGAGAGTTTGAATTATACGTGATGTGTCCGGATTGCCTTTCTTATCAAGTAGCCTTTGAGCGAAACGAGCAAAACTATGACGGCCAGCATGACTACTTGAATTACTGTAACCAAAGTCTTTATAAAGTTTTGTTAGCAGGTTCTGAACAGCCGTAGCAACCATATATTCCTTGCCTTTCGACACTTTACGAGTAAGCGAAAACGGTTGCCACATACCTCGCCAGTTACTAAGAAATACATGCGACTCAGGGTCTAAGCCCCTATATTCATCCGAACCACGCTTAGCCAGCCCAATTCGATGCTTTACTCTAGCATCGAACCATTTCTCTAAGTATTCTCTATATTCACGCACATTAGGGATGTGAGCTATGGCCGGATAATTACCCTTCGTTCCCTCTTTTCTCAAGCGTGTAACGAACATTAAAGAACCATCTGGATACAGCGCTTCTTTCACTTTCCATTGGCTTACTTCCACAGCTCTGAAACAACTGAAATAAGTGGTTAATAACATGCACTGATTTCTCAGGCCAATAAGTGGATCAACCCTTTCATTATCGACACGCTCAACCATATCCAAGAATTCATCTGGAGTAAGGGTTTCGGGCTGCTTTACCGCACGTAACGACGGTGGATTCCATCTCCACTTAAAATCTATATTTTCTTCTGACATCATGATATAGGAAAATTAGTTTCCTATATGGTAGTGCAAAATAATAGCAACCGTCTACAGGTCGCTTTCAATGAAGAGTGATAGGAAACGTTGCAGAGAGAGTGAATCGATATTACTCAGTATGACTTCATACTTAGTATGAGAAACTTTATTACCCTCCGACAAAAGCCACCTGCCACAAACATCCAAGCACCAAAATCTACCAGGTTTTTCGCAGGAAAATCACGAGATGAAAATCAACCCTTGACGACGTGCGCACGTTACAATAATATGATTTCAACTGCTAAGGAATTAAAGGAATAGCAAAAATGAAACATGACACGATTAAGCAAATATCAGAAAGCGCCAAGCAACTTACCACGGCAGCGTCACAAAAGCGTTTCATTAACAAAGCGTTCCGTGAGCTTGATACAAAGCAGGGACTGCCAAGTTGGAATGCCGACTTTAGCGTGGCACAACGCGCCATTTCGCGGGTTAATCGCGGGATGAAGGAATGCAGTATTCAATTTACCCCGTATCAATATGCCAACTCCATTGCTATCGAAATGCGCAGTGTAGTTAAGGATGCCTGGAACTAAAACCGGGCAGTAATCAAATTATCTTTTATATAGGGAACACCATGTTTAATAAAAGTGAACTGGAAACACTGAAACTGGCTGCACGCTTAATGCAGACTGAATTGGGAAGTGATTTTTTTGAAGAACACGCCACCGCTTTGGTTATTCAAAATGAAACCGGCCTCATGCAATTGGAGGCCAAAATTAGCAGCATGCTAAGCCAATCTGAGCTTGCGATGTCTGATGACCAGTATAAGGCGCTTGGCGTGTCTGTTGAGCATCTGACAGACACAGATTCAAAGCTGCTTGAAGCAATGGCGGACAATCCTGAAAACAACATGGTAATGGGTCGAGCCACTGGCTGGCTAGTTAAACTGTATGGTAATGAGGGCGAGTCTGAAAAATACAGCGGCATGAGCGAAGGCTTTCAGGATGTGTTGAAAAAGGCAAGTGAAGCGGGTTTTAGGCTGGTGGAATTTGATACCGATGCAACAACCTATAACGCCTTCCCGGTACAGCAAAGCTAAGTAAAGGAGCAGATTATGTCAGCCAGCGATTTCTTACAGCAACTCATTGACGGCAACATGGACGAACGTGGTGCCAACCTGTTTACCTCAGAAGGCGGGAATGTCGCGTTCTTTAAAAAGGTGAGCGATACACAGTATTTTCAGTTTGCCTTTACCCCGGGGAACTCGCCCGCCATTGAGTCGGGTATTGTGGATATGACCGATGTCGAACTTGTCGAGCATATCAATGAGAACCTTGATACTTGGCATGTCATCAAGTGCCAACTGGATGAGATATACATTGAAGATGGCCTGGTGCACGCGCCGATGGAATTGACCATTCACTGGGGAGAAGTATCCACTCGTGAGCAAAATCCACCTGTGTCCTATACATTTAAAACACAAAAGGAAGAGGATGCCTTTATTGACGGAGTTGACGCCGCCATTGATGTTTACCCTGGCGAACTTGAAGATGACGCTGATTTGGACGGTTACGACAATGATGAGCGTGCGGCCTTTGTGCGTGGTTTGGAAGCGGCTGAAGGTTACTCTGAGTACGTAATTGTTGGGATGTGAGGAATTATGTTTTTAATCGAGAAGTGTGTCGTAAATAACGTCTGCGCTGCTTACACGAAAGACAGCAGCCACCTTTGGGTTCAAGCGTGGGGGAAAGGTAAAGCTATCATCGATGGGCTCGGTGTTGATAATGCCGTATCAACGTTTGTGAAATTGACCTCGAAGGTAAGAAGTGCACCCTATCGGATCAGAACGGTTTGCCACTCGCCTGTTACACTGGCGGCAATTAATACAAATGATGAAGATGACTTCAAGTGGCACTCATTAGGGGCCGTAATATTCAATGCTGAAAGCGCCCTAAACTCGAAAGTAGCCGTGAATGAATCTATCGGTGCCGTTATTCCCGGTACAGGGGGGTTAGTGGCCGGTGCAACTGCCATTAAAGATGATCTTGTTCAGCGTATTGTAGAGGAATGTGCCAGCGCATTGTCTGGGTTGGTGGCAAGTCATGACGTGGAGGTTAGATACAATTCAGACGGGAAAAGTGGCGGGGCCTGGTTAAAAACCAGTTTAGTAGAGGGGTTACTGACAAATTCAGATGTTGGGCTAACCTACTCCGCCAGTTCAAACATGTACGCACTCCAGGTTAGCAATAAATTTTTAGCATCACCGGCTCATGGCAATAGTGACAACTGCTTTAATGGATTGCGAGATCATTACAGTCAGCATGAAACGCTGGCGGCTGCAATTACCACGCTTCAAGAGGTAGTCAAACAAGCATCCAAAGCCGAAATAAAATACTTTCAGCCTTAGTCGAGCGCAATAAAGGCAACAGCATTGTGCGATACAGCGATAACACAAAAGCCGGTTACTACCGGTTTTTTTGTGCCTTGTTCGCCTTTCTTCTTGACAACGTGCGCACGTTGTTTATAATAGCCATATCACGTAACGAAATATTAGGGAAACATCATGGGTTGGACTTTCGGGAATTTCTGGAGAACAAAGCAAGACGTGGTTGAGCACTGCATTGATTGGGGTACTCGATTCGCTACTTTAAATCATTCAGTGCGCGGTAATCGTTTATGGGTATTGCTTCAGTACAATGAAGGCGAAAGAAAAGGTGATGTGTTTGTTGCACTTTATCTTCTTTCAAATAGTGGTGGTGAGTGGGGCTACAAGGACTTGGATGATACCGTAGGTCCCTATTATTACGACTGCCCTCTATCTTATCTGACAAAGACTATCGAGTCTGGCCGAGCCCTGTCAGAGTCCACGAAATCCTGGCATGAAAATGTGCGTAAATATCACGCAGAGCAACGCTCAAAGAAAAAAGAAGTGACCAAAATGGCATCTAAATTAAAGCCTGGGGTAGTGCTTGAGTTCTGCGATAAACAATACAAGCTATGCGAAAAATACCCGGGCCGTAAAGGATGGGAAGTCCGCTGTTTGGATGACAACAAGATTTATCGAATGATGCACAAACAGGTTAACCAGGCAACGCTGGTTGCCTAAACGCCTACTGATTCAAAGTGGAAGAAGCAATGAAAAAAATTGATATCAATAAATCCATGGAAGGTAAAACAGTATTTCTTGTTCCTACCGGGAACAACGTTAACCGTCGAGTTGGCAAAGACGTGTTTGAGCAAGTTGTTGAAGCCAAAATTGTTAAGGCTGCGAGGGTTAATGTGACCTTTCAAATTGCAGGCGTATATGAGCCAAAAGTTTATCGTCAGCAGAATAACGACTTGAATCTTATCGTTAGCACAGGTGATTGCAATGCCGGTTACAACGTGTTTCTTACTAAAGAAGATGTTGTCGATGAGCGTATAAGAGTGGGCGTGTTACGCAAAATTCGTGATGGACACTTAGATATGAATGCAGCGCAGGCTAAAGCTATTGCAGAAATCATGTGCTGGGAACTATAAGCCGATTAAAAAGCGCCACCAGCACATCATTAACAGGCACCTCACTTTAGGGGTTGGAGAATAACATGTACACGTTAGATCGATTTGACGACCAGATCATCATTCCTTCATTGAAGGCACACGCCGGTTTCCCAACCGACGTTCAAAGCGCCTATTTAAACGCCGAAGAAATCAACCTTGATTCATACGACCTCATAATTCTTGCCTTATCGGGAGGCAAAGATTCCATCGCATGCCATCTACGTATGCTGGATATGGGGGTTGATCCGAAGAAAATCGAATTCTGGCACCATGATGTTGACGGCAATGAAGGTAGTGAGTTAATGGATTGGCCCTTTATGCGAGAGTATGTACGCGCTTATGGTGAAGCATTTAGTGTCCCGGTATATTTTTCGTGGTTAAAAGGCGGTATGGAAGGCGAAATGCTCAAGGATAATGCCTATAGTCAGCCTCATATCATTGAAACGCCGGATGGCATTCTTGAACTGCCTCGTCTTACTACCCGCAGCCAGCCAAGTTCACGTTTAATGTTTCCGCAGCAAAGCGCCAGCTTACAAACGCGTTGGTGCAGCTCATCTTTAAAAATCGATGTTGGCCGTCGCGCCATTACCAATCAGGACCGACTGCTTGGAAAGAAGATCTTGTTTGTGACCGGCGAGCGTCGCTTGGAATCAAGCAACCGCGCTAAATACAACCAGCTCGAACGGCACATGAATGATTGCCGTAATGGCAAGAAAGCCCGTCATGTTGATGTCTGGCGACCGGTTCTGAACTTCACAGAAGAGCAAGTGTGGGAGTTGATGGAGAAACACGGCGTGTTGGCACCTGTGCCCTATCGACTTGGCTGGAATCGGTCTTCTTGCATGACCTGTATTTTTAATAGTCCGGCAATTTGGGCCACCATTCACGCGTATTGGCCTGAGCGAACAATCGCAATTGCCCAGTATGAGCAACGATTTGGAAAGACCATTTCACGAAGTAAGAAAGACGTGATCCAGATTGGCAATACAGCACAGGCATTTACAATTGAAGATGAACTGGCATTCGCCCAGGCAAGCCTGAAAAAGTACACGCTACCGGTGCTTGCAAATAAAGAGCATCAATGGACTATTCCAAAAGGTGCATTCAGTAAGGAAGCATGTGGCTCTGTATGAGCCACTTATCAAAACAGCCATTTAGAGGAACCGTTATGACACATACAACGCACATTGAGAATGACAGTACACTTATCATTAAAGTCAACGCCAGTGGCACCCCTTCAGATGCCCTGGCTGGCGTAAAGCAACTGTTCGACCCGGAACTGGGTGAGGGCTGGATGAAACAGTATGCAATTCTGAGCAACCAGACCAGGCAAGCAGCGATTGACATTGAAACGCTGGCAAAAGAGCACGCGGTTGATTTAGTGTTTGGTCTTGAGTCAGAAGACAGAAATATCGACGCCTCTGCCGAGTTAGCATCCGCGCTCATTTTCGATGCCGTGCAGATGTCATCAAGCCTGACGATTAATGTCGATGGGGTTGAATATGATCTTGAAACCTATGTACCGAATATGCCAGATGAAATGGCACTGGAAATCCTGGAGGATGCAAAGAACAACGCAATTAGCATGGCAAGCTCAGTGCTGGCGGGCGTACTTACCGGGGAAACCGAAGTAAAAGCGGCAAAAGATACCGGGTTTGACATTGAGTCAACACCTTTATTCAAAAATTGCCTGAATGACTGCATCAAATTGCTTGAAGATGCTGCCGGTAAGGCGAAGTTATCACCAAAAGGTATTGCCATTACACCGGATTTTTGTGATGTTGATGGAATCGACCTAACACACGTTAAACGGCGCATAGTTGAGCTTGCGAGTCTATTCGGTTGTGCTGATGATGACAGTAATTTTCGATTTGTTGTCAATGCATTGTGCGGCGAACTCACTTCGCACTTTAAATTAGACGCGTAAATTCGACTTTCAGGTTAACTGATAAGGAAAATGATGGCTTTAAGTAGAGAGCAAATTAACGCTCGGCTGGTGGCCTATGATGAAGCGATTGAGCATCTTGGTGACAATAACGCATTTGAAGACGTGACAGAACGCGAGCAAGCAAAGATAGTGGCGGCGCAGCTCACCAATCAACGTGATCGATTTTTTAAATTGCATGCAAAAACACTGACAAAAGGAGAATGATGTGACTGTTATGGTGCATCTGGATGCGCAACGAGGAGGATACCGGCAGGAAATCACTCACTGGCGTTACCGACAAGCCGGACCTGCCAGTGAGAGGGGTTTTACTGGCCTGGATGATAGTAAGAAATACCTATTCACATGCAAGCAATGTGGCTGCACAGAATTTGCAGACTTAAGCGAATCCCTGGCGGAGTGCGACAACTGTAGTACGCAATATGTTTTTCGGTACTGCGGCTAACGCACGGAAAATCCGAAGACCTGAAAAAACCACAAAACCGGTTGCTGCCGGTTTTTTTGTGCCTCAGCTTATCATTTCCACTTGACAACGTGCGCACGTCATATATAATTGCATTATCATGTAATGAAACAATTTTAAGGACAGAAAAATGGGCAGCGAGATTAATACTAAAACCCCTACAATAGAAATTCATTGGGGAGAAGCTGCAACAAGAGCAGAAACCATGCCTGAATTGCATGTCTTTGATAGTGACGAAGAAGCTGTGGCATTTATCGAAGGTGCAGACTTCGCAATTGAAAGTTTTCCAAACGATGTAGATGCATCAGAATATGATCTTTCAGCCTACTCTGAGTCAGCACAAAAGGCATTCATACTAGCTCTGGAAGCTGGTAATGGCTTCGCAGACTATGAACTGGGTGATCGTACTTCATCCAATGTAATTTAATATTTTAAGAGGCAGACTCCTACCAGTCTCAATGGTTTCAATTAACCGTACAAGCGAAGGTGTCATTGTTGATGTTTTCGATAAATCCAATGACAGTTTAGGCACTTTGGCATTGGAAGATAACGACTTTTCAGAAGGATTTGCTCAAGAGCTTCAAACAAAAGGTGCATCTGGATGCGCAGCGAGGAGGATACCGGCAGGAAATCACTCACTGGCGTTACCGGCAAGTGAGAGGGGTTTTACTGGCCTGGATGATAGTAAGAAATATCTATTCACATGCAAGCAATGTGGCTGCACAGAATTTGCAGACTTAAGCGAATCCATGGCGGAGTGCAACAACTGTAGTACGCAATATGTTTTTCGTTACTGCGGCTAACACACGGAAAATCCGAAGACCTGAAAAATCCACAAAACCGGTTGTTGCCGGTTTTTTTGTGCCTCAACTTATCATTGCCACTTGACAACGTGCGCACGTTATTTATAATAAAGGCATACTTTGATGAAACAAACAATTTAGAGGGTTAGAAAGATGTCTCAATATCCATTTGAAGTAAATGGCGCAACAGTGCCATGTGAGAACGGCAAGCCAGTTAAGGTTGATGCTGATGCTTTTAACCTTTGCTCAGAATGTGGCGCAGAACTCACCGAGTGTGAAGATGGTTTCGGTACGACGCATGGCACTTGTAGCGACTGTCTTTATTGTGACGACTAAACCCCTATTGCAAATAACCCAAGGAAAAAGATATGGAAAACACAGCCATGAATGACTTCACCGTAATTGGTCACTATGAAGAGAATGGGCAGATTTTTTGTGATCACGTAAAAGCCGCCAGCGGGTCAGCTGCGTTTGCTGAAGCCGCCAAGGAACGACCTACTGCGGTATTTACTGTAGCGCTAAAAGGTAAGCTGACAGAAGGAACTGAACTGACATTTTCCGGTGAAAGCCTGGTTGACGCGGATACCATTTTGTCGCAAACCGATGTGTTTTGTTAGCTGGTGGTTTACTCCAGGCAAAAAAAAGCCACCAACCTGGAGGGAAAGTGGCTAACGCACATACATCTTTTTAGGATTATAGACAAAAAATGCTCTTGCAGTATGTAGAACAACACAGCACTTGTCAAGACTAATAGTTAAATAATATGCATAAGGCAATATGATGAAAAAGCCATTATTAATACTCCCCTGCTCCGCTGACAAGAAGGAAGGTTCGTGGCCCGCTCATGAGCTATACCAGGGTAAGGGATACCTGTCTGTTCTAAAGAAATATTGGAAAGGCACTGATGACCGGTTTAATGTGGCGTTCTTGTCAGCTAAGTATGGGCTGGTCATGTCTGATGAGGTAATTGAATCTTATGAGCTGAAGATGACGCCGGAAATTGCAGCGGAGATGAAAACAACGGATCACGTCAAGGGGCAAGCATTGCGCCTCATTTCAAAGGCAAACCCTGGTTTTATCTGCGCTTGCCTGCCAGAACTGTACATGTCGGTACTGGATAGCTGGATTGACTGCGAAGATACCATCGTGATGCGCCCCCTTAAAGGTTCGGGCATTGGTGAGCAGCGCGGTTTTCTAAAGCGTTTTCTGGAATCAATCGGTAGCGCCCCGGGGCCTGAGCTGTATGTTTTCCATTTCCCTAGCCAGCGAGAACATATCATGGCAAAGGTCGTTGTGGCACCAGGCGATATTATAACGCCGTGGATTGACGGAAACCCTGCCGGAGACAATGCGCGTTACCATACACCGGTTTGCATCAACAGTATTGAGCGGGATAAGTTCGGCAGAGTGTCGAGAATTGTTGATGCTAACGGGAATAAGTGGCAACCACAGCAAGTAACAATGGGATTGTCTGTTGAAGAAAAAACTGTTGCAATTGAACATTGTGACGGTATTTCAACAAAAAAAGGTCTGTTAATGCTGAGTGATATTCAACGCCATATTGAAAAGACCGTATGTAAAAGCTTACTGCAAGCCGCCTGATAGGGAGAGACAAGCCTTGACACTCTTATATTTGAGGAATATGGTACATTCCTCTATACTGTATACCGTAAAACGCAACTATAAGGAGAGTTCCTATGCGTATTCGTCTGGAAAGTGGACCAAAAGTTTACTAATCGTACTACTGGTGATTTGCGGCAGTAGTACAGCTTTTGCCGCTCAAACGCCACCAGCTTCCACACAAAGCACAAGCCAGTCTGCCGCACCGGCAAGCTCCCAGTCAAACGTTACACCAAGTACACCGCCAGCATCAACGCAGCAAGCGACGGTTCCACAAGCGCAAGCTACTACTGGCAATACGTCCCCCGCAACAAAGCCTTCGACAACTAAGCAAGACTATTCCTTTATCGGGTTTCTCACAGATTTATCAAAGAAGGACTCACGGGTTGCACTGGGCCTACTTACTCTTGGGTATACGTTATGCGCCCTATTGTTGGTTAATGTGCTTCTCCCGGCCTTTCGTCACTACCGGAATTTGAAAAGCATCAAGCTTAGTTACCTGGAGTTCCTTCGAGCTGATATTGATAGTGTCAAAAAACGATACGATCATGTCGTTCCAAGGAGTGAGGTATCTGCGATGCACCCAGGCTGTCACGATAGCAAGTCGTGGCTGGAAATTCTTACAAAGAAGGATTCTAATGCCAAAATTCCTGCTGAAATCGTACAAATTGACAACCTCTTACACCGGGCTATGCAAAATGTCAGTGAAGAACTGCCCTACTACCCTTTAATAACGTACACAACAATGCCTTCTACTGAGATCAGTCATGACCACCCTCTATGGAAGTTAAAGCGAGAACACACCAGGGTCATTTCGCGCTATCTCAACTCAGAAGTCGAAGTACAGGAAACAACAAAAAGCCTGTACTCATCTCCTATGTTTGACTGGATCAACGGAGATAATGTTGAACAACGCAAACGATGGATAATGGGTGCTGAGTCCTTATTGGATGAACTGGCAAACCATTACCTGCATGTCAAGGAGCTTGATGAGCTGCTGGAAAAGCTCCTAAAGCCCTACCGCTTTCTCTTCATGTTTAAGGTTTATTGGCGCGTGTGAGCTATTGCAGAAGCGATAACGCACACTCAAGTGAAACGATCACATCGTCATGCGCAATAGTAAATCCATCGGCGTCCGGGCGAGCTAACGAGAGTAGATTACTAATAATCACTTCTGCTTGCTCCGTGCGCCGGTTGGCATTCAATACAGCCTGGTGCTGCAATGGCGTAAAAACGTCAATATCGAGAATAGGCATGTTCATTCCTTTGGGTAAACTGTGAGTTTATTCTGCGAACTGAACAACGTTTTGTCACCTGTACTAAAGGCAATTTTGAGGAGAAGCCGTTTAAATAGCTTTGGGGGAAATCGGCATGACCACTATATGTAGTGGTTTAGCAGCTGATGAAAAGCGCAATATGTTGTGTCTTAGGGTTTTGAACCGGCCTGCGGATATGCTGACAAAAGTTCAGTCATGATAGCTTGTGTCAAGCCGGTTCGTTTCGCATTTCTAAATTGGCGGATCTGCTGACGCTCTACACCCAGATATTTGGCCAGCTGGTTATCATTGTTGAGACCCAAAATGTCGATAAGGCGATCTACTATTTGTGAGTTTGTAAGATTATCTTTCATGTAATTAAAATATTGACAACATTAATGTAAATATTATAATGACATCACACAATTGAGTCAATCGCCAATCAAGGAAGTCATATGACCACCGACACGCTAAATGTTGAAGTGAAGCAAGTTTACGGTAGCCCAGTATATTTTTGGAACGGTAAGCGACTTTTAAAATTCCCGGTAGAGAGACCACTGGGGAAATCAATTTATGTGTTTAGTCGTACCGGGGAGTTTATTGGTCAAGGCTCCGGCTCAAAGTGTAAGCAAACTGGTGGATGCATCACAATTAAAGGCAAAAAATATGACAGTAATCATGAGCTTTTATGGGCTTACACGTAACAAAAGGCCTTCCCGCATAAGTTGCACATCGGTAAACTTCATTTTAAAAATAAATGGAGACGCTTATGGAAAACTACTATCAATTAATAAGTGAAAAGCGTTGGGATGACTTTATTTCCGTCATGAAGAAAACCCAGCAAGATGGCAAAAAGAAGTTTACCGCATTAAATGCAATAGAATGGGAGCGAATTTGCAGCGTATTTGAGTCGGAGTTCATACGTTATATTTCTGAAGAGAAAGCAATTTTGATATCAGAAATGTGCAAAAAAATAATTCAGCACGCGGCTGGTGGATATATAACGCTTACAGAAAAAGGGCAGCGTACTATCGAAGATATGGGTATTGATGCGCTGGTGGAGCAAGAAAGCCCTGAATTAAACGCCTTTGCAAGAACATGTGTGTTAAGTGAAAAAGCAAAGAACATCATTGAGGACAACAAAGCCAAACCAAGACGAGCCTCCGAGAAGCCTAGCAAAATAGTCAGGACAGATTGGTTAGTTCCGCTATTCAAAAGTCAACTTGAAAACGTATTTTACAAGGCACTGAAAGAAGTCTATGACCAATCCTTTATTTACCCCAATATGGCGTTAAGCAATATCTTTGAAAAAGAAAGTATATTCCCCCATCTTACCAGGGAAGAGCAGGATTATTTTTTTAAAGCCGTTGTTGATTTTGTTGTATACGATCCAGATGACGGCCACCTCCCCAAGTTATTCTTCGAAGTAGATAGCCATTACCACGATAATGATAAGGCTATTGCCAGGGACAAAAAGAAAGACGGGATATTTGAGGCTGCTAACATTGAACTTATCCGCATTCGCCCGGTACCTGGCTCCAGAACGCCACGAAGTGATTTTGTAAAAGCGATAAAAGAAAATGCCAAAAATAAGCGCTTGTAATTAAAATTTCCTGGTCGCGCAGATAATCGGTATGCTGGGTTAAACAAGTCACTTTAAAATTATGCATAATGAATATATATTGGCCATAAACAAATAGCCGATTTATTCAATGTCAATACAAATTTTAGGAGTGATTGCTTGCATAATAGGAATAGGGTCCTATCTGTTTGATAGCGGAGTGAGGTACAAGTTAAGTCAGTTCATCTCTTCGTTGTTGTTCGCCGGTCACTACGGGCTGTTAGATGCATATAGTGCTGCGGCAACACAATTGGTCAATGCCATTCGAGGCTTGCTGTCGATTAACATATCCAACAACGCACTCTTAGCAGTTCTGTATATAGCCTATTGGGGGATTGGCGGTTATTTTTACACGAACCTCAACGATATATTGCCATTAATAGCGGTCACTATAGGTAGTTATGCCATTGTAAAATTGGACGGCTTGAAGTTTAGAGTAACAATGCTGGCACCAAGCTTAATATGGGTATTGATAGGCACTATTGAAAATAGTATTGGCGGGGTTGCTATGTCTTCAATCATTCTTTGTATAAACATAACCAAAATTGCAAGGCTTATGCCCACCAGGGAATAATTGCCAGAGACGAGCAATATTGACTTACACTTAACCAAGTACGCCTTATGATTCATCCAATTCAGCAAAATGAATGACTTCTGATACACATTCAAAGCAAGATGGACATGTGATGTCGATTTCCACAGCACCTTGCGATTCATCAATAACCACTGCCCCAGCGTGCGCATCCTCCATATCAGAACCGCAAGAACCACACGGCGCAGCGTCTTGAATTTCAACGTCGCCAGTCACGGTAGCCTGACATTCTACACAGAGGAACATCACTGATACACTGATGCCAGATGAACTGATATCGACAATGTCGGCTCCAATATTACCGTTGGCCATATTAGCTCCGCACGCTGAACAATTCATTGTTTTTTCCAAAACGATACTCCCATAGTGTTATTCTTTGTTACGCGCAAGCATTAAGAAATGCGGGGTTCCAGTACGTGTCATCGCCGAATTGCGTGAAGCGTGGAAACGATTGTCGAATATACTCCCACATCATATCAATACAAATCCAGCGCCTACCGCTTATTTCAGCGGACTCCCCTACTGTCAATGTACCTCCAAATGTATCAACCACCAGCTGCCCAGGTTTACTCAGAAAGTTAACCAAAAATCGACTTAGTGACTCCGGAAATTTAGCCCCGTGCTCAGGTAGTCCATTTTGCCTTGCGTAGCGTGATACTCTTCTTCCAGAGCCACAATAGTTTGAAAAATTAAGCACATTCGTTGGAATCCGTCCGGCAGTCTCGTTGCTGTATGCACCTAACTGTTTAATGTATGCGCCATCACCATAAGCCGAGGCTTGGCTTACCCCACCTCGTGCGACAAAGTTGATATGCGCATCAGAATGAGCTTGAAGCACTTGTTGGTTGTCACTGAAACAGGCAAGAGGATCGTTTGTGAGCCAAATGACAAATTCGTAACCGACGTTTAATTGATAGTGTTTTTTGCTCGCCCACTGGTAGGGGCCTGGCGCTTTGTTAGAAGTCCAGATGAGTCTATCCATTAAATGTAATGAAAACCGTTTTTTCAGAGCAAGCGTTAATTCTTCCAGATACGTTGATCTCGCCGGTGACTTATCTTCGAATATGTCGTTACTCACATTCAAGGCGATGCTCCCCCCCTTAGCCAAGTTGGCCACCCATGGCTCTAGCACCCGAGATAAGAAGTCGATGTATTCGTCTATGTCAGGGTTACCATAGGCCCGCGGGCTTTTCAGTGGATATGGCGGCGAGCTAAGCACCAGGTGAACAGGTTCGTCTATGACCTGCTTACCAATTAACGCGCTATCACCCCAGATAGCGACACCCAATCGCGTACTCATTGCAATCATGCCTTTTGCGCAGTTAATTGAGCGAAGCTTAATGCGATGGTTATTTGATACTCCCCACTCTGAGCGGTCGATGCGCGTCACAATTCCTTCCTGCTTCAAAGACTGCTGGATCCACCTTACGCGCCGGAAAAATAGGTTGTGTGTTTCTTTTCCCGCGGCTCCATATTGTTCAGCGTTAAAGCCCTTTTCCGCCAACCGGGCGTAAAGCGCCTTATTTGTTAGTGGATAGTCCGCCATTTCGTATAGAGATTGAATGAGCTGCTTCATAAAAATGCCTTGAAATAATGCATAAAACATATATTATATGCTTAATTTTGTAATTTCAATATGGAAAGGTAATGGTAGATTTTAAACTTGAGCACCCGGACCACCACAATGACAATGCCACTATGTCAATATCTGTAAATGGCATGTGCGCTTCAATTGCGATCAACTTAAAGCAACAGGCAATGTCTGAAGACCGCGAAAAACTTCAATCGCAGCTTCAAGAACTCCTTGCACCCGTTGCCGCTTCAAGCCTGGTTAATTCCGTTATCGTTGAAATTGGTCGGGATGAGTTAGCTTAAAGCGTAACTGTGTTTTCCAATTTATATAGATAAAAGTCTAAATAACTAAAAGACTGTATTTTTTCGGCCATCCTACAATTGGAGAGAAAACCACTTTAATTAACCCTGTAAACACAATCGAAAACTAACTCTTTTTCGCAGGAAAGCCGTTCAATCTGCTTTTTATTTTTTGACAGTCCTTTACCGAATACATGCCCCACCTGATTTGAAATTCACCACCATCATAAAACAGCCTTATAGGATTTCCATCAGACCATCCATTTATCTTATTAAAACCAAGAACTTCATGATCAAATTTAAGGAATTTAAAATAGTACAATTTAAAATACCCTTCTCCAATTTCTAAGACCCGGTAAAGATAAAAGCACCAAAATATGCAAACCAAAGAAAGAGGGATATGGAAATAACAAAACCCACTATTTACATACAGTTGCCACCCCATAAAAATGGGTACAATCAGCAGCGGAATACTGAATATTAAAAGTAAAAGTATATAACTGCCCAAAGTAGGCCTAATTACCGTTTTATTACACATAATTATTTTTTAATGCCGTCACGAACAAGTAAGAAATGTTATGCGATAAGGTGATACAAAGATTCTCACATGATCCGGTAACAAAGCAAGGCTCTTTGAGCGTGACAATAGCCTAATTAACCCCCCTCTTCTTTTACCTTGACCACTCATGTCACCACCAGCATAATATGCATATTGAATAACCATTAGGCACAAATATGTTTGACCAGATAAACCGCGATTTCTATCTCATTCAACAATATATTGAAGATGCATTGGCAGGCTATCGACCTCCCAATGATCTGGTACGTTGGTTTCAGGGAAAAATTACAGTTCCGTATGTGATAAAAAAACCATCACCTGAGTCACTCGCGGTCCCCAATGATGTCGCGGAAACGGTATTGAGTGCGATCACACTTGTGCTTCTAGAATTAGTGCCAAGCAAAGAGTTTAAAAATGGCTCGACGCGAATCAGTGTTGCAAACGACTATATTACACACTGCTGGCCACAGTATAAAAACGCCATCGAGCGAAATGTTGAGCATCCTGGTGAAATTACCGCAGCATTATCAACAAGCGATGCGCAATTTTTATCTGACTATAGCGACGAACTCGTGATGGCCGATGGTTGCCTGCTAAAAGCTTACCGAACATTTACTTTACGCGGCATTCAAATTTTTACACAGATGCTGGCAACGCGGATCTATTGTGGTGATGATAGAGCAGGCATGAACAAGAACAACTTATATATGGTGACCGTTTGTCTGAGGATTTTCAGGCGAGTGTATACTGATATTGCCGAAAATGGCATTCATTCTGAAGCTGAAGCAATAAAAATCCATGCTGACGTATGGAATGAAATTCATCAGTACCCCAAATACCTAAATGTACAGCCTCGCATTACGCTCATGAATGCATTGCATCCGGTTGCCCAGCTATATCCAGCGAATATCCATCCTAGTGGCGAGGTATTTTTATAAAATTCGGCATTGTTAGCAAATAATATAGATAACCAATAAAAAAGCCTCTGGAAAGAGGCTTTTTTGTGCTCGTTCTAACTCAAGCAGCAAGTCCTAACTTCAATAATGATGAACCTTCAATCTTCTGAATAGAGCCGAACGCCGCTGCCGCTTCCCGCATGCTTATGCCAAGCTCCTCTGCCGCTTGCTCTTTCGACTTCAGCCACCCTTTTAATCTGCCAAACTCAACGTTCAGTTTACAGATGAAATGCTGATTAAAGTGAATGTGAATGGTGCCTTTCTTGTATGCGCGAGCGCTGAACAAGGTGAGCGTTTCACCAGTTTCGTGATCCTTATATTGTATGTGGTTGCGTTTACCCGGCGTCCAGGTGAATGCGTTAATGCCTTCACATGACGATATGTCAAAGCCAATATTCATGGCAATGGTGCGTAAATCACTTAAGAAGTTAGACGCAGTGCTATTCAGGCCGTCCTCATCGCAACAACCACAACGCTCAAGTATCACCCGGTATTCTAAGCTGTAACGGTCCAAATCACGCGGTTTGGAAAAATAGCGCCACTCCTCATCTCTAAACGTGCGCTGATTCGACTTATACAATACGATATTTGCTCGCTCTACCATCTTTTCGCACATTTCTATTACTTGAGCATCATAATAATCATTGGCGTGTTTGATTGCCCAGATCACAATCGCATGGATATTGGCCGGGGTAAAATCAATGCTTGTTTGCGCGGTGAGTTGGTCACGAAGCGTTTTCCTTGTACTCGAAATAAGTTTGTTCGTGATCACATCCATATGGTCGAACATTTTTTCCCAATATACGTTCTTAAGGCCACTTATCTTGAGTTTTAGGGCGTTACGTATCTCGTCGATGTCCACATTTAATTCAGACAGCAATTCACTGCTTAACTCGCCGAGCTTGGTATAGTTGGCAAGCAGCTGGTGCATTTGCGTTTGATATGAATCCACCAGCGAATTAACCACGCCCTTTTTTTCGGTCAAGGCCAGTTGGCAGGCTTCTTCCGCCCGGCGCTCATTTACCCTTTGTTGTGCGTATGACGACAATGAGGATGAAGGTGCAGAAATGTTAAAGTACGTTGAGAACCATAGGTAAAATGCGTCGGTGCCGCGGCGTGTTAAATCAATTTTAATGACATTCACAACTGCACGAGCCTGGCGCTCCCCTTCTTCAAAGGTGTAAGTACCAAGAATGTCGGCTTCAACACCTCTGGCCTCCAAAGCATCATTAATTTTCTGGCTTTTTATCCAGCGGGTTGGGATAGTCAGGTAAATGTAATTGCAGTTGGCTTCCAGAATGATTTTTTCACACCACTCTTCGAACACTTTATAAGGGGGGTTGCTATACACATTGTCTACACGCTTATCAATCAATGTTTGTTCGAGAAAATCCGTACCCACAATGCAGATCTTCTTCCCCATGGCTTTGATCAGGCGAGTCGACTTTTCAATAGCGTATTGCTGTCCCTTCGTTAATGCATTAAGCACCCGGCCATCACCGGCGCCAATGTCTAGCACTGAGCCAACAAAGGGTTCACCACGCTCACGCTCCCAACTGGGCATTTGAGATAGCAGGTCCTGTTTAACAATATCGATGATTTCCGGTGTAGATGGATACCATTCGTAATCCTGATCTGCCGCTTTCAATTCTGCAACCAATGACATAATAAACTCCAGCCCCTGAATGCCGGGGCGCACACTATCTGTTTAACAAGATAGCCCTTTAAACTCTGACTTAGGGCATGCTTCAATTCGGGCAGCTTCTTTTTTCGAGCACTTTGCCACTCGCTTTACCGAGTGATACGTTTTATCAATCCAACGCACCCCAAAAGAATAGGAGAAAGAGGTAAACAGCGGCACAGCTTCTACGACTTTGAACCAGGCACGCTTTTGATGATTGTAAAAACAACGACCCACGATATCGGCATGAAAAGACGGCTTTACGCTCTCGTGCTCAGAAAATTGCTCCAACATATCCATCCCCTTACGCCTTCTTACCTGTGACCATAAACACAGCAAAACCACCACTTACCGGTTTTACCCCATATGACGTGACCACCAGTGAGCTTGCAAAAAACGTCATCTCGCCACGCTCAAGGCGTTTAAATTGGGGGGAGCGCTCTGCAGCAGCAATTGAGCTGTAAGGCTTGCCATTTGAGCTGACAAACATTTCAGACACTTTATCCAGCGGGTTTGTCAGGTTGTGAATGCGGGCGTGTAGCCAGCTTGCCGCTACCGATTTGGCATTTTTATAGCCGGTGCCCACGACAGAAGACGGGCGTAAGTTGTTATCCATTAAGTCAAACAACATACCCTGATAACGAATCAAATTTAAGTCAGACATTTCAAACCCCTATTTATTGTTGAGGTGCACATAAGATGGAACAATAATAAACGTGCGCACGTCACATGTCAACAATTAAATTTTATAGAGAAAACATAATAATAATTTGACGTGCGCACGACACAAAGGTAAAGTATAAATATCAACGACGCACCTCGGTCCTTCAGGGGTTGGTATTAAATATGGACAACATTACTCGCCTTCTTAGTGAAATTCAGTCACTAAAGAAACAGCCAAGCGTAAATAAAGAATCTCTGAACGCTTTGTTTTCAATTGCCGGTGAACTGGAAAGTGAAAACGCTCTTTTGCCTTCGTTTACGTTACAAGATGACACCGGCCATGGAGATGTGACCGGCAATGTTAATAATGTCGCTCACCTCGGCCTTGCCATACACGTTGAAGGTTATGGGGAATACTCAAGCCAAGCTGACCAGGGCGCTCCAGTATACATCGAGAAGTATGACGGCGAGTTACGTGTCCTTGTCTACGCTGATATTAATCAAGAAGACCCTACTCATGTGGTATGCCTTGAAGGGGCACGCCTGGACAAACGCAGTGCATAACGAAGGAGAAAGCCCTATGAAATTAACGTTAACCCCTAAGCTGCTAGTGGCACTTCGTACTATTGAATGCCGCAGAGCACTCGCTATCAATGAGGTACGACTTGGATTAATCACTTCGTGGCCAGATGCCCTTCGCGAGTACATTGATTCGCTCCCGCGAGCATGCTTTGAAGATTTGGGATTGAAGCGCAACAAGGGCTGTCTGGATGCACTTGAGAACCTAAGAATTCCAGATGAATGGATGCAAGCGCCAGAATATGAGTTAAGCAATTTCGAATTCGGATTTATCGGATGATTTACACCGTCAAGAACGGTCCATTTACATTACTTTTAACGCGCACCCCGGCTTACAGGGGTTGAGGATAGACAATGCTAACTAACATGATCAACAAATTTCGCGAGCAACTCGAAAGCCGCATTACAGTGCTATTGGAAAGCGTCGAGTCTATCGATATTTCGAGCCTGAAATTGTCACTGGAAGGTGGTCGCACTATTGTAAAGATAGAAAACAGGCAATTTATTGATTTGGTGGATGACGGCGGTTACCTGTATTCACTTCATGCCGTCTCTGATATCGACGACCTTCAGTCATTGGCGCAGATTATTGACGACCTGTTTAGCCAGCATAGCTTGAACGATAAGGAAAAAGCACACGTCAGATATCGCGCTACGTCTGACTCAGTGGGTGACAATGATGATGCATGGGAGGTCTACCGCATTGACGAAGATGACGACTCAGAAGACGTTGTTGCATTGGTGGCCACTGAAACGATGGCGATAGCACTAACCGCCCTACTTTGATATCCCCCACTTAACCCAATTAAACAGGCCCCTTAAACGGGGCCTTTTCGTTTAAATGCACTCCCAATTCCCACCAAAAAAACACTGTTAATTTAATATGCATATTGACACGTGCGCACGTTAATATTATTATGCATATATATTACATTTTAGGCATAAAAAGATGAGTAAAACAAAAGCACAAATGGCAATTGTTACCCGCAATCCAAAAGCGATGATGGAATACCAGCTATACGGTCGCTTGCCGCAGGTAGTGGAGCCTAAGTCACCGCTTATTACTTATCTTGAAAAAATGCCAGCAAGACAGCGAATGCACACTGGGCCGGTCACCTTGCTACCAAAGCTGGGTTACCAAACAAAGCTTACGTTTAACAACGCTCAGCTTTTACTTCAGTACCTGAAGCCACAACAATGGATGCACGGTTCGTGGCCTGCTGAGTCGCACAGAATTAAGCGTTTTCAACATGCAATAACAGATGCGCTATTTGCTGAAGCTTTGACGAAAAATAGATAAGGGGATATCACATGCAAACCAGTTATCACGAACTGAAAGAAAATAGCCCAAAGCGCTTATGGCTGGAAGGTGGAAAGCTGGCTGATGCAGGCTTTGGTAAAGACACCTTTTATCAAAAGGAGTTGGACATTGATAACCGCATTTTACGCGTTGTCGCCCTTCCTAACACACCAGAAAACGTAGCACGACATAAGCGCCGCGAAATCCAAAAAGTATCTGGCCGCAAGATGGCTGGTGGCGTGGTAAAGCCTATCATGGACATCATGAACGCGGACGTTGCAAAGCTCCTTGAAGGGACAAGTCGTTATTGCGCGAAGGTAAGATACGGAGAGATCGTATTTTCTATTGCACCAGAAGAGGTACGCAGAATTGAGCGTGTTAAAAGGTTCCTTAAAGCAATAAAGAGAAACAGCCTTGATGTAGCGACAGCGTTTGCCGGTGGTGGTATCAGCTCAAGTGCGATCAGCGAAGGTATTGAGTCAGCCGGGATAAAAACCAACCATAAATGGTTAGCAGAGATGGAAGGGAAATACCTGGACGTCGCCTTAGCAAACAATCGTGAACGCTATAAAGATACGCATTTATTCATTGGTCGAGTGCAAGAGATTGAAACCTCATTGGTAGAGCCTGTCGATGTATTTAATTTTTCCATGCCATGCACTAACCAGTCTAAGGTAGGAAAGGCAAAGAAAAACATTTCGACAGCGGAAGAAGCGCCTGAGTCTACCGCGTTGTTTGGGTTAATTAACTTGATCCGCGCATCAAACCCCGCTGTCATTACGTCTGAGAACGTAACGCAAGCCAGAAACTCAGCTACCTATCAATTATTGCGACATGAGTTAACAAGGCTTGGTTACACCATCTCGGAAAACGATTTAGATCAAAGCCAAGGGGGCTCTCTCGAAAAGAGAAAACGCTATTGGTTCGTTGCGACCAGCAAAGGACTTCCAAAAATTGATATTGCGAATATGCCTGTCACATCTGAAGACAATAAGCCTTTCAAGTCTGTTGCCGACATTCTGGATCCTGAAGAGGCAACCGAAGGAATGTGGAAAAGTATTGATAAACTCCAAGCACGTGAAGACAAGAATAAAAAAGCGGGCCGGGGCTTCTCGCTCAATAAGCTTACACCTGCAAGCAAAGAGATTGGCACGTTTGTGAGAAATTACGCGAAGCACCAGGTATCGAACCCTCATTTGTTCAGAAATGACGATAAAGAATATCGCCTACTAAACAAAAATGAACATGCCCGCGCCCAGCTCATCCCTACTCGCTTAGTAAATTATGCGAGCGAATCCATTGCGCATCAGATACTGGGGCAAAGCATCAATTACATGCACGGTGTTTTTATTGGCCGATTCATCGGTCGAGTAGCCAGCCTGCTCCGGATGCATGTATCCCATTATTCTTTACAGATGGCGGCTTAACATAGAAGACCCATAAGCTGGTTCGTCTTGATGGTTGCTTTTCTGCAGTTTGCGAATTGCAACCATATTTACAGCCCGCCAAATCATGCATATAATATAAACGATAAACATTGAGGCACTAAAATATGAAAACAGGTATCAGTGAGTTTTGTGGCCTATATGCCAAAAAGAGCGCTTTCGCTTATGTCTTTGTTCTACTTAGCTACCAAATTTATAAAAGCATTGGTGAGCAAAGCGCCTGGGGACTACCTGTGATGTTCACCATCGCGCTTATCATGCACCTCTATTTCACGACGAAAGTGAATGCAGAATTGCGGCCCGATCCGAAGCAACTGAGTGTGGCCAATTAACGAATGCGCAGCTTTACAGTAGAGTTTTTGGTTCGAAGCCGCAGAGAATCGAAAACAATAAAAGCAATGACACCTGATCGTGCGGTCCAGCGTCTCAGGGAAATTTATCCGGCATCGAAGGTGCTCTTTGTTACCGAAAACATTCAACGCAATAACCGCTTGCGAAAGCGTCATTGTGTAATTTATTAGTCATAGAAAAAATCAATGAGCCACTCCCGCTCTGCTCTAACTGAGCATAGGAATGCAAATCAAGTTCACTGGAAGAGTAATTGTGTGGTTCTAGATCATGCTAGTAATCCCAGCGATGCCATTTGTATCGAAATAGAGCCAGCCTCCCTAATTCATGTAATAGCGCTAAAGGTAAATGAAGCAATTAAAAAAAGCATGAAATAGCCTTCAAATTTTTCAATAAAAATATGCATAGGGTATTGACACGGTGCATAAACGAAGGCCGTGAAAGGGATTGCTAATGTTAGCCACAAGGTTATGCACAGATTCTGTGGATATGTTTTGTAAACACTGAAAAATGAATACGATGAGAACGACAATGAATATGGATACGGTGGCATTACTATCTCCTTTGATTTCAAAATTGAGATTCAAACAAAAGGTGATAGATGGAAAAACCAAGCTGGTGGTTTCCACCTGGTCAACACAGCTTTTTACCTACGAGCTAATTTCCCGAAGTAAAGCGAATATTGATGGTTTAACTGAAAGACGCGCACAAAAGATACTCAAAATTATTAAAAACATCGGGAGTCCGGACTTAACCAATCTTCTCAACGAAGCGAACCACCCGGTTCTCGTGGCAAAGCTGAATGAGTTTTTAATACCCAAGCTTGTTTATGCGTACTTTATTAAAGAACAAATAGAGAGAACGGCGCCAACGTTAAGAGATGAGGCCAGCACGAAATTTATGTATATCACCGTTAGTGATAACGGGTGCCTTCAAATTCGCGAGATTCGCCCAAAAAAGGAATTCGGTCTAACGATTGTGGAAGCGTGTAAAAGTTCCGCCGAGAATCAAGAGATTGTTGCAGAAATGTACCAGCGTTTTAGAAACACGGTTGGCCACAATGATGTCGTTGTTACTGACAAGGCTACGCTGGAGGTCGCCTGGAGAGCATATTCCAAATATTTTGAAAATGAGTCCAACTTAGCAGGCGCATGAATAAGGCCGCTTGCTTTTCTTTCTGTATGCATATAATATATATGCAATGCATTTACACAGAAAAACAAATGGATACGAACTTCAAGGCTTTACCTGTTCCTTTGCAGGAAAAAATAGCTGAAAAATTGCAGTATGCCGACCTTAAGTCAATGGTTGACCACGAACGCCAGTTGTTAGCGTTCAAGCAAAACGATGAAATGTTCATTTCTCCTGGAGCCTCAGTGGAAATCGCACTGAGATCTTCCCAGATACATCAAAAGTATTGGGGAAAAAAAGGGGTCGTTAAGGCAAAGCGCATTCGTATTTATCAAGTTAGAACATTTGATTTTGTCGTCGGCGTGATTGGTGAATTTAAATCTGTCTCTGTCCCTGTAGATGTACCGGAAGTTTTTTATTACCTCGTATTCCCAGATCAAGACTTGGCACCAATAAACCTGCAGTCACAGCTGGTAAAAGCGGATGATGCCAATACGGAGATAACGTTATGAAGATTTTTACGTTGCTGCTATTTACAGTAATCATGTTAAGCGTACCAGCCGTGTCCCACGCTATGCTGAAGCGTACAGCGATTGCGTTTAGTTTATCTGAACCCTCTATCGTGGCACTAAAGACGGAACCATGCTTGCAGGCTAAAACCAAAAAAGCTCGAAACACTGGCGTTGTAGATACAAAAAATAAAGACAAGAAACGGCAAGAAAAAGAATGCCGCGAGGGCTAAGTAATGCAATCACCAGAGTGGATAGAAACACTGATTGAGCCGCCTAAAAAAGGCATGGTTCGGGCTAAAGCGATGTCATACGAGTCGCTTGAAGGGCTTGAAAAAGCAGAGCCTAAGCTGATGTCTTTTATCGTATCCAAAGGTTGGCAAGATTTCGTTGCTGAAGGGATTTTAACCTCTGCAAAGTGCTTTGAAATTGCTGCAACCTTTTCCTCAAAAACGTCCTGGCGCTACGATGATCCGTTATCGTTTAAAAATGCCAAAGCTAAGAATATCGACATAGAGTGCTGCCAGCATATGGAGCAACCTAACAGAACGGTTTTAAGTCAGGAAGACTTGGCGATGACGGATGAGTCAATACAAGAGTCGGCTATGTCATTCCTTACTTTGGCTGAATGGCAACACTACTGCCCTTCAGAATTCAGGCTGGCAAAAGACCGGGGGATCGTCGCCGATTGCAAGCAACACATGAAAACGAAACGTGATGTTGTATCCGTTGCGAGAATGTACGACTCAGAGCTTGAATTTAAAAGCAAAGAACCTGCAGTTTATTCCTCTGCGCAATTCAACGACTGGATGTCATCATGTCTGATGGCGATAAAAACCTATAACGAATGCATTGCGATAGCAATATCGTGTAACAGCGAACGTGATTTTTACAATACTAGCAGCGAAGCGTATCAGGCTGCGACAGCAAAAGGGTGGCTGGAAATATGCAGAGAATATGCAGCTTCCAAGCGCCAATGTATTAAAAAGGCCTCTCTCTGCAGAACTCTTGAAGAGTGGGAAGCGACCCGTTTTTCCGAGAAGGCAGTAGAAAAGAAGTGGACTGAGGAATGTCGAAAGTATGTCATGACTGAAGAGTTGTTGATAGAAAAAATACTTGCAGAAACCAGTTTGACCGGACTCAAAAGAAACCAGCGCGTGGTGTACCAAGTTGCAAAAGAACGAGGGTATGAAGGTGCTTTGCTTCATGCTTACCGGCCAAGAAAAGACTTCTTTCGTTCGCTGTGGCGATACGAATCATACGCAGAGTGGAAAGAAAACAATCAAGACATGGCATTAGCGGCGATTTGGACAAAATGTGATCCATCTTTGCAGTCTTCGGCCATAACCAGTAAGGACTGCATCGCTTCAGCACGAGGTTTTTCAAATCGACTGTATTGGAAAACAACATGCTCAAATCACGCTTTAGCAGCATCGATAAAAGGTGTGCTACCTCAGTGCATGCAAATTATAAACATTAATTCGGGTAACGGTCTCAGACCTGGTTCAAATGGGCTCAGCCATGACCATGTCGCGTTAGTCGAAGCCAATCATTAGTCCCACAACAAGCAGGAACCGATATGACAACAGAAAACAGCAAGCAAGTAGTAGTTCTGGGTGCAGCTAGAGAAACCTGGCGTAATATTGTTACTTTGCTTGAGTCTCGCGGGTTTAAAGTCGACGTTAAGAATCCGCTGAATAAGGGTGTTTATCGGGACATCCGAGAAGCACTTAGTGCTGATGAAATTAGCAGTAACAAACTTCATGAAGCAATTGGGTTTCATGTCAATTCCATCAAGTATTTGCGAAAAATGCGTGAAGGTGCCAAGCGTTACAATATCCGCGGTGAAGTTGCAGGTATTGTATCTAAAGAAGAACAAGAATATGCCTATTCTCAACTGAAAAAAATTCACCCGACGTTCAGAATACGGAAAAAGAAAGTGTCGAACAAAGCGAAGCCTCGTGGTCGAACATCCAATATTCGGCATAAAAAATCGCGAAAAATCCAACATCAAGCCGCATAAGTAAGGTAGATGAAACAATGAATTACTGCCACGTTGTCGATAATAAGCGAAAGCCATTTAAAAGCATGTATTGCTTGCCCATGAAAGTCGCCGAATCCATTGCGATACAATTGAGCGAAGAATATCAAGATGCCTACTTGTTTGAAGCCAAACCCGATGAGGCGATCCTTGAGGTGACATCGGTTGAAATTAACCAAGGCGGATTGTTTGACATTGAAGGTGTTTTGCATATTTGTGTCGACCATACTGTTGACGGGCAAACCAACGAACTCATTGAAATCGCAAGACGAATGTCTGACAAGATTAAACTGTTCTGTGATGTTGTCATGAACACAAAGTTTGAATTGCGACAAAATGTCATTACTGGCACTCAGGTATTTCATCTTAAATTTGAGTCAAGTCTGGTTGATCTGTCAGAGGGTGACGTTTTGTCTCTTTCCGGCACCCTTGATAGGGTTCAAAAAGCCAGTCAATGCGACATAATGACGTAAAGTAGAATACAAAACGACGTAATGTATGAGTGCCAGTTTAACACCTATTACTGAAGGCGAATTTGTCAGGCAGTTACAGACAAAATCAATCACTAAAGTGATCGCTCAAGAGAGTGTCGAATTTCCGATGAAGTTTGTCGTCGTAGCCATTAATGGAAATACAAAGAAAGCCTTTTCAATGCGCCACGGGCGTGTTAATGAGCTTCGCACCTGGCGTTTGGACTACCTTGGTAAATTCCTAAAGAAACACGGCATCTGCCAATTTGATGTCCAGTTTCAATCAACTTAAGCGCCATTCTATAAACCAGATTACGGTATTTCATGTCGGAGGCAGCAATGAAAAAAGAAGCAACATACCTTACAGACGAATTGTTTGAATTGATGGGGGATGACCAAAGCTTAGTGATGGAGGGGAATGAAGATTTCACCAACACGCATGAGGGTTTTACGTCAGTTATGTTTGCTGCGGCACTGTATGAGTTGCCGGAGATTTTAGAGGTCCGGGTAGCCGTCAATGAAGCTGGAAATCCTCTGCATTATTTTGGTTGCCTGGAGCGTGATGGGATCCCCTTCTATCTCGATGCAACAGGCATTTATTCCAATGCCGAAGACATTCTAAGCCGATATAAAGAGCACAGTCGTATGTACGCTCTTGATCAAGATGCTGGCGATTGCAATGCAATACGTTTTTATCGGGATCGAGAAGCTGGCATTATTGATGAAATGCCTGGTGAAGACTGCGGAGAGCAGATAGAGGCATTAGAGAAGGAATATGCAGAACTAACCTCACTGTGGGCTGAATTGCTCAAAGAGTCCCACGAGCTTACCTCGGATAACATTCGATTTACTATGTAATAGTAGTCTGCGTCGTGTGATTACGCAGCACAAGAATGATTAATGCGTTATGCGTTCAAAAGAGCCTTCAGGAAGCGCAATAGAAGATTAGTGAGAATTCATACCTCAATCACAATAAAAAGCCTGTAGAACGCTTGACAGGCTTTTTATTTTTTTCTGGCTATGCATCTGCCTGGACGTACCCGTTTTGCACATTTTCAACCCAATCTCTATCGACACCGGGCATTGCTGGTAGCACTATGTCGTCAGGCAAGGCGTCAATGTACTCCAACAGGCACGTTATGGCTTCTTTCTGTTCAGAATAGCCACATACCAGACTGTCAATGGCCTTCACACCTTCTTTGCCAAGCGTGTCCTTATGCGTAGACAACACTGCTTTAATGGCTTCAATATCAATCTTTTCCATAACGTTTTCCTTATGATGTTGCAGCGGAATATATAGCTGAATACGCAAGCAGTAAACTAATCGACGTTAATAACGTCTGCGTAAGCCCCTTAGAGCTATCCGGCTTTATCGCGTCCTTTAGCGAAAATAGCAGCAGCGTGACAGAAATGGACGCTGAAAACCATGGCCCCGATATCCCTAAACCCTCAAAGGCTAACCAGAGAGCAGTTAGAACGCTCGAAGCAAAAATAAGAACTGCAAACAGCGTATTACTAACGTGCTCTCTGCAGAATAAAGTAGGTTGTTTCTTTTGGTTTTTCATTATTATTTTTCCTTTTTTATGCAGCTTCTTTCACTGCACCTGACTGACAAAACTCACTAAAAGACAGCATGTTGCGCTTTTTGTATGTGATTTGTTTGGTTGCAACATTGGTGCCTGAGTCCTTAAATTCACCTGCCGGTACGTCTTCAATCTCGGCATTAATATGCTTCAACCATTCACGGAACTGAGTTGGAAGTTTGTTCGTTGCAGTCTCCCAGCTGCAGCTGGTGATAACACAAGCTCTCCCGCCCTCTTCCAGAAAATCAAACATGTGAGCAAAATGCTTGATGTCACTGTTATTCGTAAAAGGAGGGTTGCCCAAAATCACTGGGAACTGCCCAACTTTCATTGGATCAAGAGATAAGAAGTCATCCTCAATCGGGCTGTAGCCTTTCTCACGCAATTTTTGCGCATTTTCCGGCATCAGCTCTACCATTGTGCCATTAGGTGATATCTTACTTGCCACATCAGCGATCCCGCCATCACCGGCACTTGGTTCAAACCAGGCTTCTCCAGGCTTTAAGTCAACCTTTGCCACCATCTTTAGCGAACGCGCCTCTTGAGTTGCAAAAAATTGGTATTTCTTCTTGGGGTTATATTCTTTGCCTTGCACTAAATGGAGCATGATATTTGGAATATCACTGGAATCAGGAAAAGCAAACCCGCCTTTTGAGTATTTCCCCCCGGCCCTCTCCATCAGGACCTTTATGCGTGCGTAATGGTTTAGCTTTGTTTTTGGCAATGAAACGCGCTGAGCTTTAGTTTCAACAACCAGTGACTGCAATTCGGCCTCTACAGAGCCTGATACAACCTCAATAGCTAAATATTCAAACTGTTTAAGGTGTAAACGTCCGTGGTGCAAGTCACAGTGAAATGCCTCGTATGCTGATTTAAGGATACGTCGCTGAGAAGAAACAGTCTGGTGCACGCCTGGCTCATAACCCAACGTCAAAAGATACGCCATCAGATCTTCTTTAAAATAATGTGTAAGGCTATCCTTTAACTTCGATTCACATAAGAATGACCAAAAGCCCATTTCTACAAAGGGGGTTTTTGACGTTAGCCCGGCAATATGAAACGGCTTTTTATTGTCACACAAGGCAATAACGTTGATAGATGTATTTGCGCCAACAACATTACACATTTCACCTTCATACATCAGTCGGTAAGAGTCGGCTTTTTCCACACCGGCGCCACAGTCGAGAATGAATTCCACAATATGTTCTGAGTGTTGCTTCACGAAATTGCGAAATTCGAGGCCACTTGTGATTGAATTAAAGTACATAACATTGTCCAACCCCTGAAAAGCCGAGGTGCGCTCACTTGATAAACACATAATAACGTGCGCACGCTATAAGGTCAACATTATTTTTCCCTAAGTATCGAAAACATGAATTGCTTCACATCTCCAAAATTAATCCCAATAGAAGCCCTATTAAACTTTAGTAAAATTGCTCAACATATATACAATGTGCAATAATTGGCAATATAAGGAGGTGTGCAATGTATGTGTTTTCATTGAGCGGTTTGCCGCATTTGGCAAAGTTAAATAAATCATTCACGTTTAGAGAGAAGCGCATAAAAGGCGTACTCGGCGTAGGCGTTTACAAGGGACTTCGTCTCCAGTTTAGGGCAACCTATTACAGTGATAGCGAAACTAATCCTGCTATTCAGATAACGACCCCAGCGGTTGAGCGAATGATGCAGGCAGTTGAAAAGCCGGAGCTTGCTGATTTGCTTGCTTATTACCGGGAATCAAATGTTGATGTTTCTTCTGCGCACTGGGTTGAAGATGTGTTAACACCTGACATGATGAAAGCGAGAGAGATTCAGCAAAGGATCATCGCCATAAAGAATAAATATCGGGATGAAATGGAAACCCACGCTTTTGCCCTGGTAGATAAAGACGGAGATGTTCAACTCCGAAAACTTCCCTTGTCAAGGCTGATGGAAAAATCTAACGGACAGGAACTAGTTAAGAAAGCTTTATCCCGGTGGACAGATTCATTTCAGGCTGAATGGCTGTTGATTAATTTGGCGCTTACCACCACCGGTTTTAAATGCGCGGAAGTGGTCTAGCTATCTGGCGGGGCGACTGTTGTCAAAATGGTGAAGGATGACAGGTGCGCCTTTAGCATCGCGAATGGCATCTTTTATCTTAGCCAGCATTAGTTCGTCACTCATGTCACTGTAGAGCGTAAGCGCTTGGCAATTTGGATCAGTAAAAATTGCCAAGCCACTTGTTGCAGAGTCAGTAAGATCTAAAGTCATAACATCTCCCAAAATAGAATGGCCACAAGTGGCCATTCCGTTATTAATTAGTAAGCGTATCGGAAGGACATTGAGGTGAAGTTCACATCTTCAAAAGCCCGGAATTCAAACGCAAAACTGTATTGGTGTGAGTGTTCGTAGGTCAGGCCGACCGTGTAATACAGATCAGAAATGTCCAGGTCTTTGATTTTGATGTACCCCAACTCGCCATTGAGTTCGAGGCTGTCGGTCAACTGAAAGCGTGTACCCGCACCGGCGCTGTAACCAGTACCATCAATTGAGCCGCCATTACCTTCAACATCGATATTTTCCAAACTTGCCAGGGCAAACACATCTGTTTTACGGTCGATTGACTTTTTGTAGCCGAAACCAGCGTTTAACAGTGAGAAGTCAATATCGACGCCGCTTACATCACCGGAGACAAAGTCGTAGTTTGCGCGAGAAAAAAAGTCATTCTTAATTGAGGCTGAGTAGCCGAGAGAAAAACCATCCTGGTCGATGTTGGTGTCTGAGATTTCGTTATGAACGTAGCCGCCCTCGATGTAATCCCAGTTGATATCGGCCGTTGCTGATGCTGAGAACCCGGCAACGGAAACGGTCAGCGCAATTAAAGTTGTTTTAATAAGTTTCATATAACTCTCTACTTGTTGTGGTTAAACGCTTATTACATATGCCCATGATAGGTGCGATATGCATAATATCAGAGTCCCGTATACCCTGCACCCCCTAATAGTTCATTTGTTCAATGCTTGAACAAATAAATCATTGACACGTGCGCACGCAAAAAGTAATATGTATCTATCGTATGACGCACCTCGGTCAATCAGGGGTTGGAAAACCACTATGTTAGTTGCACGCATTTCATTTGATCCAATCGGTCAATACATCCAAAACTCAGGTAAAGTTGTTGTTTCGTTTAATACGGTTGATGCTGTGGGTGAGAACGACGGCACACCAAAATTTAGTAGCTGGGGCGCTAATGCCAATGAAAATGGCATGAGAAACCTGGTGTTGAGCTTTTACATTAACAAAGATGCCATCAGCAATGGCCAGGTAGAAACGGCATTTAAAGAGTCGTTTTATAGTTACCACAATGACATTCAATTGGATGCGGGGACAACATCCCTAAACGACGCGCAGCAGGCAATAAAGGCCGCAAACAGTTTGAAGAGAAAGCTTGAAAAGCGCTTCGCAAAAGATGGCAATCCCCAGTCATTTATTGATTTAGTTACGGCCACCTTAGCGACACTAAAGGTAGATGCAATTTATGCAGAAAACTACTCTGAAAGTATAAATCGAAAGCAGTTTACTGAATATAAGTTGAATGATGTAAGGCAATTGCTGATTGATACAGCATCCCTGCTGGCGGAAAAGAAATACTGGTACCTTGCCGCGTAAACTACTGACAAAAAAACCGGCTAGCGCCGGTTTTTTTATGAATGCATGCTTCTATATTCTGATTTGAGTGTATTTCCAGGTGTCACCTGACTTTAAGTTTACACCTGCATTACCATGTTTTGGAATTTCGACCTGGCGGTTTGAAGGTGCAACTTTGATCACGCTGCCGGGTAAAGGTATGTCTGACGGAAAACACATACAGAATGAAGAACGTTTTTTTACTGTCATAAGGAAGCCCTTTTAAATATTGTTATCATGCACATCATATACATTATGTACGCAATATCAATAAATTTAAACGGCCCGCAAGTTAGCGGGTCGGTTTTAGGGGTTCAGGCGCATTTGGTGCAGAGGGTCCAGCTTTGATATCAGCTTCAATATCCATGAGAGCCTCTTCTATTTGCTTCAGCTCACCCAAGGAAAGAATAGGATCATTTTCAGGGATTTCAGCTTTCAAATCATCCAGAGAGTCCAGCAGGCCATTGATGTCAGACAAGCTGATATTCTCGTCATTAATCCCAGGCTCTGAAATCAATGCTTTTATGTCATCAATTAGAGATTGAAGCTCAAGCAAATGGCGTTTCTTTAATTCATCCTCTTCAACCTGTGCAAGTTCGCTAACGTCCAGCTTTGACAATTCTTTTAACTTTAAAATAAACGACATATTTTTATACCTATTTGTTAACCTATATGCATAATAGCATGTGAAATATAATTTGCTTCACAAGGGGAAAAATATGGCGTTCGACATCACCACCGAGCTTTTAGAAGAGCTTAAAGAAAATCCAAGCGAATTCAGAATCTGTCGCAGGATGCCTTTTAGTGACATCTTGCCAGTCCCAATGTACCTATGTGATCCGGTCGGAGATGAAATTACTGTATCGGTTTTGGATTCAGAAACGACGGGATTTGATTGCGAAGCTTGTCAGATCATTGAAATAGGGATTGTAAATATCCGGATTAGCCCAAGTACAGGCGCAATAAGTTCCATTACTCACAAACTTAGCCAGCTGGAAGAACCGACAGAGCCACTCACCGCGGTTATCACCGAAGTAACAGGCTTAACCGATGATATGTTATCTGGTAAGAGTTTCGACGAGGACCAGATCGCTGATGCAATTAAAGACTCGGACTTGATTGTTGCCCACAATGCAGCATTCGACCGCCCCTTTTTCGACAAGAGATTCCCTGAACTATCTCATCTTGTCTGGGCCTGCTCGATGACAGATATTACATGGAGTAACTATCAACTAGAAGGTAGAGGTCTTCAATTCTTGATGAATCAAACCGGTTACTTTTTTGATGGACATAGGGCTATCATAGATGCGTTCGCCGTTGTTTGGTTGTTACGGCAAGTGCCCGGGGCAGCGTCTTGTGAACTGATCACTTCAGCCTTAAAGGAGCGCTATGTCATTCGCGCCTGGGGTAGCCCCTATGCTGCAAAAAATAAGCTTCGTAAATATGGCTTTTCCTGGGATGACGGGAGCAAAGGCCTAAATAAGCATTGGCACATTTCTGTAGATAAAAGTGAAATACCAGATGTCCATGAGTTTCTGGACACTGAAGTTTATGGATATGCGAATCCAGCCCAGACTGAACTAATACCTTTAAATACCCGTTTTAAATAAGTGTATCTATAATCTAAAAACAGAGGCGTCCAATTCGTCAAGGTTGGACGTTTTTTGATTTTTGAATGAGCCCAGCGATACCAGCAAGACAGAAACGAAAGTTCCCACCAAGAAACATAGCTTTAATGTTGTCCAAGCTGACAATAGAGCCTTACCCTTTGAAAGTTGATATTTCATTAAGCCCGCCGCTCCAGATATAGTTAATACTGAAAAGAAAAGACCTGCAGGAATGTTATTGTGAGTAAGAAATTGCGTTGCTAAAAACGCGCTGACTATAAGTAATAAAGATGCTATCCAATGCATGTGTTCTTCTCACTATCCGTGTGTATAATTTCCTAATATTAACACTTGGTATAAAAAACGTGCAACACAGGTAATGCAAAGAAATGCAATTATTTATGCACACCATCTATATGATACGCATTGACCCCCCTTTACTCTGACGTTAAAATCGCACTCTAAATTGTTTTAGGATGTTTTCGTTTGGATTTAGAATTTCAGTGCCACCTTAAAAGAAGTTTCAAGACAGAGTTATGTATGAGAATGGCGCTTATGGATTCTGTTAAGAGTCATGCCGCATTACTTAAACACAATTTAAAAAGTGAAAACGAAGCATTTGTCATCTCTACTGTTGTTGATCATCAAAACGACGACAGGCTCTTATTTCAAGTCTCACTAAACAGTCTGACACAAAGCAGTAATCAGTTTATGCATATTAATCACATCATGGCCATTTTGGCTGACTGCTCCCTGGACAATTCAGTCACTTCAAAAATTAGACAAAATGGTTGTGACTGGGAAGAGTTTTCCTCAGATGCTTCCCCAAATAAGAGCTTACATTGTGATTGTTGAAGAGATTAAAGAGCCCGAAGACAACAAAGAAATGTTGAAGTCGAATACTTGTCAGCGCCTCCCTACATGGAAATGCGTAGACTGCGGGGACTATTTTGAGTCCTCAGATGTAATTACAGTTTTTGATCAAATACATTGTTTATTTTGTGCGCAGTTAAAATAAGAAGTAGCCACATGAATAAAATCCCAACTCCAGGTGATACCAAATACAAGGATGCGTTCTCCGAAAATTACATCAGTGTCTATTACGATAGCGTTGCGAATAACGTTGTTTTTTCTGTTGCTTGCGAGTACGACGGAAACAGTAAACTAGATGTCTGCCTGTCTCTGCATGATGTAGGCTCATTAAGTGTATTTTTGAGTACCTTTGACAAAGATAGCATGTATCCGTCAAACAAGATCATCTACAGCTTGAGTTGTCAGAAGTCAAAACGAACGTTAGAGGTGCAATATTACTGCAAACAACAAGGCTTGATGCTGTTCGTATATGACCGTGAAGACTATAGTTTCGGCGGCGTAGTGCTCCCCTTCTGTGTTTGCCTGAATTCTATGCCAGGTAATCTTGACTTGTTCCTGGAGAGCCAGCGAACAATTAAGGAAGCGTCATAATGCTCCATGGTGCCATATCTAACGTTTACGAAGTATTGGCGATTAGGGCCGGACTTGCGAAGCCTGTAAAAATGAAGCGTACGTTGTGGATGCTAATTTTCTTTGCTGTATTCGTGAACTGCATATTTGTTGTTTTCACCAGCTTTCAAACTGAACTCAAAGATACGCAGAAGGATGAGTTGCTTGTTATAGCAGGCACAATCGAAAATAGGATCAAGCAAGGTGATAGCCTTTCGGAATTGCGTGCTGATTATGATTATTTTCTACGTAATGCAAAGTATAGATTCCCCTTTGTAAAATTTAGAGCAGCGCCCAAACAAACTGAAGAAATGTTACTCCACGTTCAACGAGTGGTTGATATTGTTTCTCAAGAAAAACAATAAATATATTGCACAACGTATAGTTTATATGCATAATATGCGTGTGTAACCCTTGGACTTAGCCACCTTTATGGTGGCATTTTTTTGCAATGTAAATTGCATAAAGGGTATCCTTGCACAGATTTGCGTAATCTTGAACGCTATCCTGGTTTAACCGGGTGAGTGCATTAACATGGTGAAGAACCATATCTCATGTTCGCACGAGCAATCAGGTGCACAGCTTTGTTTGAGATGCAGCAAATCTTCGCCGTTAAAAAACAAAGATTAATATGGTAAAGGGAAGCAACTAAGTGGATGTCCATAATATTGTTTTTGAAAAAGTCACTCAAATGGCTCTGTGGGGAGGTGTGCTTGATGATCGTATTGAACATGATCTTGTTGAGCTATGCATGGATGAAACGTGCAGTTATTGTGACCGAAAAATTGCTGAGCAACCGATTGCCTTTGGAAAGTTAGGCTTTTCTGGTGTCGATGCATATGGTGCACAACTTACACTTTGCGGATGTTGTCGCACATATAACATCAACAACCCCTCAGTTATGGGCATTGAAAACCCCAAACGACCTAATGTCGGACAAAAATGGGGCATGCTTGCCGGTAGTGGTGCGTTTATTTCTATTGATACCGAAGAAACCGTGCTTTTTATGCCAAAAAAATCATCGACCAAATTTCCGGAAGCAGTGCTTGAAGAAGCGAAAGCAAAGCTAAATATAGATGTCGTCAATGTCAGTGGTTTAGTGAAGCAACTAGAAGTGATTAACTCGCTGCAGAACGTGGGTAGATGTATTTGGATTCGTGACTTTGGTCGCAAGACCGACGTACTGATTCAAAACTTGGTGATATCTCCCTCACTGTCCAGTCTGATAGAAGTCGATGATAAAGAATACAATTCCAGCACGTCCTGTTTACGTAAAATTGATCTGATTTCGGCAAGGGAAATAGCTCGCCTGCTTGCCGATAATAATAAGAGTAAAGCGGCTTTTCTTAAATCCCTTACGATGTATATAAAGGGCCTTCTATCACCAGCCAAAATGATGGAACTGCTCAACCAGGATGAATATAAGCCCATGCAGTCAGTTATGCGGTTACTTCCAGCTGATCCTCATGCCAGATTACGATTAATGGCCATCGCTACAAAATTAAAAGGGTAAAGTGAATTATGCGTTATTTCGAAGCTAAATTTACGCTGCGCCACGTAACCAGAAAGCAGTTAAACCACTATAAAATCCACCAGCAAGTGGAAAAAGTAATTGCTGGGGATGAGTTTGGTGACAAAGTAAAGACCCGGTACCTCTTTGATTATGTCATCGATGAAAATAGCAATAGCGCGAGTGTTTCGGTAAGAACCCTTCAGAGGACAAATTTGCCGGGTGAAGTTGAACACAACGCATCACCATTTATTGGTCAAAGCGTATCATTTTGGCTCCACTTCAAACCGAAGATGTCTCAAACCAAAGGCAATAAAAGTGAAGTATACATCGAAAATCAGGCTCTACGCTACGGTCGCTTATTAGATCGCCTGATTGAAGCAGGCCTTGATGTCGTTAATTTTGATGAAATCGAAGAAACCTATCGAAAATTTAAGAAAGGTCGCCACTCGTTTGTACAACGAGGTGCTCGATATAAGGTAGATGCCGTTATTGTCGACCCAGCGAAGTTTGAGATTGCGTTTACGAATGGCGTTGGACCCAAAGCTTCGTTTGGTTACGGAAAAATGATTTTGATCCCTGGCGGTGAATAGTGGTCACCTATAACGAAATTATTAAAGAAATCGGCAGAGAATGCCGGACAGAACAACGCCTTCTGTGTGATGACATTGTTATGGCGAATGAATTTGGCGAGTGCCTTTTGGCTCAGGCGGATACTGGCATTGGCAAGACGCTGTCGATGTCCATTGCTGTTAAACGTATTTTGCTTACGCCATCTGATAAGAGAAGAAAAATAATTATTGCTACATCTACCCTTGCGCTTTGCAAAGACATTCAACATGAATTGTCATCTGTTGGGGTCGGTAGTTCAATTCTAATGAGTTATCGAAACTATTTTAGTCGGGATCGTATTGAATTATTGATTCATAAAAGACCTGATTTAACTGACTCACTGTCGCCTCTTATTAGTTGGTCCAGCACTATTGACAGCTACCTGGATGAATTCGGTGATTTGCCTTGTGGCGTTACAATTGAACAAGTATGCCAAACGGAGGCGACGAAGTCTGAAGCGTACATGGCAGAGCGTAAAATAGCTCTGGAAGCCGATGTAATTGTAACGTCACATGCTATGGTCGCTATTGATATGTTACAAACAGGCCGTGTACTTAATCTATTGAAATTCCAATCGACCCTTATCATTGATGAAGCAGACACATTCGTTGATTTTTTGAAGGAGTTTAATGTTCGTAGTTTTAACCTGTTTCGCGAGTTCTCACGAGTTAAAGAGTTATGCTCAAACCGGTTTAAAGAGCATTTGCATGAACAAGGTGAGGTCATACGAAAACTAGTGAAAGCAACGAAGGCTTTCTCTAAAGAAGGAAAAAAGACCGCCACCGCAGTAATGAGCTCGCTACAGAATGCGCTGAACGATTGTGTACTAGTCAATCTGACAATGGACGAATTAGCGGAATACGAAGAATTCAAACACTATTATGATTGGGCAGTGGAGCATGTTAGTCGTTCACCAGACGTATCTGTAAGCCTGACAACTATTAATCAGGAGCCGGTAATAGCGATTTATTCTCCATATTTTTCCCGGGTGTTTGGTGGGTATTGTTACGACAATATTCAAAGCGTTGTCTTGTTGAGTGGCACGCTATCAGTTGAAAAAGACGTCGAAAAAGGTACAGATTGGATAAAACGAGAACTCAAACTGATTGGGTATCCAATACAATGCAAAGCTTATTCGCCCAAGCGCTATGGTGAATTGACATTGAGCTTATATCGCTCTGATGTACCAATTTATATTCAGCGTGGAGAGCATTTGCTTAATCAGGCCTGGATTAAAGATATATGCCAAGAAATCCTTTGCATGAGTGGTAAAACGCTAATTATTACGTCTAGCTTTAACGAAGCAAGATTGTTAGCTGAGCATTTAACTGGGAATGTATTTCTCCATAAGCCATCTGAAAAACTAAGTTTGATTAAAGACGCTTTTATTCATGCTAAAGGAGATGCTTACCTTATAAGCCCAAGTGCCCATACAGGGCATAATTTTACTTGTAGCAATAACCGGTCTGTTCTAAGAAATATCGTGATTACCAGATTGGGATTCAAAGCTAGCAATGATGTTTTATCAAATTTAAAAGGCTCGCCGGATTACCCTGACTCAAAAATTAAGCATCTGCAGCAAGCTGACTACTTTATGAGTCTTAATAGGGTTATTAGGAGGACGATACAGATCATTGGCCGGGGCATTAGACACAAGGATGATAAGGTTAATGTTTTCATTGCAGATCCTCGCTTCCCTAAGTATTTGGATGTTACCAATTCACATTCCGTACTTCGCAATGCAATTCCAACTCGCTTTATCCCTCAATATCAACAAGCGCGAATTGTGTCGCCGATTGAATACGAGGGAGCAAGCTATGTCGCTCTTGATACCAGTATTTTATAGGAAATCATGATGAATGTTAATTTTGAAGCCGTACGCTTTGTGATAGAAACGCGCTCTCCTATTGTGATGACTGAATTTGCACCACAATTTGATAGTTTGGTGTTCGAAGCCTTGCAACAGTGTACTCTATTGGATCGCAACGGCATCATTGAGAGAATGAAATCTCTTATAAAATTTCATAAAGAATTCGGGGTTTTTCATGCTTCCGCTATGCGATTTGGTATCACAGCTGAACAAGGGATCACACCAAGGAAATATGTTCGGGTAGACTCTCTTCGTGACAAACTTAGTTCCCAATATTTTGGCCCAAATGGAAAACCCAAAAAAGACGGTACATCAAGATATGTAGCGGTAACTACAGCCGGGGGGCCATTCAGCCTTAGACTTAATGAAAGACTTTCCTATGAGTCTCCCTTTGTTTGCTTTGATGCTTTTTGTGATGTTTCAAATGTAACCAAACTGCTTGAAAACAATTTTATTGGTATTGGATATGACGCATTTCGTGCAGGACAAGGAGAGATTAAGCGAATCACTTCATTGCCATTGGACGTAGATTGCAGTTTATTCTGTAATGGCGAAGCCCGCCGAAATTTGCCCTCATCTATTAAGGGGGTGAGCGGTGTGTTGTCGTTATCCCCTTTAGTACCGCCCTATTATCAAGAGGTGCGAACATCGTGCTTCTCTGCCCCGCGAATTTCAACAATTAGCAAAGATAATCTAACAAAACCAATTTAATTCTGGAGAACTCATGAAAACACTGCACTTTACAGGAAATATCACGCTATTAGAGCCTTTTACTGTTAGCCTTGCAAAACAAGGTGGACTGCCTAAGTTTAAAGGCCTTTCCTACATTCCCCAGTCAACCATTAATGGTGCTATTCGCCATAGTTGCCTGAATTATCTGGTTTCTCAGGCTAAAAAAGAGGGTTCTGGGCATCCGTATACTTTAGAGACCTATTTAAGTACGTCTCAAGGGTATGTATTAAATAATGAGCTAAAAAAGCTCATTGATACAGCAAAGACATCTACACCTATTGATAAAGATGATGATATCCGGCAAGCGAATCCTGCGCTTTCATTATTTGGTCGCTGGAAACTGGGAGGTAAGTTCGGTATTGGTAATGCTTACACATCATCAGAAGCAGATACAAGTGTGGTTGAGCAAGGCTTCAGGTCAGATATTTTTGAACGCGATCCCAACCTGCTGGCATCGTTACCAGATGACGAAATGCTGCGTTACTATGCACTAAAGGAACAGCAATCGATGACGTCGTCCACAGCTGGCGAACTGAAAAAAGAGCAAGTTCGCCTACTTAAAAGCGCTCGTGCTGAAAGTGATAGAGAAAAAAAAGAAATTCTGTATAAGCAAGCAAATGATATTGCTGAACAGATTTCCGCAATTAAATCCGAGACAGCTGAAGGTAAAGAAAACTTACTTAGGCCGCTTGATGATGCTGAATTTATCGTGGCTGGCGCAGTGTTGAATCATAGGATGACATTGCGTCGTGTTTCAGATGAAGAAATTGGCCTGGCACTGTTATCGCTAGCGCAGTTTTCGTTAAATCCGCGACTGGGCGGCAAAGCAAGGAAGAATAGTGGTTTGCTTCATGCGCAATGGGACGTAAAAATAAGCAATGAAGAAACATTTGGTCGTGATGTTATTGGTCAGGTGAGGATAGATGATGAAGGTTTCCATGTGGAAGGTGAAATGCTAACCAACTCAATAGCTAAGTTTAAAAATGGTAAATTTGACTACAGCAGAATTATCTAAAAAAATCAGTAGATTAATTATAGTGTATTTCCCGTGCATGCACGGGTGAGTGGTGATTACGTACTTCCTTCCGTAGGAACATTTGAGTATTTCCCGTGCATGCACGGGTGAGTGGGTTGCGTTCTGGGGCTTCTTGAATTGCATTAAGTATTTCCCGTGCATGCACGGGTGAGTGGGTTTCACGGTGCCAATTGGCGGTTGTGCCTTCGTATTTCCCGTGCATGCACGGGTGAGTGGAGCAGTGTTGCCAGAGCGATAAATAGAAAACTGTATTTCCCGTGTATGCACGGGTGAGTGGGTATAATTCGCAATAACGAAGAAGTAGCCAAGGTATTTCCCGTGTATGCACGGGTGGTCTTCGTGCGAATATGAATTTAGATATCCAAGTTTGCTATTGTAAATAAAATATGCATAATAGCAGCGGGTTTGGAGATCCTCATTTCTTCAAACCTAAACAAAATAAAACAAACGTAAAGGCCCGCATGAAGCGGGCTTTTTTTTGCATAAAATCAGATAGATAAATTCGTGATCAACATAGAAAACCCAGTCGGTCGCAAGTCAAGGTGACAAAACACAACACATAATATAATCTATATGCATAACTAATCCCCTCACCTTTCTGAGCCAATTTGTAGTTATGTGTTTTTTACTTTCTCGCCTTTTTATTTTTGCAATCTTTGGCTTTAGCCTTTTAGCTTTTGAGGCTGAAGCAAAGGGCGTTGGCGATATACTAAATAGGCTGGGTGTTTATCCCTCGGAATTGTCTGCCATTGATGCTGAAAAGTTCATCGACGATGACTTTGCATTTCACATGCAGCATATTGCCTATCGAATTTCAAAGCATAAAGTGAGAAATCAATTAAATAGCTCATTGCTCAGAGATTATGTGCTTGCACATGTTCTACATGTTGCGGTGTCACAGGTCGAGAGTACGCATGCAGTCACTAAGCTAAGCAGTGCGCAGCTACTTGGCGCGTATTCGTCATTAGTCCGGCGTACACCGAGTTACGCATGGCGAAAAAACCCTTACTCATCTGTAGAGCCTGCTTTCATAAAGCACCAAATAAGCGAAATCCTAAAATATTATATGGATTTGCTTTTTTATGCAGGCAAGACCATTTATGCAGATAGATTGCCCGAGATCAAAAAAGACGAATTGGTCGCAACTAATACTATTTGGTAACTTGCCCACACAATGCACTTTGTATATATTATTTGCATCTTTTGGCAAATAAACAAAGGCCCCCTATGACTACCAGCTCTCTCCCAAGCAATAAAATCGTTGAAATCATCGCCTGTATGGCGTCAAAAGGCATGCTTCTGAAACTTATTTCTTCGTCAGTAAAGTTCCTTGATGACTTGACCGCCAAGTTTAACGTATTGCTGGCCTCGCTACCGGAAGGTGATGTTCTTGATAAAGACGTTTTAGAAGTGAAAGAACTCGCTGCATTAGCAAACGAGCGTTACTTACCGTTACGTGAGCCGATTGGGCAAAACGGCTACGACTTAATCATGAAAAACGTGTTTTCGCGCAGCCCGGATGTGCAAGCGTTATTGAATATTGCCATGGGCACTGCATATGGTAAAGAATCCAGCGTTGAATCAGTCGCCACTCACATCAATAATATCCTGGAAGTCGCAGCGAGCGAGCGAAAGCGCCTGCTGTCAAATATTATGTCCCTGCAGAATATGGTAGATAAAGCACAGTCTGATTATTGGCAGTTAACAGGTGGGCACATACATGATGCAAGTTTAACCCTGTCTCTCGATATGGAAGGGTTGCCTAAATTGTACAAAGACAAACTTTGCGATACGGCTGTGTCGGGTATTGTTAAATACTTGCAGTTTATTAATGTCTCAAGTAGTAAGCTAGATATACAGATCCGTATAGACCAGGACAAAGATGAAAAGGTTGATGTTAAGCACATTCACTTTTCTTATAGTACGGCTCAGTACAAGCAAATGTGTACGGTTCTGTTTCATTTGATAGATATTTCGCGAACCTATAAAAACTCCAGTAGCGCCAGAACCCAACTTGTTAAAGATGGGCAGTTCAATATGCTGGCTCACAAAGCATCAATAACTGGAAGCGTAAACCGAACAGTGCTAGCGATAATTGAAAAGCAGTTGAAAGTATCTTGTTATGGCACGCTGGCTGGCCTGGATTGCTCACCAGACCAGATTAGCAAGCACATTATGTCGGATCTAAAAAATTGCGATAATGTGCTAGTCAGAGCTTCATCAACAATGGCTCGCCTCCCTCTTATTTCCTCAAAGCCGAAAATGGCAACTCTTGCATAAATAATCTTTGGTTAGCTGGTGGCTCCCGATCCACCAGCTACCATTGCATAAAATAAAATCAATAGTCATTTAGCGAATTGCCGGATCATAAACTAATATTCCAGTATCAGTTGCCGGGAATACAACAATGAACGATTCGTACCGAGAAGCGATAACTCAGCTTATTAGTCACTACCTCAATGTTACATACGTTGCCGAATATCCAATGTTGTTGGTTAGCGATGAAGAAAACCAGATTTTAACCCAATGTTTTTACGCTACGTGTTTTCTGGATGCATCGGATAAAAAAGGCGAAACGAAAACACTTAGCATTTTCCACAATCATGGAGCTGGTGGCTGCGTAAAGCCTGATTTGGATTCGGGCCTATATCGTTTCCAACTTGATATTGATGTTGCTAATCGCCTCTCAAAAATAAAGCGGGAGCGTAACTTTTCTAGTGAACTGGAAGAATTCATATCATCAACACACTATACCCTGCCAGTTGCTGTTAACTCACATGAGAATGGAAGCATCACTCTTACCCCAACCGATAAAAACAATGGATATAACATTCCACACCTGAGTTTAGCTTGTAGTGAAGACGGCGAAGGCATCAGATTGCTCGCAAGAATGGAAGGTGAAGAACCTCTAACAATTCCTTTGGGTAGCCTGGATGCCGGTAGCTTGATGATCAAACATGCTCTGTTATCCGGCAACTCAAAGTTAGAGATATTTACACATCTTAAAGAAATTTCCGAACTTGCTGAACTAAGTAAGAGCCCCGCATACTTCGGCGATGTTCATTTTACCATGCTGGAAGCAAAGTTAGCCTCAGAGAAAGCGAAACAATACGGGGTATTCAAATGCCCTTATGAATTCGCTGGCGGCTATAGCAGCGAACCGAGGGATGAATTAACTGGCCTATTAAAGTGCCTGCAAATATTTGATAAAGACAAAGTAGCAGAGCCAGAAGAGGTTGTTGAGAGCGAACTTGATGACGATTCACATCGCGAACTTAGAATGTAAGTGTTAAATACGCATAAAAAAGCGCTCATTTGAGCGCTTTTTAGTTAAAGATTCGGTTAGTTGAACTTGACGCGTCGAGCCAATAATACCGGAGCAAGGAAAAACAGCATCCAAGCCATTGAGCCGCCGCCACTCTCACCGCCAGCATTTCCACCGGTGCTAGGTTGCTGAGGAGTAGCTGTAGATTGGTTCAACTTCACAGTAAAAGTCACGTCCTGCTGCCCATTCTCAACAACACCTTCCGTAGATGAAGTCAGACGAACGGTAACGTCTCTTGATGATACCGAGCCGGTATAGTCATTTAGTGTAACTTGCACTGCCTTTTGCATCTCACCTTCCGCAAATGCAACCGATGACTGCTCAAGTTCAGCCAGAGTGAAGGAATTGAAGTTTCCTGCAACAATCTCAAGGTTAACCTCAACCGCGGCATCTCCACCCGTCCGAGAAACAGTTAACGTTACGGCACCATCTGTATCTTCGATTTCACCAGAAGTTCCTAGAGAAATGGTGAATTGTCCATACGCCCCGCCATTTTCGTTGTCGAGCAAAGAAACATCTACGTCACCATTTTCAACGCCTACATTACTGGTAACCATTACACTGAGCATTTCCGTATTTTCAGCCTCATCATCATCAATAGTTGGCACAGTGATGACCTTAGTTGTTTCACCATCAGCAAACACCACTTTGCTGTCAAAACGGTCGTAATCGTAGATGTAGCTGGCTACATTCATATCTTCCCATGTTTTCGCAAAGATTTTTACGTCAGCAACCAGCTCGCCGTCTGAGCCATTCAAGCGGTTAATGGTTACTTCAATGTCGTCTCCCTCGACAACAGAGCCTGCTGTAACGATCTCAAATGTACCTGGAGTACCGGTAACGCCGTCATTAATTCTCAACGTAGCAGTGTCTGCTGTTACATCTGCGCGAGAAGGATACGCCAACTTTAAAGTTGCTGTTTCCTCGCCTTCTGAGAACGCATCTGCGATAACTGCCACATCAACATCAACTGTTGCCTGGCCAACCTCAAATTCAACTTGATACTGCCACTTAGGAAAATCAGAAGGATATGTTGCAGTGCCGTCAAACACTTGCAGCATTACCACTGCGGTGTCAGTCAAATCGCCAGTACGAGACAGCGATACAGTCCCCACTCCATCGGTTTCATCTACAGTGTATGACTTAGCGGTGAAAGAGACCTCACCATTACGGACCTGGCCGCGCTCAAATGATAAAGGGTCTTCCAGATATGCGTTAATTGCCCGAACATTGTCAGCAACACCAGACTCGCCACAGTATGCATCACCTACCATGATTGCAGGGTTTGAAAACAAAAAATGGTCAATGTTGTCGTTCATTGATTGCATGACCGTGCCGCCGTTGCATTCGTATGCGCGTGCATCGGGGTCAGAGCGCTCACCAGCATTACCAACCTCATGGTCTGCGGTTAAAGTATGACCAAGTTCATGCACAAACGTTTTCAGAGAGATATTCAACTCTCGGTCTGAAACACTATCGTCCAACGTTACCGTGGCGTAGTTACCGCCTACCACTGCGCTGCCAATCACAAAACCAAGAGATGCGGTATCTTTGTCCACGATAAATACGGTTCTGTCTGGCGAGTAACTTCTCATTACAAATCTTTCGATAGTCCCATCTATCGACCAGGCTATACTGTAATGACCCACCTGACTCAGTGCGTCACCGCTTGTCACTGGCGCAGTATCTGGCACATTTTGTGTTACACCTGCGTAAACCAATCGAAACTCACTTGATACGCCCGAGTCGGTCATTGTGGTATTCGCTTTTTCTGCCCATGCGTTAACCATTTCATCAATGTATTGCTCCGCGTTCACGCCCTTTGCATTTAAGCGATCAATTACTGCGGGCTGGACCCATACTGCCAAGTCAATTGCACCATCAAACTTTTCGGCTAACGATCCGCTTTCAGTGCTCAAAGTCGCCAAGGATTGAGTTGGAGTGTAAGAATACAGCAACTCTTCACCAGTATTGGTCTGAGCGACAGAGGTAAATGATGCTACGGCAGAAACTGCAATTGCCAATTTAGAAACTTTATTTGTGAAGTTCATAACTATTCTCCTGTTGAGTTAAGAACATAATAACGTGCGCACGTCACAAAGTCAACAATTATTTATGCAATACTAATCGTGTTATGATGTCCCTTCATTTACATAATATGCATCACTTATGTCAGAAAAGAAACTTTACCCGATCATTTCGATAGGTACCCCATTGAAGTTATTAAAAGAAATGGGAAGAAGCTGCACGGATGAAGAATTTAACTTATTAGTTAATGAAACCCCTTTCTACGCCAATATTTTTAGGCTCATTGATGTATCGGATTATGCTTTTTTAGTTGATGATGAGCATATAGCCAGCTACAAAACCTTAATGGAATTCAGGGCATTCATAGAATCTAAAAAGAGCCTGGAAGAGAAGTACAAGAAAATCCAATGGATGTATAACAGTAGCCAGCAATTTAAAGATCTTTGCGATTTAGAAGGCTTTCCCGACACAATAAAAGTTATCGAAATGTCCATTGTGCGGGAACTTGAGCTTTATGGGCTTAAACACGCCTTGCTATTGTATGAGTCCGGATATCGTAATGTACGAACGCTAACTCCTCAGCAAATTGACCTGTTCTCAAGTCAATTCATGGATGCAAAGGAAGACGTTCGCAGTGAGGTTGCAGAGTCACTAAACCTAATAAAGAAGCATATGGATAATGGTGAAATTAATGTTTGGTGGGAAAATGGTAAGGCTTAAAGAGTGTATTTCCACTATATATCAGTAATTTAACAAAATACTTATTTGACCGTACTGGCGGCTTCACTTATTATGCCTAAAGTGTTTACTTTATGCAGTGTATTTTTAAAGTGAAAAAACCAATCAAAGACGCCCACTATCTTGATGTCATAAATATGCTGTCTAGACGTATTGCATCAACATTTGATGATAAAGTCTCCTTACTTGGTAATGCCTCTGATTTCTTTAGGCCAAATACGTCCTTAACTGAAGAAAAGCGGTTACACCGCAATTTTACCTACTACACAGAAATAGACGATATTGTTGAGCAGATAATGGCGCTCACAGAGCGAAACACTAGAACAGATACGCTGAATCATTCATCAAGGTTTTTGGGTAGTTTGTTTATGTTGTCGCCAGGAGAAGGCGATAGCCTGCCAAAAGTGCATCGGCGACTAAAGCCTCTTTACAGAGCCGTTGTAGCAACCCGGATGTTGGATGCACTAATAGAGAATGGGTTGTGCGAGTCCCCTTATATTAATAAAGTTTTAAAAGGTAGCGGTCGCTATGGCCAGGATAAGGACGGCAGTATTATTTTTAACGAATATGTTACCCGGCCGTTTTTATTCGCTGTGCTAGCAATGGATTGTGGCCTGGAGCATCCTGAGTCCAGGGATTTGTTGAGTGGGCTCGAAGGCAATAAGGATGAGTTTCGCATCTTAAATGAAAAAGAACGGAGCAGACTGCTTAAGATTAATGAAAAGCATTCCCGTGATTTTCTTAAAAATGCAGTATTGCACCAACGAGACAGGTTCCTTAAAACACGAAAAGCCTACAGAAAAGACCAGTGCGAGCGCTTTAATGATTTTTGCTTGCAAATCTATGATTCGATCTATGATTATTCCTCATTGATAGGTAACTCTGCGAAAGCATCTCAAATATACGCATCTGTTGTAATGTGTACTAAGCGAGAGTACCGAAAGCTTGAAGCGGTTCAAGCGACTAAAATTATAAAAGAACACGTTCGTCGTCGCGATATCAACATAAAAGTCGCAACAATATTCTTCAAGTTATTTGGAAGCTTCCCTCAAGGCTTTGGCATAGCGTGTATACTTGGCGACCACTACAAAAGCAGCACACCTTTTGAATATGCAATTGTCAACAGACTTTACCCTGATGATGTCAATTCTCCACACTGTAGAATTGTCACAAGAAGCTTGAGTTTTGACTTAGGGGTGAGAGATATGGTTATCACACCAGAAATGAATTTGCTCTTTCCGCAAGGTAGAAGTCGGGTTGGGAAGCGGTTAAGCGACAATGTGAAAGCAGCGTTAGTTAAATTATCGGGCAGAAAAATTACAGATGCTGATGAAATGCTGGTACCAAAGTTTTGGGAGCCACATACAATATACGCGTCTCGAAAATTCTCAATTTGGAATGGACTGAACTACGATGGGAAGTCAGCTGCAGATAAACCAACGAATACGGCAGATACAGCGTAGCTTTATAGCATTTGATTCAGGGCCTTCTCATCTATAAGCGTCAAGCAATCCTGCTCCTTAGCCAACTTCACAGCTTCTTTGGTAAATCGCCCTGAGCAAGCAATCACAACATGGTCGGCTTTTTCTGCAAGCATAACCCCTAACATTTCTCTGGCTACCTTGACCCCTACACGTTGGTGATTGTAATGCTTGCACTGAACAATGGTCTTTTCTTTGCCTTTATATAGATAGAGGTCAACACCTCCATCTGGGCCACTACGAGACTCATTGACAATGTAGCCATTTTTTTCGTAGGCAAATCGAACCAGCTTTTCAAACTCCTCCCAACCTAAATTGCCTGGGCCAGACTTATAGGCATTGATGATCCGTCTTTTCTTTCTTTTGTTCCTTATGCTGCTCCACGATAACTTCACGCATAGAAATAGGAAACCGGACAACACCAAAACAGAAACCAAATTGATGTTGTAACCATGGAAAGAAAAGTTCAGATAGGGGGCTTTCAAGGCATCCAGCTTAGCAGCGAATGTTAACGCATAAGCCATAATCATTAGCACGATAACAAAGCGAGCGAATTTAGAAAGGAACATGTGGCTATTAACTCCTATGCACGCTCTTGATAGCAAGAACCAACCAGTTTTCGTGTTGCTTTATCGAGTAGAGGAAGCGCCTTTGATTTTATGACACTGATCTTTAATCCATTTGACTCCCACGAATTCTTTAGTTGCTTCTCCGCATCATCTGACGTCGTTGCGCAAATGAATGAGTCACTAATCCCTGAAACAACTTCAGAACGGTACCAAACCACGTAGCCTCGATTTTTTACAGGGCACTCTTTCATTTCAGATTTATACAAATACTGGGTACTTTCATAGTACGGTGTTGTACAAATATCATGAGTGTTCGCATTAACTGTAAATGACAAAAAAAGCAGAAATATCGCCGGTCGCATAATTTTCACCAGATATACAATGTGCATACTATAACATGAACACTGTAATTTTATGCAGTAATTTCAGCCGGGTTCAATTCAATGAAATATTGACTGGGTTGGTTTTGCGACTGCATGCGAGTATAAAAGTTCGACCTCAAATATAAGACAGCATATATTCGCTAGTTGAGGCAAAATCACAGGCCCTGGCCATTTTAATTTTACTCAGTACATTCTCATCAAACCACTTTATACAGTGCCTAACAACAGCATCACCAGCTACTGAATAGGCATCTTTTTTGTTTTTTGGAAGCTTGAACGAAGAAGAAAACCCCATTAACGCAGCGGCTTCACGTGGAGAAATAACTTTGATTTTATACCCACCTTTACCATTGGTAAGTAACACCCAAGCTCGTGAGCTCCCCCCCTTGTATGGCCGAATGCATGGTGCAAGCCCGGACACACTAATTTCTGTTGCATTGTAACTCACTCCGTTCTCAGAGCGGCCGCGTCGAGAAATAGTTGACACCGTTGGATATGGCGATGATACAAGCTTGTTGAACAGTTCAAGATGTTTGCCGCGTAGGTTATTCAAGAAATTAAGAGTGGTTTTACTGTCAGCCCAGTTGCCTGTATCTGGATCATTGAAATCAATAATGTGTTCTAATTGCAACGTTCGCTCTGGTAGTGAAGGAAGCACTGACGGCATGATCAAATCTAGGTCCATGTTTGATTTCAACCAGCGTGCCAGTACGGGAGGTATCAGCGCTGAGTTAGCTGAATCAAAGTCAAATTTTGATATGTGGACGTATTCTTCAGAAACGTACTCTTTTGCACAGCAAGCAAATAAGACACGAGGGCGAGATTGAGGAACAAAGTGTTTCGCGTCAACATTCATTAGGCATATTGAGTACCCAAGCGTGTTCAACCGACTAACCAGTTCTCGAAGGTCTCTGCCTTTGTTACGAGAAACAATGCCAAGAGGGTTCTCCAGTAGAGATAAGGGATGGCACTGAGCCCCACCCTTTTGCTTGAGCAACTCAACATAACGGTAAACAACACCACTTTTTATTCCCATCAACCCGGTTCGGTCGCCTGCTGCTGAAGTGTTTGTACAAGGGAATGTAGCTGAAGACATTTCGAATTCATCAGGAATGTCTTCAGGCTCAAGTGCCTGAATCGAACGATTTACGATAAAGGTGCCAGGATAGTTTGTTGCATAAGTGTCACATTTGAGCTTCGATATATCGTTCGCCCAGATGGTTTTCCAGTTACCTTCCAAGCCAGCGCCCACTTGACCAACTCCAGAAAAAAACTCTATGTGCGTATTCATGCCTTTACCCCATAATCATCGGTTTGAAACACAATAGCGTGCGCACGTCATAATTGCAACGTATTATTGCAAAAGATATATATTATAGGCTGGTTGATTGACTTGAAATTGCCTGTAATTCATAATTGCCCCCGTCGCAAAAAAGCCAAAGAGCAAATGATGACCGGTAAGAGACCAATATTTTATATCGTCGTAGCGCTTTTGATTTTTTCTTGGGTCTATATTTCGATGGGCGGATTCGAGCATGAGCATGCAGTGGTACCTTATGAAGAATACCTGGTTATAGAAGAGTACAAAACGTTCAGAAATGTAGAACTGGATGAAGGGGTGTATGTAGGTAGTTTAGAGCATGAGGGGTTTACCTATATTGCGTCGTATGAATTTAAACCTGGGAACCGTCTCGTAAAGCGTGTAGTTATGCCGGACCAGACTTTCGAAAAAGAAACAAAGTATTGCTGGGAAGGCGCAGTTCTGATGTTTGAATCAGACGATGAAAGAATGTTCCCCCCGCAGGGATTACCGATTATAAAGGCCAGTGAGAATACGTTTAGAATTGATGCGGATTACAGCATTAATGTTTATTCAAGGCTTGAATAATTAGATTTTATTCCAGTCTCGCGCCTTTTGATTAGTGATTTCTTCTTGTTCAGGTTGGGCGGCAGGCTGAATATCTTTATTAACCAATCCGAAACTAGGCTCCCAATCATCCATCATTAATGCAAGTGTTGCCAATTTACGCCGCAGCATCTCATTTCTTTCGTTAATATCCGCGGTCTTTTCATCACAGTGACGTCTATATGCATCAATAAGAACATGTAACGACTTGTCGATGTGGGTGTAGCTATCTAAGTCTATTGCAATAATCTTTTTGCCTATAGCTAGCCTAGACTGATTATACAATTCAAGCCATTCTGACACGTCTTGTTTTTGTGCAGCAATTAACTGCTTCTTAGTATTGGTATCTAATGCCAAAGAAATCTCTCCGGTCTGCAAGGTTATTGCACAACATATACCCATTATGCATCTTAAGAGGTATATATTCAATCACTAGACCTGTCGTAGCTAAAACGGACATTAACTGCTGTTCTTTTCGAGGTAATTTCGCATAGTACGTCAGTTAATGGGCTTGATTCGGGACGGTTGTTCGAAATTGTGTGGAAAATTGATTGTAAATAAACCTATATTCGCAATGAATGTCAGTTATGGCTGGTTTTTAGGGACAGTGTTGGACTGTTTCGCATGGCTAGTCAGTTATATATCAGAATTTGGTACACTGAGAACATGGGTTCGCAGTCAACGTCAGTTATTCCTGAAATGTTGGTACAGTGAAACGTGCCGTCCGCAACAATCGTCAGTTATTCTAGGAACTATGGTACAGTTCATTTGTTATCCAGGGCGCTATTTCGCAACCGTAGTCAGTTAGCTGATGATATTTGGGACAACTAGGCAACCATCAACTGATATGGGCCAACTGCTTGCTATAGTAGTTAAGCAAATAGTGGCGCATTGTTTATATTAAGTGATGCTTTCGCCCTATTTGACCAGTCATGATCACACAACTGCCGTTTCATTCGAATAAACTGGCGTTTAACTGCCGTTTATTTCGAACACCGCCTCTTAGGAAGCAAATTGTTGCTAAAAAATAAATAAGTGACGTTCTTTTCGAACAGTGAAGGTAATTGTCGTTCAATTCGATATTAATTGCTGTTTTATTCGATGAAGTTTGCGGATTGTTGCCCAGCAGAGCTTCACATAGATATAACTGTTGTACTTTTCGGTATCGCCACCAAAAAAATCAAACACAGTGTCAAAATTACGTTTAGTAGCCTGCTGATACCATCAAATTATAAATGAATGAATGGTCCACCGCATTGAACGTCAGTTAGCCTCGCATAGAACGTCAGTTAGTAAATGAAATCACGGTTTGCTTAGTATTAAGTGATAATTAATGCGAAACGGGATAATGATATCGCATTGAACGTCAGTTAATGAGTAAGTTGTGTGTAAATATGTATAAGTGTGTGCATAAACAAAGGGCTAGCGAAAGGGACGGCAGTTAATATCGAATTGAACGACGGTTTCAAGGAATAAAACGGCATTTACTATCGAAAAGTTATGCAGTTAATAGTGGTTTTATCGAAAAAAATGTCATTTAATAAACCATAAAACAATAAAAAACAACAACTTACAAGAGTGTAAAGATACTTATAAAGTTATTAAAGTAATAAAAAGAGTTATAAATTGTTTTTTATTAAAGAGAAATAGCGAGATCCAATAGATCGCAAAGTAGATCTAAATGTTGATCTAAGTACCAACATGATCAAGAATGAACAATCATTTGAACGGACGACGCTAATGAGAACGTTTCAAGGCCCTATAATTTTAATAAGCAAAGACTTCCTGAACGACGATTACTTCAACCTTATAAGTAACCTGGTTGAAAAAAAGCTTCTTCCCGGTTCTTACATGGTAATTCTAGAAGGAATACATGCCGAATTATTGAGACCAGAATATGTTGACGATAATGGATCATATATACGGTTTTTTCATGCCTGCGAGTACATATCAGATCGAGTGAATCCCGACTCAAGTACAGGGTCGTTGATGAACATGAAACGAACAACTATTTATCGACGGCTAAATGAAATGTCGGAAAAAGGCATCTTCATTCCAAGCATTAAAGCTCGCCCAGATATCTATTCTACAGCAGATAATTCAAAGGCCAGTATTTACAAATTGCAACGCCCTAACATACGCCTATTGAAAGAGGTTGAAGAGCCACAAAAAAAGAATGTCAAAGATGCTTCATATCGCAGAGCTCTTAAAGCAGAAGCTCATCTGAATGAACAATTAGCATTTGGCTTTATTAATGAACCCTTGAGAAAACTTGGTTCGCTTCAGCTTTTAGCTGGTTACCTGAATAAATTATTGCGTGCTGATGAAACGTTCATGAGCAATGTAGTTAAAAGTAACTTTCCAATAATTCATCCAGAGAGCGGAGAAAAAGGCGATATCTCTATTGAAGCTTCTTATATGGTTGACTCTGAAACCATGATCCCAAATGACATGGTGCTGGTGAATTATATTTATTCCGCTGTACAACAACGTTTATTAGACGACATAGAGAATATTACCGTCCCCATAGAAAATAGATTCAGGTTCGACATAGTCAAAATACTATGCGATTTTGGCAAAGAAGACTCCGGAGGCTACCGTGAGGCGATTGATCGGCAGCTGGACAGGATAACTGGCACGAAATATAGAATTGAAGCTTCCAGAGGCGCTCTGTGGCTTATGGAGCGTTTTGGCTTTCTTGATGAAAATGGAGTCCCGTACCCAAGGCAAGATATACGCCTGTTGGAAAGAGCGGGTGATCAACAAGATGAATCTGAAGGCACCGTGCTTGAGGTTTTGAAAGATCAACGCGCCACCCATCGCTTCATAGACCTACGACTACCGGATTTTATTCATCAACAGCTAAATAGAGCACTGGCCGAACTGCGATTAAGTATTCTTGAATCTGATACCGAAAAAGGCCTTGCACTGTTGCCGATGTTTTCGCGTGATAAAGAATTATTGCTTGGCGCTGAAAAAGGGGTTGCCTGGGTCAGTAATGATTATCTATCTTCAATGCTTGCGAGGCCGGGCTTCAAACATGGCCCTGTACCGCTTGAAAGTTTTTCACGTCGCATGATGGTGTCATTGAATAATGACAAAGAAGAGCTAAAGTTTCAGTTAAGATTTTTGCGCATGTTGCTTGAGTCCCAAAGGTGCCTTTATTGTGAAGATATTCACGTTAATTCTCGAAGAGAGCCTCGGTTAAAATCTCTTTTTGCTTTATTGGGCAAGAAGTTCCTAATTAAGGTCATCAATACTACGCCTGGATATACGCCGAAAACGAGATTGTCGCGAATAACTTACGATGTAATAGCTGTTCGACTCGGCGCTGAAGAGATTGAGGAGTGCCTATCACGGCTAGATTTGATCGCAAAAGACAAAGATTATGTCGAAGATGAAATTTTTGTAAGCTGGGGTGACATGATAATAAACACGTCAGACGTTAGGTCTTCCAAATATAAGATGGGATATAAATCTAAATCCATTCAGAGTGGGTAATCGACTCACTCTGCTTGCCGTCACTTTTTAATAACGCATGAACGGGATAACTTGTCATGCCATCCCTGATTCTGCTCATTAAAAAATATAGCCAGAAATCCTACGCCAAAAGAAGCAATGCAAACTATGTAACCTAAGTATCGGAAGACTGATTGCTTCAATGTTAGCGCTTCGAAAGTAACAGCATCTACAACTTGCAAACCCAAAATGTATTTTCCTGGGGTTGCCTTTAATCTCATCCAAAATAGAAAAGTAAGCAATACAGGTATTAGCACATCAAGTATTGCGCTGATCACCAGCGACTCAATTTGCGATGCTGCCTTGCTTGTCATGCTCATTGATAAAAATGAAATGGGCAGAATTGCGAACAAGTCGATTATGTGTGCCAACGCCCTTACAGTGAAGCCAGCAGAATGTAAGGAACTATAAGCTGTGTTTTTCCAAGGCACCATACAATAAACCCTATTAATGCATATCGTACCTTTATTTTGCATCATTTCTCCATTGTATCAAGCAAAAAAAACCAGGCTGAAGCCTGGCTTTTTGTAGATTACATTAAACATTATTGAAAAATGTTTACACGCTTTTGCGCAATATCTTGAGCTGCAAATTTGACTCTTTCGATAATAGAAGACACAGCCATATCAAGCATAACGAACGCGGAGAAAAATGAAATGGATGTCATTACCACGCGGTAAATACCGGTATAATTTGCAATGTCGTAGTTGCTGAGAAGGCCATATTCATATTGTGACATCGTCATAAATTCACCAGTCTGAAGGTAGTATTGAAATACCGACAGTGTTGATAGTGACGCATGCGTCAATTCAATAAGGAAATGAGCTCCAAACAACAGCAGCATGGGCTTTCTATATTTAGAAACCCCGAGGTTATTGAATGCGTTCATTGCTGCATTATATATCGGTGTTTTTCTAGTCACCTTGGCAGCGACGATGTGAGCGACGATATGAACGTCGTACATTTTGTATAAGAACAAAACTATTGGTGAGAAGGTAACTACTGGCAACCAAAATTGGAAAATTGCTGATTGCGTTAAAGCTGAATCTAAGCCTACTAAGCTGTAGTAAACCTGGTGATCAATAATGCTGCACGTAGCTATTCCGAACATCATGAACCTTGCTACCGGACCACGGAGCGTAAAGCTAAGCAATAAGAGTCCACTGTAATAACAGACTAATGACAACTCTCCAACGGAAATTGACCACAATGAACCGCCTTCACGGGTGATTATTTGTGAAATGAGTTGGCTTAACCATATCAAGTAGCAAACGCCAATGATTGATGGAAAGATTATCTTTTTGTTAATTTTATTTATATCTAACATTCGCTTCTCATCCTACTAATCCATTAGCCTAATTTCTCTTCAGGTACCGTTGGGTACAGAGAATATATGATATGCACGATATTGCATATTATCCTTAAGTCACAAAAAAAAGTAAACGCTAATGGCCCCGTTCTGGGCCTAATTAGCATATGTCTTTGATCAAATGGATCATTTAAATTTTAAATAAGTTTCACCATATATGCATAAAGTAGATATAATGTGCTGGTTGTTGGCTTTGGGGTTTTGAAATTGTCTTTTGAAAAGATGTTTTACAATAAACATGATGTGCTTGTCAGGCTGAATCGTAAGGCTGCACCTGTATTCTCACAACTTCAAAATATGTTGAATAAGTGGTTTTGGAGAGACTGTGAGATACATTGGCATTATGATGATTTCAACGAAGGCCTAACGAAAGCGCCTGGATTGCTTGACGCGTCCCAGCATTACTTTTCCATTCGCAAGTTAGTGCGTTCTGGTATGTTAGAAACACTTGCCGACAGTGCATCAGAGGCTCCTTTAGAAATCTTGATGCGAAACGCGAACAGACGATGCATATCGCACACAGAGTCGTTAAGGCGTATTAATTCTTCGATGGGAATTGAAGGCAAAGTTTTATCTACACCACACTTAAATGTTGTAAAAAAAGTCAATGAGCAGTTTTCAAACTACCTTTTTGTTTTACAAGCAATGATGAGTGTCGGCCCGGGCGTTTATAAAGATGATTTTGATAGAGTAATTGAGGTAAATCAGCTTGAACTTTATCGATGCCTTTTCTCCGCGCTTTTTACTATTTATTCTATGCTCAGCCTAAACGGACTTGGTGTTAGACTTTCATTTTTACTTAATAGTCAATGTATACCTGGGTGCGCCAAATACGCTGCGCTATCGTACCGTGATGAAATGGTGATATGCAGTGCAATAGCATGCATTCTTCGGTCGTGGAGCTCTGAGTCGAGCGCCGAACAGCTTAGGATTATTTTTGAAGAGCGCGTTCCGCATGCTGTCAACTTGTTCGATAGCATTGTTGATTTGGAGTTAGGTGAAGCAAATTTGATTTTTGAAAATGAAAAAGAAATTGATTTGCTTGCTGATGCTATCAGAGCGATTTCCACCTCAAGGATAAACGCCTTAAAACTTCCGGGGTATCCACAATTTGAAAATGCACCAATGCCTGATTTATTCAAAAAAAACGTGGCAATTGATTTGTTAGTTTAAAGTGCAAAGGCCATTGTTTGGTCAGTGCCAAGCCTAACTGGTAGTAGTCCCTCTTCATCCAGTGAATCACGCAAAGCATCGACATCAACATGCTTTAGCTCCTCAAGTAAGTTTGAGTTTACATGTAATGAAACGCACTCCAACTGATTGGCGGGTATAAAGCTCATTTCTGAAAACTCTTTCATTAAACCTGGTTTTGAAAATACGCCTGCGCCATCAATACAAAGATTCCCGATAGATACATACGTATGCTCGATGGAATTAGTATGCTCATTCCTTATGTAATTTATTATTGGTAAATGGGAGAGCGAGGGGTAAGTTTGCTCAAAAAATTCTTTGAAAAGTACTGCAAATGCATAACATCCACCAGCTGCCCAATCGCCATTTGACAGAAATGCATAGGATGCGTCAGTGTCCATTGCGCTTTTGAAAGTGCTGTATGCATTAGTGATTTCCTGTAAGTGTTGATAAAGCTCTAGATCTTGTTTTTTGAAAACGGGAATATCACTATTTGAAATGGCTTCGAACATCTCAGATAGCGTTAACCTTCCCTCTTTCATTTTTTGAAATATTTGCCTGTCCACTTTATCGGGAGCCATTTGATCAATTATTACGACTGTGCCTGATTGTTTTATTCCGATGTTGTCGATAGTTAGGTCTTCTAAGTAGCAACCATAAATAGCCATTTGGTTAAAAGAGATGGCAAGTTCTTCAATAAATTTTCTTTCTCTGTCTCCAATGCTCATTTCAGCGCTCAAGATGTCCACAATAGAATCCGGGCATTCATAGGGGAGTATGTCAATACTGCTTTCAAAAATACGTCTCAGATTGTCTGGGATCGTCGTATCAAGCCTTTCCATTATATATGCAAAGGATGGCTCAGCGTTGTCATTTACGAACTGGCAGACACTCTCAATTTTTATCGTGAACTCTGAGTCGTCAGTAGAAAGTACCGCTGCATTATATGCCTCCGTTGGTGATGAGGTGATTTTTAAAACTTTATCGTCATCTATGGTGTAAACGTCACCATGAGAACCTCTTTTTAAAAAGTGAGGGCTTTTTAAAAAGGGACCGTCTGAAAAAGACTTGTCGGTCATTGAAAGATACAAAGATCTCGCTAGTTCATCATTTCTATTCACTGAACATTTACCTCTACAGAATTTCTGTTGATAAGGGTGTTTAAAGTTTCCGAAAATAGTGCGTATTGCTGAGGCCGCTCTTTTATTCTTTGCACGAACCTATTCACGTAAGCCTGTTCAGGGACGTTTGAAACAAGGTTGATTTTCGACAAATGAAAGAAGAGTCGTGCAATGTACTCAGGTCGCTTGGTGGAAATTGCAATGATGATTTCAATCTCTCGCCTTACATCTATGTCCGGATTACTTTCTTCGTAAATATGATAAGCATCAGTGTTAAAGAGATTGGAAAGTGTTTTTTTAGTAACAATTGGGGAATTTGACCTAAATAGTCCTGGTAACGCGTGATTTAAAAATAACAACGAATAACGATATCTTGGGTACGCCTCAAGGACAGCTTTAAATGTCGATTGCATAAATCTACCTTTATGATCATTATATGTATTGTAGACATTGTTTGAGGTGGTTGCATGAAATTTAGAATTGGAAGTTTGGGCGTCAGCGATTGCGCTAAAGATGCTGAGTCTCTGAAAGAAAAACTGTGTGGTGAGTTCAATGATAAGCATGTCTCAGTGATCTACTACACTCAGTCTGGCATGCGCCAATGTCGATTTTACTCTGTTAGAAATGGGAAGGTGTTTGATACATACAAGCCAGAATTACAAGTTGATCTAAAGCATCTTGATAGTGAGGCAATTGTTACTGATCTTGTTCTATTTTAGGTGGAGGGCATAGCTCAACATTTTCAGGCGCCAACTCAAAACCTAATGGAAAGCCTGGTAGTCGACCATACAATATCCCATCACACATATGCTCAATCTGAAAGCAGCTGTCAGTAATCAGCTCTCCTTCCATTCTTACCAACTCTTCTGTGATTACTGCTTTTTTATATTTTACCCAGTCGCCTTTATTAAACATTGTAACTATGCCTATTGGTTTTACGTTAATCATAATTGTGTAGCCGATATATTTCAAAAAATAAACTCTTGACGACGTGCGCACGAATGTGTAATAGTTCAAATATGTTCGAAGTGCGCACGTTGATGGTGTATGATTATGCGGTTTAAAAACGAAGCGGAATTAGCAAAGGCGCTGGGGATAAGCGAGGATAAATTACAATCCCGCATTTCATCAGGCGGTCCAAAAAAAAGAGTTTCTGAAAAGCCGAAAGTTAGCCAGGCAAGAAAAAAGCTACAAGAACTGTCTGCAGTTAATATAAGCCTCTTACCGCCGAAGGAACCGCAGGTGATACTTTTTCGCGCACTTGTCCGTAAGTACGGTAGCTATTGGTCGCGTGGTGAAATGGTCTATGAGCTCAGGCGCGTGATACCTGGCAGGCGGTTTGAACTGGACATGGCCATGCCTTGCTACAAAATTGGGATTGAAATGGATGGGTATAGAAATCACGGATTATCGAAATCCGGGTTCAATCGGGACCGGAAAAAGTGGGTTGAATTCCAGAAGGTTGGGTGGATGGTAATTCCCATTAGCCCGGAGCAAGTGAGAGAGGATTTAGTTGGCACTATTGAGTCGATTGACAAATGCCTACGAGAAAGAGCATATGTGCCTACACGTGTAGAAATGAAAGACGCAGTTGTTGGGTGCGTACTTGTTAAAGATTAATTGTTTATTGGAGAAAAAGTAATGCCTGAAGAAGTTGCAAAGCAAGTTAAGAAAACACCTGGAAGTCGAGTGGAACGTGATCGCCGTGTTGAAGAAAAGCGCCGCGCCACAAAGTACAGGGTACCTACAATTTGGTTTTCTAAAGAGCAGGGTGAAATCCTGGATACAATTGTTAGCGAAGGGGGCTCTACCAAAAAAGATGTGCTAGCTCTCGGCCTGGCTGTTATTGATAATCTTTTAAAAGAAGACGATAAGCGGACTTTAAACGATATTCAGGAGGCAATATCTAACGGGGAGCAGGTCACCTTTGGCGCCAAATAACGTTACACATCAACCTATGTAAAAAAAGTGTAAAAGTATTCTAAAGGATAATGCAAAGGCTATGATATATTTTCCTACAATATAGTTTTAGGAAACAAAAAGTGGTATTATCGTTTATACGATGTGCATTATTGTGGCACGGAAGATGCTAAGACATAAGCAAGTGTCAAAAGCATGTCATAGGTGAGAAAGTGAAACTGTTCCAAAATACGATTACAAAAATTGTTCGTCCAGCATTAGCTCGCGTTGATGAATTGCGCGGGAGAACTAATGTTGCTGCAAATCAATTTTATGCCCTGATGTATATGGCGATTGATATGGCGCAGGACGTTGATGATATTGAGCAATTACATATCGTCCATAAGGTTGTCGAATTGTGTGGTCGCACCCAAGGGATACAATCATTTTTCTATGACAACGAACGTGTTCAGTCATGGTATGAAAAGGCTGTCGACTATTATAACAACGTCGATATGCTTGAGGGGGCTGAATTATGCCCTCGCAAATTAGGTGTTTATCAGAATCGGCTACGGTCGGTTCTGAATTCTATGAATGAACTGGCCAACGCCAACGAGTATAAGGCGTACGTTGAAGCCAACAAACAAGATTTTGTCACCGCGGCTCTGGGTTTCTCAAAATAAAAGCCAAGCCGCCCCACCCTTTCACTCCTTTTTAATATCACCCTTTCTTCTCTTGCCTTAATTTAACTCTTGACGCGTGCGCACGTTGGGTGTATTCTGTATATCTCAGTTAGTAGACGCGCCTCGGTCATCACAGGGGCTGGATAGAAATATGAAATTTTTAGCATTTTTAGGTAATGAAGGCATTGGCCAAACACTGAATATCACTTTGACGTTCAGTCAATTCACTGAGCTATGCACCGTTGTCCAGTATGATGATGACGAAGAGCGCTTAAATCGCGATCTGACAAAAAGTCGTCAGAGTGGTGTGCAGGATTATTTAACTGGTCGCGATGATACTGTGTTGCCCCAGGTCTGTTTGGTTTGTACTCACTGGGATATTAAGCCTATCCCGGGTTATGAGAACTTAGTCGAGGTTACTATTCCTGCAGGTGCTGAGCGTGCGCTAGTTGATGGTCAGGCTCGCCGAATTGGCGTAGAAGGGTCATTGAGCATTAAGCCTGAGCTCGCAAATCGAACGATTGATATGAAAGCCCTGTGTACCCACTCGGATACACTTAAGGAGAAAGCAGGGTTCATACGGCAAGTGTTTTCTGACTATCATAAGAAGGTAGTTAAGCCAAACAGCTCTATTAATCTGTTTTTTGACTCTTCTGAGCAAAGTTCAACGTTTGTTGTTGATACATTACGTCACCTGGAGAAAGAGGGTAACCCATTGGCCTCCCAGGTCTCCAAAGACGGTCAGTCTAAGAAAATATACACCCTTGCTCAGTTTAAATCATTTATCAGAGAATTCACTGGAAAGTCTGATCGTGAAATCAATGAGGAATTTAAACAGGCCAATGTCAGAGAGCTGTGGATGAACATGATTTCTTCGTACCTCAGTGTTGTGACACAGACGTTCAATGTGTTTGAACAGGTAGAAAGTCTTAGCCAGGTCAATGAAGTAAAGAAAGAGAATGTCCTATGCACTGCGATTGGGATTGAAGCGCTTGGTCGCTTAGGTAATCTGTTGATTGAAAATGCGGTCAGGGATAATAAGCGCCCTGAATTTTTGGAAATTACCAAATTGAGTGAAATAGAGCTGGGCCGTGATGCTGACACATGGGTCGACTCTGTAGTTAGCAAGGACGGCAAGATGATCAAAGGTAGCGCCCGGGAAATGGCAATAAAACTGGCGTTAACAGCTCAAATTATGCCTACCCAAAAGTTTTTAGGGATGTCTAGCGGAAAATAATCAGGTACGAATTGAATACAAAAAAACGCGGCATTGCCGCGTTTTTTCATTACAAGAACGACTGAAAACAAAATAGCGTGAAGTTTTGTCACATAACTCTGCTTGTATTGTTAATCCAATAAGAAATTATGCATAAAAGATATATTTAAAACGTGTTTTTGTTGAAAAGCGTGCGCACGTTGGTATAATGATTACATCAAGAAGATAAATGAGAAATCACCGATGAACGTTATTCAATTAGATACCAATGATTACCGATGCCCTGAAGTAATGATCAAGGTACGTCGGTTTTTACGTTCTGAAATGAAGCCTGGCACTATTGCGAAGGTTAAGACCATTGAACCATCTTCTATGCGCGATATCCCGTTCTATTGCAGTCATAGTGGCCTGTATGTTCATTCATCCAAAGCGGGTAATGACGGGAGCTATGAATTTATCATTTGCAATAGTGAAGCAGAAGCGCTGCAGTACGAAGATAATCAGAAAATTGAAGTGAAAGTCATTAATGCGAGCGACAAGCAAGTAGCACGTGATAAAGAACTGTTTGAACTGTACGAATCAATCGTCAGAAAGTTCGAAATTATAATCAAAGCAGGCCTGCTTTTATGTGTCCCTTCATCGTTTGGTAAAGACTCCTCGTTGGTTTTAAATGCTGCAATAGAAGCTTATTTGCGCATGAAATCACAAGACATAATCGATTCAAGTTATCCGCTTATTGTGATCCATATTGACACTGGTAATGAAGTTGTCCCTATGGACTTCTATTCGCATTATGCAATGGAGCGCCTGCAAGCGTTTTGTGATAGTAATGACATCAATCTGGAGTTACATCATGAAACTCCGCCAATGTACGAGTCATTCGCTGCGTTGTTCCTGGGAGCGCGAAAATTACCCTCGACGCCTTTGCTAAATAGTGACTGCGCGGTTATCTGGAAGGTAGATACCAGTGAAAAGGTACAGAAGGAATTAATTACTCGATATGGCGCTGAGAAATTAGTGTCGTGCTTAGGGAGTCGTCACGATGAAGGCGTAAACCGCTCAACCTCTATTCGAAAATTTGATAATGACCTTTCTGTTGAAGAGATGCTACGCAAAAGCGACAAAGGAATAAACACCTTTGCTCCAATCAAAGACCTAACTAATGATGAGGTTTTTGAGTTGCTTCAGCGTATCGGTAGCCAGCCAATAATTAGCATGACGCCGGGTTATTCTATCCGCGGAGTGATGCCTAGCTATCGCCTGCTTATACAGATCTACGGTGACTCCGCAAATGATACGTGTGAAATTAACCTTGGTGAAGAAAAGACGGGGCCAGCGGGTTGCGGTGGTTCTGCGAGAAATGGCTGCTTAAACTGCTTCAAAGCCGGAAAGGTAGACAAGGCCGTAGTTGCCCATAATCAAAGTGTAAGGTGGGCAAATTTGCAAGCTAATGCGAATAAGGTTCGTGATTATATGTTTGCCGCGGCACATGACAACTCGTATCGCACACATCATCCACGTACATATGATCCGGTAACCAATCACGCGATGTTACAACCCAACATCCTCAATAGTCGAACGCTGGAGCGCCTGCTGACTTATTATGTGCAATTAACTCATGACGATGCGATGCGAGCTGCTCACTTCCGCCGCCTTGTTAGGGATGGTCGAGAGATGGAAGATACGGGCTATGCTGAAATTTCGAATGATCCCAGTATCGATGAGTTGACCCGGGCAGATTTTCTTGAAATGTACAAAGCTGGGTGCCAGAGACATGTTATTAAGATTGCAACACTGGAGCACTGCATTTTTCTGTCTGCGCAATGGGCTATGGATGGCGTAAAAGCTCTACCATTCCGCCCCCTGGCGATTTTCGATGTTGTCGTTAATCAGGGTAAGCGGATCCCCTACCCTAATGCCAATACTGAAGCTGCCATTATTGATAAAGCTACTGATGCAATGGCCATAAAAATGGGAGAGCCTGGCCAGGACATGTACGAAGCGTTTAGTACGCCATTCAGAACCTGGGATGTCATGGAGGCCGACGTGTCTGAGGGGTGCTCTACACAAAAGGTACCAAACACGCTTCGCGTTAACGTTAAATATAGCGTGGTTGGCGATAGACAGATCCTTCAGGTTAAGTTGAATGGAAAGGTAAGCGTAGTAGGCGAACACACTGAAAAAGCCCTTTTGGCGATGGCCGATGCAAAGTGGAAAAATTCAGACAAATCTGGGCCGATTTCATTTTCTGCATACCTAACTGAAAGAAGATTGGCGACGGTCACAAGCGCATTTAGAGAAGTTGGTGTTAAGAAGCAGCCTTCTATTAACTTCACAAAGCGTTCGGCTAAGTTTGTTAAAGGAAAGGTTGTAAAAGGACGCACTTCACTGCAGATGTATTCACCTGCGGAACAGGACTCACTTACAGCCAGCCATCTAAAAGATATGCACGTCTGGGTGCCGGAGCATGTTAAGACGACCGTTCCATTCTTAAGTAACCATGCAAGTGATGAAGAGATGTGTGATGTCACCTTTAGTATCGGGAATAATTTGTCCGATTGGTTTAACTATGGCGGTTTTGAAAAGGCTATCAACTTACATAATGAGTGGCTCAAAAAACTGAGAGGAACTGCGCTTGATAGAAATAATGGTTTGAGACAATTCTGTGGCACAGAAGCCTTCTGGATGCTACTGCAAGATGGCGTCATTTCAGTGAATGAAAGTGCCTGGAGAACAGCGCAAAAAACCTTACGTCGTACGGAGCTGTTCTTTCAGGTCGGGTTATTTACTCTTCCCGATGATGCGGCCAACCTCGCGACGATGAATGGTGTGATTTCTATGCAGTCACATCGGCGCCTGAAGGCCGGTGAGCTTCTCAAAATCAGGCATAAAAGGAATGTATCGCGTTTAAATACAAAGGCAGGTCTACGTGATTTAGCCGGTACTATGTCTGCCAATGTGTTGCGGAGAGCTGCTGAGCTTGTTGACATCAGGGCTCGGGTGATTGATGCGGATTTTATTTCTAAAAAGCTACTAATTTCGTCTGGTATTACGGGTTTCGATGAACGGAGCTTTATTAGTGAAGTGAAGTTGGTTGAAGATTGGATCAGTGAATTCGGTGGGTCTTTTGACAATACTGATGCGTTTTTATCTATGTTTGCCAGCTCAGAGGAAAAACGTTTCATTAATCTGGATGTCGCTGCCAAACGTAAACTCTCTGCAATGTTGGCGCGAGCTAACAAGGAACTCTACGTGGTTCATCGTGGGGCTCGCGATAAGTGGTGTTTAGTCAGAGAGTCAGCAGAACTCGCTGCATCAGAGTCTGTAGATGGTCAGTTTAATGAAGATCTGCACGCTTTAGTAAAAGCGTCAATGCCGGATTCCTATTCTATCTACGTAGAAATGGGATTAAACCTTATGTCAGAGAGACTGAGTTTTAATAAACAGTCAATGATGTCAATGCTCAGTGAGGACAATGCAACGCTTTCTGATGAGTGGCACAACGCGCATGTTAACAAATTTTATGTTCAGTTTGATGCACTGGATACATGGATAAATGCACTGAGAAATGTTGCTGACAAAGATACATTCGGGACGCTAACATCCAGGGCGACTAACAATGCATTGCTAAGCCTTTTTAGTTAATAAAAACTCGTATACTATGCATATTGTATTTACTTTTTGCATGGTGTTGTTATGGAGTTATTGGGCGGTATATCTGGGTTTTTAGCAATTTGCATTTTAGTGTTGGGATGTCTTCTAGGTATTGTGTTTTATCGCCTGGGTTGTCATTTGCCTGGTGTAATGAAATACCAGGATTTGGTAGCAGTTGAAGAAATTACGGGGAGTAAGGTAGAAAAGCCAAATTTGCCACCCGTGTTAAGCGCTCCCTATTCAGGCCTGAAAGGGATCGTCTTGGAATCAGCTAGTATGCTTTTCACCGGGTTAGCTACGATGTTGGCTTTTAATGCTGGTGGATGGGAATTTAATATACAAACGTTGTTGTTGTTACTGTTGGTTTGGATGATGATCCTTTCTTCTGTAGTCGATTTTGAAGATATGTTGTTGCCTGATAATTGCATTTCGGTCATCTGTTGGGCGGGTATGTTGTATTCGGCGTTGGGGTTTGGCATATCACCTTATGAAGCGGTTCTGGGCGCTATCGTTAGTTATTTGTGTGTAAGCGTCTTTATTAACCTATATGAGAAAGTCCGTAATATTGAAGCTATGGGGCGCGGGGACTTTAAGTTAATTGCAGCTCTAATGACGTGGATTGGATTGGGTGAAACGATGAACTTTTTACTGATATCAACCCTGAGTTTTTTGACATTTAACGTAGTGATAAGGGTCGCGCAGAGTAATAAAGAGCCCCACCAGCCATTTGGGCCGTTTCTTTGTTTAAGCTGTTTTGTGATTGTATTCACCGATTTGGACATGACGAGACTATTGCCATGAGCATATTATTAAGAAGATATACTGGCATTTTATGCTTCGCTTATTGCGCGTTATTTTCCGTTTACGGGAATGCCGAAGACGCTAGCAATCTCAAAGTGCGCAGGTTCGAAGACTTTATGTTAGTGATGAATTGTGAAAAGCGTGCAGTAGAATTTTTTTACTATGAAACGCAACCAGATACCGGTAACGCGAAAAGGTCAAGTTCATTTTACAAAGATAAAGAGCTTCCTGAAGATTGTCAGCAGAGTTCAACCAATACGTATAAGAGTCCGATTGGAACCTTTGATCGAGGTCATATGGTACCGGCAAATCATTTCGATTCTGATAAAGAAAGTATTTATGCCACCAATATTATGTCCAATATTCACCCGCAGCACCCGGGCCTGAATCGTGGGGCCTGGCTAAGAACTGAAGAAATGATTGAATGCATGCGCGAAGATACCAAGCTCCAGGTATTCGGCGGGCCAATTTGGGGGAGCAACGAGGATAATGACTATTTCTTGAATTCACACGGCATAGTGACAGCTGATTATTTTTGGAAAGTAGTCTTCAACCCCAAAAGCCAAGAGTTGTACGCCTGGATATTTCCGAATGATGCGGCGCCAACGAAATCGAAGACAAACCAATATCGCGTCTCTTTTACGGATCTACTCGAACAAATAAAAGGCACATCGGGTGAAGCGGTAATGTGGAAGTTTGTGCAATTTAATGATGCTGGCGCCTGGCCAGAACAATCATGTAACCTGAGTTAACTTAAAAGAGGTTTTTTGATGACCGATAAAAAAGGCTTTAAAGTTGTCTTTGTTTCTGAGTCCGGAGAGACAAAGCGAATTAAATACAGGAACTCGCCTGAACACCATGGGTTGGCGTGGTATATGAACAAAAGCAAGTCAGCGTTAACACAACAGGATGTTGCCGGTTACCTGGCCGATGGATGGAGAATTAAAACTAATAACCTGCGTCGATTTAAAGAAACGTTCTTCCCCGCAAAAGATACAGGGTGGCCGGTAATTATTTCTGACGAACTGTGACGGAATTTCTTGACTAAGTGACGTGCGCACGTTAATATCGCTATATCTTATATGGAGGTGATTTATGTGTTTAGTTACTCATTTAGAAAAAGGTTGGTCTGTAGTTGGCAGTGCAAGTGCTTTTACGTTGTTGGTTGATGCTTTTATTCAAAAACTCAACCAAGGCCCTATTAATGGTTATCGTAGTCCTGTTAATGAGTCAGAAAAAGCCTGGGTGGATGAAGGCGTAGAGTTACTTATTAAAGAGTATTCTACGGCACCTGTTTTTACAGATGTGCTTGGCGAGCTCTATGAGTCACTGTCCAGTAAAAGTTGGCGCTCTTCGTTAGGTCAGTTTACTCCAAATGCCGTCGCAAATATGATGGCGGAAATGTCTGGGGCCTCTCAAGATTTGGGGCCGTCAATTGCGTCGATTGAGATGTGTCGCGCTGAAGGTCGTTTGTTTCGGATTTACGAACCCACAGCCGGTTCTGGGCGCTTAATTTTAAATGCTTGCCGTAAGATATACGAATCAAATCCATCTTTCATTGCCGATGTGTCAGTAACGTGTGTTGATTTGGATTTTCAATGTGTACGAATGCTGGTAGCTAACTTTGCAGCAGCTGAAGCTATTCATCGTGCTTGCCTGGGAGAGCTAACCATTTTGCGGGGGAATTCATTGTCAGGTGAATGTGTGGTGGAGGCCTATAGCCGCATTGGTAAGAACAATTTAAGTGATAAGGCGGCGTAATGATAATAGGTGAATCAAAACACTGTGACATGCAACAGGGTTACGATATGGTGTTATCTAACCCGCCTTTTGGGAAGGCTACCGTTGCTCAATTACCAGAGCCAAGCTTGTGGTGTCACAAACTTTCTAGTAAGGACGGTAGTTGCAAGCCCGTAAAATTATTAAAAAGTGCGGCGTTGGAGTTGTTATTTTTCGAGCATTGCATTGAGAAACTAAACGATGGAGGGCTTTGTTCGATACTATTGCCCGATGGCATACTATCGAATGCCTCTTATTCTGAACATCGTAAGTATTTTATGGAAAGCAATCGTTTACTGGCCAGCATTAGTTTACCGAGAGAAACCTTTTTGCATGGTAATACTGGTGTTAAAACATCTGTTATTTGTTTTGAAAAAGGTGAGGTAAACATATCAAGCTCTGAAAACGCACTTATCTTCATGGCACAGATTGGTGATATTGGGTGGGATTCCAGGCTTAGACCAACCGGTGGTGAGGATGTCACTACGGTCACCTGCGCATTTAAAGAGTTTATCCAGGGACAATCCGAAAAAAACAATGCTGAAGTATTGTTTGCAGATGAAGACGAACATGAAGAGGAGTTGCCGTTATTATTGTTTCGGTTTTGAATGAGCCAAAGCATAAAGAGGCTGGTAAGTTTCTACTTGCCCGGGCAGTGCGAGCAATCGATAACGGTTTCGCCAATGGCCTGCCTATTGAGTGTCGCGAGTTTTTTATGTTTTGCGGTTTGTACAAATTATCGGATGCCAACTGCATTGTTGCTATGATTTCCCTTTTAAAACAACTTGAGGTTTTCGATAGTGATTGGGAAAAAGATCCATTGTCTGCACTGATGGTCGACGATTACTATTTTGATGTCGTCAGTTTGATAGAAAGCTCAGAACCTGGGTTTGAACGCAGACAGTTAAAAAGAGCGAGCCCAGAAACAGTTAATCTCGTTTATGATAGGACGTGTCATTTTATTATCAGCCGGATAAACGATTACTTAGAGGTGACTGGAGAAGTCAATTTATGGAATGCCGCTCATTTATGTCAGTACTTGGGCATTAGTGCTAGTAAGCATTCCGAATGGAGAAAAGAAAAAGCCGAAACTCGGAAGCCTCGGCCTTATATATTAAACATGCTGTATTTTTTACTAGCGACACCAATTTGGGAAATCCCTATCCTCGCAGAGGATTAAGCGTTAAATTCTTCTTCCTGGGTAAAAAGAACATTGTAAGGATTAACAAAGCTCGCACCATTACGGGCTTCGGCTAATCGCAATACTTTTGCTTTTGTAAGTGTAGTAGTACTGTCGACACGCAACGTTAAATTGTGCGCTCCATTATCATCGGTAATTAATACCTGAAGCATTTTCTGTGTTACTGCAGAAGATGCTGTTTTAGCAATGTTTAGTTGATTTACAGTTGTTGTCATTTTAACTCGTCCCATACCTCTTGAGATGTCGCTAATTTTTACAGCCTGCGAAGCTGATCCATCTCATACCTCATTGAGCATGAATTTCGATACTATAACCTGTAATTAACTATGTCAATTTTTTATACAACAAAAAGACGGCTCTTTGGGTGATAAATATCCATGCAAGTCGCCTTTTATGCATATTATATTTATGATATGCATGTGTTAACGGTTGCATTGCTACCTTTGTCAACTTGGTAACTATAATCTGAGTTTATTGTTCTTGGTTGGTCATGCATTGAATATCGCTTTGATGCATAACTAAACTTATAAAATAAAACAACAAACGGCCACTAAAGTATAAAAAAATATACGAAATAGTTTATTAAATGGGCAAAGGCTGTTTTTAGAAGCATAAGCGCAAGTGATACATATCTGGTGGTAATTACATCAGAGTTAGTTTATTAGAAGTCGTGAGAATTCTGTACACAGTAAACCAGCAATTGCACTGGCAATCTTCTCTTTTGTGTTAAATGATATCCCGAAGTTTAAGCGTTCACCCATATTCTCGATATGCAATTCAAAATCAAATTGCTCTAAGTGCTTGAGTTGCGAATCGGTAATGATTGTGTAGGCGCCATCATTTAATAGCGCTTGCGCCAGTTCAAAATGACTATGGACTATTGCTGGTGGTCTAATTTGCTGTGGTGGCAACAGCCCTTGTAGAAAGAAGTTTTCTTTCAGCATTACGAGCCTACCTTCCGCATTCGTCTCGCTACCTTTGAGTCTTGCTGTATAAATTGGAGTAGCCACTTTGATATCATGGGGCTCATGACTGAGGGCGAGCGTGATCCCAGTTGTCAGTTTAGGGGTGATAACTAGATCGTGAGTTTTATCATTGAATTTTCTAGTCAACTCGATGACATCCTCACTTTCAATAATTAGATCGGTATTGCTCTTTTTTAAGCTCACCTGTGTTTGAAATATTTGTTGGACTGCATCTGTCGGAAAAAGAGAACTGACACCCAGATTTATTGACGTCGCCTTGGAAGGTAAAAATGAACCGCGAGAAAGCATTTTTTCCTGACTACACCTGAAAAAGTCTTCAGCATAAATATAGAGTCGTTTGCCAGGCTCTGTCAGAGTTATTTTTCGTTGCCCTCCCCTAACAATTAAATCATGTCCTAACTTTTTCTCCATTTTAGATATTGCTGCGGATACGGCGGGCTGAGATATGTGGAGGCAGTTTGCAGCGAATGTTAACTTACCTGTTTTCACAACCAGCCAAAATATCTCAAGACTTCTAATGTCGTAAAAGCCAGTTTTTTCTTCGGTTGTTTGAAACATAATTTACAAAACTCTCGCATAGTTCACATCAATCTCATACAGTCGCTTTCCGAATTCCACAAATGATTCAGATAAATAGCTGTCATAAGATTCCAGAGCGAAGAGAAAATTATGATTGATAAATACCAGTGTGGGTAAATTTTGGTTGTTGCGACTGCGCAGTATACTACCCAAAGAAACTTGTAAACGCGAAGCCAAAATGTGTTGCGGAACTGAAATTATTGCCAGGTCTGCTTTTTTAATTGTCTCCACTTGTTTAATTATGCTCGCTGCATTAGATGTGAATTTGTCCTGGGATATATCAGGAATTTCTTCGATATTGATTTGCCGAACTACTGCTGAAGCTGAGAGAAATCGCCACCGTTGCGTTACAGTATCATGGAGCAGCGACCAATGTTTTTCTAATGCATTTACTGTAAAGCAGGTTGCCCCCTTCTCCATTGCGTATTTGTCGACCCATTGATGAAGCTTATTCAATGGTGTTGCGTAATGTGGCAATGACTCTTTAAGCATTTTAAACGTGTGTTGCGGGCGCTTTCCCTTTCGTTGCTGTATAGGTCCTTCTGTATTAGTTGATGGTACTTCAATGCTTTGTCCGCCCGACTTGATGTATTTCAAAAACGGGTTTCTTCCTGGGTTACATGTTTGCGCTTGAGAACTGCCACCGAATGCCATATCAATGTCGGCCCCCCGCAGTAACCGCTGAATAACGACATCCTCAGTTATGTTGAAGTACTTACAAGCATCTGATAAGTGCGCAAAAGTGCGCCCCCTTACGTAAAACCCACCTTTCTTTGTATAAGGGATTCGAGATATGAGGTCTCTTAATTTTTGATCCATTAAGTTAGCATTCCTTTCTTATAGTGCATATAATATAAATGAAGTGCATTATAAGTTCGAGAGTTGTATGCGAAACATTATCAAAAAGCTTAATCAAGCTGCCGTGAAAATAGCAAGTGTTGACATGACAGCAATTAGTGAAGAGGACGCAAAATCGTTAAATGAATTGTCCCTTTGCTGCACCTACCATGTTGGTGTGGTTACCGACATTGTTAATCTGGCCAAGCAGAAAATACCACTGAGTGATGATGTTATTGCTAGTGCCCTTACGCACGCAGAATCATTCGCAGACCAAGTTATTCCCGGGTTAAACGACTTTATCAAACGGAGTCGGTTATGAGTTCATCTTTACAAGCCTTAGCCAGCCGAGCACAGCAGACCGTTGTTGATAGCTTAGAGAGCATTCCAGCTGAATATGCTCAAACTATGTTTGTAGCTACTGGGTACATTGCTGCTTTTGTTGGGTTTGCTAGTGGGTATCAACCGGTCGTTGACATCTGCTCAAATTATTTAAGCGGAATGCCGGAATCCAAGATGGAAACAACATTTCAAGAGTACGTGAACGATGTTTTCACTTTAACCCCTGGGCGTGAAGCCGTTACCGGCGCTGGACTATATGCGGCGACGACATCTGCGATTGCATACTATGGCGCGGCCTTTTCGTCCAACGTTAACAAGTTGATCAATAAGTTTCTGCCGGAATTGTATGAAGCTCGTGTTAATAAAGCAGCAGAGCGTTTGATTGAGGTAATGAACACAAAGTCCTTAGATGATATCGAAGCTATTGCAGATTCACTTGAGGACACGAGCCTCAACCGTTATTTGCTGGGTCTTGATTCACCAAATGACGTATCTGCCATTTTCCAGACCGCAAACAAAATGCTAAGCAATCTTGATAATGACCTATCTGAGTCAGAGGAAGAGATTGCGGAACCTTTAGGCATAAGAAAATGAACCAATCTGCCGTAACTGTACGTTCTGTCGAGATATCAGAAGCTACGTTGTTAGCTTATTTTGATAACCGAGGTTACAGGCCCGCGAGGCAGTGTTGTGAAGGGTTTTGTGGAACATGTGCAGTTAAGGTGTCCAATATCGATGCATTCGAAGAAGTCTTTGAGCAGATTGGATTTAAGAATGATGATGAAGTCCTTCTTTGTGCCGTGCGTTTAAAAGAGGCAGAGGAGGCAGAAGTATACTTACCTGGACCATAATAATATGACAAAACTCTTTATCGTTGAATCAGCTGGTAAGATTAAAACGATATCAAAAATACTTGGATCCGGTTTCAATGTTCAAGCAAGTGTTGGCCATATAAGAGATTTGCCAAAACGAGAAATAGGTATCGACACTGAACGCTGGACAGCCAAATACGAAGCCACTAACGCCAAGTCCATCGCAAATCTAAGAAAGCATGCGCAGTCAGCTTCTGAAGTTATTTTAGCAACCGATAATGATCGCGAAGGTGAAGCAATTGCATGGCACATTTGCAAGGTGTTGAACCTCCCCCCTCAGACAACTACGCGAGTATTTTTTACTGAGATCACAAAGTCAGCAATATCTAAAGCGTTAGCATCTGCCACCACTGTTGATATGAAAAAGGTTGCGGCACAAGAGGCAAGACGTTTTCTGGACCGTATATTGGGCTACAGGGTCAGTCCTGCGCTGAGTGATTCGCTGCCAAATTATACAGGATTGAGTGCTGGTAGGGTTCAATCTGTTGCATTGAAGTTGGTTGTTTTGCGCGAGCTAGCAATTAGAGATTTTATAGTCACAAACCACTACGAGCTTGTTGGCACTTTTATAGAGGGCGGTGTTTCCTTTGATGCTATTTGGGATTTTAAGCAGCATTTCAAGGACACCCGGGTGCCAAATAACATTAACAACGGGAAAGCCGATTATTTCACTGATAGAAAATATCTCGAAGGGCTAGCATCTAGTTTAGAAAGCAATCCTGACTGCAAGATAATCAATATCGAAAAGACAGCCTCTAAGAGCAAAGCGCCAGCTCCATTTATTACGTCGACCTTTCAGATGGCTTGCAGTTCAAAATTTCGGTACTCCCCGAAGAAATCTATGGAAATTGCCCAGAAGTTATATGAAGCAGGACATATTACCTACATGCGGACAGATTGCCCCAACTTGTCTGACGATGCTCTAAAACTTTGCAATGAGGCCATTCAACGTTGGTGTACTCAAAGGAATTTAGATCCCTCTAAGTATATTTTGTCAACGCCTAACACTTGGAAAAGTAAAGGTGGGGCGCAAGAGGCGCATGAAGCAATACGTCCTACTGATTTCACTTTGGATAGCACCACTATCAGTGACGCTGAGCAGCGTAAGGTTTATGAGCTTATATTTATGCGCACAGTTGCTTGTCAAATGAGCAATGCTCTTTTTGACGTTACTAAGGTCGATATAGCTACTAAAGCTGGATGCGATGGAAGGAAAGTTGTTCTGACAGCAAAAGGGCGTGTTAAGCGGTTTGGCGGTTGGAAGGATTTTGGTTCTGAAGACGATTTCGATGCTGACAAAGATAACGAGAAAGAGGCTCAGTTACCACAATTGCATGATGGACAAAATCTAAAGTTAACTGAAGTTGGCTTGGCGGAGAAAAAGACGTCTCCTCCGGCTAGATACGTTGAAGCATCATTGGTACGAGCCCTTGAGAACGAAGGCATTGGTAGGCCTGCTACTTACGCTTCAATTATGTCGACACTCTTTGCCCGTGAATATATAGAGGTTATTGATAAAAAGTCAGGCAAGTTAGCGGCGTCAAAAAAAGGGCAGAAAGTTATTGAGATGCTCGATAACAAATTTGACTTTATGGACGTGAAGTTTACAAAGGGAACGGAAGACATGCTAGATGAAGTCGCTGGTGGGAAGTTGCCTTTTAAAGTTTTCATGTCAGATTTTTACGAAGGGTTTGAAAGTCAGGCGGAAGATTTTATTAGTTTTGCTGAAAAAGTATCAGGCGCCGAAACCTGCCCCACTTGTAATGAGCGGAAGTTAAAAAAAATCCGTAATAAGAAGGGGTCTGGGTTCACCTGGTTGTGCTCGGGTTATTTTGAAAAGGTCTGCCGCGGGATTTATCCTGATGATGGTGGAAAGCCTGATTTAGATGCTAAACCTACAGAGCAAACATCGCACCCCTGCCCTAGTTGTAACCAAGGTCTATACCGGTTTTATAGGGACAAAAAATTCACGTTTGGCTGCAAGGCCTGTAAGGTCTATATACCCGGCGATGATGTGAAACCAGATTACGATATTTACAAGGTGCAGAAATCGATACGCGACAATGCCCCGCTTTGTCCTGCGTGCGAGAAAGGGAAGGTGCTAAAAAGAAGTTACAACGGTAGCGATTTTTTTGGCTGTGATAACTATCCTGATTGTAAGACATCCTTTGCTATAAATAGTGATGGTGGACCCGATATCGAAGGTTATTTCGATAAGTTAAAGGCGATAGAAAAAGCTGATACTTGTCCAGAATGCGGTACCGGGAAGTTACTCAAGAGAAATGGCAGGTTTGGTGATTATTTTGCGTGTAATGCTTACCCTTCCTGCAGTACCACGTTAAAAGTTAATTCAAATGGCGACCCGGATATAGAAGCGTATAATCAGGACAAACAGGAGATGTCAAAATATCCAGACTGCAAGAAATGTAAAAAAGGCAAGATGGTTCCTCGAAAAGGGAGAAAAGGGGATTTTGTCTCTTGCAATCGGTATCCTAAATGCAAAAACACAGAATAAGGTGCGTCCGATAGGTGTAAAAAAATGGCGCCATCCGGCGCCATTTTTTTAGAAGTAATAGTTAACTTATGCCGAGACCCATATTGGCTAGTTCTTTTTCCAGGAATGTTACGAATTCTGACAAAGTCTCATTCATGATCACTCTACTGCAATCAAAGGCTGCAGCCACGGAATCCTTTGGTATAGCATAATAGTCATCTAAACACATGTCTGACAATTTGATTGCCCTGAGTTTTCCATCCTCTGATATTGTGGCTGAGAATTTTTCGTCATATTCAAACTCTATTTCTTTAACAAGCTTCCCGCTTTCTTTGGAAGTAATCAACTCGTCAGCGTCAAGCGTTTCACGCTTAAATGATATTTCTGATTTTTCCTCATTCAGCGAGAATAGCTTTCCTTTATCTTTAAAGTCCATATTCTTTGGAGCTTTGTCAAAGCACCAATGAGTTAGGGTGTGCGCAAGAGATGCCTTGATTAGAGGCTCTACTGGCAGTGAACCTAACGCCTTTCGTAACATTGCCAAACATAATTCTGCATTATTGAACGCGGTAGCGTTAACTACGATCAAGTTATGTTTAGATAGAAAAGTAAAGAAGATGTAGGTTGGCGAAGCCGGTATTTGCTCTGCTAAGTGGTTGATGACTTCTTGTTTTAGTTGGTTGCGCATGGCTTTAGGAACCGACTCCCCTGTCTTCTGCTCTATGCGTTTTATTTTCTCAGCCAATAACTCTTTCTTAAGGGCCTCTGGAATGCTCTTCTTATACTTCTTCAGGCAAAATGTAATGTCCCCTTTTACTACGTGGGCTAACTCATCACTATCTTGAAAGACTGGTGAAAAACCAATACTTTCAATTGAGTGTCTGCCTGGAGGGGAAGACTTATATTGCGCCAGTTGCTCTTCAACTTTATCAAAGTCAACGTTTTCGGTTAGCTTATAAAAAATAGCGTTTTTAAATAGCATTAATTGCCTCCAGGGAATCGTTTATTGAATATCCATCATTTTCGTTGTTAAGTAGCAGTATTTGGTCATTGAGACGGGTAAGTCGGTGTCTTTCTGTTCGGGAAGCGCAATCTTCGAGGGAGCCGGGTTCTGCAACCACAATTACTTTCAACTTACCTCGCGATACTGCCGTGTTAAGCAGGTTCCGCGATAGCAGTCTTTGGCCTTTCTTCGTCACAACAATTAGGGCAAATGGGTATTCGTTACCCTGAGAGTTATGAATAGAAATGCAGTAGGCAGGCATCATTGATCTAGCCTGGTCACGCGACAGCTGTATTTGCCTTCCTTTTATGGAAACAGTTAGAAGGTGATTTTTTGTCTCTGTTTTCGCAAACAGTTTTATCGTACCGATATCGCCATTGAATAAGCCGATGTTAGGCATGTTTTTCTTAATTATTATTTTGCTGCCTGGGTGGTATTTGTACGTCTTTCCTTTAGCCGACAATTCAAATGGTTCCTGATCTGGAAAAAGAAGAGTTCTACAATATTCATTTATGGCATCAATCCCAGAGTCGCCAGAGTATTGTGGAGCCATTATCTGTACGTTATTCATACCTCGCCTGCTAGCTGCACCTATAATGGCGTTAATGCCTTTATGGACGTACGTGGTAAGGCTTGCTTCGTTCTGAGAAATATTTATTGAAATGTCATTGTGTGGCGAATCATAGAGTATTTTACCCTCGCAGAGATTGTGACAGAATTCTATGATCCCACCGTTTGTAAAACGCTTGGTCGACGTCATTCTAACTGAGGGGTAGGCGTCTAATAGGTCTCTTAAAACCGCCCCCTCACCAATGGATGCCAACTGGTCAACATCCCCAAAAAGAGCTAATTTAGCGTGGCTGGGGATTGCTTTTAAGAGTGATTCAAAGAGAAACATGTCGACCATAGAGGCCTCATCAACCACAACGACGTCTACGTTCAGAGGGTTGTTTTCGTTATGCACGAAGTCACCGAAAGCGGGGTTGTAACCTAAAGCGCTGTGAATTGTCATTGCGCTTTCCCCTGTCATTTCTTCCAGCCTTTTTGCTGCAGTCCCGGTATAGCCGATCATTAAAATGTTGCTATCGGGGTATGCGAGTCTGATTGACTTTGAGAATCCATTTACTATGAATGTCTTTCCAGTACCTGGTAGCCCAGTAACAATGGAAAATGGATGTTGAAGAATTTCAAACGCTGAGCGTTGGCAATCTGTAGGCGTTTCATGTATGCAATCTTGAATCTGGGCACTTGTGATTTGTATTGATTTTTCTGTGTTGGCAAGTCTTTTCAGTTCGGCTGCAATCGAAAATTCGGTTTTTCTGTGTTTTTCGAGCTGTATGAAATTTCCATCGGCACGTTCAAAATAGTGTATCAATGGATGGGTCGGGAATGAAGTTGAGCCTGACTTCTTTACATACTCTTTTTCTATGTCATCTATAAGTACATAGCTAGAACCGCTTTCTGAACATCTCTTTCTTGTTAGCTCGGCTAATAAAGCGGCCTGCATGATATCAGGGCTTGTTTCGTTAGTGTTTGAGAAGGCGCAAGCAGTTTCGTAGTCAATAGTTCCTTCAACGCAAAGTGAATATGGATCCTTTAAGAGTTTTTCAGTCTCTTCTAAAGATGCTTTCATGAAAGAACTTTCAAGAGCCTTAATCTGTATTTTGGCGCCTGCATGAAATATTTTGGAACATAACTCACGCCATAATGCATGTTTCGAAAGCGACGTTAATACGGTGTTGTGCATTGATGGGTCGTAGTGCGTTTCTATGGCTATTGTAGCCATTCGTAGAGCTGTACTCCCCCACTCAGACACTACCGCGAGGGATTCGCCTATATGCCGCTTTTTAAGCCTGTCAACGGTATCCAGCGCCAGAGCAATATTTTTAAGAGGCGCTTGGCTAGAAACAGATATGCTGTGGAGCTCAAATGATTTTCCATAGGTATGGTGTGTTCTCCACTCCCCGTATATATCCACAAGAACATCATTTTTTGTTATTAGCTGTCGAGAGTATTCCCCGGGCACCCCTTTAACGGTCACTCGATTTGAGTCGGGGTTTGCTAATTCCACAGTAAGCAACGTAAATCCACTTGACATGACATGGCTTCGCTCGATGTAGCCGGTAATTTTCATTATGCCTCAAATATAATAAATATGCATAGTTAGATTATCTGATAAAATTTCTTATTGTCAATAAAAGGTGGTATATTCAGCAAATCATTATACACAACGGGGATATGATATGCATAAAATTGGAGTGGTTTTTTCTTCGATACTGTTAGCTTCTACATTGGCTGGTTGCAGCGTTGTTAATTTCGCCGAAGATATGACGTTTGGTGCTGACGAGATTGCACAGAATCTACTGTCAGAACAGCCTATACTCAAAATTGCCAATAGCAATTACATAAATGGAAACCGGTACATTAAGGTTGTCGAAGTTAATGGCCAAAAGTACGACCAAAAGAAAGGGTTTATGCCATTAGATTTCGGTGTTAATTATGTGAAAGTTGAGTGTGGCCGGAACAATGCATCTCTTGAGGAGGGGCAGCGTTTGCGTTACTCGGAGGTACATCACCTTACCGCTGATCCTGGTAAAACCTATAAGCTGGAATATTTTTCACGCGGTTTTAGGTTTCCTGAGAAGAATTCCAGAGTCAGATATTGCTCCGAAGATTGCGATACTGAGACAGGTGGTGATGAGAACACTGCTGTTTGTAATGTATTTTTCACGAGTGAATACGGGGCTATAAAAACCTACGTTTTTGGGCAAAAACGAATCTACTGATTATTATTGGACGCTATTGCCAAGCGTCCATTTCTCCATCAATTCCCGAAAAGTCAAATTCGTCTTCAGCCAGCGATTCGTTTTGCTTCGTTTGTAAGGCGTCAATTTCAGTTTGAATTTTTTCCGCGTTCACAGTCTTTCCATGGATATCAAAGCAAGCTTTCAGTTCGTATAACTCTTCTAATTCCAAACTCCTGCTTCTTTTTGCCTTCAATAATTCTGTGATTCTATCGTATGCATCCTTTTTGCTATAACCGTAATCTTTTTGTTCTGTTTGTTTTGTCTGCAGTTCCTGCCAATGATATAGGAACTCTATTTTCGTTATTTTTCGACCTTCTCTTATCAGTTTGTAACCCATCGTGTCTTCATTCTGATGAAAAACAAGTATTGAACTGGCTACTTTGCTATCAGCGATTTCTTTTATAGCAGGTTTTATTACTCTTGCCATGAATACAGAAGTTTTCTGGTAGCTTTCCTTCTTTACGATGTACTCTCCAGACACAGGATCTTCTTCATAGACTCCGAAGTAGAGTTTTAGTCGTTCAATATCCATTGCATAAAGTCGACTGTTACCCTTAAACCTGCTGAGCATTCGGTATAGACGCATAGCATTTTTGTTGTTCTTTAGTTGCCAGAATCCACGATGTTCTATTTCAGCGTATCCACCCTCGCCTAATTCAAATAACTCTCGATAGAATAGGTGTGAAGGTTCAAGGATAAGGCCTTCGTCTGTTAGTTTTGCAGTGACAAACATGTTAGTGAGTTCAAATTCACCACGTTTAGGATCCAGGCAATGCCTTTTAAGATTCATTAGGCTTACGCATGGATCGGAAAGTAGACCATAAAGATTTTTTCTTTCAGTTTTAAACGCTGTACAGAGCATATCGTGACTAAAAACAAAACGAGGAGACCCGGGCGAAAAATCTTCTTCTATGTCGTTTTTTACAAGTACCTTGGAGCACATTAGCGCGATTAGTAATTCTTCTACTGAACTGAAGCTTTGAGAACTGTACAGAAATTTATGACTTTGCCTAAAGGTTGTGCCAAGGCTACTTAACGATCTTGTGACGACTTCCATATATCTCCCCAATCTTTCACTTATGCATATCTTATTTATTATGAGCAATTTGTAAACCAAATAATCATTAGTTCCCAATGGGAAGTGATAAAGTCTACAGTATATTCATTATGCATAAGTTCTGTTGATGGTGAGATTAAATACAAATAAAACAGCAAGTTAAGTTTAAAGAGGGTGTGACATCAACCGGAAACTTTAGTGTTTAGCTTGACGGTTATTTATCTTAGCGGTTGTTATGCTACAACTATTTGAAAGTAGAAAAAAGATAAAAAAAACAAATACCTAAAGAGGGTTAGCAGTTTTCTTAGGGTGACAAATGTTAGCGTTAATGTTAAAAAACACTAGTATTTGTAACCGTAAATTACTTACAGCATTTGAAAAAGTCATGCAAAACAATGTTATAGCTGATTAATGTTGCGTTTTACCCCTTATTGTATGGTAATAAATTCTAGCGTCAATCACCATGCCGCTAGGATAAATGTACTGTATAAAGTTCAAGTAAGTAGAAAAGACCATTAAAAACAATGGTTAATATTAATATGTTGATAAAAAAAGGGTTACAAATACTAGCGATATAATATTCATGCTAACGTTTATATACCTTACCGCTAGTTTTTATAACAGTTCGCTAGCATAGTGATCCTGTTCACTAGTGAAAAGATCACGAACGCTTACAATATGATCCTGAAAGCTAGTAAAAGGATCCCGGGCGCTAGCAACCTGATCCTGAACACTAGAATCTATAACCCTGTAAGTATAAAAAATCAATAAAAAACAATATCATACAGGATAAAAAACGACCTTATAATATCTAATAAGATAATATAATGTTTAATAAGAGGATCTATAAAAACCTATAACTTAACCATAATTAAATGCATAAGCGCTGTGGATATGTGGACAACAAGTTGCCCACATACCCACGAGCCAATTCATCTTAAAAATGCAATAAAAACAAAAAAAACAAAAAAACTTGCACAAAACAACAAACATTGCATAATGTGAAAAAGTTGATTCTGAAATTTTAATTTAAGCGAGGTGAATATGGTTTTAGGTAAGTTGGCCGAATTACAAGAGCGTGTAACTGAATCTCAAGTTTCAAGAATTGAAGCAATTATGGAGGCCAATGAAAATAATGACCTGGATGTTGTGATAGGCAATTTGTCATTAAGTAAGAATAATCTTGCTGCCTCTCTCGGCGTTAGCCGCACTAAGATTGATTCTGCTATCGAACAATTAACTAAAGATGGCATTGAAGAATTCCAGGACATTGCGAAGGTAGGTTTAAGGTTTGCCTTAACTCCGTGGCATTGCCACATGATTTCTGACAAGCTTGGCATTAAAACCTGGAATGATGTTCATCCCGAGAAGGAGATAATTGCTATTTCCAATCTAAAAGGAGGAACGGGAAAAAGCACGGTAACAGTGAGTCTAGCAAGTGCTCTTGCAAATGACCTTATTGAGCGCAAACGAGTGATTATCATTGATCTTGATCCTCAAGGTTCGGATAAGGCATTTTCACAGCCTGATATGGAAAAAAGCTTTGATATTCTAACTGCGGTTGATCTCATGCTGGCAGACTACGAAAAAGAAGCCCGAAATAATGCATATTGGGATTTTGTTGATGAAGTCGGCGGTCACTCAGAGGTTGTTAAAGCTTCATGCCACCCTACTCAGTATCCGAATCTTGATATATTACCGGCTTTTCCTTCAGATGAGCGCTTTAATGATTTTGCTGTTACCCAGTTTCCAGAAAATCGCATGCTAGCAACGTCGCTGTTGTACGAGAAAGTCATTAAGCACATTATTGATGATTACGATGTTGTAATTATTGATACTAGCCCTTCTATGAACCCCTTGGTCTGGTCGGCTTTAGAAGCCGCAAATGGTTTGATTATTCCACTAACACCGAGAAAGCTAGACTGGATGGCCACAGGATCGTATTTGGTAAGTTTGGTTAGCTATTTAGAACAATTGCCTAGCGGTGGTAAGAATTTGGACTGGTTTAAAGTCCTTTTAACGAATGTTGAAGAAGAGCATGGTCGAGACGCTGCCATGGTAGCAGAGATTCAGAATGCTGTTGGAGCGCAGGACATGTTCTTTAAAACCATTGTTAGAAGTAGTGCATTTGAAGCAGCTGCACGAAATTATCGAACGGTGCTGGATATTCGGCCTAAAGACGGCTTGGTGTCGTCCAATCAGTTGAATTCAGCAAAAGCTTCCTTAAATAGTGTAACCAGAGAACTTGTTGCTTACTTAAAAGCACTGCGTTCTAAGTAGGAATTTATTATGAGTAATAGTGCATATAAAAGAAAGAAGGCTTCTGGTTTGTCTGCATTGGTTGAGTCCAAGAAAGCTATTGTTGGTAAATCTTATGTAACAGAGTCAATTATCGACGGTAGTGAGCTAACGTATACTGTCGAGACTATAGAAAGTTCTGAGGTATTCGATAAAACCGTTGAGTCTCCATACAATCATCGTTCAGCGGACCTTATAACAGAAGTCGCGGTTCAGGATATCTTGCCATCAATTAGAGAAAACGGTCGAAATACTGAATACGCGATTGGTGTTAGATCTGGTGATAAGATTGAGGTCCTTTTAGGTTTAAGAAGACGGTTTTGCATTGGGATTTCACCAGGCACAGTATTGCATATTTATGTTTTCGAAAATATGTCTGAGGAAGAGAAATACAAGCGGTGTAAAACTGGCGATATGTACATGGCCCCTACCCCGGCTGATTTAGCTTTAAAGATTGCCAAGTATAAAGAGGCTAAATCTAACGAAGGCGACAAAGTCAGTGTAAGAGACCTTGCTAGTGTGTTTGGTATTTCTTCAGGAAAGGTGTCCGAGTTATTGCGCTTTGGAGCCTTCGATGAAAGTTTTTTCCGGCTGTTCCCTAGCCTCTTTGATATTCCCTATACGTTTTTACGTGATGTACTTAAGTTAAGTACGCTCTCAGAAATCAGTGTCGATTCTGAGTTTGTGTCTAAATTTGATGCAGTATCTCCAAAGCTGGATGAAAAGGCTCATGTAAAGGCTGTTAAGGAACTTAGAAGTGCTATAATTCAAGAGCTCAAACCTATCCCCGCTCCTCCAAAGCCACGGACTTATGTGTCCTACTTTGATGAATCAGCAAGTTATTTAGCTGGTGTCAAAGTTGTTAATACCGAAGAGTGTGCTGTTATTCATTTGGATCATGATAAAGTTTCCTCTGAAGTGCAGGAGAAAATTAAGGACCTCTTAGAGTTACAGCAATAGGTCGTACAAAATTTTATTAAACCGGCTTTTGCCGGTTTTTTTATATATATTACTGACGGCTTTATAGAATGTTCAAGGGTTGAACGCTCAGCTTTCGCTAAGTAGCCTGTTTATTAATCACAAACTTTTTGTTCAATGCTTGAACACCTATATTCAGCTTTGCTTCGATGCATTTTTTATTTATTTGTTTTGTTCAAGGGTTGAACACTCTGATTTCGCTAAGTAGCCTGTTTATTAATCGCAAACTTTTTGTTCAATGCTTGAACTCCTATATTCAGCTTTGCGTCGATGCTTTTTTGTTTGTTTGTTTTGTTCAAGGGTTGAACACTTACATTGAGATTTTCTTCGTTGCTTTTTGTTGTTCAATGGTTGAACGCTTCAATGTCGCGAGGTGGCTTTTTTATAGTTCTACTCTGGTTTGTTCAAGGTTTGAACATCCGCAGGACATTTGGGGATTCTTGCTTACAAATTAAATTATGACCGCTTGTTCAAGGGTTGAACAAGCGGTCAATCGTAAAAGGGAGCTAAGTTGTAATTATCTTGCATCTCTAAATGCAGAAGTTTGTTTGTTTGAGGGTTGATATTTTCATGCTCATTAACAAATTCTGATGGTGTCTTAGCATTGTTAAGCAGTTTTAAAAACCCGTCAGGACCATGTGAAGATATGTACTCATCAGGATCTAGGTTGTCGGGTATCGTAGTTAGTCGTATATCGATTTTTCCTAGTTTGGGTAGTAAATCTTTAATAGCTCTCAATGAGGCCTTAATTCCCGCATTATCCCCATCTGTTACTAGAATGACACTGCCACATTTTTGATGAAGTCTACGTATTTGGGTCGCGTTCATTGCCGTGCCAAGAGGAGCTTCAAGATGCAACTCTGTCGAAACATTTGAGCAGCTTATAACGTCTAGATAACCTTCGACAATTACTCCAACTTTTTTTTGTGTGAAGGGGGAGGGGCATCTATATGTAATTTCTGATTTTTGAAAAATAGAACTTGTAGGGGAGTTGTAATACTTTACTCTGTTGTCGCCTGGTAGTACGCGCCCCCCAAAAGCGCATATTTGATTTAATTCGTTTACTATTGGGAATAAAACCCTGTTCGAAAAAGGGGAGTAAAGCGAATCGTTCTTTTCCGACTTTTTTACAATGCCCAGTTCCAACAATAAATCTATGTCGCTATCTTTAACTAACTCGTCTATAAACCATTTTCCACCAGGAAAGAAGCCGATATGAAAGTTGTCAATTGTATCTTTATCCAAGTTTCTTTCATTCTTTAGATAATCCAGGCAGGTTTCTGAGTACTTGTTTTTTGCGAACAGGGCTTTTTTGCAGCGAAATGCAACGCTCTTAATGACTTTGAGTAGTTCTATTCGCTTGAGTACATCAGGATCGACTGCTTTAGGTGGAGGTACTTTACCTCTTGATAATAGGAATGCTGAGAATGCTAATGGAGTGGCATATCTTTGTGAGTGGTATTCTGTTGCAGTCATAGTTACCCCGCAACATTTACACTCATATTGATTATCGCGAATAGTCGCGCTCTTATTGTCGTCCTCATGGAAATGACATTCAAAGTCACTCTCTTTTTCGTTAACTAAGCTATTGATATCAATGGCATTATCTACATTTTGAATGAATGATTCCATAATTAAGCATGTTTATAGGCTATACAATAAGCATAGCATAGTTTATATTTGTCGCCATGTTGCACATAGAATATATATTGTGCATTGTGCGGAGTTCCTAATTGATGACAGTCGAACAAAAGAAAAAGGCTGCTAAAGATATGCCAAAAAAGGTAAATCAAGCCGCCTCAAAGCAGAAGGCGAAGCCTTCTGCTACAAAAAAAGACTCAAATAAAAGTGATGGCATGTATTCGCAAGCCAAGGAGTTACTTTTCTCGGTTTTCATGCGAACACTTATCTACAAGGACAGTTTTTCTGCAACGTTGGTAATTACAAAGGCCAGTATGGGATTGAATTTTCTACTTGTTTTTGCAGTTATCTTGCTGGCATTTAAAGAGCCTCCTTCTCCCAAAGTTCTTGGTTTAAGTGAAGATGGGCGGTTCTTAGAGTTAACGCCTCTTACCGAAGATAGTATGAAACCAAAGCAAATTACGTCCTGGGCTGAGCGCTGTGCATTGAGTCTTAACAGTTATACGTTTTACAGCGCGATACAGCATCTGAATGGAGTTATTCCTGAGTGCTTGACTGACGAAGCAGCAAGAGTATTCAGGAATAACTTCGAAAAAGAAGTGCTCGATGATCTTAGAAAGAATGAGCAATCATTTGAAGCGAGCTTGGATGGGGCAGGGATCATAGTTGCAGAAGGTATAATTGATGGTCGTAAAGCATATCGTGTTCAAGTCCCTATTATTGTCTCACGCTATGACAAAGGGCGGGAGACAAAGAATTTACGGTACCTGATAAAGCTGCAGATTGTTCGTGTGAGTCAGGAAAAATTCTGGGAAGGAATTAGGATTTTCAATTATCGAGAAGAGGGGCGGCGATGAGCAAAGCTAAATCTTTCTCCGCAGTTGCTGGTGGTTTGATCATTTGTTTTTCTTCTATGTTAGTAGCTGATGAAAATAAAACGGAAACCAAAAATGGTAGTAGTAAAAATCCGTTGTCGATTTCACCAGAAATGCTGCCTAATTTAAGCCCGGAAATGCAGTTGATGTTATTGCTGAATACGATGCCTCATAAACCTGAGTGGATTGAGCTAAGAAAGAAGCTTGAGGACATGAATGACAAGGCAATGAAAACACCGGTTAAGAAATACACTTATCAAAGTTCGACTACTCCTGTGACTATAGGCGGACGTATTGATTTGCCAACTATTGTTATGAGGCCCGGGGCTTTTACTTCAGTTTCATTTGTCGACGCCTATGGTAACCCTTGGGATATTTTGTCAGCCCAGCCGAGTAATCAATTGGTTACTGTGATCAAGGATGAAGATGGAGCGATTAGTCACAATATGTTGCTGGTCATTAATGAGGATTATGTCGAGTCTGATTTAGCTTTGTTTTTGAAAGGATACCCTGAGCCTCTTTTAATCAAAGTACAGACTGGAAGTGAGGTCATAGATCGCGAGAAGACCTTCAAAATAATGTCTGCCGGTCCATCCAACAAGACTGCTGAAAAGCTAACTGCAAAACACGATGTGCCTGTTGTAAGTGACGATTTACTTAGGGAATTTTTAGTGGCAGCTCCTGATGATGCTCGCGTTGTACCAGTAGAAGGGGATGGCGTCGACGTATATCAGTACGGTGATTTTTTTTATGTCATCACTGAATATCAACTATCCCAGGCATATACGAACATTGAATACGGTGAGGGGAAAGTTGTGTATAAGCTATCCTCTGAGCAAATGTTGGATAGTCTTTTATTCATTGATAATGGAAAGTTAGTCAATCGAGATGTGATGCTGGGGAGTCTGCAAGCATGGCATTAGGTATTGTTTCTCATGTTAAAGGGCTGAGGGCCGCATTTAATCGGTTGCCTAGTGAGGCAAAAATGTCTTACACAGTGGCATCAGTTGCACTGTTGTTCGTACTCTACTTGTCTATTACGTTCTTCATTCCTGATGAAGAGCAGCCTTTGAGCACTGCTGATTCACAGTCTGACTATAACATCTCAGCAAATAGAAATGGTACCAGCAATTTCTCTGATAGCGATGTAGGGGAGTTACCCGTCGGACTTGCAATGGATATCAGTCAGCAACGCAAGGATACAAGACAGAATTCTGACATAGTGTTTGACAGGTATGACGATATCGACGCTGAGATTGCGTCTCGTAATGAGGCGTTAGTTCATGACATTTCAACGAAAATTAACGCTACTGTTGTTGTCGATGAAATGCCAGCGCAAACTCCAAGTGACATTGAGCCAATCGTACTTGTTGATGAAACCCCAATTGAGCAACCAGTAGAACAACAGAGAGAAATGCCCAATGAGCGCTTTTTGGGGAGCCTTCCAATTAAAAGGGAGCCTGTAATTAGAGACGATGTTGACGATGATGAAATGGAGAGGTCATTCACTGTAAGTGAAATTGAAGCACTGCTGAATGATCCCGAAATGGCTAAATTGTGGACATCTGAAATGAACAGGAACTTCGAACTTAAACGGCCCGCTCCACAACCTATCGGCCAGCGCGTAATTTTCTTTTCAGACGAATCAGAGTCAACAAGCTCTTTAGATGTATTGAGGTCAGGCCGTGATGACGATGCCTCGGGCGTTAATCAAGGTAATGACGACGCGGAAAATTATAGCGGGGATGATTTTTTACCCGGGCGCATCTTCTTAGGTCGTATTCAAGGGATTGTCGAATCTGATACCCAAACACCGTTTGTTCGCATTGTTCCAGTCGAGGGACCTGAAGATTGGGTAAACGACACTGTGTTTTTAGCACAACCGAGACTAGTCGAAGGCCAGGGATTTGAGATTCGTATAGAAAAGGTCACCCATGGTAGCAATAGCGGCTCTTTTCAGGCTGTTGCTGTGACTACGGATAAAAGAAGAAGTTCGTTAATCGTTGATGATATTGAGTCTCGTGAGTTTCAGCGTCTTTTGTATCTTGTTAGTGGTGGAGTTTTAACTGGACTAAACAACTTTGCGAGTAGATTAGGTGAAACTGTATACGCTGGTGATCAAGTTGTAGGTCAAAGTGTTGAGTTTAATGAAAAGAATGTCGCTATTAGTGCAATAGGCGGTGTAGGTAGTCGCGGTGAGCAGTATTTATATAGCAAGGTTGCCAATACAAAAGACAACTACATGCTCATGCAAGATAAATTGATCGGGATAATGATGCTTTCCAAGCCTGATTTGGAATGGTTACCTGATTTAGACAACAAGATCGTGTACTAAGGAATAATTATGGCAGTAAGCGGTCCAGCCGATAATTTCGGTGGGTTTGATGAAGATTTGGAAATGGAACAGCTAGATACTAACGATTCTGTAGAAAGCTTCGAAGACGATCTATTCCCAAGCGCCGATGACTCTCTTCAAGAAGATGCTGATGGCCTGGGCGAGAGTCCAGATGTATTGCCAGAAGAGGAAGTCAACCAGAATTCAGTGGTCGAAGAAGGCGGAGATTCTGACGAAAGTGATGAACCTAGCGCTTTCCAAAAAAACAAAAAGCTTATTATTGGCGGCGGGATTGTAGTGTTGGTGCTTGCTTTCGTCGGGTTAAGTATGGTGCCGGTGCCTGGCGCAGGCAATCAGAACCAGCAACAGAGCAATGATTTTGAAATGGCTCCAGTGCCGGAAGTACAGGACATTGAACAGAGTGACTTTGGTGGGGAAGACGCGCAGGACGCGACGGGGTTTGAGCAAGTTTCTATAACGGAGGCAGAAGAATTCAATGAGCCAGAAAATGTTGTTCAAGGCTTGAACACTGAAGAAGTGCTTGAATTGATTTCGCCAATGGGCGAACAGATTAATTCAATTGTTAATGCATTAAATGAGCAAAATGAAGCGATCAGGGTTTTATCTGATAATCAGCGGAATCAGAAAGTCCAAGGTTTGACAAATGAAGACATCCAAATGCTCAGGGCAGTGATTGATAAGGGATTGAGTAAAACGGTTGCCAGAGTCGAAGAACTTGAAAACGACATCAACAATCTCAAACGCAATATTACAACCCTATCTTATGAGATTGAAAATCTGCAGGTAAAGGCCAGCAAAGAAGCACGTCGCAGCATGACAATGATGACAGCCCGAGAAGGTAAAATCCAAGTTCGTGTCGATGAGACTGGAGATGTGCAGACCATACAACCGGGTGACAATGTACGTGGTTATGGCGTTGTTTCGCGTGTAGGCCCTTGGGGTTGTATGTATTTTGACAATGGCGAGCAGTATGCGCCAGCAAATGCTTCATGTGCTGAGTAGGGCGTATTTGCATGACTGATGAAGGGTTAAAAAATCTTATTCAGTTTCTGGCTAATATTTCGTTACTTATATTGGCATTGAGTTCTGTGGCTGCTTTGTTCTTTATGATGAAGTTTGGCACGGGAGTTTCCAAGCTTGGCGGCACATCTACCATGTACGACAGGCCCCCTGAGCCAAAGCAGGTTGTTTGGTATTTGGTGGGTTCGGTCTTGTTTGGCGGCTTCTCTTACATGTTAGGGGTGTCTTATTTTACGGTGTTCGAGGAAAGTGCCTTTATTAACACGCCTGTTTGGGCTTATGCGGATACGGCGCCAACCGGCTCAAATAACGCAGACTATGTCGCGCTAATGGTCAGGTCTACGTGCCAGGTTATTTCGATGGTTTTTTTATACTCATCGTTTCTCAGTGCTATAGATGCTGGGGCATCTGATGGAAGAGAGAGGGGAGCACTTTCTAAAGGGATAATGAAATTGATTGGTTCTGTCGCATTTTGGAATCCGGACAAGGTTTTACTTACGTTTGACTTTGTTCCGTATTTCGATGTGATTTCACAAGTTCTTTCTGGTTCGGTTACCGGGTCTTAAAGATGTTTAACGTTAAATGTAAATTGAAATAGAGGTATGACTATGGAAAACAAAAAATTAGCTAAAGTGCTATCCGCTTCAGCATTACTCTTGTTGCCGGAAATTGCATTTGCCGCTGCCGCCACAAACGGTGTTGGTATCATTAATAATATCATCGCGGTTATCGGTGCCGGTGGTTACCTGGTAATTGCTATTATGGCAATTGTTGGTCTGTGGTGCTTATATGTGTTCGGAACGAACATTATGAAGATGGGCAAAGAAGACCAGCGTGAAGAAGTTAAGCCCAAAACACTTGTTGCATCACTGGCAGGTGCTTTGTGCTTAACTTACGGTACTTATATCATGTACGTAGGTATGAATACCGCGTTTGGCGGTGACGTATCAACGACCGGTAATGCTTGGTCAACGCCTAGCAATGGCTCAAGCTCTAGCAGTGGTAACGGCGGCTAATCGTTAATGGTCGTTGGCATTCTAAGAGGAGCGGCATTCGATGCCGCTTCTGAATGGAAAAGTAAACGGTTTCAGCAACTAGCTGTATCTGTTGTTAAACGCGATGATTGGACATGCCAATGTTGCGGGTTTAAAAGTAAGTCTTACATTCGAATCTTGCATGTCAGTTGTTTGGAGGGGGAGTCGTTATATCAATCTTCCTTACAATCAAATAATAGTGATTTTGATCCCGATAAATTCAAAGCTGCTTGTTGTATCTGTTATGAAAGCCAAAGGCTCGGATTTTCGATAGGGCAGAATCTCGGGCACTTAATTTATGCGCCTGACTTCGAACAGAAACACATCAACAGTTTCTTTCATCTTGTTAACTATGTAACGCATGCCATTTCAAATGGCGGTGCGGCAGACATTAATCGGGAATTCCTTAACAGAGCAAAGGTAACAAATTTCAAATTCCTAAGTCTGGCCGATGCGTTGTTGGAGCGTTTTGCAGTAAAGACGCAAGCAGAGTTGGTTGAATACTTGAAGAAGATGCCAGAGAGCGCTTACAGCCGACGTGGTGATTTTCTATCTGGTGTTAGGTATTACCCTGAAGTAAATGCATACGGCACGCGTTCGCAAAAATGGTTCAAAAACGAGTACGCTTTGTTGAATGTAAGTAAGTGGGTAGAGAGGCATAGAGACTTTTATCCTGATTTGCATGATCTCTGGTCTAATGTAGAGCGCGGCGAAGATTACATAGAGTATTTACAGCGAGGGTAGGTCTGAGTGGTAGATGATATTGTTTTGGACACAGCTCATGGTGTTGTTATTTTTGACGAACCAGAATTGCCAAGCTATGGCTGGGCTTCGCTAGCCGGAGAGCCTGCGAGGAGAATTACGCAAATAGCGGATCTGGAGTCAGACGGTGTTTTTATTTCAAATTTGTCCTGGCAAAACTTACGTTCAATTAATGCGGTAAAAGAACCTCGTCTTAGGCCCTCAAATTTTTTTCGAGAAGAGCTGTTTGCAATATCACAGGATTTGGGGATCCCCTTATTTGAGAAACCTGAATCTTGTTTGCATGAATTATCAGAGTTTTTTGACCGTAGCATTCGCCTTGCTGCAAAAATATATGGCTTTGAACGAATTGGACCGTCATTGAAAGAAACCATATACCAGAAGTTATTTCCTAATGGAGAGCCGTACTCATTTGGAACACCAAAAATCGATGACGCATTTTCAGAAGCCTATTTACCTATACAGCGTTGTTATGTTCAAAATACGAACGCGTCGCGGAATGCGAAGCTTCGATTTTCACGTTCACATTATGCTTCACAATTAATGGCGTTTCCTTTGCCCACTGGGCCATGGTCTGTATTTAAAGGAGAACTGCCTAAGAACACAAACGAGATAAAAAAAGGCGAAGACTGTGAGGTATATAAGTTCCTAAAAGAATTTGGCACCACCAGGCCCGCTTTATGCTGTGTTAGCGTACGTAATATTGATGCTGCATGTGGCGCGTTATTGGGCTTTACGAATGGTACTGAAAGGCGAAATTGGGTCCCTATTCACGAAGCAGCGTTTTTAGCCTCTATTGCTGAGGTAACAATCAAAAAAATGATTGAGGGTAATTCCTACCGGACTTTCGATTCGCTAAGTTATGGTTGGAAAGAGAAATCTATGGTTGGTGATGTTTCATACAGCTTAGGTTTAGTCGCAGAGGCACATATCGCGGCGATTACTAGCGCTACTAAGAAACCATCTTCTGGGCATTCATATTCACCAAGAGCTGTATTCCTAAAGGCCTGGGATAGAATTTTACTGTTTAAAACTGCTTACATACTCCACCAGCAAGATATTTGTGTTCGTAGTTTTGCAATGGGCTCTATTAATGTTTCGATTGAAGATCACCAAATTGAATTCGTTGCCAAAGCTGCTCTTGAGCAGAACATGACACCGCCGATGTGGTTATTTGAAACTTGTCAGATTGATAGTGACTTGGGCGATGGAGATAGCGAACAGGATGTAGGTGGAAACGAATTGTCTTTAGCTGAAAAGGCTTCAAAGTATGTCTGAACATATGTCATTTTCTGGGGCATTTTCGAAAAAGCCCCCGGCGCGGAAATCGGCCTCTCTGGAGGGAATGCTTCGACAAAGTGGAGGTCTGAAGGTCATTGTTCAATTAGATAGGGTCATGGAAATTGCTGATAAAAATAGTCAGATTGGTGCGATTCAGAAAATAATGACGGGTGAACAAGAATGAGCTTAAGCAGATTTATACTCACTATGGCTGCGTCTGCCTCTAAGGGCTCGGTCGATTCTTATATTGATTTGGAAATGCCGGTAGATGATCACACATTTGTCACAAAGACCGGTGCACTAGTTAGCTTTTTTGACATTGGCGGTCTGTTAAACGTACCCGTTGAAAGCGCCTCGCAGACGGCTTTCCTGGAAATTGAACGTTTGTTTTCGGCAGTGTTGAAAGATAAAGCGCATAAACTGGCATGGTCATATGAACAAGACCCGCATAGAACAGAAGAGCAGTTAGAAGAGCTCGTTAAACGAGATCGAGAAACCATGCGGCGGATTGGTCTTGATTGTCAAGATGTGGTTGATGAGATTGTTGAAGTAAATAAAGCTGATGGTTTATTTCAGGCTAACTATTTGGCTATTTATACTGACCATCGGTCTGAAAGTGACATCGTGGTAAAAAGTGATCGGGAGAAAAAGCAAAAAGCATATCGAGACCTGGGTGTAACATTAGGCAATTCTCCTAATCCATTTACATTGATGCCTGCAATACTGACTAAGCACGCAACAAAAATAGAGAATATCTGTACCGTATTTGAAAAGGCTGGGTATCGATTTGCGCTGCAGAACTGTCGAGAAGCCTGTATATCTATTGCTCGGATGATTGATCCTAAAGCAAATGATAGGAACTTCAATATAACCCTGCCATACGATACGACATCATACAAAGATGGCGATAACAGAAGTTATTTGAGACGTAAGCGGTATCCCGATAGCCCGCTGGAAACGTTAGGTGATTATACGCCGGACAAGCTAAGTAAGCAGCTCTGTGCGCAGAGAGGGACAGAAGTCGGCGACGGCATACTTCAAATAGGTTCAAGATACTTTGCTATTTTGAATGTCTATAGTTTCCCCAGATCAGATGTTACTTTTGCGGAGCTTTATAGCGAAATAGGGAAGGACATACCGTATCGCATTAACTTTCTGCTTGGTCATGATAGTAATTCGTCATTTGATATGAAGAAAATATTGGGTTCGTTATCAAGGTGGGGGCATGAAGACAATAAGGCGTTTATGGCTGCAGCCAAGAAACGAAGCGATGAAAAATCCAAGTCGAACGTGAGTTATTGTTCACTGCAGATTGCTATGTGTACGTGGGCCGATGACTTAGATCTCGCGATACGGTACCGGGAGCAGTTGTTGAATGCAGTACAGAAGTGGGAAGGGTGCAAAGCTAAGTCAGAAATGGGTGATCCCTTTGAAACTTTTTGCGCGACAATTCCTGGCGTTACATTCAAAAGCCCAACTACAGTTGGCTTTCCGCCCGTAGGCGCTGCGGTGGGTATGCTTCCAGTGACGTCAGAGGGTAGATGTTGGGACTATGGGTCTCTGCTATTTAGAACGTTTTGCACAAATGTCGTCGTGCCATTTGAGCCTTTGGCGAAAAACCAGGACTACAGCCTAGATGTGATATTAGCCCGGCCAAGGCAGGGTAAAGGTATTCTGTCGAACAGTATTGCTTTTGCCATGTGCGCAAAGCCTGGCAATACAGAGCTACCTTTTCAAACTTTTGTAGACGTTGGTCCTACGTCGACCGGTTACGGTAACTTTATGCGAGATAGCTTACCTGAATCCCTTAGAGACCTGATTGTGATGCATAAGCTCCGTAAGGATGGCGAGCATATTAATCCATGTGATATTCAATTTGGTCTGATGGCACCATTGCCTGAAGAGAAAGCTTTTATCAGCAATTTTCTACGGATGATATGTACCGACCCATCTACTGGCCAGCTTCCATCTAATATGGAAGGGATGATTTCGGCAATTATTGACCACGCCTACAAGTACAAATTCAATGAACAAACTGGGAATATTTATGTTCCACATATCAACAAAGAACTTGATGAAACATTGGCTTCACTCGAACGTGAAGGCAAGCTTCCATTTAAGTTGACTGACAATGTTTGTTATTGGGAGTTACGCGACATACTTTTTGTAAGTGGGCATGTGAAGCTTGCTAAGTATTGCCACATTAATGCAATGCCGTTACTTAGTGATCTACGGGAAGTTGCTAATACATCTGAAGCGATTGACCGTGATTACGGGGAGTTACCAGCTCTGGGTGGAGTAAGCTTGCCTAAGTTTTTCGCACTCAAAGTCAAAGAAGCAATCAATAATTACCCTATTTTCACACGACCAACAGACAAAGATTTTGATACAGCTCGCATCATTATTATTGACGTTAAGCCGATGGTCGATGTTAGTAGCGATGTTGGTATAGTTCAAACCGGTATCTTCATGCTATTGGCCCGGTTCATTGGTTGTAAGAACTACGTATTGAATAAGGATCACGTTTCCAAGTTCCCGCATATTTATCGCGACTACCAGACTAAACGCATAAAAAGTATTAGTTCATCGTCGAAACGAGCTATTTATGATGAACTGCATACATCGAACAAATGCCAGCCGTTTCGAGATCAACTTGCTTTTGATGTAAAAGAAGGCCCTAAGTGGAATACATCTATATGCGTCATTAGCCATGAACCAAAAGATTTCGGGCCATTGTTGAAGCAGTCGACCAATTTATTTGTGCTGGGCTCGCTGCCAAGGGCAAGTATTAAGGAACTGGATGAGATAATTGGGTTATCACCAGAATCAAAGTTTGTTTTCAATAACAATATGCTTCATGGTCCAAGAAAAGGCGGTAGTTCATTTTTGTTAAAGACTACGCTTTCTTCAGGGTCGTATGAGCAGGTGTTCAGATTTCCGAAAGGCCCTCGTGAGTTGTGGTCATATACAACCGATAAAAGAGATATGCCGCTACGCGATAATTTAATTGAACGGATTGGCACTGGGGCGTCAAGACGCCTGCTTTCGATGGCTTTCCCGGGAGGTAGCGCTTCTAAGTGGTTCAGCATTAAAGAGGGTCAAATGAGTAACAGTAGTGCACTGACGGAAGAGGAGAGAACAGGCAGTCTAGTTGAATCGTTGGAAGAGGAACTACTTGAAAAGTACTCTGCGTCATTGCTAGGTGAACGCTAAGGTCTCTATTTCAACTACGCGTTGACTCAAGGCTGCTTGCAGCCTTAAATTTTATCCTAAAGTGCACATAGTATACATATTGTGCAAATTATCTATTGTGTCATAATTGGTGAATTGTCATTATTTAGGTGTTCACCATGTCTCTTAAGTTCAGATTAATCTTTTGGTTCGTAGCAGTGGTCGGTGTTTGTGTAATTGGTGCTGTTGCTACGTCAAGTCAGAAGGGCGTATCAGAGGCCAAGTCAGCGTTAATTGACGCTGCAAGTCATCAGTTGAAGTCGCAATTACAGCTATCTAAGCTTTCCCTGGAGCAATATTTTGACTCAATAGAAAAGCAAGTTGTTCTTAAGGCGTCAGAAAAAACGGTTCTTCAAGCCTCAAAGTCATTTATTGCAGCATATGGCAGTTATGTGGAAGAGCGGGGTGTACCTACTAATGATGAGTTGAAGAACGTCGCAGGTTACTACCGAAATGAGTTTCTAACCCGGTATAAGGAGCGTAATAATAGTGGTTTGGATGACATAGGAAAGTTATATAGTAATCTACCTCTGACGACTGTTGCTTTGCAGCATGATTTTATTTCATCTACAAATTATCCGGTGGGTGAAAAAGACTCTTTGAAAGACCTGCCAGTGATGTCTGCCTATGCTGATGCTCACAGTGAATTCCATAGTTATTTCCGTTCTTTCCTATACGGGTTTGGGTATTACGATATATTTTTGGTTGACGCGAAAAATGGCGATCTCGTCTACAGCGTTTTCAAAGAACTCGATTTTGCTACCAATATGTTGTCTGGACCTTATTCTGAAACGGGGATTGCCCAGGCGTTTAAAGGGGCGGTTAAGCTTAAGCAAGGAGAGACATACTTTACCAGTATGGCACCGTATGTCCCCTCTTATAGCGCTATGGCTGGTTTTGTCGGGTCACCAATTTACGATAATAACGAGCTTGTTTCTGTCATCATTTTTCAAATTCCGCTTGATCGCATTTCTTCAATTACAACGGTGAATGGGAAATGGGGAGAGTCAGGGTTTGGTATGACGGGTGAGATGTATATAGTAAATACGGATCGTACCATGTTGACGGAAAGCCGAAGTGTTAATGAAAATATTGGGCTCGCAGTAAACAAGGTAGCAGCTTTATCGCCTATGGTTGCAGAAAGTATTCGATCATCAGCAACGGCCGTAGGTAATGTCGTGATTAATGATGGTTCTTCTGTATCCGCGTTTTCCGGTGGGCAAGGAACCGGGTCGTATACCAATTATTTAGGTGAGGATGTTTATCGCGCCTATACGTCGCTTGAGCTTGGCGGGCATACATATGGGCTAATGGCGGATATTGGCCTTGAGGAAATCATGGAGCCTGGAAACGCATTGTCAAAGTCAGTGTGGGAGTTTGGCGTTATATTCGTCTTGATTGGGTTGGCCATCGCTTGTGCTGTCTCTGTATTTGTAGCCAGCAGAATAGTTAACCCGATCAATGCGTTTTCTACAGCATGTTCAGATTTGAATTCCGGTGATGCTGACTTAAGTGTTAAATTAAAAAAATCGAATGTAAAGGAACTGAATGTTGCGGTTGATGGATTTAATTTGTTCCTCGAAAGTGTTCGAACTGTTGTAGAGAGCATGAAGGACAAGGCTCAATCGATTGCGTCGTCATCAGAAGAACTAAGTGCAACATCCAATGAAAGTATGAGCTTGGTTGAAAGACAAAAAGAGCAGATGTCAATTGCTGAAGTTAGCGTGCGAGAGTTGACTGAAGCCGTTGCCGAAGTCGCAGGCCGTGCTAATGAAAGCAGGAGCCTTTCTGAGATGGTAGAGGCCGGTATTGGTGAAAATGTGACTCGTAGCGCTACAGCTCAAGACCAAATGACTTTACTTGTAAGTAATATTAATGACACCTCAAAGGTGATAGGTGAATTGAGTGACGAGGTTGTTGAGGTTAACAAGATACTGAAAGTTATTTCTGATATTTCTGAGCAGACGAACCTATTGGCGCTAAATGCCGCTATTGAGGCAGCAAGGGCTGGTGATGCCGGTCGAGGTTTTTCTGTAGTTGCTGATGAAGTCAGGGCTTTAGCAAATAAAACACAGAATAGCGCTTCTGAAATATCTAACCTCATCCAGAATATGAACCGCGTTGCCAATGACGCAGTGTCGATCATGCAGAAAGCTGAGTATTCAGCCGGTGAGGGGATCAACGTTATTGCTGAGTCAAGCGAGTCAATGACGTATTTAAAGAGCCGCCTAACGGATATGCTTGGTCTAGTTGATACGGTTGCGAGCGCCACTGAAGAGCAGGAAGCTGTCCTTCGGTCTGTAAATGAGACAATTGTAAATTTAAGTGCAGGGAACGAAGAAGTCGAAAATGGCTCCAAGCAGGTCTTAGACGCCGCGAGTCATCTTGCGAGACTGTCTGAAGAAACTGCATCTGACGTTAACCGTTACCGGACGTAGTCGATCATAAATTTCTGCCGATTGAAGTACGATGCGTTATTACCAGTAACGCGTCGTATCCACTGAGTATCGACACCAAATAGAGTAAAAAAAATCCGATGAATATCGGATTTTTTTGTTTAAAGCTGATGCTTAAGGACTTATGTGCTCGGCCAGTATTTTGTGAGGTATTACTTTTAGTTTTGCAGTAGGCGGTTTGGGTTTATATTTTCGGCCGATTCCGTTTCTTGTTGTAATGTTTTTTTCTGGCTTTGCTTCACGCGTCTGCACTTTGACAGAAAACAGATCTTTAAATGTAAATCCACCGGTATGTCGAAGATTATGATCAACTGTCTGATACAGGCAGTTCATCATAATCAGCGCTTGGTGACGACTTACATTTGCTTCCCGCATCATGTGATCGACCATTTGCTGGTCGGTTATGATACCTTCCGTGGATGTTGCGGGCATGTTTCCTGGCATGTGAGACCTGGCATAGGCTAGTGTCTCTTTCGCCATTATTTACTACCTCGTCTTGTTTAATGGATACTCAATATGCATTATAGTATTTAAAATAAAGGTGTTTCAACAAATCAGTTAGAAAATAATCATTTGTTTGAAGGGGTATGAAGCAGTGCCTATCTTTGTTTTATATATTGCCCATACTGTGTCGAGCCTTTGTAGCTTAAAATATGTACATCTGTTATAGTTTTAGCGTTTATTGGATAAGGGCCTATGTTGACGATAACTGATTATCCGGAACTCAAAACCGTGTTTTGGGACTGGAATATTGAACAGGTAGATGAGAGAACCGCATTCGAATTGATCGAAAGGCGTTGGTCCTATATCGCCCGTGAAAATCTGAATGACAAAGAAGTTGAGCTACTCAAACGTTTGACCGAAAGGTATGGTCAAGGGCATATATTAGTGGCGTAATACCGATGTCTAAAGTTCTTCACCATGCAGCTATTAAATCTGCACTTTCCAATTTCAATTCTCAATACCTTCGCGACAATCGAATATTGTTTGGTGGTGGTACTCGTATTGCGCTAGAAATTGATGAGTTTAGGAAGTCAATTGATATTGACTTTGTATGCCCTGACAAAGCAAGTTATCGTGCTGTTCGAACGCAGGTAAATACAGGTTCATTAGGTCAGCTTGTTGACGCTCCATTTTCCTACCCCCGAGAGATAAGAGCAGACAGGGATGCCGTGCGGTCCTTGATCAAGATAGACGACACGGTTATCAAATTGGAATTCATATCCTTTGATGATTATTCGCTTCATGCAGAGCCGGGTTTAAAGTGGGGGGTGCCAGTTTTAGATCGAGACAGCTGCTTTATCACCAAGTTACTCGCTAATGCTGATAGATATGGGGTAGAGCCCAGGAAAGATATAGTGGATCTAATTATGATGTACTGTAAATGGGGCTCTCCATCAGAACGCGTCTGGGATGAGGTTGACAGACATTATGGTACAGTTGCTATGGATAATTTGATGAGTGCATTAAATATCGTCATAGATAACCCCAGTGCGCTTAATCATACTGTTCAGGTCTGTGATATGGATAGTAATGTAGTCGGAAAGTTAAAGGATGCTGCAGAGCTTTGGCTGGATGAGCTTGAGTTTGATTCAACTCCTCGAATTAGACCTTAAATTGCGATAACGAGTGATAAAACTCAATTGCGTGATCTTGTGTTGTTAACTAGATAAAGGATAGGTGAAGTGAAATTTGGAATTGCAGATAAAGACGAAAGTGGTTGGCCAACAGTCGATTTTTCTGATCACTATGGTACTGCTTGTTTTTTGAAATGCAGCTCAATTATCGGTGATTATGATGATTCATTTGAAAGACCAGGTACATCGTGCGTAATAATGGGGGTTCAAAAGGTCGATGCAAAAGTTCTTTGTCGGGACGCTAATCTAGTTGGGCTCGAAACAGAGAAGAAGGTAGGGTGGATGGATTACCCTATTCCAGAACAAGTATCTATGCACGCCGCTCTTCATTTAAACAGAGAGCAAGCCAGAGGCTTGGTTGAGCGTTTATCAGAATGGTTAGAAAACGGTGATTTTTCAAACGAGTAATATAGAAGCCCGCCTTAAGGCGGGTTTTTAATTCGCAAAGAAGGTTGCTCAATGAAAATGCTCGGGTGTTCGATGATAGTAATGATTTGCACCGTAACTAGAACACCGTCCTTTAAAGCCTAAACATCATGTCATCATCATCTTCATAATCAATGCTGTCATCCATATCATTTTCGGGCACAACATGGATGCCGTCTTGTACGACCATTTTGGTGTCAGCATGTTTGTGTTGATTATTTACCAGTTTTTTAAGGAGGCCTTTGTCGACGGTTTCGATAGGGTCTTGTATAAACGGAACTGCGTTTTCTACGGCATCTTCTGCCACTTTTTTTGCTGCACCGACCATTTCGGCGATACTACCACTTTGCTTTCGCGATAATGTCGTAATAAAAGATTGCTCAGGTTTCGTAGCTGTATTGATTTCGTATTCTGTCACGCCTTCTGTTTTTAATAATGCAGAGTGCAGAGCAGCCGCTGAATTTTTGTCGAGGGGGTCCTGGATGAACTCCTGTAGTCCATATTTATCAGCCAGCAGGGACAATGCTTCAAAATCATAGTTATACTTGATTTTTGACGTCAATGAGCCAAGTGTTGAGACTGCATTGAATTTTTGTTTCACGGTCTTTTCAGACTTGAGTAGGTCATTGAGCGCGTCTGTATTCTCTTCAATCATTTTTTGGACAGTGTTTTCTATCGCTTTCAATGCCAGTCCGCGGTCTATTCGCTCTCGAATCTCAGGTTTGAAATCATCTGCTTTAGCGACCGGAATTCTGCTTTTGGGGTAAGGAGGTATTTTTCCCTTTAACAGATAGTTTTGAAAATAGTGATCCCCAGCGGCGAGTATGTCTTTTTCCAGTTGTTCGTCATATTCGACTTCGGCCGGGTAAAATTGGAAGGTATCACTGTCAAATGATGCCAGCACCATTTTGTCGTAATCAATAGGAGTCGCTAATCGTTTTCCACAAAGCTTGTATTGATGCAGTTGGGCGACATAGCTAAATGGGCAGTTCGACTGGGTTTTTTGTGCGTTGCCGGAGCGTGGCCATTTTATATCGGTCAGAATTCGGATGTTATTGTTTATCAATAATGCTAAGTCAATATTACCCTCTAACCATGGGTGGTCTGGATCACGTAAAGAACCCTTCATTGCATCCATAGTGTCATTGTCAACAGAGACCTCCCATCCATTGCTTTTGAACTGGTCCACTAATAAGTTGGCAAGAAAGTTCTCACCTATGCTGCCACGTTTTGTGTCTGCTTCATCAATTTCTTCATCTTGCGCACCAGGCAAGATAATGCAGAGCTTCTCGGAGATGATGTCACGAGCACTTTTAAAGGTATGGTATTGCTGATCAACACTAGTAGCGTTGTTATTACGCATTTCGGCTACAAGAACGCCGATATCACTCCCACCAAAACAGCCTAAGCGTCGGGCATGCCAAATTAAACGTTCAGGGTCTTCCTTAAGTTTTGTGGCAAGCCAGTTTGCAATATCCTCTTCTTTCATGACGTTGCGTTGTGGCAAGTTATCAATAATACGCTTAGCTTGCTCAATTTGGCGGTCGAATTTATTCATGTTATGCACAATTAGTAATATATATGCATGTAATTATAGCTGTCATAATTTTGTTTTCCAGTTTAAAGGGCGTCCCGGATATTGTGAGTTGCGTCGTTGCAGGTAAGACGTATTTTAGATTTTTTCTTGAAAACATCTTGTATTATGCTATACCCATAATTATGCTTAAAATACATTAAATATGCATAACGAGGTAAGGCATGAGTATTATTAATAAACTAAAAGCGGCAGAAACGAAACGCGAGCTTTCTCGACATCGCGCTTCTAATTTATTGGTGTGTGTTTCTGGTCATGAAGGTACGGGCCAGGATTCGGTTTTGATCGGTATCAATATGTCGGACAATAAGCCGGTTCGTGTACGTTTGGTTGCAGAAGCGGATGTGAGCGCATCTACGGACGAAGATAAAGAGCGACCGAATCCACAAATGTTGTTGTCAGACGATTATGCGCATAAAGTAGAAGTCGGTGGCCTGATTTCTTGTGAAACCGCTCGTCAAACGGGCAAAGACGGCGAGTGGGAATGTCGCTGGATGTCTTCGTATCAGCGTAAGAGTACCAAGGGTATTGCGTCTTATTTGGGAACCCCTCCTGAGCAGCGTCCGCAAAAGACTGAGCCTATTGGTCTTAGCGGGCAGGCGACATTGAATTTGCGTGAAGCAAGAACTGTTCAGGATGAAAATGGTGAAAATATCCAACTTTCAGCTGCTGCCACACTCGATGTATACATGGCGAAACAAGCTACCCTGGAAGAGATCTCTTCGATTGAAGAATTGCAGAGCTTTATTGAGAAGCAGATCAGCGTTGAATTGAAATTGCCGGTAAGTGCAACCCAGGCAGCGATGATTCGACTTCTGGACGGTAAAGAGTCTTTCGTTGTTGGTGTTCCGTCTCAAAAGCGCGTAAATAATAATGGTGTGTACGGTTTTGCGCCCGTTGCTGATGTTGCTGCATCTTACGTAAAAAGCCAACTGGAACGCAGCGATTCTAATATTGCGCTGTTGAAGCAAGCTTTTGATGAAGGTCAGTCATTTACCATGGAAGCTGTGCCGATTCTGAAGTTGCCTGTTGGTAAGGATTCATTGAAGTCCATGAAAGTGTTTGACCGTGAAGGTAAAATCCGTCGTTCGCAAGAAGATGCAAATCCAACGCCTGGTGAAATTCTGGAAAAGATGTATCGTGAAAAAGCAAAAGGTGGTAACAAAGTTAAACTGACAGCAACGAACATTTCTCTCGGCCTGCATGCTGGGACGAATGATCCGTTCGTTATTAAGTTTCGGCCTCAAGCTGGTTTCGAAAAGTCCTACACGCTGGACATGCTGCCTACAGGTAATTTTAACCAACAACCAGAGCCGCAAAAGGCCAAATCTTCCGGGCAAAGTCAACGTGCTGAGCCCCAAGCACCTGATAATGAAAAGCCAGAGCCTGTCTCAAAGAAGCCGGAAGCGCCTGCAAAACAACCCTCTAAAGTTGCAACGCCGGATGCCAATACGGCAGCACAAGCCGCTGCTCAGGAACCCGATCCTGACTACGATATGAGTGAAGATGATTTTGCTCAAATCGACGCTGCTCTTGATGATTTGTCGCTGGATATGCCAGTCCCATAAAAATCGCTTGTTGATATAAATCTGAAGCCACCGTAATGGTGGCTTTGCTTTTTGTAATGTGTGGGTAGAAAAATATGAGAAAGCTGACATGGTACGAAATGAACTGTTTGACATTGCCTGTGGAGAAGCGTGGTGATGATGTTCTTGCAGTGCATGTTGATGGTTTAGCCACATTAAACTGGAGAAGCGCGGGAAGTAATAATGGCAATCCCCAGCCATCTGCAACTTTAGATATTTATTTGATAGAGCAAGCTTCTGTTTCAGAAGTATCTTCAATCGAAGAGTTGCAACAGTGTATTGCTGAACAATTACGTGTTGATATCCCCATTCCAAATAAAGTGAATCGGTCTGTGCATCTTAGGGTCTTAGACGGAGATGATGCTGCCAGTATTGGCGTGCCATTTTTAAAGCGGCATAAAGTAGATGGTGAATATATTTCATCTGATCCAGAGGATGCTGCTCGGGAGTTTGTTTCAAAAAGACTCGAAGAAGATGTTTCAGAAATAGCTTTGTTGAAAGACTTGTTTGACGGAGGGCAAAGTGTCACTGTTGAGTCAATTCCGATTGTTAACGTCCCTGTTAGCGGTAATTATCTGAAGTCGATAAGACTATTTGATGAGAGCGGCATTCTAAGAGTATCAGGTGATAAACGATCCCCGTCAGCCGGTGACATTATGAAGGAAGCATACCGTGCCACTATAGGTGACAGTAAGGTAACAGAGGGAAAAGTGACGGATACTTATTTTAGCTTAGCGCTAGCGCCTGGCACGGACGAGCTTTTTGTCACGCATGTAGAGCCTTTCGACAACCCAAAGAATTCATTTCCTCTGAGTCAATTACCGACCAAGAACTTTACTCCGCGGTATGATGATAAACATGATGATGATTATTCGCTGCCGACACCTTAATGTAATTGTGTAAGTTAGTAAAAATGGCTTCCCCGGAAGCCATTTTTATTTCTTCTCTATTAATTGTTCTTTTTTCCCTTCTTACTTGCACGCAGCAGTCCCTACACTATAATATGCAAATAACATATCAAATATGCATATAGAGGTTGTTTGCATGTCTAAAGAAATGAATTGGGTTGACCTAACGGCTTACGATATTCACCTAATAATGACTAAGTTGCCAAATGGCAACAAATACTTAGTGGCCTGGGGTGGAAATGAAGATTCGCAGAGCAAACTCAAGCAACTGAAATTTATTTCGCGAAAAGGCAATCAAAACGTCATGTACGCAAGTTCTGAAATTGTGGGAGGCCAACTGTTTCGGGACCTGAAGGAATTGTTCCCGGACATGAAGTTAGTAAAGCGAACCATCCAGGACATCGTCGTACCAGACATTCGCCAATGGGCAATGTCAATCAATTCTTCTAATGAAGTGGAAGCCCGCAAAGACTTTAAGGCCCTGACAGTCGAGCTCTCACAGGAGCTATTGTTAGGCCAAAATGCAAAAGGCGAAAAGGTTTATAACACACCCCATGGTCGCATAGCACTGGATTCAACCGGTGAGCGTCGAACAATGAATTTTAAATCGGATCCGGCCGACTTTCTCCGTTTGCCGAAAGGCTCTTATCGAGCGCTTGATTACTTTCGTGCTGTTGAAGGGTATTTCAATTCTGTTGTAGAAGGCAGCATACTGCATTTTGAGCAGTTAAAGCGAATTACGGCTACGTTATTTAATATGGACGATTTTGACGCTGAAGCTGAGAAACTTGCTGATGCGGGTGCTTCTAGGCTCTTTAATGTCGAGAACGCATTACAAAAGTGTCTCGTTAACTATGCGTCTGAATTACTGGCAAACGCACCTGATCGCACAGATGCAATCCAACAAGTACAAGAGTTGTATGAACGTCTGCCTGTGCTGCCGCACAGTTACCGTAGCCAGCTTAAGACATCCTTTAATGGCCAGGGCCAGCATTTCGAGCCTTCTCCAGCTGTTGCCTCGGTGGTTTTAGAACTTCTTAGTGACAAGATGAAGTTAGGCCTTGGCGGTGATAAATCACCTCTTGTCTATATCACCAATAGTAACGGCGGTTACATTGAAGGTATGTCTCCGCGAGCAGCAACAGTGTATACGCATGCCAATCCAGATTTGGTTCCATCTGGTATTGATTCATTTAATCCTGCGCTAAATCGTAACCTCAAAATTGTTGCAGATTCCGTCGACAGTCAAAATCCCGAAAGTATGGATTTTGTTGTTGCCAATGAAGATGCTTCTTCACTGGCGAAAACTGTCTCCTATGACGGTGTTACCTATAAACGTCGCGATCTTCTTAACGCTGCTAAAGCGTTATCTGTTATGAAGGAAGATGGCGGCGCGGTCATTATGATTAAGGAAGACGGTTCCTTGGATGGTCGTGTGGACGGCGAGTTTAAGGCGTTTTTGGAATGGATGTATTCCCGTTTCGAGATTGGAGGGGTTGCTGAAATTAATGGTGACGTGTTTAAAGTCGACGGCGAAACTGCAAACATGCGGATCATCTCCGTTGATGGAAAGCTACTTATCCCGGACTTGGATGCAAAGCCGCCAGAGAAGTTTGATATTTTAGACACGTCTGCAGAAGTTATGGCTCTGCCGAAAGTATGGCGTGTAGATGCGCTCTCGCAGGTCGACTCTACGGTAGAGTCTGATGACCAGCCTAAACAAAATCTGAGTGATCTCTTAAAAGGGGCGAATTCCCAATTCGGTCAAAAGGTTGAGTCGAACGAATATCAAACACGCTATGTGTCTGGTAGTAAGCTTGGCGAAACTTTTACTATGGCGCCTAAAAATATGGCAGGGCCGATGCGTAAGGCGCTTGCGAAGGTGTTGCGAGACCATCCTGACATTGATCAATTCGTTGCTGATAATCTGCAAATGAGTCTTGCTCAGTTGTCGGATTGCTTCGGCCCTGAGCAGATTGATTTCCTGGCTTTGGCGATTTGGCGAGAGCAGAATGGTAAAGATGTTTTGCTAGGAGATGCGACGGGAGTTGGTAAGGGGCGTTCAATTACTGGTTTTATGCGTTATCAACTACTAAAAGGCCGAAAGCTCACATTTGTGACTGAGAATAAAGAGCTTTTTACCGATATTTTGCGGGATTTTGCTGATATTCAATCGTCTCACTTGATAAAGCCTTACGTTGTTGACAATAACAAAACGCTGCTTACTCCATCTGGGCAGGTTCTTGATCAAGGTAGTAGAGCTCGCAATGAAGGTATCTTGGATGGTACGACGTCATTGGGCGATAGCAATATATTTTTCTGTACCTATACACAGCTCAGGGACAAGCGTGTTGCCAAAGCCAAAAAGCTTGGTCAAGTTCGCAAAACCTATGACGTGAAACCCAGTATAGCTGGGGAGTTTATGGACTTTGTTACCGATAAAAATCAAGTCTATATGGTCGCAGATGAAATTCATAATGCAGTTACCAATACATCTAGTACTAATTCTGCCATGGAACGTTTGATTGGTAAGCACGTTGGTTTACTAGGTTCATCTGGAACATCCGGTAGACACGCACAAAATATGGGTTTTTACGTATCACTTTTCCCGGCTTTTAAGTCCGCAGAAGAGCTTGTCTCAGTAATGGCTCGTGGTGGTGATACGTTATCGGAGCATGTTATCCAGATGCTGGCATCAGATGGTGGTTATATTCGTCGTGAGCATGATTTTAGTCGTGCAGAATTCTCTATTGCCAAAAACCCACGAAGTGTCGATGAAACTAAGGAATTAGTTGATGCATTTGCTCGTGTTAATTCTGTATTGGCGGTGTTAAGTAAAGAGGCGCGAACACATATCTTTAGTGAGGATAACCAGGACAACTTAAAGGAGTCAGTTGAAAAGGTTGGAGGCCGTCTATCTAAGTCGTCTTCTATGCAGGTTGGTGCTATGCATTTTACTTCAAGGTTCAGTAATTTGCAGCGTCAATTCTATATGGCTATTGAAACCCCATATTTTGTTGATCTTATTCGTGATTCATTATCAGCAAATGAAAAGCCAGTGTTTTCTTTGAATAATACTGGCGCGTCATTCTTGAAAAAATACGATGAACGAATGCGCGATATGGCAGAAGCAGTCATGGTTGACGGTGTACAAGTCTCCGATGAGCTTAAAGCGCGTTTGCCTAAAAAGGTCGAAGGTGAGTGGGTATATCCCAAGCTGCCGACCGTGCAGGATTTGGTGCTACTAGCACTTGAAGATGTACTGTCGGTATCCTTTAGTAAACGGAATTCTAAATCCTCTGTGTCTATTCCACTTGGTGATTTGGCACCAACAAAGGAAGCATCGCTCGCTATCGAGAAAGCGGTCGCAGAGGCTCATAAGGCGATAAGGATGCTACCTGAAATACCTTATGCGCCGCTTGATATAATCAGGATGGATCTGGAAGCGAAAGGTATTTCCAGTGGCGAGTTAACAGGTCGAGCCCTGCGCATTGATAAGCATGCAGAAGGATATGTTGTTGCGAAAAACAAGAAGCCTGATCGACAACTGGTTAAGGACCAGTTCAATAGTGGTGAGTTAGATGTTGTAATCGCCAACAAAGCAGGTTCTACCGGTATAAGCATGCATTCGGATGCTCGTTTTGCTGATCAACGGAAACGTCGAATGATTACCGGCGAAATTCTAATGAATATTCTTGATCAGGTGCAGATGTTCGGTCGCGTTAATAGAAACAACCAGGTTGTCGATCCGCATTATCAATTACCCAAATCTGGTATCCCTGCCCAGGATTTTATCTTGTCTAACTTTAACAATCACATGCGTCGCCTTTCGGCGAATTCAACGAGTAGTCGTGATAGTCAGTGGCTGATGGAAAGTGGCGTAGACTTCTTAAACAAAGTCGGCGACGGCGTGTGTTATCAGTACCTAAAGGATAATGCCGACGTATCCGAAAAGATGGGGTTTACTGAAGTGGATCTTTTCAACAAGGCGGGTGGTGAGAAATCGGATAGATTCAGTCAGCGTTTTGCTGGGGCTATAGCACGTCTTAGTTTTGATGAGCAAAATGAAGTTTTGCGAGAAATAAAGATTGCTTTTGATAACGAAGTTAAGGCTCTTGAGGTTGCTGAGAAAAACCCGTTGAAACCGCGAAATTATAACTGGGAGGCCAGTACTTTGCGCAAGACGGTATATCAAGGAAAGGAACGGAGTCACTATACTAGTGATTTCGATCTGCCGGTGTACCTGAAGGAAGTGTCTTATAGTCCGAAACTCGAAAATACGAGTAAAGTGGTATTGGAAAGGGTGAAAAATGGCACAAGTCAACTGACTGATTCAATAGAGCAAAAATACGGCACATCTTCTGTGACAGATGCCTATGACACAATTATCGAGCGACTTGAAAAAGGGAAGGTTAAACAATATGAATTCCATGGAAATACGGCAATGTATCAAGAGTATGTTGCCCGGGTGGATGCATTAAGAACTGTCCTTCCTTATATCCAGATTGGTGGGGTCATACAAGAACGGGATTTTCAAAACAAGCAAGATACCGCTGTGATCACTAGCTTTAATATTGATGCCAAGAATCCAATGGATTGGTCATTTACAACTACTCAGCCTGGCCAAGAATACAATGGTTTCTTTAAGCTTCGCGATATTCTTGATGACATGAACAAGCCTAGACGAGAAGGTGTACCTGGTCTGGTTGAGTTTACGGGTGAGATGTTTGATAAAAATCACTTGCTTTGCAATGAGTTTGACACTGCGAAGTCCAGATATAAGCAAGTTGATCGTATTACTCTTGAGGGCAACATCTTGGAATGTGCTCGTATTGCAGCTGAAATGGGAATGGGTACGGTATCTAGTTACGTGGACGATAAAGGGATATCAGTACCATGCGTGCTGATGCCGAAAAGTGTTAGTTATAGAGATATGATTGACCGCCCTATAAAACTATTGCGTGATGATGTATTCAAATATATTGACTGCACAGTCGAAAATCGACGGATAAGACCGACGCTGAGAAGCGGGAAAGGGAGCTTTGATAATACGAAGCATATGAAAATTGGTTTTGATGGTGACATGGTTGTGATCGAAACGCCGAAAAACAAACAGTTTGGTGACTTTTGTAAAAGTGATGGTTATGAGGCGTTTCGACAGCAGAATTGTCCACAGGTCGAAGCACGAAGAAGCCACGAAGAGCACAGGTTCTCAAAATTCTATTTCGAAGAGTTTATCGATCTGTTCTACGCGTACCACCAGGATAAAGATGATAAGCCTTTGAGCACGTGTTTATATGGAGTCGACTATCTGACATCTGTCAGTGACGGCCTGTACACGAAAGACGTTGATGAAGCCATTGAATCTATGAGCTTTCGAAATGAAAGTACTCAACCTTTAAAGACTGCGAGGATGTAATAGTGAATTTGAGAGAATATGTATCAACACTGGATGCGTGTGAAGTTAATCAAGCTTGTGATACAGGTACTTGGAACGTGAGTATTGATCCGGATACTGGCGAAGTTGTCATAAGTGAACGTGTTCGTGGCGACTCGCAAATCCTAGTGGCTTGCCGATTCGATGAAGATGGCGATCTTGAATATGGGTTCGCGAATGGCGAAGAAACGCGTGATGAGTTTGAACTTATGGAAGAACTGCAAGAATTTGTAATGGTGCTTGTCGCAGACGGAGTGTTAAGTGATGTCGATTAGAAGTAGTAAGCATTTTCAATTTACGCCACCGGGTGCTGGATTGAAAACGGTTGATGGTAAGCAGACAACAGAGATTATTATTCGGCCGGATTTACGGTTGGCGTCGGGAATATCTCCAACTGGAGACTCCGTTGCAATCAATACTATGCAGCGGGATCGTCTGGTTTTCGCCGATATTCCTCTTCAGCGGAAGGGTAATTTAGACGAGATTAAATCTCGCATCGGGGCACATCGCCTTATGGTAATTGAATTACCCGTAGATTGTGCATCGCGCTGCAATTCTTTTGGGCTGGTACTCCGTGAAAGTGACAAGAGTCACTTTCGCCGAGATGATGTGGTATCCGTAATTGATGAGGCGTCAATGTTGAAGCCAATGATGCAATACGTTGAAAAACATAATTCTATGGTCGACGAAATCATGGCTAAAAGAGAGGCTGAAAAGGCAGTACTAATAGAAGACGCCGACGATTCCTCGCATGTGTTGAGAATGTAGATATCCTTAGTCGAAAGCCATCATTGTTGTGTGGATTTTCGCATTCTCAATTTGTCATTTATGTTTGTTTTCACAAATTCAATGATCTCGTCAACTGCATATGGTACTGCGCAATAGTCACCTTTGGTTGCAGAAGCATAGTGACGGTGCTTTGTTTCATCGTATATTTGCCCCATCAGATACGTGATATCACTATCTTGCAAATTTGAGGATTTCATATTTGCAGCAAATTGATGTCGAGCAGAGTAGAAGTTTATTTGTGCGCCTTGTGTTCCCCATAGCTGCGCAGTGCTCTCTTTCAGGTTTCTTCCCAGTGAAACGTTAAATTTATTCGTGTCACGGCCGGTAAGCACTACTTGCTGGTGGATTTCAACGCAGTTTTTTACGGTTGTGAGGTCTGTTTCGTCAAGATGATCCAAGGGAATTCCGCGGTAAGGAAGAAAATGTGAGATTTCCTTGCCAGTTTCTTGTTTGAGGTTTGTAAGGCGCTCCGCGTACTGTTTTTCTGTTTTTACGATAAGTACCGGTCTTCCATTGCATACCCTCACTTTTGAGTCAAACCATTCGCCGGGCCGTAATCCGACCAAACATGTCGCCCGGAGCTTTACAGAAGTTATGTGAGCTAAATATGATTTAAATCTTACTTCTTTGTTGTGTGTTGTTATGGCCTCAAGTTGGTCAGTTGTCAGGAATCTTTGACGATTGCCTGATGACTCTTTTTCTTTACTTCTTTTGTCAATTCCCTTTGCTTGTTTCAGGCTATCTCGTAAAGTCTCATTTGGCAAAATGGGAAGTACCGAATTTTTGTATATATGAAATGTATTAGTGGATACAGTAGGGGCTACTTCGTTAACCAGAAATTGAACCAATGAAGTTAAATAGGGTTCAAGTCCGTCCATTTTTTTTGGTCTATCTATTAAGTATCGTTTTTCAAATCTAGCCAGCAGAGACCGTAGCTTATTTTGACGCATTTCTGAACTCAATCCCTGAATATCGTCTAGTTTGGATCCCGGTATTAATGCGTTAAATGCTCTTATCTTGTCAATCGGCATGTTTTTACTCACTGTGTTTTATGTATATAGTATATGCGATGAGCATATTTTGTGCTTTCAATTTTATCTGTTATTGCTTAAAATCACACGTAAAATGATATAAAGGGTATATGATATGCATTTCTTGAGGTTGTTGTTATTGTTTTTTCTTGTCACAGCCTCGGCGGGCTGCGCGTCTAACACAGGCCGCAATGTTCCAGATGATGATCTGGATAAGGGTATGCTGAATCAGGTTTTGTTGGCCTCTGCCGAATCTATACAGGCTAGTATTCGTGCAATGGAATCCACAAGTAATGCGTTAGCATTAAAAAGCATGTCTGAAGAGCAGAAAGCGTTTGCACAGGAGCAGATGAATACTGTTCCGTATGGCATGAATATGCTCATGACTACACAGAGTTATGGTAGTTTGCGCAGCGTTGTACTTGAAGCTGCAACGCTTGCCAACTATCGGTTCGATGAGTTCGGTAAGCGGAAGAAGTTGTATTTAACGATGGTTGTTAATGCGAGACCAATAGTTGACGTCTTGAGAGATGCCGGTGAGCAAGTAAGGGGCAACGCCTGGGTTTGTGTGTATCCTGACACGACAGCTGGTGGTTCTTCAAATGGTGTGGTGTTAATTAATTACGAAGGTGAATGCCAGTGATTAATAAATGGTTGCCTGCTCTATTCCTGTTTATCGGCTTACATTGTGATGCGGCGTCTGAAATTGACGAAGAAGCCGCATATATTTATCAGAGAATTTCTACCGCAACGTCAGCTGAAAATGAATCAGTGAGTGAGAATTTATCAATATCTGGTTTGAAGAATTCAGCGCTTTCCTACGGCTCCCAAGGCGGATTTTATATAACCATGAAGCGTATTCTCAAGTACCTTGAGGAGCAGGATGTCGAATTAATATATGATTTTAAGCCACTCATGATTGAGCATGCTGGATTCGTTCTGTTGCCTGCAAAAGTGACGATTAGCACTGGTAATACCGTGATCACTGACACAGTAGCGAGACAAGTTGCCTTTATTCCAAAGATCCAGAGCCAGCCGAGATTTGTGTCAGCGTTACCAACCTGGCGAGATTACTTCAAATTAGAACTGAAGCCGCCTGTAATAAATCGCGTAAGCGTACTTCCCAATACTGATGAAGAAGTCGGTATATGGAAGAATCATGTTGCCAAAGGCTGGAAAATCGGTGAGGCGCAGGCGTACAAAATTTATGAGCGAAGAATTGCGAGACTTACTGATGATATTAAGGGGTACGCGCTTTACCACGTTTTGAAGTCTAAAAACATGATCACTGAACCGCAATTTTCATCAGACTTCTATGCAATTACTGGCGGGGGAAGTTCAATGAGTATTGATGAGGTTATTGTAAGAGTAACCGTCAATCCGTCATTGATTGGTAATCGTGATTTATGGGAAACCATACCTGAATTACCTCGGTTTTTGAGAGCAGGGGCCGATTAGATGTCGTTTGATGCTGGTAAGTTTATTTGCCCTATTAATGCTACAGAATACAAAGCCGAAGACTTTCAGGAGATGTTCAGGCACGCTTATAGAATTGGTAAATTTTCTGATATCTATATCCGTATCGGGTACCCGGTTATTGTTCGTTCTGACTCGATGAATTACAAGCTTTCACCGAAAGAAAAGCTGTCCAATGTCGATGTGAAAAACTTTATCTCGGATTCATATAATGATGGCGTGTATTCTGACGTGCTTTCAGGTGGGGAATTTGAAGACAGTTATAGTTTCTATGTCGATCCCGACAATAAGCGAAATAGTGAGATAGTCAGGATGCGACTGAAGGTCGTGCGTGAGCGTGGTAAGGATAACCCGCGTGGTGTTGCTGTTGTTCTTCGTTTGATTGACAACAAGATCCCGACTTTTGATGATTTAAGGGTTCGCGAACTAATTAGAGAGAATATTTTTCCTCGGCAAGGCCTGGTCATTGTTGCCGGTGAGACGGGGTCCGGTAAGTCGACATTACTAGCCTCAGTGATACATAAAATTCTGACTGACACATCTGACGATACGCCTGATGCAGTATTGATGGAGCTTTCAGATCCAATCGAGTTCGTCTATGACTCGTTATCAATGGGGCGGAATATGATTGTTCAATGCGCTGTTGGAAAGCGACACGATACAAAGTCTTTTGCACAAGGTATTAAGAACGCGAAGCGAATGAATACCACTCATATTTTGATTGGTGAGTCACGGGACATTGAAACAGTAGAGCAAGTCGTCGATGCCGCGAATATAGGTAACGCTTGTTATACGACATTTCACGCAAATAAAGTATCCGGTGTGATAAAGGGCCTCGCGCAAAAGTTTGGTACTGATGGTGAACGGGCCGCGGCACTAGATATTGTTAGGGTCCTGCAGATGGTCGTGGTGCAGTACTTAGCAAAAGTGCCTGGTGGCAGGATCCCCGTGCAAGAAATTCTTGTATTCAATGAGTCTATCAGGGCGACCATAGAGGACGCTCCAGAAAATAAGTTTTACAGCACAATTGACGATTGTGTTGAAAGGCATGGCGTGAGTATGTCTGCAGATGCAAGGCGTCTTCTTGATGAAAAATTAATAGATGACAGAACATATAGATTAATTATGGCGGGGTTATAAATATGCATTGGTCTCACCAATCAAATAAGTTAAAGATCAAGGTGGATTTTCTTGAGCCTTACGAGTTCGTTGCTGCGATTGCGAGTTTGTTTATTCCAAAATTGTGGATGGTTTTAGTCGCTGAATTGTGTCTGAAAGGGGTGATGCTTAAGAAAGGGTTAACCCTTCAAGAAGCCTGGAGACGATATTCAAAAGGCTTCACCCGTTCCTCGCGTTACACCACGCCACTTCCGCGGAGCGAGTGTTATTCGTTTGTGACTGAGGCGTGCAAGTATCTTTCTATAGTTGGGGTTGTCGTTTTAATGACTCCAATGCCCGCTGTAGCAGGCTTCAAAATTATTGATGCACCAGAGCCTGAGAAGGTAATAGTAACAACAGCGGAGCCCTTTAAGAATGTTGTATCCGGTGTTGGTAAATCGGTGAGGCTTGAAAGTGTGGTTAGTATGTTAGTCGAAACACCATGGAGTGCAGAGTTTGTAAGCAAGGAGTTGCAAGCGCTGCCGGTAAATTGGTTGAGTCAGTCGAGTACCACTAGTGAAATATTCGCCCAGCTTGGCAGAAATTACGGCATCAAAACGTATTTTGTTGAATCAGCTGGTACGGTGTTCATCGACTGGGCTGATGGATTTTGTGAGCGAGCGATTGAAGAGGAAGTTGAATCCAGAAGGAAGATAAAGTCGCAGTTCAATTTCAGCACTGCTGATCTTACTGTGCCGAAAGTTTTTTGGGTTTCAGAGAATGATCGTACGTATTTTTGCTAGCTGCATATTGCTATTGGCCTCACACAGCATGTGTGTTGCCAAGGTCCAGGAGGTCGAGACTTATCCGGGTGCTGTAAGGTTAGCTATTTTTGGAGATCCGGCAAAGCCTTTAATTCAGTATATGGAGTGTATAACCACCGCCTCTATTACCTTCAATTTAGACGAAATTGTTTTGATATCTTTGCTGCTAGTTGAAGACGGTTACCTTGCGCCGGTACGAGAAAACAATAATGGTACGTTTGACCATGGTTTTGGCCAAATAAATAGTGTTCGAAGAAACGAAATAGAAGTCCTGGGTTTTACTCTTGAAGAGCTCGCACATAGCCCTTGTAAAAATATAATGGCTACAGCTTACCTTCTAAAACAGGAAATAAACCAGGCCGATGACTATTGGACTGGTGTTGCAAATTATCACTATGACGTAAAGGGTAAATATCCTAAAAATCACTTTCGATACAAAGGCGATGTCTTCCAGCAATATCTGAGCTTAGTCAGTATAGCCCAATCTGTTGTGAACCAACCAAACATCATATCCTTCTAGTTATGCATATCATATATATGTGAAGCCTATATTTTTTCAAAACCACCCAAATACAGTGTTGAACTAAACATCAATTGATTTAAAATTGAATCACTCAGTAATGCATAAAGAAAATACGATATGCACAATACAGTGAAAAAAATAGTGTTCGTAATACTGTTTTTCTTCAGTAATCAAATATGGGCAGAGTGCTTATCTGAAGACAACGCAGTAGAAGCCGGGGGGCGGGTTTGTAGTGATGGTCGAGGTGTCGCTATTACCACTGCCTCTGAAACGCTTATTCCCCGCGATTGGAAAATGCGTTTCCTTGAAGACGATGTGTCGGTGCAGAAAGCGTCATGGCCAAAAGGCAAATTGTGGGTCGATACGCTCGATTTGATTGGAAGGACTACTAATCTTGGGTTCCTTGTTGACGGGTACAAGAAAGTAGTTATTGCGATGCGCCCTAACGACAATGTGTTTCCTGGTGCCACCCTCATTAATTCCCGAATTGCTAGAACTAGCGAGATTTACAATTTGCCAGAGGTGTATGCGCGAATCGATGATATTGAACGCATACGGCGAGAGAAAGCAGCTCGCAGGCAAGCCACGGTAGTACCGAACTCTCAATTAGGTAGCGCCGGTGTCCATACTGCAAGGCGTGGTTATGTTGACGTCAATAACGCGCTGTTTACCACAAATGTTGTGGGAGGCGACCTGGTAGATGGTTTGCGCGACTTTTTTCGAGATCGTTGGAGCTACAGTCTTGTTGTTACTAAGCGTGGATTTAGCGATAGGCCCAGAATTGAATACGACATTCCGCTACAAGGAACATCTGTTGAAGAAGATGCTACGTCGTTGCAGGGCATATTGAACCAAGGTAGTGATTACTCCTATGTGTTCAAAATCTATAAAGGCAATGATGTCGTTCAGTTAGAAATAGTATGCAGGGTGTGTGGATATGAATAAGTGTTTATTAACCATGTTTCTGGTTGCCCTTGCGCTGCCAATTAAAGCTGTCGAGGTAGTTAAAGGATCTTATGACGGTCGGGATTACCTGTCTTTTGTTGTCAGAAAAGGTGACGTTCAAACACAGGTCGCCTCGTTGCTGAAGAGAATCTACCCAGCTTCCAGTATTGTTTTTCGGACACAGGTCCCCGGTTTTTTGCCAGCTGACATCGAAATTACTGGTCCTGATGAGGCGCAAGTGGCAATTGAGATGTTGGCAGGCGTTGGCTTATCTGCTTGTCACTACTCCAACAATATTATCGAAATCTCTAAGTTTAGACGAAAAGGGATTTGCCCGGACGCGAGAATGGAGAACGGCAAATATCCGGAACTCGTTCGTTTGGGTAATGGCATTTTGACTGCTACTACTCAGTGGTATGGCGATTTTGGGGCCGATAGGATGTTGGCTGCAAACCACAAAGGTGAAACTAGTGGTGCCTTGTTTTATCAGTCGTCTGAAGTTGAGTTGATGAGTTCTCAAATGGATATCGGTACGGGTGTTCATGATAGTGGTTATGGCGAAGAAGGCGAGGCCAGTTTAGATACTGTCGCTGTGAAAGAGCCAGGCAGAGTTCGCTTTAAAATGAAGAAGGGGCTTTTGGCGCCTCAGATTAGTGAGCTCCTCGTACAATTCGATTCGTCACCGGAGTTGGTCTGGGAGTTGGACGACAATACGCAGTGGTTTAATGATTCTGAAATTGTACGTTCTAATTTTGAGCAAGTATTGGCTGATATCTTAGAAAGCTACGACGCATTCGCGGATGTTTATCTTAATGATGTTGTTGTTGTTCGGTCGAGTGAAGGGTTTTAGCCATGCGTTTAAGTTTTAAAGCTATTGTAATTAGTTTGGCGTTTTCGGTAGTTGCTGGGTGTTCTACGTTTGATCTTGTATCGGGGCAGCAACGTGATGAGGTTCGCGAACAGGGTGACGCAGTTATACAGGAAGCTAAAGAGTATGCCTATGACTCGTCTTCTATGGCCAGAATCAATTATGTCAATCGATTCTATGTCCCTACATTGCAGGCGCGTGAAAAAGAAATGCCGGGTTGGTTTTTCAAGTCATTAAGCGGTAATTACAAAGTGTACACCATTGGCGATTTTATGGCGTTACTGCAGCGTCAGCACGGTGTGAATGCGCGATTTTTGGATGGTATTAATCCAGCGAAGACCTTTTCAATGGTTCATGACGGTACTGTAGGAGAAGCTTTACGAAAAGTCGAACTAGCTACTGCTTATGGGTATGAAGTCGAGGGTGACGTGATCACCTGGAGTAAATATGTCGTCGATTTTATAGATATTTCTGCGGTGCCGGGGATCAGTTCTTATCGTATTGGTAATGACAACACTGAAGCTGGCAACCAACAGCAGCAAGCTATGGGTAATGTCATTGTGAGTGACACAGGCATTGCAGATGATGGTTCATACGCATCCATTGAACTTGAAAAAAATGACGTAATGTCCAGCATACTTGCGACCGCTGATTTACTCAAAAGTGAAGGCGGGAAGATTTCCGTTGATACAGCGTCTACGTCTTTGATAGTGAGAGATTTCCCGGAGAATGTTCGCCGGATTCGCGAGTATGTCGAGTCGCAGAACAAACGGTTAACAGCTAAAGCAGTATTCGATATCAGTATTATCGACTATGTGAAACGGAAGGGCGATGAGCTTACGGTCAACTATGATGTGATCAAGAACGAATTGGCATCATCAGGCGTGTTGGCCCTTACGTCTGGTTTCGGTGGGTCCGTTGTAGGAAGTATTACACCAACCCTTTTCAGCTATACAAAGAAAGAGGGTAAATATGCGGGTGCGGCAGCGTTGTTGCAGGCCCTGAAGGAGCGAGGTGTTGTATTCAATGTTGTAAATCCTTCCATTATGGTGACCAATAATCGCATCTCAAAAATTATCGACAGCAATGATCGGTCTTATCTGGCTAGTGCCGGTACGTCAAACACCGCAAATGTCGGGTCTACAGACATTCTTACGCCTGGAATTGTTAAAACAGGTATGAAGCTTTGGGTTCTTGCTGACATTAACCTGGACACAAACACCGTTGTTGGAACGATATCTAATGCCTTTTCTGATTTGACAGAAATTAGCAGTGCAAGCTCTGGTAATTCGACAATTCAAACACCTCAAACATCTACCAATGAGTTTGAACAATCTTTTCACATGAAGGATGGTGAAACTGTGTTATTAGGTCGACTGGGGTCTACAAGAAAAGAGGTAGTTGAGAACACATCTGGAAGCCTTGTTTTGGGTGGTCAAAAGGGGACGACCATGGTTGAGACTGAAACCTTGATTTTAGTTACGCCGAGAATAATTAGGAACTAGTCGTGATTGAAATCAAACGCGCCACTGACGGACAAACATGGGTATTTGAACCATCAAGATTTGTTTTTGATGTGGGCAGTGCTCGTGCGGATTGTGTTAAAAAAATGCGGGCGTTGCGGTCCACATTAGCGTGTCCTTATTTAGAAAGTGGCCGCGTACATGCTTCATTTTGTGAGTTTTACAATGTAGAAGAGATTCCTCGTTGGGATTTCGGTCTCCAGTTCCGCTTGCAACACGGCCCTAAAGACAATGTTGTCTATATTGAGTCACTATCTATTAACCGAGCTGGGGCTGACGATAACTACATACTGGTGGTTCTGAAGCAAGGTGAGTTGTATTTAGATGCGGTCTTGTCCAAAGATGATTTGGTCCATGAATTAAACTCGCTACATAACGGGACGCTCTTACATTACAAAGAGCAGTATGAACTCAAGTTTAATGGTGTTCCGGAGGCGCTGTCTAAGCGTCTTCCGGTTGAGTATTTAACAGAGGATGAGCCGAAGTATCTCTCGGACTCACTTACTGAAGAATACAAGCCATTAGATAGTTGTCGTTTTGTAATCGAAGAGGATTTATCTGACAAGCTTAAGCCAAAGGGGATGGGAGCCAGATGGCTAATTCCCTTAGCGGTAGTGGCTCTCGGATTTTATTTTTTTGATCAGGAAGAGGAAGTCGACATCTCATCACAGGTTGTTTATGAAACAATCGATGAGTGGGAGGATTATAAAGTTCATGTGACTGAAAAGCTTCCTCAAGCGTCAAACCGGTTTGGACAGGATTTTAGTAATCACATGATCTTTTCTGAATTAGCACGAGGCTGGCGCATTTCCCGGGTTGTTCATACTGCAGAGCAAACAGTTCTCTATGAGATGGTTAATGAGCGTGGCTCTCAACGAGAGCTATCTGCAATTATCCGTGAATTATCAAAGCGAATTTCAACACCCGGGTTAGTGGAGTCAAGCCAAGGTGGAGTAGTGGTTGTCTTTGGTGGACAGAACAATCCTTTATATCGAGGTGACAACCCACCGGTTTGGAAGTTACAAGAAGCTTTTGAGGTATTAAACGACGCAGTGATTTTGCTTGTCCCATCTGCCAAATTGACATTTCAGAATTACCAACCTCGCGACAGCAAATACAAAAAATGGCAGAGCATGCGCGTAATTTTAGAGTTCACGCAAATGCCGCTGGTTGAGATAAGTATGTTCCAATCAATCACTAAGTATATGCCTATATCGATACTTGAAGGAAGTTATGCTGTTGATGAAGGGCTTGTCTCAGGTGCATTTAAATTAGAAATTCATGGTGAAAAATAATGGCTAAAGAAAAGAACGGCACCAAAGTAGTTGTACTTGTCTTGGTTGGCCTTATTGGCGGGGGGCTTATCGCTCTTGACCAGGGGTTATTGAAGACGACGGATTCGATCAGCTTTGATTCTGGCAGACAAACAAGTGATCTCGCTCCATCTGGATTTGATGCATCATCGTTGCCGGACAATGCCACTTTTATCCCCTCAGACAATCCAAACGAAAAATCTCGGGTTATACAAAGGATGCCAGAGCCTTCTCGCGTCAAACCTGCCAGAACGTTAACTGACATTGTAAGTGATTATGTGGATGCCTCACCGGATAAAGAGGCGGCGATTGACTCTTTGTCTTACACAATGGCGCTACCAAAGGTAACGAAGGAATTTCAGTTAGCCAAAGCTCATGCTGAAATTGCAAAGTTGCAATTTGAAAGAAGAGAATGGGAACTGAAGTATCAAAAGTTGAATGAGAAAGGCCTTGATGGCTATGAAGGTACTGAAATTAATGAGGTGAACTCTTCAACATTTACATCGCCGGTGCCGTCTGGTGCAGTGGGGCAACGCACGCTGTCGACAGGAACGTCAGGTTCCGACAATGACAAGAAAAAAGAAGTGACTAAATCAGATTTCCAACTAATGGGCGTAAGTGATTTAGGTGATGGCGATTTGGTTGCAAAGATTGTTGTGAATGGAAAGGATTTTGACGTCAGTGACGGTGACAAAATGCTGGGTAAATTTTACTTTAGCATACCGTCCGTTTTTGAAGTAATGGTTTGTGACGACGATGGTTGTGAAGAGGTTCGTTAACCATGAGTAATGATGACGACATCAAAGTAATTGACGCTTTTGAACCTGGCGACGGGGACTCATGGGGGACGGATGAAAATGGCGTAACCCGACTTTCTCTGCACAATGAAATCGTTGATGATATCGATGAGGATGGTGATTCAACTGTTGACGATATTGCAGATAGTGAATTCAATGAAGTAGCACACAGTGACGTGACTGGCGTTGTTGATGTTGATCAGCTTGTGGATGATGGCTATCACGTATTTGAGCCTACTGCGAGAATATCCAAGGATTTTATTGATGAGGAAGTTAGAAAGCGTAATGTCGTTTATGCGATGGTTCTGACTCACACAAATCCAGATTTTAAGCCATTGATTGTGGGCACTGTTGAAGCATTCAAAAATCATCGCCCTGATATCACTATTTTAAAAAATATCTGTCAATCTCACCGTATCCTTCTACCTCAAAGGGCTTATGCGTCTGCAGAGCAAATCAAGCGGCACCTCCTGAATTTAGAGATACAAGACGAAGATGAAGAAGATATTGCTGTTGCAGCATCCGAACTTACCGACGCGAAATTAGCGTTTAACCAGATCATTGCGCAAGGTTTAAAAAAGGGTGCATCCGACTTTAATATTGTTTATTCGTCATTGAATAGTTATTACGCCTTTTCGATAGACGGCATGATGGGTCCCAAAGAGGTACTGACCGGCTCAGACGCGAAGGCAATGGTTAACGCCATGTTCAATACAGAGTCTGAAAATATGACAGGCTCACTGGAAGATGATCAGATTATTGATAAAAACCTGAATGTTGAAGTGACGTATGAAGATGATGATGGGAAACGTCGCCGGGAACAGGTCCGTCTAAGGGCTGAGAAAGTCGCAGCTCACGGTGGGTATACGTTGTCATGCCGGATTATTAAAACCAACCAGAGTTTGGATCTGAAGCTGAGCGACCTTGGTTTTGAAGATGACCAATATGAGTTGCTTCAATATCTCAAGGATTTACCAACAGGCATTGTATTGATTGTTGGTCCGACAGGACATGGTAAGTCTGTTACCTTGAAAGCCTTTTATGAGGCAATGAATCCGTCTTGGAAGATGGTTGTAATCGAAGATCCGGTCGAATACATCATCAATCATCCTCACGTAACACAAGAGAGCGTTGTACCAGAGAAAGGCCTTACCCTGGCCAGATACATTAAGTCTTCACTTCGTCAGTTTCCGAAGGTAATCGGGGTGAGTGAAATTCGGGAAGGCGAAGTGGCAGACCTGGTGATTAACATATCATTATCTGGCCACAAAATGGTCGCGACAATGCATGCCAATGATTGTGTTGCTGTTCTCCCTCGTTTGAGATCTATTGGTGTTAGCTATGAAAAGCAGGCGCAAGATGGGTTATTTACTGCTTCTATGAGTCAGCGTCTCCTGCCTTTGCTTTGTGATTCATGCAAGAAACCTTTTAAGCACCCGGAGTTTGGTGATGTGTTTGAGCGCAAGCGAGGAGGTTGTGATGTTTGCGATAACAAAGGCGTCAAAGGTCGAAAACTGGTTGGCGAAATTTTGGTGTTTGATTCCACAATTCGGGAGTTGCTAAAGAATGACCGCCTAAACGACATTAAGCCGTACCTGAAGTCCCGCGGATGGAGGTCTATGGCGGACAGAGGGGTCAGCTTAATTAAGGCTGGCAAAGTATCCCCGCATGATCTTTTCCAGGCATTGGGCGACTCTACTGATAGTGATGTTTCAGAATTTTCTTACATTGATGGCCGCTACACGTCTAATTCTAAGGTTGCGTCATGAGTGTGTTTGAAGGTTATAAGCGCGATATTTCATACGCATTTGAGCGTGTAGGTATTCAATTTTCCAAAGTAAGAAATATACGCTATCACTTCAATCGATTCTTATTTAATAAAAATAAGCAACTTGAATTTATTATCGATTTCGCTAGCTTCCTGAAAACAGCCAGCGCATTTAAGGCATGCCAGGCCATTATTAACGGTGTAGAGAAGTCAAATGACTCTCCATTAAAAAAGTATGTGGCGCAATCTATTATTGATGCGCTGGACGAAGGGCGAGAGGTAAGCGACGGCATGAAGCCGTGGTTTGATAAGGACGCGCTTCAAATATACAAGGCAGGTGAGATTGCGGGCAATATAGAAGAGGTAATTCAGATTTATGCTGAACAGTTTGAGCAGATTAGAACGTTCAAAAAAGACTTGTTTTCCGGTCTTAAAATGCCAGCTTTTTTTACCATGGTCGCGATAACTGGATTTTATTCACTTGCATCTGTCGATTGGCTTGGGTTTCCGAAGTTTAAAGACGTGTCTTTATGGTTAACTCCGGCGCAGTTTGCGTATAAGACAAGCTACGTTGTTCACGCTCATATTGATAAATTGTTATTAATTCCGTTCATTGTAAAGGCGTACAAGTGGTTTGTTGACAATGCGACATTCGACTTGCGTTTCGTTCTCGATAGATTTTTTCCATTATCGATTTATAAGGGTTTTCAAGCGTTACGCTTTACAAAAATCATGACTGTATTAAAAACCGCCAGGACTGGCGATTTCAATGCAGTAAGTATTATTCACGATAACTCGTCCCGGTATATCCGTCATTTCACTGATCAGATGAAAGATCGTCTGAATGAAGGTCGGGCTGAACTTGGGGATATCGTTGATGTAAATTTGCTTCCTCCTCGGCTAATTGCGCGAATGTATGCTGTCTCGAAAGCAGTCGGGGACGAAGCAAAAATAAAAGCGTTGCAAATTGCATCGCAATACGCTGAGAAAGAGATTGCATTTTCACTTTCTCGTTCTAAAACATTGCTGACGTTGATGGGCTGGCTTATTGGCGCAGGGACGGTTGGCACCCTGGTTATTGGCTTTTTATTAACAACACTATCTTTAAGTTCTTTATGAGAGGTAACTATGATTCAAATGACAACATACCCTGCCAGCCTTGCTGGCAATAACAAAATCAAAGGCAAAAAACGTCGCGGATTATCGATGATTGAGATCATGATTGCTCTGATTATCATCGGCGTCTTGGCTTATTTCAGTATCCCTCAGCTGCAAGCATTCCTGGGTTCCAGTAAAGCGGACGCGGCTGTGCAACAGGTGCAGGCATTAATTCAGGGGGCACGAAAATTTGGTCCACCGAATGGCGATAAGACAGGGATTTCTATGACGGCTTTGGATGCGCGTGGTTTGATTCCTGATACATGGAACTCCGGTACCGGCGCTAATCCGTGGTCTGGCGATATTACTATTACTGTGAACAGTGGTGACCAAACGCAGGTGGATGTGACATTCACCGGTATCGATGATAATAAAACCGGGTTGTTGTTTGCTGATGAGTTAAACAACAATGGATACGCGGTAAGTGCAACGTATGCCAGCGGCACGTTAAGCGCCACGTTTGAAGCAGGCTAATACTAGCATCTAGGTTGCTTTAGAAACATCAAGTGCATTTCTAAAGCAACTTACTTTTTTATGGTAACTATGATGAAAAAGTCTTTACGACAGCAACGTGGGCAAACCCTAGCCTCGGTGATGACTGGGTTAGCGATTGCCTCGGTGTTGTCGTACTACATCTTCACTGGCCAGCAGGTCGAGTATCGTATTGTAAAGCTAGAATCCGTTGGCAAGTCAGCCTTGGTTGTAGGTGAGGCGTTACGGTCTTACTATGCTGAGAACTGCAGTGACAGCAGTATGACTGCTCCGTCTGTGATAACGCTGATAAATAACAATTACATAGCCAATCCAATGAGTGTTGAAAACGGCCTGAATCTTTCCTTTTCAACGAGTATACAAGGGGCTGGGACAGCAAATGTTAATTTGCTTGTGACCGTTGTGGCTAACAGTAGTGGGGATGCGCTGCAGTTGGCTGATATGTCAGAAAATACTTCAATCTCCGGGAATACAGTTACGTATCGCTATAAGCCAAATGTAGTAAGCGATCCATCGTCCGTGAGAAATCAAGAGATGCGCGAATATTTCGGCGACCCTACTTGTTATTAATAAGTGCGTATTAAAAAAAATACCTGTGTATTTGCTGGTTTGCTCTAATATGCATATTAGGTATATTTTAAGCAGGCTACTGAAGTGAAGAAGTTAACTCCCTTCCGGACACGTTCCAAAAAAAATTCTGGCTTTACATTGGCGGAATTATTAGTCGTTACTGCCATTCTGGGAGTCACGTCTTACTACACTGCTGAGTATGCGCAGGGCCAAAGGACAATCGCTAAACAAGTACAGGTCGCGGAAGATTTTAAAGCACTGCAGCACGCGTATAACCAGTTTTATACTGAGTTTAGACGCTCACCTAATGATCTGAACGAACTGGTGACGGGTGGTTATTATACCGGGACGTTAACTTCCCCTTACGGTACCCAATATGTTGGTGGTGACGCTGGACAGGGGTATTCTTTTACAGTTGATACCAATGATGCCGGAGTAGCACTGAATATTGGTGATGGTTTTGGCTCCGCGACAGTCGTAAATGATACGGTAACTTTGCCCGTGCCGGTTCCCTCGCTTGGGACAATTGCTAGTCAGTTTCTTCATCGTGAAGCGATTTTGGGGAGTCCAGAGCTTAACGAGATGCAAACTAACCTGGACATGTCTGGCTACGATATTACTAACGTGGCCAGTTTAGACTCGGTAACGGTAAATACTGACACTGTGCAGGCGAGTACTGCGGTAATTGATACGTTAAACACCGTCAATATGTTGCAGTTTGGGGCCAATAGCATTGGCTCTTCAGGTGGCACTCTTTCGCTGCAGGCCTCTCGCACTATTGTGAATGGCACACTCGTGTTAAACGGAGATATGGACGCGCAAGGCGGCTCACTGTCGGGGTTTAATCACTTTGATGGTAATTCTGCGAATTTCCTGACCGTTGATACCACGAGCCTTGATGCCAATGTGGCAAATATTGACACGCTAAATTCTGATACTGTTAACGTTAACGACTTGACGTCGATTAATTTCGATGCGCAGGCAGCTGATATAGATAATGCAGTATTTAACACTGCCAGCGGTCAGCAGGTTACAGTAAGTACCGCGGTTATTGATGCTCTTACCGCGCAAAGTGCGACAATTCAAAATGCAAATGTTACGACACTGACGGCAGACGTAGTAAATGGTACGACAGCGACTATTGGCGACGTTTATTCAAACACTGTTGTCACTACAAATCTCGATGTGACCGGCGTAGCAACACTTACAAATGCCAATGTGAATGTATTAAATGCAACGACGGCCAACGTGACCAACCTTGCTGTGACTAACGGTAATATTACGACTGCGACCGTTGGTGCTTTGGCTGCTAACGATGGTTATTTTTCAAATGTATCAGCTGGTGATGTTACATCAACTGGTACTGCATCTTTTCAGGACCTGTCTACAGCCAATGCGTCTATAAGTAATGCCACTATTACTAATATGGCCGCACTCGATACGTTAATTGCAAATACAGCGTCATATTACGACTTGGATGCGAATGTTATTGCCTTCGTAGATGTTAGCGCTGATACCGCTAACCTGAACTCACTCACTGTGAATGGGACGCTTGATGCTGATACAGGTGATGTCGACACGTTGACCGCTCGAAATGGTATTGTCGATGCGCTTACCGTTACTGGCACTACCACAGTTGATGCATTCAGTGCCAATTCACTTGATCTTACTGGTGCTCTTAATACCAATAGTCTGAGTACGAGCGCCGCGACTGTTACGGGCACCGCGACGATTGCTAATGCCAATATAAACACGTTAAACATGTCGCAGTTGACGATAAGCGATATTGCTGCAAATGACATTAACGCGACAAATGTAAGTGGTACCAATATTAGTGGTACTACCTTTACTGCATCTGGTGACTTTGTTACTGGTGCGGGGAACAGTGTTAACAGCAACAAGGCGCTTTATGACTCTGTTAAAACGCTTTGGGATTCGTGTGTCGCGGCAAATGGGTGTCAATAATGAAAGGCCTGGGTAGACAAAAAGGTTCGGCTTTAATTGGTTATGCAACGCTAGCGTTAACAACGGCTGGTATAGCCACGTACTATTCGGTTCAGCAAAAATCAGCGGCCAGAGATGGCGAGATTGTAAAGCAGGTGTCGGAGCAAATTGAGCAATTGCAGAGTGCTCAGCTAGCTTGTTACGCCGACTTGAGGCGTTGGTGCACCGCTGCTGAACTGCCGACATACAATCCTGGCAATACCGTCTCTTATGGCGGAAACCCTATAACGTTTAACCAGGTTGGCAATGACTTGGAGTTTGTTGTAAACGTTGGCAGCTCCCGAAGGGCAAATGCTTTGAGGCAGATCATGCCGGGGGGGAGTGCAACAAACAGTACGTTAAGAACTAACATCAGACCGCCTAGTGATACTTCAATTTATTCTCAACGTTTACAGCGTTATGCGAACAATATAGATGGTTCACGTACCACTTTTGCATCAGACTTACTGCTTGGTAGTAACGCTGTAGACGCTGTTGACGTGTTTCAGGCGAGTAATGTTGACGGCGATACCGTTACTGCTAATACGTTGACTGCTAATACTGTGCAAGTTAACAGTCAGATTGATGTTGGCGGTAATACATTAACCAATAATGGGAACGATATCGTCCTGGCAGCGAATGATATCGAACTCGGCGGGAACGTAACAGCACAGCAAAATGTGCAATTTAATGGAACGGACGCAAGGAACGTTGATAATGTCAATGCTGATGCTGCGGTTTTTTCGGTTTTAGATGTGACGACCATTACTTCTTTGAACGGGGATATTGTCGATGCATCGGTACTCACCGGTAACGTTTCCACTGTCAATGCTTCGAATGCTACCGTTACGGATCTGACTGTGTCGGGCTCTTTAACCTTCACTACTGCCAGTGTAGATACATTGAATACGCCTTCACTAGATGTGACGTCCAATGCGACTATTAATAGTGCTGATATTACGGCCGTTAATGCGAATGCGGTGCAGTTTTCTAATGGGCAAATACGTCAGGGTAACTTTGATGTGTTGGGGGCTAATTCAATCAATAGTGACTCGGCGCTTGCGTTGACGGCAAATCTGAATCAAGCTGATATAACGTCACTCACAGGTTCTTATGCCGGTATCACTAATGCTGCCATTGGCGATTTAACCGCAACAGGCGTTCAATCTGATACTGTCACTGTGAGTGGGCAAAGTCAGTTCTCAAACTTACTCAGTGCAAGTGGTAACTTTGTCGCCAACAGGCTAAATGCAAATGGCGGTGTGGTCGCGAACGATGCTGAATTCACTGACGCCAATATTACTCTGGCGAATGTAGATGACGTTGATGCTACTATGACGCAATATGCCTATGTAGACAACCTGACGGCTACAAACGCAACAGGGCAAGACTTAATAGGTGATACAGCAACGGTAAATAATATTTATGTTGCAGGGTTAGTAACTACCAGTGATTTAGTCGTTGATACACTATTGTCTCAACAGTACTACGCAGATGACATCAATATAAATTCCGCAACCCTAGCCGCTGTATACGCAAGCAGTGGTATCGTGAATGGTAATACGAATGCAGCAAGCATTGATACGGCTTCGATGTCAGTAACCAATACATTGCAGGCAAACGAATTAGCTGGCGGTAACGCGAATATCAATACCTTTAATGTCAACACGTTGAACTCGTCAACAGTGACAGCTCATTCAACGCTTTATGCATCAAATATGTCAGGTAATCAGTTTGCTGCAAATGACGATTTCTATACTGCTAATACGTCTGTCGATACCAATGCAGGTAACCTACAAGCCCTTTATACTGCGATAGATGGCTGTGTGAATAGCTCTGGTTATTGTGTTGCGAATGCGCCAGATTTTACAGTTAATTGTTTTAACTGTAATCAAAGCTCAACGGCCAGTGTGTTTGTGGCTGAAATAAGAGTGAACATCACTGAGTGTGCGCAGGGTTGTTCTTTGAGTTTTAATCTTGCTGGTTTAAGTCCAGTGACTGGCTGTAATACTGTTTCGTATTCACCGGGGTACACTGGGCAGCAAGTATGCCGGGTAACAGATAGTTTAAATCCTGGTGATGTTGTAGATGTAAATGCTATAGTCACACTTGTTAATTCAAGACGCCCTTCACAACAAAGCGCTGTAGCCGCTAATGTCAGATTTCAGCGGGTTGGAGGTATAACGCCAGTATTCGACCTCAATTGCAAGTCATGTTTCTTGCAAAGCAGTGATGAAGTCTTCAGTAGTGAAATCGATGTCAATATTACGCAGTGTGATTATGGTTGCACGTTGACATTTGATCTGGATGGACTGACGCCTGGTAACGGGTGCGGGCCTCAATCATTCAATGCTGGCTACACGGGCACTGTGACATGCAGAGTTTCGACATCTTCAGTACCGAATGACACCCTTGTAACTTTTTCCCCGGTCGTGTCACTTGAAAATAGTGTATTGCAAGGAAATATTGCGCAAAATTCGACGTCAGTAAGTTATGAGAATACGACGCCTGGAAACAACTTTGGAAGCATAGTAGCTACTTGCTTTGTCGATACTGACCAATTGGATATTTACACTGGTGTAAGCTATTGTGCGGGTGAGGCTCCGCCTGAAGAGGTGGTTGGGGTTTCGTTTACAGTAGGGGATTCAACTGATTACTCGGGCGGCAGCTACTATTATTCTAATGAGTCAGACTATAGTTTTGAGTGGTCTGGGTTTTGTGATGGTACTGAAAGAACTTGCCTTGTTATGTACTCTGTAAGTCCATTGGAGTACCTTCAGGCCAATAACGCAGTTACCTATCTGTCTACGGTTACGGTTACGCATATACCAACGGGCGACACTTACACAGAAACCGTTTCTGTCACCCTGAATAATATTCTTGGAGAAGGAGGCGGAGGCAGTTGTACATTTTGCTGAACGTGAACACTTAGCGTAAAAATGGGCTTCGCCCAACCCGGGAAGTCTTAGGTGTTCACGATGCGCCAGAATCAGTGTTTACGTTCAGAAGAATATGCACTCGCGAAGGCGATTTCTAATTATTAGAGTGGTGGTGTTGCCTACTATAAATATATTGTGCATAATGTCATCTGAAATTTAAGAGGTGTTGTTATGCGGCATATCCATTATCTGGGGTTGCTATTATTGTCCACTTCTGTCATTGCAGCGGACAATAATAGCGACCTCCTGATTTCACATCCAAATGAAGAAATCGCTTCGATTTCCGATCAACCCGAACTTCACATCAGTAGTACCTCTGATGCTTCTGGCATCATTGATTTAATCGTATTTTACCAGCCAGCTTACGTACACCAACTTGGCTATGTAAATGCAATTAATAGAACATTAACGTGGGTCGACGCGATTAACCAAAGCCTGTTAGATTCAGGTGTTGGTTATAGTGTGAATCTTGTGAATGCTGAAATTAGTCAAACAATGACAACGAATGATGAGTTGCCTTGGAATGACATTGAAACTGAAGGTAGTTTCGAATTTGGTGCCAGCTCTCTGATACAAGATGCAATCTTTAATTCGGTTACCCGGGCCTATGAGTATGAAATGATTCAGCAATTTCAGCCTGATTTAGTGATGTATGTCCGGGATTGGCGCGAAGATGATGAGTTAGACGACGTTGTAGGCTTGGCCTCTTACAAAGGCGAGTTGTCGATTGTTTTCGATCCCGTTACGTATGATGCTGACACGAGGGCGCTATTTGAGTATGTGGCAGCTCATGAGATTGGGCACAACTTAGGTGCACATCACGAAAGCTCAGAAGAGCTATCGAGCTCCACCTATGTAGAATCTGATGCCCGGGCTTATAACTGCAACGGACGCACAGTTATGTGGTCAACGGCCTCAACAGATAACCATTTGTTTTTTTCGGATCCATATCGTTTGGAAGGCAATAGTTACTGTGGGGAAATAGGGGGAGCTGATAATGCAAGGGTAATACGGTCTGTAGCGCCTGTCGTCTCTTCAAGACGTTCCGTTGATGAAGTGAATAGCACTATTGGTTTTTCTGAGTCTAATTTTGTGGCTGGTGAGCTAGATGGTCATGCTTACGTAACGGTCACCCGACAGGGCAACGTGGATTTGATGTCAACCGTTGATGTGTTGATTACCGACGAAAATGCTACAGATGATTTCGGTAATACGCGGGTCCGTGTAACGTTTGAGTCTGGGGAAACAGAGAAAACCGCTTTGTTTGCGATAAACGATGATGATATCGGTGAAGGAAGTGAGTCGTTTAACTTGGGCCTAATGTTTCCGTATGCAGCAGATTTGGGGCTTGATAGTGCGGTTTTGTCTGTAGATGATGGTGTTAAAGGTAGTGTTGGTGAGTTTGTTGTCACGGTCACGTCATCCGTTTACGAAGGTGATGATATTACGGTCACTGTTGACCGGGTTAACGGCTCTGCTGGTTCGACGTTCGTTATTATTGACGCTGTGAATGGCAGCTCCGATAGTCCGGCCGTATCCCCTTTAGATTTTGTTGCAGGAACCTGGCAGTTGAATTTCGCAGATGGTGAATTACAGAAGACATTAACGATTCAAACTATCGATGACAGCAAGGTAGAGAACGAAGAAAGCCTTTCAATTTTAGCATCTAATTATCTTGGTGTTTCAGTTTCACCCTCTTCCCAAGTAGTTACTATCGTTGATAACGATACTGCACCGTCTCCCGGGCTAAGCCGCGGTACATTTTCACTTTTTTCTCAGTCTGAAAGCTATTCTGAAAACGTTGGCTCAATTGAATTAAAAATCCTACGTTCAGATGGCGATGACACTACTGAAAGTTTGATTTTAAACGTCGTGGGAGACGGGTACAGGACCGGTAATATCGAAAAGGTTTTGACGTTCGAGCCCGGGGATGTAGAGAAGACTGTATTGATTCCCGTGATTGATAATGAAGAATACACGGGTAGAGAAACGACACTAACAGCCTCAATTAAATCCGAAGAAAATGCATCGTTTTTGGTGCCAGAAATTACGTTACTTATTGTCGAAGATGATCCACCAACAGCACCTGGTGGGTCATTGCCAGATGAAGGCGATGAAGGCGGAGACGGCGTCGTAGATGGTGATGATGGAGACGATACTGAAGGCGATAACGATGAAGAGCCATCTTCAGAAACTGGAGCTGGAAGCCTTGGACTATTGTTGGGTTTTTATTTAGTCGCTCTTGTTGTTTTACGAAGAGTAAATTTTAAAAAAGTTAACAAAGCATAATAATAAGGTAGTTGAATGAATAATTATTTGCGCATATTCGACCGTTACGAAAATATGATCAAACTTGCGGCGTTAGCCATAATGTTTGTGCTCGTTTATAACCAACTTATTTACGTCGACAATAAGGTCCAGAAGGTTGGTGAAAAGGTTCAGGATCTCGTTATAAAAGAGACGCTCGATAAACCTGAACCTTATACAAAGCGCGACTTGATGTCTGACATGACCGAAAATGACAAGTTGATGCGCGTTTACATGGGAAGCCAGGCGCGTGAGTTTTATGGCCTGTCAGCGCAAGTGTTGAACTATTTCAGAAATATCAAAATTGCCATTGAAGACGATTTGGCGGATGCGTACGTATTCGGTCGCATGTCATCTGGTATTGCTTTAAAAGTCGCGAAGTACAACGGTAGCAACAGTACTGTTGAGTTTTACAATAAGTGGGAAATGCCTGTCTCGGGTGATAACGATCCCTGGCTTAAGAACTTTCCAAATTCACCGTATCTTGCCTTTAATTCTGAAATTATTCCGTGGCCAAACTGTGGTCCTAACCAAGTCCCCACCATAGCGGCCGAGCCGGTACGGACTGTCAACTCTCAATATGAATTTGATGTACGAGTCAGAGAGCTTGATAAGGTGCGTTCTTGGCAGGTTGTGTTTGATGGGGTCGATATTTTGGATGCGCGGGCAGTCAATGGAATGCGTGCAATTGTCATATGGACTTGTAAAGCTCAAGACTTCGAAGAAGAAACTCAGGAATAAGGTACACAGTATGAATCTTGTAGGCATTGATGACGGCAATTACGGTTGCAAATTGACCACCAGAAAAGGTAATGACACCGTATCAGTTATTGTTCCAAGTCTTGTTAGAAAGGGGCTGATGCGACAAAGAAGTGCCCTAGACATGACCAATATGGGCGGCGGCATTGAGTCGAGAACCTTCAGTATTGACGACCAAATTTTCAGTACCGGTAATGTAAAGAATGACGCTAACAGAGCTATAAGCCGGTCATATAGTTCTTCCTGTGAGAACCTTGCAGTTGTGCACAACGCATTATTATCAGCCGGTCTTGGTGGTAAGGATGTTGCCGTTATGACGGGCCTCCCGTTTAGTTATTACTATCAACCCAATGGCGAAGTTAACAAGGCTCTTGTAAAAGCAAAAAAGGAACGCTTCAAGTCCGAGGTTGCAATGCACGAAAGCGCAGATAAATGCGCGAACATTGAAAAGCATTTTGTGATGGCGCAAGGCGAAGCCGCTTACTTTGATATCCTGGTTGATATGTCTACCAGGCGCACATCCAGTGGTCTTGTGACGATTGGAGAGCCCCGAAAAGATATTCTTGAATCAAATGTGTTGGTATTAGACATGGGGGGCGGCACGACCGATGTAGTTGTAGTGGGGCCTAATGGTGTCATTGACCACGCGAGAAGCGGCAGTTTCGAGCATGCTGGTTACAAGCTAATTGCGGACATTGAGTCTGCGGTAAGAGCGCGATTTGAAATTGTTGCCAATCTTGGTCGTCAGCGGTACGAAGACGCATTAAAAACTGGAAAGCTTAAAATAAACGCCAGTCGCGTAGTTGATGTAGGTGATATCAGGAAGCAAGTGGTTGCTGAACATTTTGATTCCATTAATGAAAGAGCAAACGCGATTGTTGGCAGCTTAGACGACATCGATATTGTTGTTCCAGTTGGTGGTACACCTTCATTTTTTACTGATGAAATTAACGCGGCATATAGCGAGAACCAGGTGATATGGACAGAAGACGCCATTAATTCGAATAGCCGCGGTATGTTCAAACGGTTGTACCTTACTATGAATAGTAAGTAGATAGCGGTATATCCGGTAGTGGGAGATGAGTGATGGGGAGGGAAAGACGCCAGCGCCGACGTGTTAGGTTCCATGTAGATATTTCGTGCTATGAAGAAGAGCGTTTTTTTATCGATCCAGTAGCCAAGATGTGTATAGATGATAAGCCTGCTTTAAATGCCTATATTAAAAGGGCAATAATTTTCTATCAATCGGCTATTGTTGCAGCACAAAGTGGTTTGGTTGAAGGTGTTTCTTCGGAGCTAAAAGAGGAGCTGGATAGCGCTGTAGGTGTAAATCCAGATGGGGGAATGCGGTCAAGTTCGAATGCGAACTCTATACGCAACGAGGTCAGTCAAAATTCACACCCTTCAGCAAGTAATGAAGAGGTAATTGAAACGTCACCTGAGTTATTGTCAATGTTGGCGCTTGATGATGATGATGAAATTCCTTAGCAAGGTAATGTGATTTTTCGAAGCATTGATGATACATTATTGACAGCAGATATAAAAAAACCCGGGACATGCCCGGGTTTTTAATTAAGAGAAGTATTTTGCGTTTGCTTCGTCAACTACCTGTTGGTAATCCGCCTTTTGAATTTCCTGCTTTAAAATTTCCTGTTTAATCTTTTTGATTTGATCTTCGATAACATTTCGCATTTTTTGTAGGCGCGGTTGAGATTTACTCGCCTCCAGGCTTACTTGGTTATCTGCCAAGTTTGACTGTAAAACTTTGATATCAGTCGTTATGCGAATTAAGGAATCGCACACGGTGTCGACGTGATTAGCATATTCAAAAGCGTCGTCGTTACCGGCGATGTTTGCGTCTTTCATCGCTTTTCTTGCTGCGGTCTTCACTTTGCGGATCGCGGCAATTTCACTATCTTCGCGTTTAGGCCAGCCTTTTGACAGTACATTAGGCTCGCCCCTTGCGCGACCTTCATTCGATACTATTCTTCGATACTCATCGAGCTTTCCAGCTCTGATAAACAGATACATAAGATAGGTCAATCTGCTTGTTGTTGCGCTAGGACTTTTTCTTGATGCTGCTCTTGTTTCATCTGGGCTGTAGCGGCTTGCAGATACCTGGTCTTTCCCCAGTAAAATGCTGAGCTCGCGTTTTGATGTCATTTGGCCTTCTTCTTCAAGCACGCTGATATCTACAGAGTCTTGTGGAGGGCAAAGTTTTGGGTACTTATCGTAGATACGCATAATGATTGCCATCGTCGGATCTACTGTTTCTTCGGCCCGCTTCCCGGTGAGGTCGTTGTGGCGATTGGGCGCCAAATTACCCATATGGGTACGGAATGTTGTCTGAGTCAGCTTTCTGCCTTTCTGACCGTGATACGAGTCGAGTGAACGCTGAAGAGAGACTAGTTGCTTTCCGACTATTGGTCGATCCTGTTCCAGCTGCGGGTTATTGTTCTCCTCGAATAAGCGTTCAATATCTTCAGTAGATGACCAGTCGATATCTGGCATATTTAAAATTGGTTTTTCCATAGGTAACTCCGAGCTCAATAAAAAATAAAATGTTCCGTTTTTAGCTTGACGTCATTGTCTTTATTGACAATATAAGTATATACATTATGCATGACAATACGTATAATACGCCAATAATATCCCGTCACAAACGCTTGCTTAGAGTATACTATATGCATAATAAGAAGAGCAAGCGCTGCATAAAATATATAATTGGTGCATGTGTGTGGTAAGAATAATTAAAAAATAGCTAAAATTGCTAACTAAGAGGTTTGTGGTTTCTATATAGAGTGCTTTGCCATTAAGACGCTTTTTTGAAGTCAACTTTTCGTTGATTTTCCCTTGGTATCGAAAAAACGCTTAAAAACTTGCATTGTGTATATATGGAATGCATAATAAAAGGGGCACCTATACAGGGACTTTAATAGGGGATTGTAATGAAATCTATGTTGATGAGTGCGGTATACCTGAGTGAACGTGAGTTCAATACTGCAGCACTAATTGAAGCGTCAAATTCTATCTGGTATCCCGGAAAAGCTAAGCCGTTGGAAGGCGCGTTCTTGTGTTACGGCGGTTATTCTCAGAACAATATGAGTGCGGCTTCAAGTATCACAGAGCATGCATTAAAGAGCTCGAAGAAAAAGAAGGCGTACATCTACGAATTCGACATTGAATCGAAGCTCAATGAGGTGTATGTACACGATACGCCAGCGTTGCGTGAAACCGTCGATATTATTGATCTTGCACGCTGTGACAAATCGTTGCTGGAGGAAATGGCCGAAAAGTTTGAGGCTGAAGGCTATAAGGTACACAGTTCTTCAAAATCGGATAAGCGTACTTCGGAACGGTTGGATAAAGGGAATTTCTTCAATTTTATCTGTGAGAATCCTGAAGTTATCAGAATTATTAAATCAGAAGACTTGCTGCCTAACGTAAAGGCGGTACGTGTGACTTACTCTCATGAGGGTAAGGCGTATGTGTTGGTTTATGTTCTTGACCGCTCCATTGTAGTAGCCGATTCGCTGGGGTTGACTCACGTTACCATCAAATTGGATAAGCGTGTGGTGCTTGATTTCCCTATGTTCGAAGAAGATATTGAAGTCTAAAAGAAGCTGTCTAATATTGAAGCCCGGTAATTGCCGGGCTTTTTAATGCCCGCTCTTAAATTAAATTGAATGCAAAAGCCTGCACATCATTATCTAAATCTTCTTGAACGTCGTTATGCGAGATCTCGTTAGTGCTGTCTTCTTCTGGCATATCTGCAAAGAGTTCGAGGTAACTCGCTTTAACAAAGCGGCCCATTTCTCTTAATTTTGGTAGTGCTTCAGGATGAGCTTGTGACAATGCGGGCGAAGCTTCTTTTTGAACATTTTTCGATGCAAGCAGTACTTTGTTGCCTACGTCCTGAATGATTTTTATGGTGTGTGTTCTCTGAATATCAAGGCAGTTTATTGCGAAATCTACGAGAGTATCCAGGCAGTATTCATTATTGCCATTCAATGCCATTCCGTGTGCTGTCGAGACTCTGCTTCCATATAAAGATGGTGGCATACATACTATGTCGTAAGCGGGTGAAAGCCTGCAATCTATCATTTGTTTTGTTGCAGCATCATATGTGCGTAATATACTGAGGTTTTTCGCGTGCATATCATTATTGTTGATGAGCATGTTTACGGTCAGTTGCCGTAAAAGAGTTTCGGCATCAGCTTTCCAGTCAGTTGTGATAGCTTTTAGTGCACTAGCAACATCAGACATATCTGCGCCGGTGTATTTTGCTTTTGACATTATTCCCAAGTAGCTGGCGAAGTCTTCACCAATTTTCAAATTGGTGCTTTCGTCGTTTGTTAGATCGAAGCGCTCTACAACATAGTTAGGATAGGTATCGAGAGTATCGCCAAAACGAAATAGTTCACTGCTCAATGTTTCAGCCAGGATATCGTCGAATCCATTTAATTCAACACTGCTAAAGGATGTTGTTTTAACGATATTCTTCCCATTATTGTCCACTAGTGCAAACGTCGGCACGTTAACACCAGCCGCCTTGGCCATCACCATACCAAACCATTCGCTCAATTGAAGATGAGCCATTTCATAGTTTTTAGGGATTTTCATGATGTGTGTAAAGTGATTCCCATCTTCAGATGGCCTTATTACTGCGTTGGGTCCTTTTGCAATTAAGTGCACTGGGATTTTCGTCGCAAAACCAGACAGTCGCACTTTGCTGGTACTGTCCACCAGGGTCGTTTTTTGGGTGTGTTCACCGGTTAAAACCCCAATCCCGTCAATTTTGCCAGTGTAAATGTTTTGTTCAGTTATGTGCGCTTCCAGCTCTTCGCCAATTTTTGACACTGAGGGAGGGCGCGTTGAGTGTTGTTTTCGGATCGATATATCACCCATCAGGTCCGGCTCTTGTTCAAGAAAACCTTTTAGTTGGTTTGCTTCGATTCCGTCCACCTCTGGAAGTAAGTTTTCGAAGAATGCAGGAATGTCGCCTGAGTTCTCATGATTGAAAGGAAGGATCCAAGACTTGTCCGGTGTGATGTACCATTTGTTCGTGATTGGATCACTGATGTTGCCCGCAACCTTTCCTTTCCAGTATATGTTGTAGCCTTTGAGTTGGGTTGGTTGCTTTTCGTATATGGCTAGCAATTGAGCTGTGAGGTTTTTGATTTGGCCGTCTTTTTCGTCTAGCCCCAGAATCCGAGCGGCAAACGCTGTAGATAGGTTCGAGATGATTGTATGGCGTACCATTTCATACGCTCTTTCAAAGTCTGTTTGGCCTTGAAGTAATTGGTATGCGTCATCGGGTGTTAGGAATTGCTCCGGCGAATAGCTTTCTGTATTCATTATCCAAAACGCCAGGTGATCGGCTAGCGTTGGTTTTCTTATAGTAACGTTGGTTAAGCTTTTGTCATAGTTCGTCGCAGGAAGCGTATTGGTAGTTATTCTTCTGAACGCATTGACTGTGATTGGTTTAATTAAACCCTTTACATGTCGAGGTGCGACGTCGATAAATTCTTGGCCGATTACCCCGCACATTTTTCCTGCGGAGTGAGTCTGAAGGCTCACAAGTAAATTTTTACAACCACCATTGAGCGCGAAGGAACCCCATAAGCACATTTCTGTTCGAGAGTTTGTTCTGGCCAACGTTGTCGCCAATGCTGCGGCATTGTCTTCAAGGAATTTGTTTATGCCCATGGCGATATCTTCTGGAGATTCATCCATATCGATAAACGGGTTTTGAACGACTATTTTTCCATACTTGCCGAGACCGATGTATTCGCGGTTTTCTATATGTTGTCTCAAGTTTTGAGTAGAGCGCCTTGAACGGTCGATTACTTGTAATTTCATGATGTATAAAATGTATTAAATATGCATAAAATAATAGCAGTAAAATTCTAGTTTTCCATCTGGTTTGAATAAGGTTTTTTTGTACGCGGTTAGTGAGGGGAGAGGGAGTGCGATTGGTGGGAACTATAGTGTGGCGGATGTGTAGTTGAAAACGATGCCCAGGCGGATGCCCGGGCTACTCGAAGATCCGAAGTATGCTGCCCGCATAATGTTTGATAACAATTTCGGGAACCCCCGCGTTCTTTAGATCATCTGAAGTTTTTGGCGTATTCGCACATAACTCCTCTATGCTCTCAAACGACAAAATTCTATTGACCGGGACTTTTATCTTTTTGGAAATGTTGAGCCTTAATTCCACCAGGGATTGGCGGAATTTCTCTTTGTTTTGAGACGGCACGGCAGCGATTTTAGACACAGTTGGGATCTCTATCGACACCGCTTTGGTTTTGGTCGGGGCTTGTATATATCTGAGCTTTAAACAGTTATCGCAATGATCACACTTTTTTGGATGGAATGCTAAGTTTGGCTCACCCAAGTATTCGAGTAATGCATAATTTCGGCATGCGTTAGTTTTTAGATACCTATCGATACTTTTTAGTTTAGCTTCCTGCGCGAGCGCTTGATTGTCGATTGATTCGAAATCTGGCTTTGCGTTGATATCGTTAAGTTCAAAATGACGTGCTGAAGTATTGTCAAAGCTATTTGGGTTAAACGCCATTCGAATTTCAGACACAAACCGACATAATGACAAGGCGTTCATTATTGATTTGATGTTGTGCTTGGTGACGGGATAACCCACTAAGTCGGCTATGTGTGATTCATCTTCAACGAAGACATCGTCAACGTTGCCATTGAAGTAAGATGTTAGGAATAGGTGCATCTTGCGAACAGCGTCAGCTGGCGGATAAGAGTTTCTCATCAGCTCATATTGGTAATTAATGTCTCCAGCTGAGTAAAATGCGAAGTGTCGGCTTTGTTGGCCATCTCTTCCTGCCCGGCCCATTTCTTGATAAAGATCTTCCAGTGAACTGGGGATGCGCCAATGATAAACGGTTCTGACGTTGCTTTTGTCTATTCCCATACCAAAAGCCGAGGTACAAACAATGACGTTGCTACCCCCTTGTTTCATGAATGCGTCCATCATGTTCTTACGTTTATCTTTCGGCATGCCTGCATGGTAATAACCAGCCAAAATACCCCTTAATTGCAATTTACCTGCGAGCTCTTCGCATTCTTTGCGCAATCCGGCATATATAATTGCAGGCTCATCGGGGGACTCTTTAATCAAGTCCACCAGCATTTGTAGTTTCGATCTACGGTCGTTGTCATAGTCGAGCACATTCAGTTGGATGTTTGTTCGCGAAAAAGAATTGATGAATACTTTTGGCTTATGCAAGTTTAGTTTTTCGATTATTTGCTTACGTGCAACTTCAACGACAGACGCGGAGAACGCGGCTTTCTGTATGCGGTAGTTTGGGTCTCGGTATTTGGATTTGTAGTGTGATTCCAGCTCGGATAATGCTTGTGATGCGAGTATATATGCAGGCCTGAAGTTCAAACCCCACTCTGTGACAACATGTGATTCATCTATGGCAACCATTGAAATGTGGCCCTGCATTAGTAGGGCCTTAAAATTTTCAGTGATCAACCTTTCTGGTGCAACGTAGAGGAATTTCAGTTCGCCGCTGATAAATTGCTTTTCGATTTTCTTCTGTTCTTTGTAGTCGAGATTGCTGTTTAGGCAGGCCGCGGAAATCTGCTTCTTTCTTAGCGCGTTCACCTGATCCTGCATCAAAGCAATCAGCGGAGAAATTACAAGACAGGTCCCCTTCATCCCCATAGCAGGGACTTGGAAACATAAAGATTTCCCGCCACCGGTTTGCATTAAAGCGAAAACATCACGTCCTGAAAGTAGGGCATCCACAATCGACTTCTGGCCTGGCAGGAAGTTTCTGAAGCGAAAGTATTTTTGGAGCAGAAGTTCTGAGTTCATGGGGACCTCTTGACGTCAATTAGTTATGCATATAATATATCAATTACACACTATTATCAAATCGTAATTGAGGCGCTTATGTATCAAAATAGACTCGCAAAGCTTGAAGGTCAGGCTACTGAAAAGGCTGGAAGGGTGAAGGCTGCAAAGTCAAAGGCACTGGAAGTATTTGGCACTGATGATCCGGCTCTTCTATCGTCTCTTGCAGAAGAACTGTCTGTAATAGAAAGTAACATTGAAGCTGAAAAATCAGCTGGTACCCAATTGCTTGATAAGCTTGTCCCAAAATTAGAGGCTGGCGAAGTATTAAGTGCGGCAGAGCTTCAGGAAGTAGAAGCGAAACGTCAGCGTATAGTCGAGCTGGAAGGTCAGCACAGGGAAATTTTGCTTAAGTACAAAAATCCGTGTTCGGATAAAGCAATCAGGCAGTCTGTGTCACACCCTGGAGCCGCCATCTATGAAACACCTCAGTCAGCCATTGTTCAAGATGAAAGGTCTTCAGAACGTGATGCTGTAGCAGATGAGCTTGGTGATGGCGGGTTTGCTGGTGGCATGCTTATGGGAGGGAATCTGTCATGAGTTTAGAGGCGCTGGCGGCGAAACAGGATCTATTGATCGAACGGCGAATCGATTTGGCAAGTAAAAAGGCCGAATACCAGCGCTATGTAGATGCTAGACACCAGGTGGAGTCGGCACTAAATGAAATGGCTTCTGGTGCGCAGGTTGATGCTGTTGCCTTGTATTCAGAATTGCTTAGTACGCTTGTTTCAGAAGTCATGGGTGAACAAAAGCAAATAACGTTAGAGACACGCAAGTTACGAAATAAGATCCATTTAGACATTTTTTTTGTTGAAAACAATGGACATAAAGTTGATATCGCGCTGGGTAAAGGTGGAAGTATCTGCAACCTGATTTCTGTCGGGATGCGAATAGTCAGTATCATTCAAAACCCCTATCGACGTTTCATTTTTCTTGATGAACCCGATTGTTGGCTAGCGCCTCATCTCATTGGGCCGTTTGTCAATGTTCTAAAGAACCTGTGCAGTGAGGTTGGACTGCAGGCAATTTATATTTCCCACCACAGTAAAGATGTTATCGGGGAAGGGGTGCACCAGATTCACCTTTCGAAACACAATGGTATTAACGCGGAAGTCCTTGAAGGACGTAATGCGGAGATATGTGGGGTGTTAGGAAATGAGACAATGGAAAAGCACAATGGCTTTGGTGTCGAGTGGCTCGATGGTGCTGGATTACGTTACATTGAAGTCAATCAATTCATGAGTCATAAGAAAACGAAAATTGAATTGTCTCCAGGGTTAAATCTGTTAACCGGTGACAATGATATTGGAAAGTCTGCTGTGTTTAGAGCATTACAGGCGATGTCAATCAATGATGCAAACGCAAGTTTCATACAACATGAATGTGATTTCGCGAACGTCGAAGTTGGTTTCGAAGATGGCGTTTCAGTCGCGTGGTCTTTCAGTAATCGCAAAAGCCTGCCCCCTGTATATTCGGTCAAATCGTCGAGCAAAACAGTTGAACTCGAAAGCCCGGCTGGCGACGTACCAAGCTTGGTAAGAGATTTGTTTTGCTTTGGGCACCTTGAAGATTTCGATTTGCATTTTGCCGACCAAAAAGATCCACTGTTCATCCTCAATAAATCGATAAAAGGGCATCAGCGTTCTTCCTTTTTGTGTTTGAACAATGACTTTGAAGTTGTGATGCTCATGATGGAGGAGCACCAAAGGAGGTTAAGTGAATCTCGCGCTGTGATTAAAGGTTTTGCAAATGATTTGAGTGATGTAAATCAGCAATTAGCAAGCCTAAAACCGTTGCCGTTGATCCAGTCTTTGTATGAAGCAGTGGACGTTGAAAGTAGTCATTACCTTGCAAATAAAGCTGAAAAACTAACGGCGTGGATTAATTTTGGTGATTGCTTGGCGAAAGTGAGAGAGCAAACGCAAGTGCTTGGTGAACTGGCGAGTTGTATTGACGCTACCAGGAAGGCCAGTTTTTTAGCCCATGACCTGTCCGCTGATTTATCTGCGACTGTGTGTACACAGCAAATAGAGGCACTGAAAGATTTGGGCCGTCGTTGCAAACCAGCGAGGCTGTATTCCAAAGATGTTCTGACTATCGGTCATTCGATTGATGGCGGGAAAGTCACAATGGTAGATGGCATTCAAAAATTAAGCGTGCTCGCTGGTTTGGTGAAAGTAAAACCTAAGCTATCTCTGTATGCTGATAAATTTAGTAAATTGCTGAAGATAGCTTCAGAAAACAAGTTATGTAGCGCCTGTGGTCAGGTGATCAAAAGTGAAGTATGAGACAATGAATAAAAAAGACATTGCGAACGGGTTAGTAATTGTAAACGATATGTTTATTCAGAAGTCGGCACCTAAGTTTCGGAGTGACGAGCAATATGAAGAGCATGTTCTGCAGGTGTTTAATCAATATGCTGACTGGGCTGTATCAAGAAAAGCCGGTTTGTTGTTTACCGGGCACTCCATAAAGAACATTTCGGTTAAGCAGGCACTTATGCTTTCTGAGCTTAGTAAGCATATCCCTCTTTTTGTTGTTGCCTGGCAGTTACATCTTGTTAACTCTGCACTAGTTGAAATGAACTGCGTCAGTGTGCTTGAGCAAGATGAGTATGACATTGGGTCTTCTACTGTATATATCGCGCAGCAGTCAACTGAAACGGGTTATGACAAGCAAATTGTTATTAGCGCTAGTCCAGAGGTGCTTTATTACACTCGGCGTAATTCTGATAGCTACTCTTCGATGAAACTTGGAGAGGGGTTGCAGCGACAGGATGCAGTTTTGGGTATGGGCGTTGCTATCGGGAATGCACTAAAGCCGGTCGTTATAGAAAGCGATTATGACGACTCAGAGTGGCTTAAAGAAGCAGTCAATGAAGCCTATACACCGCGTAATTTTGGCTTTATGGAACAAATTAAGGTGCTTAATGAAAAGGCAAAAAGCCAGGCTACATTGGTTACTAATGACGATATTTCCGCAATCCAGCATGCTATCAATGGAATGGCGCCGAGCGAGCATAAAACGTTTTTGCAGGAACTACATGATACAGTGACTGTTAATCAGCAGATTTCTGCTGGTGGGGGGCTGTAATATGGCTAGACACATAATGAATAACTCTGATGCAATCATGCTGTGTGAGGCGCTGAGTAAATCTGATAGTGACATGGTAGACCACTTAACCCGACTGGTCGTTTCTTATGTGCGAGATCAACTCAAGCAGCAAAGGAACTTGAGAAAGTCACTGTCGTGCGAATTTAGTGTGCAACACATGATTGATGAGGCTCACTGGGAAAATATGCTTACGGTACTTATCGTAAATACTGGTGGGCAAGGTGTTACCTGCCGAGAAAGTATTGAGTGTTTTTTCAGTGATTCCATGCGCGTAAGTGTTGAGTGGTCTTTGGATGCGAGTGAGCTCGATGAAAAATTTGAAAGCCATCATGTTTTAAGGTTTCTTCAGAGTTTTGTTGAGGAATTAAGCATTGAACTATTCGCGTTGTATCAGCTTGTGCAGGTTCAGGCGTTATTGTCGAAGCAGAAGGTGTCTAGTCAATTATTGCAACTATCGAGTCATATCCTGGAGGATGGTTCCCTTTCAACGTTTATTCCAAAGTTGCTCGATGTGATCAACGATATCACTGATTCTAGAATTAATGCTATTTCTTTGCTGAAAGTCGATCTGGAAGAAAACACGTTCAGCCTTCCTGTTTCTTATGAGCATGGCCAGGTAACCTTTAATGCCAATTCGAAGTACCCACTGAGTACTCTATCTACACGGCCGGTTTATAAAGTTATTGAATCCAGCCAGCCACTCCTGTTGAGCAAAGCTGAGAGCTATAACCAGCTAAAACGGATAAACGTACACCAAACTAATTCAGCTTCAACGTATATTATGCCATTGGATCTGGGTGAGCAGGGTGGCATATTAACGGTCAGTTCTTCTACCTGCGAAATGTTTAGCTTTATTGATGTATCCTGTTTTAAAGCGATTGCTGATGGCTTTTCGACTATATATCGCGAAAACATGCTCCAGTCACGAACGTATCGTGAGGCCAATTACGATAATTTAACGGGATTGGCGAATCGAAGTTTATTCAACAAGTTTGTTTGTGAACTCGAAATAAAAGCCGATGAGTTTGCGGCTATTCTGTTCATGGATTTGGATAAATTTAAAGAGGTCAATGATACATACGGGCACGATGTTGGTGACAAGTTTCTTCAGTGTGTTGGCAAACGCATACAGGGGCAGGTCCGGGATCATGATCTCGCAGCGCGATTTGGCGGTGATGAGTTTGTCGTGGTCTTAACCGCTTTAGAATCTGAGCAAGACGCAGAGCGTGTTGCGCGTAGAATTCTGAGTAGCTTTAGCACTGACATTAATATCGATGATGTAACGCTAACTCCTGGCGTTTCAATAGGCGTTAGTACATTCAATGATAATATCGACGTATCTATTGTATTAAAGCGTGCCGATAAAGCTCTGTACCTTGCTAAGGAGGGCGGCAGGGGTCAGTACAGGGTTTATGAGGAAGACTGATTGAATTGATGTATGGTCTATCGCAAGCCGACAAATAATGTCGGCTTTTTATTGCACGATATATGCTGTTAGTGCAGCGCCTAAAGCCCAAAGGACCATGGACAATTTGAAAAAGAATTTGTAGCGATTCCGTTCGTTTTGCAAGTTTTCTATGGTAACAGTGTTTTGCATGAGTCTTGCGCTCATCATTTCGCGATTTACGATGGCTGAGATGTTTCTGTACGCTTTTTCTACCTCTTCTTCTAATTTCAGCGCGTCATCTGAATTAGTGGTTGTTTTCCATTTATCATATAGAGGAACGAGTTTGGTCGCGAACCAATTGTGATAGAAGTTTGCTGCATCCTGCTCTACGTTTACTAAAAAGTTTCTATTGTTGTTTAGTGATGACAAGAAAGGATTGGCGGTAACTGGCGAGCTTTGATGTTTAGTCGTCAGTGCTTCCATGTAAATGTCTTTCAGTTCCGTTTCCCACCAGTCTTTGGGCGCAATGATCTTGCGCGTTTTAGTAGGCTGCTTTTCAAAGCCGCCCAACGTGTTAGCCTTTAGTAGCAAGGCTGGTGGTGCTGCAGTAAATGTCAAAATTATATCCACCAAGACTGAGTGAGACCGATTATAAACACACAGAATTATGTTGCAAATGAAATATATAATGTGAGTATTCTCAGATTATTTTTGGCAATCAGATAAAAATTGAAGTAGAGCAGATAGAAATAAAGGAGCTGAGTGTTTTTGAAATGGACAGCTGCCTATTCAGGCAGCTTTTAGTTTATATCGACATTGACGCTCGCTGCTCGTATTCATTTTCCAGGTCGTGATATGCGCGGATCCCGTCCTTTGTCCAGTGAGCCTGCGTGAAACTAATATAATTGGCGTATCCCAGCTGGTCGGCCCTTATAACGATATCTCTTTGTTCATCAGTAGGTAAATTACCGAATGCTGAAAATGCCAACAAGGCTTCTTTTAGTAAATCGAATTCATCAAGGGTTAAATCTTCAGCTTGTTTGTCCATAATGTATGTGTATGGCCAATCTGGATTGAGTGAGTCGAAAACGGCTTTTTCGTCAGTGTTTTCTACGCATTTGCATCTCAACACGCCGCTGCCGCTTTTCATGAAGATTTCTACGCCTTCTATTAGGTCGTCTTCATTGAGTGGTGAGCCGTCTATCAATGTAGCCTTGTGGATGTTTGTGATCATTTTACTACCCTTATTTTACATGGTATGAGCTGTATAGTGTTCATTAGTGTCATGCTCACCTGTCAGGTCAATGGTGTTTCCCTCTTCTATGACACATACCGTTGCGTAATCTGATACGCCCGCATCGAACTGTGTGTTGTAGTATTCATCTGAAGTGATAAACACGAGCGGAGGTAACTCTTTAGGTAAGCTTTCTCTTTTGGGAGCGATGTCACCTAGATCCGTACCGTAAACGATACCCTTTATCGGGTGTTCTGGATATTGATCTTTAACGAGTTTCATGGCCGTATTTATGCCCGCGGTTAAATCGGTACCACCGCGCCCATAAGCTACCAGCTCATCCATGATAGTGTCGTAGTTTTCTCTGGTTATCTCCAATACAACACCACGGGAGATTGTGTCTGCAGACACCAGCAGTACTTTTGCTTCAGACAAGTCATTTTCTTCAAAGATACCTCTTATCTCAGTGGTAAGCTCGGAGGCAAGGTGGTCGGAAACAGATGCTGAAGTGTCAAGCAGGAAAATGTACGCGCCGTGGTCAACTTGTTTTGACACTTCACCTGGAAGATATACTTCGCCAGACATATTCATGATAGTTGGGTCAATGAAGTACAGGCTATCTGGTATATCATCAATTTGCTCTTGCATCATACCTTCACCTACTATCATGTCCGCGATAGCGAGTTTGTAACTTAACTTGCCTTTTCGTTCGACCGTTAGGTCCATAGATATTTCGTCTTCGATGTGCCCACCAGGCATTGCAAGGCCATTTGCGGATTCTGATCGAGTCCGTTTCGCTTCAGCTAAGTCGTTTTCGAGTCGCTGCTTGGCTAATTCACGAGCTTTATATATTTCTTCGTCGGTCATGTCCGGGTGCAATCCCATCGCTTTTAGCAAATCTTTGTCACCGGCTTCTGTCAAGGCTTCAATGAAGTCCTGCATCGTTACAGTGTGCTCTTTTGAGCTGGTGTTTTCGTCAGGATTTTTGCCAAGCACCTCGTTTAATGCTTTCATTTTTTCTTCGCTGGTGGCTTGAGAAGGGACCTTACCTTTTTCTTCTAACTTTTCGTTGCGACGTTTAATTGCAATCCGTGCGATGGTCTCTTCTGCTTTACCCCGGTAGTCCTGCTTTTCCTCTTCACTGAAACCATAGAATGGCTTTGTGAAGTCTTCTGGTAATTCCCATTCTGGAAAGGCGTCCATAATGCCGATGTTAATGTGAATATCCTGGAAGATGTTTGCTTCTTCGTCGCTGTATTTTGACATCCTCGACATATGCTCTTTCATTATATGACTGAGCTCGTGGGTGTGGACGAATTCCAGTGTTGCGTAGGTTTTTCCTGGATCACGCTTTCTAATGCTAAGCAGTTCCTTAAAGAACCCAGCATTAAAAAAGATAGCCTCTCCATTGGTGAAGGCGGTAGAGCAAAGTTTTTCTACCGCAGGGTGATCGAAGATATAAGCATTAGTTCGTCGACTAGTAATTGAATATAAGCCATGACGTGGCACGCCAAATTCATTCTGAGAGTTGTACCAGTCAATAAATGCGTAAAACGTTGCCTTCAGTTCGGCAGGTCCCTTGTACAAGGTGCCGTAACCCATTTTTACGTCTTCGTTAGTATCTTTGTGTTTTCCTAAACGGATCCCGCTCATCGTTATAATCCTCTGGATGCATGTACATGTTGAACAACGCGTTGTTCTTCAGGAGTCACGTCGGCAAGGTCGATTTCAGCGGACACCCGGTTCATCGTGGTGTGGAGTTTTACTTTTTCGATAATGGATGCCAGTTTATGGTATCCGCGTTCAGCCAGTTCAACTTCTACGCCACTTCCATACATTTTCGTTTCAAATAAGTTGGCACCCATGAGCATCAGTTGCTTTGCAACTTTTTCATTGTGTGATTTTACTTCCGGCTTGTCGCTTGTAGAGCATGTTGCAGTCAGTATTACTAATGCAACGTTAGCAGCTTCCGGGCTCAATCTCAGGCCCTTTACGTAAAAGGTATCGTAGAGGTCGTAACGTTTGTGTTGTATGCAGCCTAACAACGGATTGTAACCACTGTTCGACGCGAGAGTTATGTCTGGATTTTTACTCAGCGCCGCTTTAATTACGTTGTCTGTGGCATTCTGGGTATTGGAAAGAAACTGGATGATGGATGGAGGTGGGTTGTCCCCAATTGCCATTGTATGAATAGGTCTGCTCATATCTAAACCGCGCTCTATAAGCGACTTGAACACTTCATTCATTGTCAGTCTTTGCTCTGAGTCCTTCGCATATTTTAGGTTAATCGCAGCCAGCTCCAATAAGTCACGCGGAAAGCCTTCATTGGGGTCAGCTTTCGGTATGTAGTTAACTAACAACTCTGGAGTGAACTTTGCCGCTATTTCATTGAGTTTATGTAGTTGTTCAATATTCATGGTAAAATCTCAAATTGCATATAAACTATATTATAGGCATAAGTTAAGAGATGGCAAAAAAGAGTAGTCCGTATGAAAAATTCATTGGCTTTACCGCAAATAGACACATCCGTTGGGATCAAGCTGATACTCGAAGAGTTGTGTCATTCACATTATGGAAATGACGGTTCAGAGCTTGACCAACGCATAGAGGCTTTCTGGGAAGCAATAAACGATACCCCGTATATGCATCGTCGTGATATTGCTGTTTCATTGAGAGGTGGCCCGGGGCACGGTAAAACCACAGCATTTAAAATCGCTTCCAAAATGTTTTGTGATGGCGTTGGTCTGGATTTTGTTTTAAACCCGTCTGATCGCCAGTTAGATGAAATCCACAAAGCAGGTAAATTTGGCAGTACATTCCTTTTCGTTAGCTATGAAATGGCCGGTGAAATGTCCAATATGACAGTTGGGGGTATACCGTCTAAAGCAACAATGGGTGATGAGGAGTACATGACCAAGTTACTCTATAAGAAGTTCGCAGCATTCAATATGGCAGCTGGGGGCACGCTGTTGCTTGATGATATGAGTAATGCTAGCGCTTCAGTACAGAACTATGCGTTACCACTCATGGAGGAGAAGCGCAGTCAGTCTTTAGAGTTGGGTAAAGCCTTTGTGGGGATGACCGGTAATCTTGGTGCATTGGATGGTACCAATATTGCCAATACTAGTACCGCAACGGCGAGTCGTCTTCAGACCTACCAGACCAGAGATACAGCTAATAACTGGCTTGCTCGTTTAGAGGCTGAGTATAAAGACGAAATCGGTGATGCATTATTAGGCGTTTTCTTTAAACGCTACGAAGGGGGAGCTAACCCTGGTGAGCTTTTTGATAAGCCGCATGCACGTAAAGATGGTACGCCGTTTCCTTGCCCGAGGAGCTGGTCAAAATTGGCATCAGCTGTGCGAGTTAATTTCCACCAGGCGAAATATCTATTGAAGAAGGGGAGGGATGCACAACATATTGCGGAGAATACGGCGCGGACAGCGTCGGCTATTATTGGACCAGAGGTTGGTCAGAAACTCGGCAGTTTTTATGCGGATGTGTTCAGCGGAGCATTGCCATTGGCTCTTGAGCAAATGGAAACTGGCGAGTTGTGTAAGGATAGCCGTGAAAAATTTGATTCGCTTATCACAAGTAAGATCAATACCGCTGCCGGGGCAACGGCGTCGATGCAATATATTAATGCATTGTCTGATGAAGTTGTGTTCCAGCTTTCTAAACTCCGTAAAAGTGGCGTTAGCCCTGATTCGAATAGCGGCCAATACAAGGCGTTAATTAAGAACTTTGTCGATGGCGTTTACAATTATGGATTGCATCACGGAACGATAGCGCATGCGTTTGCCAGCTTTAAAGACAAGATGGTTATACGTGGAGACAGTCGTAAACATTTTGGTGTTCAAACCGCTGGTGGGACAACTGCAGTATCTGAAGACTTCGCGGCATTGGTGGGTGAGGTTGTGGCAGGCAATCGTATAGCGAACACGCCTATGGAAGATGATCCTTCACGAAAGCTTTATGAAGACACGTTTACTGAAGTTTTCACAAACTCAATTAGTTCGATGGCGCAGTTCGACGAAGACAATAATGCTGAAGCGAAATCCGTGCAGGCAGAATTAATTGCTATGCAGGAAAAAATTGCGTCTTTGAAAAATGAATTGAAACCGTTGGATGTTGCCGTCAATAAGGACTCGACTGTTTTTGAAGAATCTGTACCGTCTCCTGAGACCGGCGTAGACAATGATGAGGGCAATGATGATGGTGTAATGCCCATGTTTTCGCTCTAAATCCTTCCTTTCAAGACGGGAGCTAACCACGCCTTACTTGATTGTTGATTTATTTTTGCACTTCAATATAATGCACAATATATTTATATTGTGCATTTTTATTGGAGTCAGGTAATGTCGGAACCGGCAATTAAAGTAGTACACAGTGCTTCGCGTGGCGAAAACGCAGACAAAGCATCGTCTGACGTTGTTAAGTTAAAGCGTATACGTGATATTGCTCTAAAGTCGCTAACGACGTTTCCTGAAGCCAGTTTCGTGATTTCTCCCAAACAAGCAGATGCCATTCAAAGTGAAATCAGAGATGCAGTTCGTGGTGTTTGTTCTAAATACAAGTTGGATATGGCTGGTGCAGAAGTCGAATGTAATACGAATTCGATTAAAGTGTCAGTTGTTGCGTCGTCTTTGAGTTTGAATGGACTGGATTGCTATCACCAGGCTTACCTTGAGAGTGGCATGAAGTTCGGGTTGAAGCCTGAGTGGTTAGGCAAAACGGTGGTGAATAAAGGTTGTGTTTACACTGTTGATGGTTTGGATTTAACATCCGATCAATCTATGTTAAGATTGATTATTCTGCAGAATGGGCAGAGCAGTCGACTTAAAATGCCGATAGATGAAAACACAGCCAATGTCCTACAAAAACGAATCGCTGACTTTGATGCAGCGATGCGCATACCTGATTAACAGGGTGTTATCTGGTACCAGCTCTGACAGACACAATGTGTCTGTAGGGCAGTCAGTGGACCTGATGTTGCTAACTTACGAGTTCGGGCGGCGAAAAGGCATGAGTACAAGTCAAGACGATACCGGTTACCTGAAGCGAATAAGGTCTATACGAACTCATGATGAATTGAGGAATTGTGTAAATACCATATTAAGCGAGGATACATCGGATTGTCTTAAAGCATGTGTTAAAGCATTGGAAAAATTACAAAATAATTACCGTTCACGCCTTTTTTCATAATTACATCTTACACTCGATAACCACTTCTCCTCTTTCTTCGATACCAGATTCCAGTTCTCCTCTTTTTGTCAAAAAATCACCCGTTAATAATTTCTGTGACATGGTTGCTGTTTGCTTGCTGATGTTGTTTGTGTCTATTTCTGGCTGTTCATGAATAGTGCAACCGTTGCCGTTTGGCGTAATTAATTCTAGTTTTTGCATTATTGCTCCTATTGATATTCACAGGGGATGTACTTGTCAGCAACCAATTCAGGTTCGTAATCCGTCGCTAAATTTGGTCTTTCGGCAAATTGTACTGTCTGGCACTCTTTTATCATTAGAATGCGTTCGTTGGGCAATGGCATTCGTATGTGAAGCCGGTAAATGTGTTCATCGCTTGTCTTTACTGAATAGCAAATGTTCAGTGAGTCATCATTGATGATAATTCCCGCGCATGGTAGCGACGATGCCCAGTGAAACATTGGGCCTGGCAAGTATACCTGGAGGTGTTTTTCGTGCTTCCGCGCAAACCACGAATTCGTTTGCGGCCCTGTTAAAACAAAAACGTCAATCGTAACTTCCCCATTAGTCTGCTGGCACCAGTGACCATGGTTGGCGCTTTCACACTCCATTATAAATTGAATTAGGCTCGCTTTTATAAGATCCATATTTAATCGAATTCCATTCTTTGATAAAGTGTTTTTTATGCCTATAATATAGACAATAAACACAATTGGCGCAATTGACCATGAATATAAATAAGGCCTGGAAAATAGTCGCGGAGAGTTTGGGTGGAGACCTTAGCTCAAAGTCGATGGATGATTTTAGTGGTTTACAAAGTTTGCTGGTTTTCTATGTGAACGGTGTTAATGACCTACTTGGCCGGGGGCCGATGTTTGAAGCAGAGGTAAAGCAAGGCGGGGAGGTGGTTATCAAGGATAAGCCTCTAAGTTCTGCAGACGTTGTGTTCTTACCATTGGCGGTACGTAATTTTGTTGATAGCTATGGTGAAAGAAAGCTGTCTTCCAAGGGGGTATTGGAGTCTGTTCATTTTAACGGTGTCCTCTCTGAGTGGAATGAGTTGATAGGTTCTTTAGGTGATATGTCCCTTGATGCGAGCGAAGCACAAGAGTTTGTTTACTCCCTGATCCTTCTCGACAAAATTGGGTTGGATATTGCGGATATGCCAAAAGTAGAGTCCTTCCCGGCAATGGAGGTTCAACCGTGAGCAATGTAGTGTCAACGAAACCTTTGTCGCTTGATGAGGTGCTGGAAAAAGCTGGTGGTGAAAAAACTGCTGACCAACCAGTTGAGAAGAAAACCGGGCTAAGTGATGATTTAAAGAGTAAGTTGCGTTCATCAAACGAAGCAGAAAAGGATGCGGAAGAAGCAGATATTACGGTGGCAACAAGTCCAGGGGTAAACAAAGAACTGAACTTGTTGTTGACCTCTATGAAGGTCTGGACGCCAATGATTTCCGCCATTGCTAGCTCGTCACATGATCTTTCTATCGAAGATGCAATGGTAAGCCTTAAAGAGCTGATTGAAGCATGCAGCGATATTTCGACACACATATCAGGGGAGTTTGCCAAGTCGGAGATTTCTCTGGCATCCGAATCAAATCGTTGGGTGATGCGTCAGATCTTATCCAATGTATCAGTTACGTTGTCCAAGCAATATCTACAAAAGCAATCACTTGAACTCGACCTGGTTAAGGAATTGTACAGTAGCCTTTTCGGAGTCATCTCTGGGAAAGTATCAGATACATTTCCTGAAGAGAATCGGCCTTTGATGGAAGAGTTAACGCAGAAATCGCGTGAAAAATACATGGAGCTTAAAGAGCTCCTGTATGCGGACTCCAATGAGCGTCTCAATATCGACAATGACTCAGCAATCGCTTGCAGTTTACTCAAAGCAATGGAGCCAGTTACGACGCAGTTAGCACGATTTTCATGGTTTGCAGAAAGCATGTTGGTTTCACAAAAATGTGCAGAGCACGTTATATCTGGTGCCGGGTTTCTCTATGAATCAACCTTGAAAGACACGCGTGTTTTACCTGGAAGCAAAGGCGCTGTCATGTATATGCAAAGCTGCCTCGATAAGGCCGGTAATTTGTTTGCCGCTGCGTATAGTTCTGAGGCTCGCCTGTCTTTATCGGAAATACAAGCGTTTGCCGGTGATGAACAGCGTAACCGGGCGCTAAAACTGAAAGTTGCGGGCGTGCCATTCGATGCGATCAATGAACGGTTCGAAAAAAACCTTGGACTTCAGTCAAGCTTAACAAAGAGCGGTGCGGAGTATTTGCGTGCCAATCTTGGGAGGTACCTGAATGACGCAAAAAAGCCTGACAACGCTGGAGATGAACAGCGTGTTAAAAATGTGCCGTAGGTCTATTACCGCTGAGGTGTCAAAATGAATTCAAACGAGTCAAAAGAGCAGGTAAGTGCGCAGCATACGGTAAATCGCTCGCCGAAAAGCCGACGTAGAGCTCTCAAAATGTTCGGGTATCTCGGGCTGGGCGGTGTGCTTGGTACGGCATCGTCGACTGCGCAAGCGGGTCTGGGCGATGCGTTGATGTCCATCATCAAAAAACTGTTAAAGGCAGCTGTTGCTGGTATTGCGTTGTTTTATGCCTGGCGTTTCATTAAGCATTCATCAGATTCAATCAAGTCCTGGATGGAAAATCAGGTCGAAAATATGGAACAGAATGGCCAGGATGACGCGGTCTCTCAAGCAAAATACGCTGACGGCGTGAACGTAGGGACACAGATAGTTGGTAACGCGGAAATTATGGCTGACTATGATCCGCCTGAAGAAGCATGTGATATCGCTTCTGTAGGTAAAGTGTCGTCATCAATGCATGCAAACGGCAAAGCCTATTCACTCGCACTGCTTGAAAAATTGCATCAGCGGGTGTCGGAAATGGACGAAAAAGTCGACGGAAGCAACACCGTCAGGGAATTGAAAGTAGCCCAAATTACCATGGACCCTCAGCGACTGTTGAATAGTGGGCTGTTGCTAAAAAGGGGAGGCTACACCGAAGATGAGAGTGCCGATGCGATGGCAGTTCTTGAGCTTCTGACGGGTGAGCTCGGTACAGAGAAAGCGAGAGAAGGTAAGCATTTCAGTCATTTAGCAATGCAATTGAATGAAACCGGGATACGCGGTGCTGCGATTGCTGCATTGACCGATATTGTTGCTCGCAGAGTGAAATCAGCTGAATTTACTGAGGATTTTATAGCCTCACAGTCTGATCCTGGTTTAAAAGCGCTTGCCGAGAGTGCAACAAAGGATGGCGGTCTGTCGGTTGCAGATGTGCTTATATTTGAGGCCCAGCGACAGAGTACGACCGAATACAACGTGAAATCACTTTCACTGAAAGTATCTGCAACCCCCCTGTACAAAAAGATGCTGTATGTGAAGTCGTCACAAATGTTTCTATTAACAGAGCTGAACCGGCTACGTGCTACAAGAAGTCGCCTGGAAGCCTCAGCGTTAATATCGTCAGTTAAAAAGGGAGTTGCATAATGCCTATCGCTGAATCAATTGGTACTGCGCTTGGCGAAGCAATAGGGTACTGCAAAAAGACAGTTAGTGAAATGTCAGTTAAAGACATGCTCAATGAACTCACTAGCGATAAATCTACGTCACGGCAAAAGAAAATATCTTATGCAGATAGCGTCAATGACGGGAAGGCTGGGGTTCATGAGAGTGGATTAAGGCGGGCAGCATTGCCTGTTAATGACTCCTGTCTGAAAGCCAGAAAATTGTCTGTTGATTTTGATGCAGTTGCCGCAGCCGAAACCTTTCATACAAAACGTCAAGCTAACGAAACAAAAGGGGTTGGCGCGACGGATTATGTCCATTCGTTGTTGAAGAGTGTAAGCAAATCTGTTTTTAACTCACAGGCAGCTAGCGAGGGAAAGACGGGTTTCCTTGCGTCGAGTAAGCCAATTTCCAGTGACGAAGAGTTTGAACTTGCACAACTTGAGCTTGCAGCACTCATCGCAGATGTCGACAAAATGAATGATTGTTTGTCACTGTCGATGGACAAATCTGCTGATGGCGTATGCAGCTTCAGTTACGACTTAAGCGATGGTTATGGTGTGGCGCTTACCCAGGGCCGCACCCTTACAAATCAAGCGAGAGTCAATTTGTCACGCTCGATCTTTTCTATGGACCTGGCTGATCGGCATAAGGCTGGTGGCGAAAAATCACGAATCGAGCTTATTGAAGAACAGGTGTTAAGTTCTCAGGAAGGTGGCCCCTTATCGAATGAGCTTAATCTAAATGCAGCACACGAGGTGCCTGTACTTAAAGAAGTCATCATGAACCAGATGCTGACAAATCAGTTGTTAGTTGAGCTTATTTTTGAAGAAGAAAAGCGCATTGCTTTGTTAGCCAGCAATGTGTTGACCGTTGAAGAAGGTAAAAGGTAGCAAATTATGGGAAAGCGATTTGATGTTATTCGTAAACTATTGAAGCGGTCACACAGTGAGCAAGTTGCTAATTCTGTGCCGGTTGATAATGTGCAGCAATCCGAAAAGGTTTCTGGCGTTCATTCTGAGACGGCCGCGACTACGCCCGTATCTGGGGCTGACAGCAATGTAAATGAAAACGTGTCTTCTAGCGATGCTTCTGGTGCGGGGACTTCTGCAGCGGCTGCTATTGCTGTTGCTGCCGGTGTTATGGCGACGGCACCCAATCCTGCAAACGCGTGGATAAACGATATCGTTAAAGGTATTACAGAAAAAGCTGGTAGCGCAGTGCTGGAACCGCTAAAGAGCATATTTGGCTCTTTGATGGAAGGGATTGGGGTGTCAAATTTGTTTGGTACACAAGAAGGTGCTAAAGCGCAGGGACGTTCAACTGATGCGATCAACGAAGTAACGGCTGGTGTAGAAGAAAGTAAGGTTAAACGCGAAGCAGAGCCGCCGCCTCATCTTTGTCTTGCGATAGCGGAAGCTAAACACTCAATGAAAGTGTCTGTTGGAAGCAAGGAGCGTTTGAATCGAAACATGGCGAACTGGGTGGGTAACGTAGTCAAAATGAACACGGCAGGCCCTCTTTCCAAGGGGGTGATTAAGAACCTGAAAGAACAACAGTCGGCAACTAAGGATCAAAAGGGGCTATTTGAAGCGATGAATATGACGCCAGCAGCTATCGAGGCGTCAGACACTATCAATGACGAGCAGGTAAGAAAAAGCGCGGACAATTATGTGAGTGTCATGGTTGACCCTGTTATCGACATGATCGGTAGTCCTAACCTGAATGTTAATGCGGCGCAAGCGCCCGGTGAGATGTCGAAAGTAGCAAGAATTGGACGTGTCAGCCTTGCACGTTCAGTGCTAATGAAAGGCATTGAAGAGCGAACCCCAACCAAAAGTGGTGAAGCCAGTTTACATGAATCACGCAAGTTGATGGCAGAGCGTACATTCGGGGGTGGTTCTGATTGGCATACTGAAGTCCTTCTGAAAGGAAGCCCGACGCCGCTTCTAAAGGATATGCTGGTTATGCAAGGTGCTCAGAATAAATTGATGCTCGAAATGCTTGAAGAGGCTAAGAGTTCAAATCAATTGTTGGCGGCAACTTTACTCGAAAATGTTGAAGGTAGTATCCGCAGGGGGTAATTATGGCGAATAACGAACAAGTAGTAGAAAGCTTTCGACAGCATTCACATATCGATATCGAGCAGGAAGTCGATATAGAAGGTTTGAATAACCTTCGATTCGACGTTGATTCTTCTGATCTCTCTACAATCGACAAATTGCAGAAAAATGCATTCGTTAAAGACCCGGGCATCGAAACGACGGCGACTTCAGCAGATTTGCCGGAAGACATGGAAACGAAAAACCTGATTGAAAAAGAGTTCGCAGAACGTAAAAGAATACAAGAGAATTCGATGAAAACCAGTACTGTTGTCGGTGCTGTTTTCAGTCGGCTTGCATCAGCCATCCAGGTTAAACGTAAAGCGGCAAAGGATGATGCGCATGTCAATCGTTTGGGGGAACAAAATAAACGGGCCTGGGACTTAAAGAATGCGTTGGATTTACGCCTAACAAGGCTGTCAGTTGCAGAGGGGAACCTTAGTAATATCCTGAAGGATAACAATATCGACATCGGTGACAGAGATGCGCTAAAACGAGTTAAGGAGAGTGGTTCACCTTCTGAAGCGCTCGAAGGTATGAAGCTCGTTGAAAGTGCGAGAAATGATCTGATGAACACGGTGGCAAATCCTGCAAACTTTAATTTCATTCGTGATCTGGAAACTGAAAAGTATATTGGCAAAGCAACGAAAGAAAAGCTGACGGAAAGCCTTGAGCGCGTTGAAGATAAATTGTCAGACTCCACTTCTCCATCATCCGTGGTTGAGAAACTGAATGAAGGAATTGAAGAAATTACGGAAAAACTTCGCGAAGCATTAGACAGCGTTATCAGTGCGTTATCACCTAGCAACTACCGAGCGCCCAATCGATGATAAAGAAAGCGTTGGGATACTTAATAACGCCGGGCATTTGGTCTACGAAAGCAGCGGATGTTAATCCGTTACGCAGTGCCATGGAAATGCGAAAACAGCATAAGGAATTGCGAGAGCAGGTTGAGGTAACAGAAGACCGACCGAAGAAATTCCGGGATGTTAATAGAGAAAAGGCAAAAAAATTATTTCGGGATGAAATTGTGAAGTTCCGGGTGACCGAGGAGAAGTTGCAGGCAAAATTTCATAATCATGTGGCCTGGGGCGCGGTTTGGCTATTGCTTGGCTTTACGTTGTTTAGTTTGCCTGTGATTGGTCTTTTTTCTGACTTGGGTATACGGATCCCGTATGTCAGTAACTTTTTACCGATATTCACTTATGGGTCGATTTTTTCTATGTCGTCGTTCTCGCTGGTTTTTCTTTTGCAGGGGGCTAAGCATTTTTATTTTGCGAAAATGATTAAATTACGACAACGGTTTACGTTTATGCAGTACGTCCGCTCTTGGTCTTGGTTGCCAAACAAAAATGAGGTCGTATTTTGAATCACCCAGTCACCTTTGTGCTGATGTTACTTGGCCTGCTTTTTCTGGGTCAGGGTATTTTGATTTTTCACTTTCATGAGGAGGTATTGATTGGAATACTATTCACAATAGACTGGTTTCTGACTGGTCTGGAATATGTGATTGGCTTAACTGGATTTCAATCTCCGGTGGTCAATTACGTGAATGATTTTTTTAAATCGTATTCTTATAGTCAAATATCCTTCAGCGATACCTTAAAAATTATTGACCGGACATATGTTTATGGAGGGTGGTTTTTACCTTCATTATTTGTCATTTTGGGACTCAAGCTTCTCACGGTAAAAGAGAAGTATGTGACAACGCATACTTTTGAGTCTCTGCTTGAGCAAGAAACTCATCTTTGGCGGTTTAATCGATATTTGGTCAAAAACAATCCTTTCGATGATAGCGATGATGTCACGAAAGGGAAGTTCAGAATGGCAGAGTTGCCTTATAGCTTCCTGAAATCTCGAAACCTAATTATAAGTTCTGTAGGGGCACCGGACGAGATCCATGTTAAGCGAGCTAAAGGTGTGTTTGTAAAGCAACTTGGAACATTAATTACTGGCCTTGAGTCATTCAGTAAGCACGAGCGTATGATCCTGGCTGTATTTATGTCAGTGCTTTACAAAGAGCGAGATTTCAGTAATTTAAGCAAGGTGCGAGCTGTCGCTTTGAATAGCTACCTGGGTCGCAACAATGCACTTGATAAAGTGTCCGGTGACATCTCTTTTATGCTTAATAAAGAAATGAAACCATCAAAAGTCAATGCCATGGTTTCTGATTTAGTAGAGTTTTGCTGGGAAGGTAATTACGTTCAAGAGTTGCTACATAAGCATGCTTACACCCAAACCTTCTTACGCGGGATGTATATTGATGTGAAACGCAGCGGTTCATTTCCACCGTCTTATATAGGTTGGATCAAGATGCTTGATAGAAACCTTTTTTATACGCTTGAAACAACCGGCGTGCCGGGTGTAGGTAGCGATTTTAATAAAAAGGAAAATCAGCCTGGTGGATGCATTGAAGCTGCTATGACTATACGACATTATACGAGTGAACGTGTATCTGGTACTGCTATTCCCCAACCTGAGTTCGATTTACTTGCCGCAGATTTAAACGAGTATTTAACACGTCGGTACGAAGCCCACAATCGGGATTGGTAGCATGGAAGATGAACAAGCATTTTTGAAAATGCATAGAGCGAAAATTAGAGCCGTTGTTGATATGGTTTTTCGTAAAAGCAGATTGTCTGCAGCAATGTCTGGTTATGATCGCCGAAAAATGGACAAGAGCAGTCCGCCCAATGCGGTTAAGCCTTCAAAAAGGGGGTTGTGAGTGAACGAAAGCATGAATATGGCGAGTCGCGTGATTGATGTGTCCTGGCTGACAGTGCTGAGAGCCGGTGCGTGGGTTATCGACAATGTGGTTATATTGTTTATCGGCATTGGGGTTCATGTAGTATTTCTATATCTTTGGACAGTATTATTCGGGCTTGCCGCTGCATCGGTTAATATGCTTCTTTTTGGTGTCTGCCAATGTATTACAAAATTCTTTTACTTAATTTTGCTGGAAAGGAAGTATGGTTTCACTTTGGGTAAAAGAGTGCTTGGTTTACGTGTGGTAGATCGCCACACCGGAGCTTTGCCTAGTTTAGGCAAAGTAATTGCGCGTACTCTATTGTTTGGACTTCATTATGTAACGTATGGTGTTACCTTCTTTTTTATTATTTTGAACAAGCATAACTTGCAGGTTCACGAATTATTTAGTGGTACCGTTGTGGAGCGTGCAAAGGAGTAGAACCGCCCCCTGTGACTTGCGATTTTGTCATGGGTATTCTATATTGTTATGCATTAATTATCTATTTTGTGCATAACTGGTGGTCTTAATGGATCGAATTAGACAGCAGGATAAAATTTTCGTTGAGCAAGCGATTGAGTACCAGAATAAGCTTCTGGATCTGACGCCTATGCTAGAGGAGCTTGTTAGATTAAAATCAAGCCATGAAGGTGCCCAGAAACGAATTAAGCAGCTTGAAGATGAGTTGCGTTCAGTATCTCAGCAAATGGATGTCGAATCCGCCAACCAACACTCCACGCAGCGTCTCCTTAGAGTTAGTGAAATGCTTGAAAGGCAAGCGCTGAAAGCCGATGTTCCGGCTAAATTACATTTTACCGATGAGGAAGGCCTGGTACCACTTGTGGCACATTCAGTCCTCGAATTTAACATGCGATTTAACAGGTTCAAAGAGTCACTTGCCCAGTTCCAAGCTATTGGGATTCACTTAAATGCTGGTCATTTTACGCGTGGCGGTGACGAGTGGCTCAAAAAGGCGAAGAGCAATCCTTACTGGTTGGTGCCGATGTGTAATGTTCTCGCTTTATCTGATGCTGTTTATCGTAAGTATGCGGATAAAATGCGCATATTTGAGTATTTAACGGCTGGGAGTGATGAGCCATCTTATGTTGTTGACGAGTGGTTAAGTGAGGTCGCGATGATGGACACAGAGTCAGGATTCGAGTCCTGGCGTTCACGTCGTAGTCGCTTGCTGCTTTCTACGTTTAGTGTGGCGAATATAACAGATTCAGCAATTGATATTCAGTCAGCAGCTGACGGAACATTTGCCGAGTTACTATCTCAGGTCCCAACATTCCGTTTTGATGCGGCATTGGCCCTCGATAAAGGAGGGGATGTGCAAACTGCCTACAGTAACAACCCGTTCAAATTGAATATTTTAAACGAGATCCCGCACTGCGATAACGGGCTCATAGAAGGCCAGGTTACTACGCTCACGACTCATTCGGCTATTTTAGACGAGTTTTATAATAAGGAGTCAACTCATGTCCTTAAATCATGAACTTCTGCTCAGATATGTAGAGTCCCTTAAAACACTTGGCATCAAAACAACCTTCGAGTTTAAGGATAGAGCAGCTTTATCCAAGCGTTTGGGTGATGCGAAAGATATGAGTTTGCCTATTTATGCGGGCGATTGCGTTAGGCATTATGAAGAGGCCAAGACAACGTTCAACCAGTTTCTTGTAGAAGATAATCAGAAACTGGATGATGCGCGAAGTACTATTCGACGCCTTAAAAACAAAATTTCAGATGAAAAACGAAAGGCATCGCTAATTGCAGATAACACTATTGAGGAGTCGCAGAGTCTGAGCGATTACCTCAAGCACCTAAACCAGGCAAGTGAGCAAAGCAGTATCCTTGAGCAAATGTGCACATTTGCGTTCAAAGAAGCCCTCCAACACAGTGGTGACGCGGTGAGTCTTGTGACTAAGAATGCGTTTTCAGTCGATATGACACGGCTAGTTAATGAGCCCAAGTATATCGACACATTGATCCGAAATGATGCGCGGGCGGTTACATTAAAAGCGCTCGTTTATTGTGTAGCACAAGCTGCGTATGAGCAATTTACACAGCCAGCATTGATAGCGAACTACGTGATGGCAACCCCGTGGTTGAGCGAAGAGCAAAAGAGTGCTCTCAGTCTTCGCGCCCTGGTAAATAGTACCGGCATGGATATTGATGCTAAGGTTTACCGGTGTGGGCAATGGATAGCGGATAACGCAGACGCTGAAGATTTTGTCGATAAATTATCACAAGGGTTTCACCCGAATTATTTTGTATTGCCGACATTCGATTTCGGGCTTGAGCGGGTTGTAAGTGAAGGTCGAACGTCTTCCGGTGTTGGTCTAAGCCCGGCGCAGGTGGAACGTTTTAAGCAGTCGGTAGAGTCTCGACCAGTTATGTGCGGAGACTACGGGTTTAAAAGGTTATTAGGTATTACTGATGCCATTATAAAAAATCAACTGAACGCAGGGCCGACAGAGCCGGTTTTGTTGAAAACTGATTACAACAGATACCTGGAATTTATGCATGGCGATTGGCTAACTGACAGTGTAGCCCCTAAGTTATAGAATTTGTCATGTTAAAAAACGCTCCCATTAGGAGCGTTTTTTGTTTGTACACATGCAGCTATGTAATTGGTTTGGTTTTAACTCTATCCCGCAACGTGAAGTTATAATTCATCGTCACGCATAGCATCGATAAGTGAGCGAAGGTGTTGTCTTGATTTAGAGGGGTCCCTTGCCAGTGTGGGTTTAACGGGGTGTTTAACAGATTGTTCTAATTCATCAACAATCCGGCTAGCGAGGGATTGCCCGTCTTCTTTTGGCGAGGTTGGATCAGGCGTTAGTCCTTTTTCATTAATGGCATCTGCCAATCTGGCAACAGAGCCAACAACCTCTTCTTTGCCTTTAACGCCAAAGATACTGTCAAATGTGCCAGACGTGTCTTCTGCGATTTGTTTCGCAGTCGTGAGTTTGTCAGAGGAGACGCTTATTGTATGTTCATCGTCGCCCTGCAGTGTTTCTATATCCTCTTCAGTAATGTTGTCTGAGATATAGGGGAGGCCGTCGTCTGTATAGGCAATTTCAGGCTCATCATCAAATGATGGGGTCTCCAATAATTCACTGTCATCACCATCAGGCTCAAAATCTATGGCATTTTGTGTAAGCTCTGTATTAATTAGATTATGAGTGTTATAGACGATGCCGTAGTCCAGCATTTCTACTAGTTGTGTGCTGTTTTCTAATTCATGGCAGACATCCGACATGTCTTTTAGGCTTGACGATTCAGATGCCGGGACTTGGCCATTCATAATTGCTTTACATCTATTCATGAACAATTTGTATTTATCCACGGACACTTGATTGTAGGATGACGTAGTGCCGAGGGAAATGTAGTCATTCAATCGAATGACAGATAACTGTTGTGTCGCGAGCATCGGGATTCGCATTAACACTAAGCGACCCATGTAATGAATGTAAACCTCGCCTTCGATTAGACCTTGAAGGTCACTCTCCTCAATTAATGATTCTCTTGATATAGTTACAGATTCATTCTTGTATGAAGGAATAAGACTGTCTGAGTCAGTATAACGATCAGCTCGCGCTACGTAACCTTCACCAACGTATTTCTTTATCTCTTCGAAGGTCTGGTTATCCAGGACCCGGCCGAATAGTTTTATGTTTGTGTTACCCCATATTGAGTCAACTTCCTTGCTTACTATGTCTGATAAACGACGCATCGCGGATAGATCTTGTGCTCCATAAAGAAGGCAAAATCCAATACTACGTGCTTGAGCTGCCGCAACGGCGGTTCCCTCTACGAGGTAGTAACCCACCTCGTCGTTATCGCTTAAGAATGAAACTGGGCTTGATGTGGGTTTTCCTGAAGTGTTCTTTTTGGTATTACCGGATAGTTGTGAGCCCAAGCTTTTTGCCATCATGGACTTTTGTGCTGCCAATGTGATGCGGCCGAGTGATGCCAGTGAACTAACGGACGTTTCAAGTGCAGGTAGCAAGATAAGTAGGATACGGCGATTTATGACGATATCTTCCATATCTATGTGCCCAGTAGGTGTTTGGGGAGAATTGAAGATATAACCGTAGTCACCAGATAACATATTCATGATTGGGATTATCTGCATTACGACGTACCCGAACTGGTCAAGAATGGTTGCACCGTCTCGGCCACCAAGTGACTTGCCTTGCATGATGGTTGCTTTTGCTTTTTCGTTCATGCCCGGCAGTGTCTGAATGAACTTCATGAGCTGTGATTTGGCGAGGTCGGGTATAGTTTCGTCACCAAGAACTTTTCCCGCCTCTTCTAATATCAGCATGTCGGACAAAACGTCGACTGTGAGGACTAAGTTCTGTTTATCTCGCTTGTACACATTGGGTTTAATCATCGCCGGAACATATGATTCAGCACGTTTAGCCCATATGTCACCGTCACCGTCCAGCAGTGCTTTTGTGATCTCTGACAGTGTATCCGAACTGGAAGACTGATAAGGGTGGTAACAGTTGGATTCTATATCGAGATTGGGATCCCTGTTCCAGACGTCCATTTCACCACGGATGTAATTCACGATAAAGACAGAGTCTATGCGGTTCATTCTCCAGCATCGGCTCATATGGTCAATTGGGAGTTTGAGATCTGCTTTACCGTCAGTGATGCTGTATCCGCTGCCAGCAATAAGGAAGTTTGAAGAAAAGGTAGCTTGACCAACGGTTTTACCAGAGCCTGTCGTACCGAGATACATGATATGTTGGGATATGACGTCGTTAGGAAAATAGATTTCACGTTGGGTTTGCATACAATTGCCGAAGTACAATATGCCTTCAGCTTTACCGTACCGGGTATTATTTTTATCATCTGTGCCTGGTTTGCGGTTACCGTAGTCAACTTTTCCGCCAGAAGACATAGGCATAAAAAACGGCAAACGTGTTTTTGCTCTTTTTGAAAAGTAATATGCGGCGAACACGTAAGGGCTAAAGAGAACAGATAGCAAGAAGCGAAGCCCGAAGAGAACTTCGGTTATCAATATTAATAATCCAATGCCAATCAGTATCAACCCCACATTTTTAGTCGAGAACGTTGATGAAAATGGCTGCCAGGTACCTACATTTACCCTTGTGTTGTTTTCAACGAGATTCTTAACTTGTGGGGTTGACGCCATTGCTATTCCTTTGTTGCGTTATTGATCTGTTTGTTTGCCAAATAGGAGTTCGTCCAGGTCTCGGGTGCCGGATTTACCATCGTTACTCACCGTGCCACTAAATGCTGAGTTACCCGAGACTCTCTGTACTGCCGAATTTGCTGATGATGTGAGTCTTGCGTTAATGTTTCCGTAGTAAACAAGGCCTTTTGATCGGTCATCGTGGATGTTGACCTCTTTTGCTTTGTTCCGGTGAATGTAGTTAGCAATTTCCTTAATCTCATCAGCTTTTCGTGCAGTGATTTTAAGCTTGCGTGCAAGCTTATTTGGATTGGCCGTAGCGAGATCCTTCATCGAATAATGGTAGAGCTTCGACATGACGGAATTGTTCAGGCCAAGAATCCTGCCGACAGTGGATACGCCAACAACCTTGTGAGTAGTTATAGCCGGACTGTTACTTGAAACCTTCGTGGTAGAAGACGAAGCGGCATTTGAGTTCTGCGTATAGTTATCCAGGTTCGTGCTTGCAGACGCTCTTGTGTTATCACCACCTCCGGCCTGGTTGATGATGGTCGGTGTAGTAGATGATGAGTTCGACATATCCCGAAACTGTACGGCGGGGCCATATTTCAGCATCCGTACTTCTTGCAGACTTAAATCGAAATAATCCATTAGGTATGTATCCGAGCGTTTCATCAGGTTAGCACGTGACAGATTGTCGTAGAGCTCCTTCTGAACATCGTTCAACGTTACGCCGTTAACGATTGTGTCACCCGTAGTAGTGGTTGATGTCGCGCCGTACGTTAATTGCTGCACTTGAGACGGCGTTAAACCCAGGTATTTTGTCAACGCTTTGTCTGTCATGCGGTTTAACTGCGCTGGCGGGATGTTTTCCAGCAGCGTTTGTTGCCGGGATGTCAATGTGATCCCGTTGAAGGTAGAGCTGACCGATGATGAATTACCTGAAAGGTCGGTCATGGTGGTGGAGCCGGATTGCGTATTGGAGGTTGCTGTTACGTTTACTTTATCGATTGCTTTAACGCTATCGGCCACATCTGATAAGTTGATCGAACTGCCGCTCTTAACTGCATTGGCGAATGCTTGCGTGTTTGCCGCGGACTTCGATGCCTCAGCTTGTTGAGCCGCTTTCTTACTCGGCGATGATGTTGTTGCATCAGTCACTGCTTGTTTAACAGCGTCAATTTGGCCTTTGTACGCGTTACCAACTCGGTCAAGTAAACTGGTGTCACCCTCTTCAAGGCCAGTGGCGTCATATAATAAGCCTTTAGCAAGTTTGTCGATGCCGCCAGTTTGTACTGAGTAGATTGGTGAATCGACTTTTAGGCCGTCCTTGCCAATCTTAAAGTCAACTTTGAAGGTCTCATCAAAGTCCCCAACGACATCTTTTGCGAAGTCGCAGAAAAGGCTGCTCAAATCAATGTCGTCGAATTTGAACCCAAAATCAAAATTGAGAAAACCACCGATGCCGCAGTCTTCCAGTGATGAAGGAATTTCCGGCAATTTAAATTTATCGTAGACCTCTTTGTGTACCTGGCTTAAGTCGCACGTGTCTTCAGCCGAAGATACAGGTGAGTAAAGAATTGCGATGGACAGCGTAATTGATGCTGCGATCTTCGAGTATTTGAACATGTTTCCTCCGGCTTGCGGGCGTTTTAAGTTAGGTCTGGTTTGATTCATCTTGGAATTCCTTCAAGATGTCGCTTATAACATCAGGTGATAGCTTCTTCGGTGTGTCTATAGCGCTAATTTTCTCGGCTATGCCGGTGGTATCTTGTTCGTTATTACCAGCCAGCTGCGTAGTATTTTGTGGTTTGCTATCTGTATAAAGAGGGTCAGGGTCGTTATCTACAACGGCGTCATCGACTTGTTCAATTGAAGTTGTTTCTACTGCAGCATCGTGTTTCATCACGGCTATGTAGATACTGTCAATCGTTGCCGGGTCAAATAATTCACGGATTAATATCGACTGGACAATGTACCGTAGTCTATGAACTGCTGTTTTTAGGAATAGAGGGCCGTCTGGCAACAGTCCTGAATTCGCACCATCAAGAATGGTTGTAATTATTTCAGGTGATTTTTGACTAAGACTTACAAATAGTTTAAGAAATCGCGGAAGTGAAAAATATGCAGAGCTACTTAAGACGTAATGAGAGGCTCTGTTAATAATATCCGAGCTTGTGCTATCAAGTTTGTCGGAAAGCTCATCTATTAATTCCTGCACGTCGCTAAGGTCATCAGTCGACCAGTCTTCACGCACAGATATCCTTTCAACCAGGGTTTGAAGGTGGTTGCTTAGATTACTAATGAACTCATCTACTTCACTATTTTTTATCATGCGTCTTCTAAAAATGCACATAGAGTATATAATAGACATCATAATAGAGTATAAACAGTAGCCTGTCGATATGAACCGTTTTTGGTGGATGAAATGTATATGAAGGTGCTTTACATTCTTTTTGCCGCGTTTTTAGTTGTTGGGAACGCAGTGGCGCAAAGTAATGAATATGATGATGAAACGCCTGATACGGCTGCTGATGCGCTTAATGATTTGTCTGCTGATGTGCAACAAGTGACGGTGCCGTCTGACAATTCTTATGTAATAAACGGGACAGATTTAATACAAGGTCCTAGTAAGGACGATGTTGCAGCTCATATGGCGTTAATGATATTTGGGAAGCCGGTTAAAGATATGGCAGACCAGTATTTCAATGGGTTAACGGCAACCACTGCAACAAGCAATTCCGACAAAACGCTGGTGGTGCACCTAGCTACTATCACGACTAATTTAGCGCTGTTTTTCACATCATTGTTACTGTTGGGTGGTATTGGTGGTGGATTGTTTTATACAGGTCGCGACGGTGAGCTATTGGGCAAGGACTGGGATCACAAAATGTTCCCAATACGCGCTGCATGGCATACATCTATGCTGGTGCCAATCCCGGGGTTTGGTGGGCTATGCGGGATACAGATTGCTGTGCTGTTTCTCGGCCTGTTGGGCTTAGGTGCTGCGGGCGCGACATTTAGGTCTGGTGTGACGTTTCTAGGTTCTGGTGGGCAGATTGTCCTCTATCAGAATCAGGATATGGTGAATCTCTCTGAAAACATTATCAGAGCCGCTATGTGTGATGCTTATTCCCGTGCTTACTATGCAGATCAAAATCCCGGAGCCGATTTTTATCCCTCACCAGGTTTATCTACTACACAGTTAAAAACACATACATACAGAAATGGGTCTAGTCGTGTATCCGGTGTGAAATTCTTAGTTGGGAATGGACAGTGCGGTACCTACCTTGTCAAGTACGTGCCTGTTAATTCTACAACTGAGCACAATGAGATAGTAAAAAATGCGGTTTATAAAAAATTGGTAACGGACGGAGCGTTTGCCGATTTTTTTAATGGTGTAGTGTCGGCTGTATCTAGTGAAACAGGGTATGCAAATACGCTGGTTTCAGATGTTGAAGCTGCTGCTCTGTCTACCACGGAAATGCAGGCCATTGAATCGCTTAGGCAGACATTTGTTTCCGATCTTTCTTCGTCGATTGGCATCTCTGCTATCGGGAGTGATCTTGCTAACGCAAATAGCGATTTTATTAATGAAGCAAGTAAGTTTGGTTTCGCGTTTTATTTTCGTTATTACTACGAATTGAGTCAGCGCCAGGAAAAGACGTCTCAGGCGGTTAGTGCCGTGCTGGCCGGTGACATTTCTGTACCTTGGGACCTAGAGGTCTGTACTGACTGGTGGGACCTTACGTGTGAGCAGCAAGAAGAAATTAAGGAAGTAGAAGTACGAATTGATAGGGCGTTTGCCGATCTCTACCAGGAGACGAATGTTCTTTATACGGCAAGCGTTAATGGTGAGTCGCTAAACAATAGTTTCTCAACGGACATGATCGAAATGTTGATACTGGGGGCAGCTGAATCACTTACAGAACTTCCCAGAGTGATGGCTGGTTTGACGCAACCGGACCCTATTGTCGAAGTTAAAGTAATGGGGGATGCAATAACGCAGTTTGCTGATGCTGTATTTTTCTTGACGGCGAAAGTAAAGGCGGTTGCATTTGGTGTCAAAGAAGGTGCACCTAGTATTACGAAAATACCGTTTGCAATATTGTCTGACTATTTGGAGTCGATTTTCCTTCGTTTGTTCGCGTCGTTAATACCACTTTGGGGTCTGGGTTTTATGTACGCCAATATAATCCCGGCAATACCCACTATTTTTGGTTTCGTCTCAGTTTTTGGATTCTTTATCTATTGGGTGATGGCTGTCTACCATGCGCCTTTCTGGTATGCAATGGGTGCAATGCCGAAAGGTGATGGGCTTGTGGGTAGGGCAAATTCGGGGTATTCGATGGTCGTTAATCTCGTTCTAATGCCCAGTTTCATCGTTATCGGCTTTTTCTCCGGAATGGTATTGATGAAGGTGTTTGGATGGATGGTCAAATTGGGCTTTTTTGAGGCTATAGCAGATATGCACAGTGTCAGTGGCTGGGCAGACTTTAGCTTCTCGAAGCTTATAGGCGTGTTGCTGGTGTACTCCACGGTGTATACGATTTTGATTTGGAAATGTTTTGGGATGTGTTTCGAACTACCCAATTCGTTAGGACAGTGGATGGGTGCTAATAACCGGACTGATTTTGGCGAAACAGAAGCAAAAACTGGGGCGCTCACATCAGCCGCTACGGCTTCTCAGAATATGACTAAAGCGATTGTAAGTGCAGACAAGCAAGATAAAGTAAGGACCTCCGAATTGGACGCAGACGCTTCGCAGGATAATGTAAATGCAGACAAATCTGCATCTAACCAAACTAGTGCACAGGCAAAATCCACGTCTTCTAGCCAGCGGGCTAGCAGGGCGTACACACGATAACTAAAAGGGGAAACGTATGAAATATTTAGTGTGGTACAAGCAGGCTCGGGCCATCGCGGCGAATTTGGGTGTGAGTGATTTCGATGGCCGTGGGGGCTGGCGAGACAGTTTTCATGATGGCCTGACACCCGAGGAGGCGGTTAATTTGTCGTTGATAGAATGATGACGTTCAGGTAATAAAAAAGGCTCCTTTGGGAGCCTTTTTAGTGTGTTGGCTTCTTAAAGTGTGTAACCCCAGGTGTTGTTTATTGGGGTAAGGTCGAGATCCTCTGCCTGACGCTCTATTTCTTCTGACACATCAGTATAGATGTGCTTTTCTGAATCCGGTCCGCGCTCTGCATTTAGCGACGTTATGTCTCCGTAGAAGCGTTCCGTACTAAACCAGATGTCATCAATGTTTATGCCGTATACTTCCTTTACATATTGTTCGCCACAAGCGATGATGAATGCGTCTTTATCGGAAAAAGCGGGGTTATCGTCCTTAATGGTAGTCGCGGATTCGATAATTTCATCGGCGTGTTCTGCGTACGATTCACTTTCCTGAATTGAAGATAGTTCTGCGATGACTTGATTGTTTTTCATTGTTAACTCCTAATGAATGATTTGTCTACATTCCTAAAGACTGTAAGCGACTGTCTTCAAATTTTGCGACCTGGTTTTCAATTACTTCCTTAGCTGCGCCAAAAATATCGTCGTCATTGTCTTTTAGTTGCTCCTTATCAATATCTATGGTGTTGCTTAATACATACCGTTCATTTGGAGCGATTTCTTTAAGTGACATGTTGTATTCAGAGTTTGCATAATGACTGGCAGATGCCAGTAGCAATGCTTGGCGTGGTGATATCTCATAGTTCATGTCAACTATCGCGTCGTAAGCGATTTCCAGAAGTTCATCCTGGATATCGACGAAATCCGGGTTTTCTTGTGTGCTAGCAAGCTGCGAAAGGATTATGTGATGGGGCTCAGCGTTGTCGGTAATTTGTTGCGCTGTGATCATTGATGACGCTAAGCGTATTGTGTCCATCATAGCAATAAGTGAATTAAAGCCGCGTTTAACCCGAATGTAGTTTGGAAAGCGTTGATCAATCGTGATTGAGGCACTGTGTTTAGAAGATATCCGATTCCCTTTGCCAAGATCTACGATTGCCGATATTTCCTGACGGTCAGGGTTGGATGTGACATTGCCGGTTGTCAGGTCAATTTCTATTCCATTGAAATCCACGATTGTATCAAGGTGTAGGGCGCTTTTATCTTTGTCGAGAACCCTGAGAGTAAGTATGCGTTGGATTTGTGAGGGCTCTTCTGACGCAGCCTGGTGCAACTCAATCGCCTTTTGTACTTCTGAGATGAAGTTAGCAGCAATCTGCTGGTGGTTTTTCTGAAAATGCTCTTTATACATTTGAGAAAAAAGCTCTTCATCAGTTTTGATGGTTATTACCGGTGTAATCGGCTTGATATCTGTTGTATCGAGGGATTCATAGTAGTCTTGAATTAAATACATTGTTATGCCTATAGAAGATATTTTATGCATTTATATAGCAGGCTGAAATGCTTTTGTCTAGTTTGATATCGGATCTGCGTAATACTATTGGTGAATTTGTAAAGCGATGAAACGTGTTGTATTATGCACATAGAGTATATTTAGTGCATGTTATCGGCCATGACAAAGTCTGAAAACCTTAAGCATATTTTGTTGTCAATCGAGTGTGTTTATTGGCAACAGTTTCAAAGTGGTTTCTACCTTGATGATTACAAGGTTGCCTTCGAGTCTTTATTGAAGGCTTCACGTTATGGTGCGGAAGCTGTAGCCGGTGCCAATGGCGTAAGGCTGGCGATAGAGTCTCTGTATGATCACTTCGCCAATATGTTAGTGAATGGCTACAGCTGTAGACATGATTCTAATAGTTGCAGTGTCGAGTTATATGCGAGCCAATTTGATTCTAAAGGCGGTCAGTGGCCAAACCCTTTCGAAAATATGAACTCTGGTAAGTATACGCTTAGCAGTATTTCGGAGGCTTTCGACGAATTAGCCACCGACATTCCCCTTGATTTTGAACATGACAAGGCCGTGTTGGCTTTGTTGTTTATCAATCAAATTGTTCAGAAGGAAGTGGCAGGCTCTAATATTTCTTACCATGTAAATCATAAAGATGGAGCTTTTGGTATGAGAAGGGAAGGTTGCTCTGGCCTTTTGGAGGCGTTAGATAATTGCTATTCTGAAGTAACAACGCCTCGTTGTGTTTTAAGCGGGCAATTTCATAATTTGCTATGCATGTCTCCCTTTCATCTACCGGTGCTGGATAAACAATATTTCGCTGTTGAACATTTGTATGGAATTCTCAAAGGTGCGTTGACGGGAGAGCCGGTTGAGCTGGAGTGTCAGGCACCCAAGCCATGTAGTACGGTCAAGGCTGGATTTGACGATATGCATAAGATATCGGCTTTGATAAAAGAATCAGCACGCGAAATTGCGTCCAATGGGCTACTCATTAATGTGGGCAAGGGCGACAGTGTGCGCCTTACACCTGGTGAATGCGGTAATCTGTTGTGCGTTTTAAGCAATGTGAATGAAAACGTCCACTTTATTACTGAAAGCCACAAAGAAAGCATGATGGATGTATTGCGGTACGAAGAAGCTTCATTGGGGATGTCTGCGTGGACATAGTAAAATTTATTCCAATTGCTTTCACGGTCGGAGCTTTGTTTGCCGTTAGCGTTGACGTGGCATTGAAAAGACAACGGCGAAAATAATTAATGCATGAAAAAGGGCGCTAATGGTAATGTTAGCGCCCTTTTTTTATTCGCTCTGCTTTCTATTGATTGACTTGTTTATTGAGCGCAGAGCTGGCGGTGAATGCAATGACGTTTTTAGCCGGGATGGTCATGGCTTCACCAGTAGACGGGTTACGGCCATTTCGCTCTTCACGGTGCTTAATTTTAAAGCTGCCGAAGGCAGGGTTGAGATTTACCATATCGCCTTCAGCAAGTGCCTCAGAGGTCACTTCCACGAATGCTTCCAGATGCTCTTTTGCCTGAGCTTTGGTACAGTCAAGTTTTTTGGCGATAGCGTTGATGATTGCTAACTTATTCATCGTTTTTCCTTTGGTTTGGTTTCATTTAAGACTGCGTACAATTTGAATTGCGCTGAAATGAGTGCGTATTCGACAATGGTCCGCCGTCCGGATGTGGGTTTTCTTTTCACTGAGTAGGGGTTTATTTTTATAGGTTCGTCTTGTTCATTTGAGGCGATCACTGGGATGCCCCCGCTTAATTGCTTATTTTTTACTTTGTTTGTATCGGTTACATCCAATCCCAGGTTTGCATAGATGCGTGGGGATTTTACTCTGATGCGTCTTAACTCATGACCTCGGTAGCTATATAGCCTTTGCAGGTCTTGCTCAAAGTTTTCAAGCAATAGGAGCGCCTGTTCGAACGAAATGACGGCTGAGTCGTTTCGCTTAGCAAAAGAAAATCCAATTGAAGAAACACTCTGTGATGCCGGTATAAATGGAACTGAACGCTCAACTTGCTTTGTCATAAGCATTGGGAACATTGAGTGTATTACTTCGTGCTTCTCGCGCTTATTCGTTATTTTTGCGACTGCTTTTGAAAATGCTTTCTTGGCACTATTTAGGGCCGCAATTATACGCTCCGCTTCAAGCATGTGCGCTCGCGGAACCTGGACCAAGCCTGGTGTTAGTAATGGATGGAACGTATTGGTACCAGAAGGGGCATAAAAGCTAGTGAGTGCTCTTATCGCTTTTTCCGTCGCAAATTGACCGTATAAATGGCTTTCAGGTTCGTAGTCGCCATTATCAGCGTCTCTTTTCTCCAGTGCTGAAACATCTGGAATAGGAGCGGCGTAGGCGGATATTACCTGGACTGAGGACAGAAAATCTCGCAGCTCAGCTTTGTATCGTTCTGTGTTTTCAACAGCAAGCCTGATTGATTGCATTATATAAATAGTGTGAAAGTATGCATATCGTATATATTGAGGGCTTATTTTGTTTGTGTCAAGTGTATAGTTCAGTTGCTGTTGGCTTGAATAGAATTGATGCGAAATAACGCGACAAGTTTAAATTTACACCGTATTCTTCCTTTGTTTGTGTAAATATTGTACAAATTGAAAAAGACTGAAAAAAGGAAGTTCTATGTCATTTGCGAAAATTAGTCGTTTTACATCTTTAATTGCCGGTGTTTTAGGTTTTATAGCGACATCGGTGGATGCAGCAGATATTTGTTCGGTGGAAGGGTTAACTGCAGCAAAGGAAACGTTAAAGGTAAAAGAAAGGCGAAAGCGTGTCGAGGAGGTTTACCAGTTATTTTCAATACGGAATAGTTCGTCAGCTGGTGGTAATTATGGCCCAAGTGGAATTGATTACAGTAAGGCCTATCAAGAGCTCAATGAAAGTGAGCGGGCAATGTTCGAAAATTACCTATTAGATGATAATTCTACGAGGTTCAATGGAATGGCGTTGCAATATCTTTCAGCAGTTTGCGCAGAGCCACGGGATACTGGTTTAGTAATGAGTGTCGAGGATAGTTATAGCACACTCAATGCAACCGTTAAAATGCGATTTATAGCATCAGATGTGGGGGCGGTCTGGAAGGTTAGCTGGGACAAACTGACGCAATACAATCTTAATTGTCCAAGTGTCATCAACAGCGAATTGTTCAAGACAGCAAAAGGTGTAACGCTGAATTGTAAAATAGGCCGTGTTGGCAAGGAAGATGGGAAGCGGCAGCGTTACGATTTTAGGTTGCCGACATTACAAGGTGATTTTTCATTTGGTTTGCTTGCCCCTTATAAAACCTCGATGTCAGTCAATAACGCAGATAAAGAAAACGTAGCTATGTGTGATAACGGAATGCTGATCACGGTTAATAGCGTAAGTATTATTGGTAAGCCAAGTGGCGTGGTACCGAAGAATCTGGTTTGTGAGATTGTTGAAAAAAGTTCGTCATCTGTCAAATTAAACGCGAATGTCCAAGATGGAACACGTTGCCAGGTTGTTTATACCTGTGAAAACAGCTGGAGTAATGTGGCACACAACCGTTAGCGAATCTAAGTATAGTGCCGGGACGTTTGTCAAAATCAGGGCGTTAAATGTGGTGGTATATTATTGTCTGTGTCGTCACGTTCATTCGTTAGAATTGTTTGTGCTTTTTCTTGCAGTAACGTCAATTTGTCGATGATCTCTTTTGCTTGCCTGTATGCGTTGCGTTTGACCTTAACCCCAACGGGTTGAGGTATAATGTTTGGTGCTTCGCAAACGAATAGTACTTGTCTGGGATGGGCTAATTGTTGCTGGCGCTGTGATGCGATAGTGATGATTGTATTGTTGTTCTGGAGTTCTATGAATGATGGCAATGGCCATATACTTTCGATGTCGTGATCTGCTTCGACCCTTCCGTCTGGTACGCGAATGGCGTTAGAGTGTTTGTCTACAAGCATGAAGTTCATTTGTAAAGCGATACCGTCAGGTAAGGAGACATCACTTAGATTGGTGGTCGATTCATCCAGTATTTTTCGTAACCCTTCATATAATTTTGCTGCTTGCGCAGAGAACTTGTCCATCCGTGTGACCTATCCAGTTTCTATGGTTAATTGATGTAGGTTGTCGTTTTTGACCTTTGCTTCAAGGAAGGTCAGTGCTTTCTCTAAGTCTTCCTGGCTGGTCGATGCCAAGTTTTGCTTCAGCAGGGTGATGATTGGCGGTTCTTTGTGTTTGGTATCATCGAGGTTGTTTTTCGTGGCGTTAATGCCATCTGTTAAGTGGTCTCGAAGCTTTTTTAATTCTGTGGAGATCATTGAGCCATACTGGCTTGTGACAATGTTCGGAACAAACGAGTCTCTGACCTTGCATGAAATGAATACAGATGCTGCTTTGTCCTGGACCGGAACAGGGTGGCCAAAATTGACAGTAAACTGCTTTGGCCCGTTGTTATTTATCCGACAGTGTTCTGTATCGATGAGGTCCAGCTGGCGATTTTGAACCATGAATGAGAACTCAGGCGATATGTTGACTGACTTTCTGTGGCCCGATTGTATAGAAGTCACTCGGGTTGGAGGCTCCACGAATTCGAAAGTAACCGTATCTGTTAGTTGCGCATGAAATAGATGCTGTTTGTGGTTGTCTATCAGCGCCTTTTCCAGCCAGGCTATGACGTTGTCATGTATTTTCTTCGTTGCTGTTTTAATGTTTGTCGGGACGGCTACTTTTTTTGGCATACACTTATCAACGCTTGAAGAACATGTGACTATGATATCGGACTTATCAACTGAGGTTTTAGGGAAATAAGGTATTACGCCCGTTGTTTACGTATGTGAGATGATACCAAATCCTGATACATAATATCATTGCTGGCCATCGACCGAATTTGCTCTGTTATTCTTTGTTCTATCTCTCGTCGAGTATCAATTTGGGTTTGTATCTGGATCACAACAGTTTCCATCTCTTCTGTCGTTAGGTTTTCTATCAATTTTTGCAAAGTCTTCGGGTTAAGTAAGTTAGGTTTACGCTTCGTTTTTTTCATTTTTTTTGTCCACTCGAAATTGCTCGATATCAACGCCGTCGTCCAGTAACTTTTGGATGTACGCTGGTGGCTTGCCTTTTCGATTCCATGTCCGGATCCTTCCTCCGACATTGATGGCGTAGGTGCCACCTTGTGATTCGTTTCTGGTGCTGATTTCTTCTTTGTTGAGGAGTTTTTTCACATCAACACCGGCAGCTTCGGCCTGTTGTAGTAGTGCAGCTAAATGCTCGCGTTTACGGTTTCGCTCTTCAATGCTTTGTGATATTTCGGCACGACGGTTTTCTACAATGCGAGTAAGCTTGGCTAGCGCATCTTCCAGCTCGTCAATAGTCCAGGTCTTTACCGACGATTTCAATCTTATGGAATTGAGTAATATGTCTTTTATGTTTGCCACAGTTCTACAGCTAGTTGTTGAATTAACTAATTTATAATTCGTATCTCATCTATCAATCAAGTAAAAACACCTAATAAATGCAATATCTTGCATATTAGCGATATGATGTGTAGCATTGCGGTTCCTGTTCAACGTTCTTTTAATGAACATTCGTTTGTTTTCTTGTAATACGGTAAGTAAATTTGAGTAATCAGCCCCTCATTGAATCACCACAAAACGACATCCTCCAATATAAGTATGTCTTTCCTTCAAGTGAATCTGGTGCGGTTCGCTTGTCCTTTAAGACGCCAGCCGGTCGATGGGTTAATCAGGTAAACGTTTCGCAACGTTCTACACCGGAACAAATTGCCTGCATTATTGCTGCAGAGTTAGAAAAAGATAAGCTTTGCGCTGAAGACATCAGTTACTTTGTAGAGTGTTGGCATTTATCCAAAGGTAAAAAGCATCACCGCACGACGCTAAATACTTATCGTTCATCTGTCAGTGGGCACCCTGGTGTGTGGCCAATCGCCGGGAGCGGGTTCGTCGGTTTCTCTGTGCATACTGTCGTCGCGGATAAAATACAAGAATATGGTGGTCGATATAAGGTTGATATTGCGGTGCAATCGCGAACGGTTACAGTTTCTGAGTCTGCCCTGCAAGATGCATTCTACGAGGCTTGCGTGGCATGTGACACTATTAAAGGTCGTCACGTGTACGATAAAGCGCATTATTTGAAAATGATGAAGCCTATTGATTGGGTTTCGTACATTAAACGGGAAGCGAAAATCGACGTAAGGCGTTTGGTTTTCGGAGACGTGGGGCGTCAGAATGTGAGGCGATTACCAGCTAACAAGTTACATTCTGCGAAAAAGAAGAAAAAAAAGACGATCAGGCCCGCATTTAAATACGTCAGCCCGAAAGTAGGTAAGCGAACGTTAGGGTTTAAGACAAATTCTGGTCGCTTGTTCTGGAGTTGTTACCCATACCCGTTTGGTGAAGGCTTCAGTTTTAGTTCGAAAGAACTGGAGCGCCTGTTTGTCGAAGCATGTCGGCATGTAGACCAATTGCGCGGGAAGGCACTTAGTGATCCAGCTTTCTACCTAAAGGGGCTTGAGGACATTGATTGGCAAGCATTAGCGAAAGAAGCTGATTCTAATTTTGCAGGTAATTTCGTGATCACGAAGCGGGCAATGTCTAATTATCGTGTAGGTAATAAGCATTTTCGTACGGTCAGCGAAGCGTCGGAGCACCTCGGGGTACCAGTAAGCGAATTGAAGGCTATTAGTGGCGAAAACGGTGTTGACTTCATTGTTAATTTACCTGGTTTGTTAACGCGAATAAAAAAGGAAAAGAAAGAGGTCCGGATCTATGTTGGCCAGAAAGTGTATGTTGGTTTGGGCAGCTTTTGTAATGCATATGGTCTGAGTAAAAGGGCTATATCCTCTGAGTTTGCTGGTCGCGATGTGGTGCGTTTTACGAAGTCAGAATTGAAGACGTTTTGGCTTAATGCGGAAACGAGAAAAGGGTATTTTGTCGGCACTCTCTACTATCCCTCAATAACAGCGATTTGTGATGCGTTCGACGTGCCCCGCTACAGGGTAATGCATCTGTTAAAAAATAACGTGGAATTGACTGCATTATTGATGAAGAGAATGAAGGGGTAGTTGAATGTGGTATATCAGTTGTAAGTCCACCAGCCAGCCAAAGTTCTATACACCACAAGGCGAGCTTGTTGATGTGCCTGAAGTTTGGGTCAACGAGTTTCAAGACGGCAATATTAGAGTGTGGTCGTCTGCCCCAATGATTGGCAATAGTGCCCAAGCCGTAAAGCGGCTTTATGAAGTTGGGGCGGCGTGTTTTATGACAAAATCTGATGCTAAAGCATTCACCAGAGGTCTTAAGCCGTACAGCTGGAAATACGTTCAGATCAAGTTGTAGTTCTAAATCCCTTTTTGCCTCGGTATTTCTATGAGGCGTTGCATATCCCTATAACCTTTTTTCCCTAATTTAGACAGGTCCTATAGCGCATCGATTGCGCCGTAGGTTTAGGCTTGTGATTATGTCCCTAGACCAAAGGCAGCTAAACGCCATTATTGAGGCGGTGTAGTTATCGAAAATTCATTGTCCCGTGCGCCTCTGGTCTAGTGGGCGACTGTGTATCAGCGCCGAACTCATGTCTATTCGAAGAACGGGACGATATGTTTACCCGCCTAATCCCTGCTAATTATTATGTCCCTAGCCCAATAACCCCACAAGACTATAATCGCACTTCGTAGCTAACACCCTGCTAAACCCGCAGCGCTCCGCGCTGCCCGGCGCCAATTCTCTCTTCGACTCGTACAAAAGAGGTAGTGTCTTGCTATGTGCCCGCTAATTTTTGGGCCTCCCCTTATATGAGTGGAAAACATACAAAAAAATACATCGGAATCCCCCATGAGGCGTTTTCGCTTTTAATCGTTTCCGCTTTATTTTAGGTGTCATCCTAATAGGGGAGGGCCACTTATGTAGGCTTTCGTTCCAATCATTATCGAGGGCGATTGTACTTTTCGTTATCGTCCAATTTATATAGAGGGCGATTAAATTTTTTGTTTCCGACAGATTTTAGTCGAGGGCGATAAAAAAGGTGTTCGACTATTAAAAACGTTAACGATTTAAAGACGAAAACAACGTTATCAGGGTTTCATCAAATAATAAGTGTTTTCCAAAATAAAAATTAAAAGGGCTTCAAAAAAAAAGAGCGCCAGGTCCAAACATTCTTATTCTAACTCCGTCGTTAATTCAAAACCTCTGGTTGGCGGCTTCGCCGCCAGTGCGGCAGTGAATGTTCATTGGTCGCTCAGGCCGGAGCGCGTTGTAGTTGACTTCCTTTAATGGGCTAGGGACATAATAATTGTGGCTCTATTGAGTGATTGGGTTTGTTTGTAGTGTATTTGTTAAGCCCCTGGCCTCTCTGGTCTTGCTCTATTTTATGCTGCCGGTCATGCCTAGCGTATATCCAACCCATTTATATTTCTTTTTCTTATGAATCCGTTTTGTGTTGCATAATGGTTATATGGTAAGCATAATTAAGTCAACATTTGAGAGGTGTGACTATGGGTGAGTACCATGCATGATTTCGGTTTCTACGATTCCGGCATGAGGTGTTTTGCTGAATTGGCTCAAAAAACAATTCATAAAATTGGCCAAGGTAGCCTGGTGTTGGTCGATATCGTCGACTTTAGCCAAGTTAACCATGTCTACGGGTATGAGTACGGCGGGAAGATTTTAAAACTCATTGAAAAGCACATTACCGCGGTAATAACTCCTATTGATATTTTGGTTCGTTACTCTGGTGATCGGTTTCTTATTTTTTATCCTCGGGCTTGCGATATGGATTTCCTTCCAGATCTATATCGCAAGATCGATGAAGCGTTAGCTAAAATACCAAATGAAGACTCCGTGGTCTCCGATGAAACGGCTTTCCGTTTTCGCATGACCTGTGCAAATATCGATGATAACAACTGTGCCTTCCACGACTTATTCGCCGCAACAGAATTTGCTATGCGTACGCTAAAACAAACAGATGAGTCATTCCGATTCTATCGCAGCGAAGCCCCAAAAATATTTATGACGGCAGATCTATTTCGGGAAGCATTTGAACGTTCTGTCGATGCCGGGGAATTAACGTTTTTCTTTCAGCCTAAATATGATCTGAAAACAAGGACGATCACTGGCGCTGAAGCGCTGGTTCGCTGGTATAACAAAGACGAAGAGTTGTTTTACCCCGTCGATCTTATTTTGGATTGCGCGGAGCGATACCATTTAATGAATGACCTGGCCATATTAGCGCTCAATCGAACCGTGTCAGCGGTGCAATGTTTGAGTGAAATGGGCAGCGACATCTCTGTCAGCCTCAATTTAAGCCTATCCCAAATATCAAGCAGCACTGTTATTTCTCATTTCGGCTACATTGCTAAGTCGTCACCTGAGCTGGTGGCTCGTATCGAAATTGAAGTGACCGAAGACAGTATTTTTGAACGATACAAGAATTCAACCGTAAATCTTCGTCGACTCCAAAAAATGGGGTATCCGATAGCAATTGATGATTTTGGAAAAGGTTATTCAAATCTTCAGCGGATTATCGACCTCCAGCCTCGGACGTTGAAAGTGGATAAGCAGTTCACTGATCGCCTCACAGAGTGTGAAGTGACCGGCACTGTTGTAAAAACCATCGTCGAAATGGCAGTGGCTTTCGATGCCCAGGTTGTTGCCGAAGGGATTGAAACGGATGACCAGGTGATCCCCCTTATTGATATCGGCGTTTCCACTGGACAGGGCTTCCATCTTTCGATGCCACTTACCTTTACCGAATTCCTCAATTTAGCCATAGCTCAAACAAAATCTGCTGATGCGGTCGTTTGAAATATAAACGCTTTATCTATTTATGCACATTGTATATAGTATGTGTAATATCTTGGAGTGAAAATAGCAGCGCGTGTTAAGCGATAACAATCACTGCTATTTCCACTCTTCAATCCTGTAAATACTTATTGAGTAAGTTTATGAAATTGAGATTGTTAGTTATTGTTAGCCTATTGGGGTGTTGCACCGGATGCGTTTTAACTCAGGATGTAAATGAGTTGGAGGCGATACAGCAATCAGACAACACGGAATTTGATAATGAAGAGCTGGTGGCTGCAGAGTCAACTGATAATAAAGAGGCAGTAGGGCAGGCCACACAGCCTGGTGAGGATACGTCAGAACAAGACGTCGAAGGCAGTATTGAAAAAGCTGTGCCAGATTCTGCCGCGTCAGTCACGCACACTGATGCACCAGCAGATATCGATCCGACTCCAACCCCAATCCCAAAAGAGCACGTTATTCGCGCAAAGCCAAATCCACCAGCCTTAATTCCTAAAAAACAAGACTACGCGCCGGAACGTGCCATTGAGCTGACTCAAACGGTTATTCAAGAAGAAAATTGGTGCACGGAGCGTGAAGCAACAGAATATTTTATTGCTGCAGATGATGGCTGGTTTGGCTTTGTATTAAAGAAAGGCACGCTTTCAGGCAACATTGACCGTTTGGTCGCGAGTTTCTATGTCAATTCTAATGGCCTGCTCAACAAGGTGGGGCGTCATTTGGTGCCGGGGGATACCTGTTTAACCGGAAGCTCGGTCGACTACCTCGTTCAAAAAATCATTGAACCATATTTTGTCGGCAATGTGCCGATTGTCTTCACATCGTTTAAGAATGATTTCTATGGCCTGTTTTATAAAGACGATGTTGAGTTTATTCGTTATCGACAGGGAGTAGGCAAATAATGATGAAGCTTCAATCTGTATTGTTAGGGGCGGTTGCATTTGGCCTTGTTGGTTGTTCTGCTATCACATTACCCGGTGACTTACGTGATCAAGTGAGAAAAGCCAAGTCGGAAACACTTGCGCCACTCGTAAAGTACGACACAACACCAAACGTATTTCATTTTGACTCCTATTATGTGCCGCCATTAGACGAAAGCGAGCGACGATTGCCGGACTGGTATTTTATGCCAGAGCGGTCCAGTTTCAACGTGACGAAGTTGAACCGATTGATGCGATACCTTCAAATGAAACATGGTTTCTCTGTTGAATATCGTGTTGGTGCGGAACCAACACGCACAATTAACGGTGTATTCGAATATGAGTCTGTCGGAGATGTCCTGGAATCTATCAAGCGTTCTACTGGGTACCAGTACGATATTATCGATAATACGATTGTCTGGCGTAAATACAGTGAAGAAATCTTTGATGTCCGAGCAATCGTAGGAAACTATTCCTACAGTGTCGGCAAGAAAGATGGCCTAAACAGCGCTCAAGGTAACAACCAAAATACTGGGGGCAGTGGCGTCAATTTCGCACAAGCTGGTGCAGTGACCTCAACTGGAGATGAATTTAGCAACATTGCCGGTGAAAACAATGCTGTTGATGAGTATTTGGCTGGTATCGAAGCGGTGCTTGGGTGTAGCGACGATGAAGTTAATGGTGATAATGACACGCCTGATGTGATGCCGGAAAATGAGCTGGTGAACTCGCTTCAGCAATTCACATCTGGCGACAGCGTTGACTCCATTTCGTACTCACCGCAGACAGAAAAAGAGCTGAATGGATGGCGCTGTGATGAAGGGGCTGAAGCAAGAGCTTTTTACAGTGACAGTTCGATCTATGTAAAGGCTTTGCCTAGCCAGCTTGATTCTGTACGAACCTTTGTGAAGAGTAAAACTGAGCGTGCGTTGCGCACAGTTAGAATTGACATCACATTGCTTACCGTCACCCGAAAGGCAAGCTCTGCATTGAATTTTGATATCAATGTACAGGATTTCATTATGGGTGGTGATGCTACCTGGCAGACATTAAGTAATGCATCTCAGGCTATCGTTGGTGGCCTAACTGAGCCAGGCTCCTTAACACTGTCACATTCATCAGGTACTGAGTTATTGATTCGGGCACTTGAAGAGCGTGGGGATATTCTGCAATCGACGCGGATCCGTGGCGTAGCAATGAATAACCGCGTTGGAAACTTTACGAATGTGGACAAAGTATCTTTTATTTCCGACAGGAAAATTGCGACCACATCGAATGTTGGCCAAACGGCTGGTATTGAACAATCAGTTGCTGAATCTGGTGTTCTTTTATACATGCTGCCAAACATAGGGACTGAAAACGTTGTTGTTCATATTTCGTCTTCGTTATCTGACCTCGTAACCATTACTAAAAAAGGCGAATCTGGTAGCGAAGTTGAATCCCCGGAAATATCTGACCGAATCTTTAACACTATGGTCGTATTGGAGCCCGGTAAACCTATTATCGCTGGCGGTAGTAGTGTTCGCGAAATACAGGCTGTCACGTCAAAAAGTGGAGTGTCTGGCTATGCCCAATCTGGCGCAGACCAAAACACCGAAATACTGATGGTTGTAGAGGCCGTCTTCTTATGAGCGTGCTAAATGATGCCAAAATGCTGCTTCTTGACTCCAAGAGTGCGAAGGCACTACGAAGCGGAGCCAAGTTGCTTCAGAACGACGACTTTAACTACGGTTGCTTTACTGAAGTCGATGATGGCATAGCGTTGTTCGGTTTTGATCGAGAAGGTCTTTCTTATTTACCAAGCCTGTTTAAAGATGTGGTTGCAAAGCATGACAACGCGCTGTGCTTCATCAAAGCTAATGACCAATATTTTTGGGTGCTTATTCTAGATAAATGCGTAGTACAAAGCTTTTCGATTGGTGGAACGGCGGAATTCCCTTCCGACCGGATCACGTTAGTGAAGTTACAGCTAAACGTTTTAAAATCTAAGAATTATCGTGTAATCACTAATTGCAACTTTGTCTTCGACGAAACCAATTCAACTATTGTTTTGGACAATATACTTCGACTGCCATTTAATCAAGAAGACTTGATTGTCGACACTGACTTGCATAAGCATTTTACTGTCGACCAGTTGGAGCCTGTTGTCGATTTGAAGAAACTGTCTTATGGCGGGGTTAAAATTGAAAAGCGTCAGAAGTTAGGCCTGATTGTAGCGGTTATTGGCTTGGTCTTTGTTTGCTATGACATATTTTATGAAGCTAAAGATGAATCCGAACCACCTCCTTCAGTAGCATTAAGCGGCAAGGTCAACAAAGTCATATCCTCATTCATATCTGCGCCAGACTACTCAGGTTTAACGGAATTTTACACAGTATCGAGCAAAGAGCCTTCGTCAATTCTAAAGGATGTCAGTGGCAACCTGGGTAGAATAAAGCTTATTCCGGGTTGGTACCCTGTCAAATATCAGGTGTCACCCGGCAATGACGGGCTGTTGTATCACAGTGTTACTTTTCGTTCAGAGAAAGGCGTGGTATCCGACCTTTCTCGTTTTTCGATTCAAAATGGCTGGCAGATTTCATTGAATAATGGTTACGGGACCATCATGAAACCTGTGGAAACAAAGCCGCTATTTTCAAACTGGGCTCGCTTCCACATTCCCAGTTACGAAAAATACTTGTCTGATTCTATATCCGATTGGTGGGATAACGCTGACATATCGTTTTCAGTACCAGGCAAAGACACGCCGGATGACAAAGAAGAGGACTCTGGCAACGAGTCTAAAGTCGATTCTGACGCACCATTCATCTTTAAAAAGGCAACTGTTGCTATCCCGCATATATACCGTGGTGATGCCGCTTCTGTGGGCTCATTAATAAAAGGGACGCCTTTTTCATTCGGGTCATTTCAAATGATTGACCCAAATTACGTCCAAAAAAATGGTTCTTTTAATGCCGACGTGGACGAACAAAAAGTGATCCATGCCGGTTTTGACATGACACTCGAATTAATGATTGGTGGAGTGACCAACAGATGAACTTCAATACTATCTTGTCTCGTTTCAAAAAATCAGATGTAAATTCTGATGCGTTAGTAAATTCTGATGAAAACAGTGACTCACAAGAAAAAATGTCTCTTGCGAAAAAAATCAAAATAGCGGTTATCGTTATAGTGATTTTGAACGCAGGCGCCACTTTGCTTGGATACAACGCTTTTGTTTACATTAACACGCTTTTTGAAAGTGAAAGCGAAGACGAAAGCCAGCAATCGTTGCGACTTGCTAGTACTCTTGCTAAAGCGAATAACGTTCAACCGGAAAATAAGGCTACTCAGTCACCAGGTATTGGTGATATTGGGTCACTGTCGTCGACAGAGCCTTCTTCATCACCGGCCGCGGCAAACGGTTTTAACTCAAGGACGAAAACACAAGAGCCGTCCATTCAGCATACAGCTAAAAGTGATGCAAGCGCAGAGACCAGTTTGGGTAATGGTGAGTTTGTTGTCGCGCCAGATTATCGAACGCTGAATGCAATGATGGCGTTATACGCAAATGCGGCGAATCCAACGGCGGAAAAAGATTGGATGGAGCTGAAACTATCACTTAAATCTGCACGTGAATACAAAAAACTTGTAACTGAACGTCTTGAAGCGGCTAAGGCGCGAAAAGCGCTTCTCGATCTTGAAGCACAAATTGCAGCATTGGATACACCTGAGCAAAAGCCTCAGTATTCTCAGGCTTCTGCAACAGAGGCACTACCACAATTAGAGCTGGTTGGTCTATTTGACCGCGGTAACAACATATTTAGTGTGGATATGTTTGTGGAAGGTGAATTTTATCGTGGGCAGTTTGTTGGGAGCTCTTTCGGTGGTTACACGCTGAAAAGTATTAATGAAAAAAACCGTTGCGTCACACTTATTTCTAAGACTGATGTCGCTCAAGTGATTTGCTTATAGGTGTGCCTATGTTTGATCAAATTGATTTAAGTGACTCGCTGAATTTTTTCAATCCGATTGACACTGTAAAAGACCTTCAAGAGTTACTTATTACCACTCATGTCGCTAAGCGCCTTGATGACCTCAGTAGAGAATTCAATATAAAGGCGCTTTACTTTGACTCGGGTATTCTTCTTGTCGATACATTTACGTACGATAATCATAAACTCGTCCTAAATCGCTTCATTGAGCAGCTAAGCCTCAGAGGGATATCGGTTTTAAGCGTGAACATTGCGCCTACCGAGGAGGTGTTACGCCTGATCCAAGACAAGCTCGCTATTGAGAAAGGCAAAAACAAGGAAGTCGAACTTGCTGAAACGATTCAGCAGGTTAATAAGCTAATGGAGCATGTAGTAAAAGTTGATGCTGAAGACTTATTTATCACCTGTTCTAAAAGCCAAGGTATCAGTTTTGCTCAGTTTAAGTGTAAAGGCGCTTTGTTACCTGGGACGTACTCTCTAAAAGACTACGAATTCGGATTGAGTGTTTGCAGAACGCTTTATGATGGTGGCGCTTCAGCGGGCAAGACTTCCGGTAGTTTTGATGAAGTGTCTATGCAAGAAAAGCAGATCACACATATGGTTCATGACCGAACAGGCGCATTAAAAGCTAAGTTGAGCCTTCGTTACATTAAGATACCTACTAAACGTGCCGGTGAGTTGGTCATTAACATGCGTGTTAATAAAGGTGCCAGATTGCTTGACGAACTCGGTTTGAAGCCTGACGTCTACAAGGTTTTAAAACAAAAAATTAGCAATTCAAAAGGAGGGATTATTACTTCTGGTCCAACTGGCTCGGGCAAGTCCACAACGATGTTTGCAGGTGTACTGGAGCTTCCTAAAGACAAGAAGATATTTAGCTTTGAAGATCCAATTGAAATTGAAGCACCGGAAGGGTACCAGCACTTTCATCAGATCTCCATGGACCGGGATACATCCATTCAAATGAAGGCGATAAACAGGATGAATCCTGACGCTGTATTTGTTCAGGAACTGCGTGATCATGACAGCGCGGCTTTTGCTTTCAAAATGATGATCTCGGGCATCACAGTTTTAACCACCACACACGCGACATCTGTTGTTGGCGTAATAGAGAGATTGCTAAACCTGGGGATCCCGTTAGAAGAAATCTGTACGGACAAGGTACTGTCGCTTCTTATGTCACAGGCTTTGGTTGGCCAGGTTTGTAAGGAATGCTGTTTCAGTCTCAATGATATCCGCCAGTCTAAGCCGAATTACTTTCGAGAAATAAGTGATAAAGCTAAGCGCTATGGCGTCACTCTTAACGAAACAATGAGCGTCCGTAATAGAAAAGGGTGCAGTTCCTGTCAGCACACCGGTATTGCATCAAGGCAAATCTTCATAGAATACGCAGACGTCACTGATGCAGATCGAGCGTTCATTCTTAAAAAGGATTTTCAAGGTTGGAAGCAACACCTATTAGCGAACGGGTTCATCCCGTTAGAACAGCAAATATACAGAGACAGCCTGAATGGTTCGATTTGTGTTGAAGATATGCTGGGGTATTTCTAATGGATTGGTGGATGGCATTTACCTTTTGGTATGCAAAGATAACCTACTTTAAACTGCCGCATCAGATTGAGTATATCAAGCAATTGAGTTCCTATCTGGAGCAAGATATTAATATTCTTGAAGCTATCGAGTCGACACGTGATGCTTATGCTCACATTTACAATAAAAATCATATTGCGGTTAAGATATCCAACCTGCTTCTCAGGTCCTATAGCCAGCCTAAAGGAATGAAGCCGGTCATAAAATTACACTTTCACCCTGACATAGCTATCATTTTTGAGCTGTTACGCATCGATACTTCCAATGCGAACAATATTGGCGAGGTAATTCGGATCATCGATACCGAGTCCAAGCTAAAGCGCGATAGCATCACATCACTTCTAATGCCTACTATGGTGTTTATTGTAGGACTGGTCATTCTCATTGTTATTGGTGGTGTTTTGTTACCGATGATTGAGGAGCGAGCTAAGAAACCAGTTGAAAGCACGGAAGCAGAGTTTGCCAGAATGCTTTGGACTTTTTTTAGTGGCTATTGGTTTCTCTATGTGCCCGGGCTTTTAGCTGGGCTAGGTGCTCTTCGTTATATGCAAAGAAATCTTGTGAATTCCTTTAGAGTTAAGCTTGATGGGATCTGGCCGTTGTGTATGTACAAGCAATTTTGTAGCGTTAGATTCCTTACCTTAACGTCCTTGTTGAAATCGTCAAATGTCCCGGATGATGAAGCGTTTAACCTCATAGCTGAATATTCGGATAATTATCTGAAACTTTTTATGAAGCGTTACGCAAACGCCTACTTGATCGGTGATAGACGGGAGAGTTATTTTGGCAAAGGCCTTCTCGATACGACACAACTTATACGATTGAGGCGCTTTTTCTCTGGTTTTAAAGATGAGAAGTTCAATCAAGCGTTATTATCTACGTCGAAACAATCAGCAGTTGATTTTGAAGTTAGCGCCAGAAGTATATTGTCTCGTTGGCAACTATTCATTTCGTTAAGCGGGATTATTCTTGGCGCTCTTGGTATCGGTATTGTGCTCGATGGTGGGATATTGATAGCCGATTAGTAGCAATCCAAGCTGGCATTCACGCCAGCTTTTCTTTTATATCCAATGTTTATTTTTTGCTCTCCACTGTTAGAACTCATACATAGGTATAACAATTCATACGCCTTAATAATCATGCCTGCAGTATATTCAATATGCAGTTGTAATTATTCAAACACTATGACTTTTAACATTAGAGAGGATTTCCCATGTTGACAAAACTGTTTCAACGTAAAACCACGAAGTCTCGCCGGGGCGTATTGTCCCTTGATACCGCTTTCGGTGTTGCGATCATTATCTTTCTGACTACATACGTGCAGGCTAAATCTGCGCCCCTGGCTGCAAAGTCTGACGAGTCACTGTTGATTGACGGTATTACTCATATCATTGAAGGTGCGTCTAACTACAAAAGCGGTGCGACTGACGGTTACGCATCGATGACAATGACAGCGTTAAGTGACGGCGGTTACGTGCCAGCAGGTTTTAGCACTGCGACAGGCAATCCTGTCGGTGGCGCTTATGCTATTGGCAGTGCCTCTGCAACAGCATTTTCTGTTACTGCTAGCGGCGTTTCTGCTGATGTATGTGCACGTGTAGCCGCGAAGATGGGTCGTTTTGCTATCGCATCCTGTGATGATTCTACCGGGACTGTCTCTGTAATTGTTGGCAATCCAACCTAACCTGGCAGTAAATTCCATTGAATGTGTAAAGGCTTGGTTGTTACCAAGCCTTTATGCGTTTAGAGGCCCGGTATACTTGACTAGATTTGGCGCACGTCTATTATGTATATAGTACTTACTATAGGCACTATTTATGATAAATAAACATCGTGGATTTGGTGTTACCGGCTCTATTATTGCTGGCTTTATACTAGTTGTCACAGTAACGGCATATAGCGCTTACACACACCGTCTTTATGAAGAACGTAAGGCGAGAATCGAGAAGATGTTTATTGACGCCAGACATGTCGTTTGGGCGCTTGGTAAGTACTACGAAAGCAACTGTGTTACCGGTCCCGTATCTGTTTCAGCGTTGGTCGGTTCATACCTGGACGCTAGCTATAACGAGTCTACATATGCAGGTTATTCGCTCAGCATTAGCACGTCGGGCACGAATGTTATTGGTAACGTTTCGTTTCCCGTATCACTTGACGATGCAGAAGTTGCCAAGAAATTAATTGTCGATGGCGCTTCAATGAACGACGGAACCTTGTCATATAGTCGTGTGGTTAGCTCAATCAGAAATTCTCGCGACACTTTAATTAATAATGTTGTCGGTATTACAAGCCCTGGCGGGTGTTAAGGATTATTTTAAATGACTGAAAAACATGTTGAAAAAAATGAAGTAAATGAAGACCAAAATGTTGAGCAACAACCTTCAGGTAAAGTGGATGCTGGCGGCGCTCAACAAGAAACAGTTGATCAGCCCTCTCTTTTAGATATTTTGAAAAAAACGCAGGTTAGCTCTTTGTTTTCAATGGCTTCGTTTGGGGCCGCATGCTGGGCGCTTATGTCTTTGGGGCCAATCGGCGACAAAGTAAACTGGATTGCCACCGATTTGAATTCATTATCGGTAGCTGTTAAGCCATTAATTCAGTTCGCAGATAAAGCAAATCAACTTAATGGCGACAACCCACAAGCGTTGTACCCGACTGATGCAAGGACAATTACTGTTGCGGCGACTGTAGCAAAACGCGGTGTTGCCATTGATGACTCTCAGCAGTATCTCGAAGAAGTGAGTCGGCATATGTACCAGGACCAGGTGATGACGGTATTTATGCAGAACGTCGCGGCCCTTGGCGCCCCTACAGCAATGGTCAGGGCGAGTGAAGATAGCATTACGCTATATGGTAAGTGGCAAATTGATATCAACGAAAACAATAAGGCGCTTTTGGAGTCTTTCCCGAGAGAGCCGTTGCTTGTAATGGATAATGAATCCATTCCGTTCCCCAGTTGTCCTGATGGCACTAAAGAGCACATCGTTTATACCACCGCTTATGAAGTAGGTACCGATGGTTGGGAAACGACACCTGTTTTACACAAGGACGTCGAACTTCGTCGCTGGACGTTTATGTTTGATGAGTCACGTCCATTGAGCACTGAGTCTTTTGAAAAACGTTTACTGGTATTACCAAATTGCCGGGTAGTGGAGGCACAAAATGAGTAATTTTAAGGTTAACAAATGCAAAATCGTTAGTTCGCTAGTGGCTATGAGTGTTGTATCTTGCTTAGCATCTACAGCTCACGCTGATGGTGCACTTGATATATCTCAAACCATGCTTGATAGCTACACAAACAAATTTGAAGAAGCTGATATCGTCCTTCTTAAATTGTCAGATGTACGTGTAGCTTCAATGTCATATTGGGCAGCTAATGCCGCGTGGCCTGGTTCGCTAGCTGATCTTGTTAGTAACGATTTCTACTTCGGCTCTTTTGATACGACATTTGGTACCAGCATCACTGGTTTCAACGATGTAACAAACTATCAATTGGGGCTGGTTGTCGGTGACGAAGAAATCGCCAAGTATATTTCACGACGAATGAACGGCACCTATACCGACAATGGCAATGACACCTATTCGATTACCATTGCCTATGGCACACCTGTTGTTGCCGCGGCTCAGGGTGTTAGCCTTGCCCGTTATGCTGATGCTTCTGAGCCGGATGCTAATACAATGTTCACCGATCTTGATATGGGTGGATTTGCCTTAAATAATGCAGGGTCGATTCAGACAAATGCGATTGCCGCGACTTCATCTGATGGAAATAGCACCCTGAATTTTGGTGATGCAGGCCTCCAATACAATGGTTCAGAAGTTATTACCGCAGCAACCATCGGGTCTTATACGGCTGGTGACGCTGATTCATTGGACGGGCTTGATAGTTCGAGCTTCGTTCAAGTTGATGAAAACGGCTACGTCGTTGGCACCTTAAACTTGGTTCGCCCGAATCCGGCTGGTTTTTTTGACACTGTGGCAAGTTTTTCTGATCCTGAAAATGGAACTGAAACACTTATTACAATGTCAGATTTTAACTTCGATATTGATTCAAAGGGCGTTAGTGCAGGACTCAAAAGTGACGAAGGAATAAACATTGTTGCGTATGGCGACGAGTTTGCAAGCGGTATCTCGATGATGTCGTTGAATAACGAAATGTCATTGTCCGCCTATAACTCCCTCACCTTGTCGTCTGATAGTAATATCGATTTAAGTATCGACGGTAATGTCGTGTTTACTGCGTACCAGGGCGGGGCAGGGGTGGAAATCACTGATTCGTTAATTGTTAAGGAAAGCCTGGGGTCGCGCATTTTTACTGCGACAAACGATGAACTCACTTACAAGGGTTCTGCAGTTATCACAGCGGATAACATTGGCAGCTATGTCAGTACTGATGCTGATACGCTGGATGGTTATGACAGCTCTGCTTTTATCATGCGTGATATTGAAGGGTATGTTAACGGCACCATTACATTGACCTCTGCTGAATATTCAAACCCGTTGAGCTTTCAGGATGCTGCGAGCAGCAATATCAGTAGCTTTACTGTAGACGCATCCGGCGTTACGTTCGGTGCTAGTTCAGTTACTGCAACTAACTACAATGTTAATGTTGCAAATTCATCGGGTGGTGAAATCAATATTTCAGATACTGGCGGTGGCGGTTTAAATCTTCATTCTGATTACCAGGTTCAAATCACATCAGGTACCTCCGATGCTGTAGCGTTAATTGCTGACGCTTCTGGTAATGTGCAGTTGTATGGCGCAGGCGCAGCAAAGCTTTCTACCAGTGCGGACGGCGTCGATGTTGAAGGCCGCTTGAGAGTGATGAATGGCGCGTCTGAAGTATTGTTAGCAAACAGTTCAGCGTTTCAATATAACGGCAGTGATGTCATTACCGCAGCCAATATAGGCAGCTATGTTTCTTCGGATGCTGACACATTGGATGGGTACGACTCGTCTGATTTTGTAAAGCTCCATTGGAGATATGGTCATGTAAATGACGAATTGTTCTTTGCTCGTGTAGGCAACACTGCCATAACTTTCAAGAATTATTATGATAATGGTACAAGAATAAGTAGTTCCTATGGAAGTTCAACAGCAACCACTGAGTGGAGTGCATTCGTATCGAGTAGTAGTTATAAAGTAGACCAGGTCATTAAAAATAGCACCGCTAATGGCAAGATTCAGTTGAAAGCGGAAGGTGCTGACGGAAGTATCTTGTTAGCTGGTAAAAAAGAGATGCTCTTTTATACGGAGAAAGTCGGTAGCGGTTACGATAAACTCGCTATGAAAATAGCGGGGTCTCAGACATCTTCTTTTGTAGAACTCTATAACAATAATTATATTAAATTTGCAACCACATTGACTGGTAATTCATCTTATGGTGAACACAAGCTGTTTAGTCTTGTAAACTCTGCAAATTCACTAGAGGACTCGTTCGAGTACGCTAATTTTAGTACTTCAATTAATGGAGTAAGCGGTTTAGACGCTTTTTATATCACTCCCTTCGGTGAAACAGCTAGCGCGATTTCGTATGATGCAGGAAGCAACGTTTGGGCTACTAACGCTGATCTTAGTGCTGCTGATATTGATGCGGTCGACATTACAGCCAGCACAATTACAGCTGTCGATATTGAAGCTACAGGTACGTTAACTGTCGGCGGGGTAGATGTTGGTGCTTGGATAGCTAATTGCGAAGCCAACGGGTGCAATTTATAGTTTCATTGATATAAAAAAGCGGCTATGCCGCTTTTTTTATGGAATTTTCACTTTCACCTTATTATCGGTTTGCCTTTGGCTGATTCATAGCGTTCGCGTACGGTAGCGTGTAAGTATTTGGAAGTTGTGTCAATGCTTGCGTGACCGGCGTCATGCATAACATTAACAAGTGTCCTTTCGCCATAGTTTAAATCGTGTGAAATCCCAGTATGTCGGAGCCAATGAGGCGTCGCGTTTCTCACTAACCCAGACTCTATTTCTTTTCCGTCCTGAGACATCAGATCTGCAGCCTCATGGAATACTGACTGAATAATTTCTCTCATCCAGCGTTGTTTTAATGCTCGCTTTGTTGGCTTTCCATTTACTATATGAGGGAAAAGTGGAATCGTTTCATCTGGGCCAGGTAGAGGAGGGAGGTTCAGCGTTTCTCTGTACTTTTTGAATGCATTAATTATTGTGTCAGGCACTGGTACATTCCTTCCTTTGTATCCCTTAGATATTGGTATTCTAAACGCAATAGCGTTGACATGGTTAATATGCTGTATATCGGTCATTAATGGTGTATGCGCAGCGCGAGCTTCTACTTCCGTAATCCGAAGGTACAGACTATACATAAAGAGAATTAGGAATTTATTTCGCTCTATAATCTCGGGCTCTACATTAGCAAATGCGCTATCCAGGGCTTTTACTACATATCTCCATTGCTCCAACGTGAAATACTTAATATTTTCATGTTCCAGCACTTGTGTTTGTTTAAATTCCATTTTCCTTTTTAGGATAGCGGCCGGATTTTTCTCACAATAATCTTCATCATTGAGATGCTCATAAAACTTACTTATCGCTGATAACGTCACCTGGATCGATTGTTTATTGAAGGTATATGTTTGTGCCAAATCATCGTCTGCATATTTTTTTGCATTTACAAATGGTCGCCATTTTGGGTTTGGTACACGAACACCCACGTCTTTTTGGTATTTGTATCGGCAGTTAGTAGGCCTACCGATCAATTCTGCAGGGGGCTTTTGGATGAACTCGATGTAATTCCTAAGTCTGTTTTTGTTGATATCAATTAACTTGTAACTTTTTACCTGCCAGCACCAAACTAAGAACTTCTCTATTTCCGCTCTGTAGGTCTTAAATGTTTGCTCTGAGCCCGTATTTTCCATTAGAAACTCAATTGCGAGTTCATAACATAAGAATACGTCGTCTATGCCATTTTTACTGAACTTTTGAAGCTGTGCGCTAATGTACGTGTTTGGCTCATCAATTTCTGCAATGCTATCAAAAAGAGGGATTACATGATTCATGAATTTCCTGTTATTACATCTAGATAGGGCAACCAGTACCGATAACTGGAATTATCGGTACTGCGAAATGTCTTATATTCTAGGATGCTTTTCCGTCGATTTCTACTAGAATATTACAAACTAAATAATGTTTATTAGCTATTCTATATGCATAGCGCGGGAGTATTTATGAAGTACGCACTGAATACAGCAAATATTGATTGCAATGAGGTTAACATCGAATATGACGATGGTAAAAAAGTTCAGTTGCTTATCAATTCTCACGGCATTTCCGTATGTGTGCACGCACCCGGGCAACGGCCATGCTTCCTAAATTTACTCACTGATAGTGATTCAGTTAATTTGCGAAAGAAGAATTCACGTAATTATGATAAGCAACATCCAGTTGATACATCAATTTTTGATTGCGCTGTCGCCAGGACAGTACATGAAGCGAAAGATGATTTATTGCTTCACCCGGAGCGTAGAGCATTTTTATCTGTAGGTGCTATAGAGGATGGTAATGACGCAGCCGAGAAGGTTGATTCGAAAACTTATCCTTTTTTAATAAACCGCGATGGAGAACTTATCCAGGGCTGCGTTGTATTGTCTTTGCAGAACGATGACTTAAAGGTTGCCTATACAGCGATCAACGCTTCAGGTGTCCAGTCGAATTCGGAATACATGCTTATCACCGAGTCTAAGCTATCGAAAGGCTTAATCTTTCATATTAAAGCGCCCTATGTGCTAGACAGATCTGGCTTTAAGCTTGTTTCTGCTGATCGGCATTTCCCGAACGGGATGTTTGAATATGACATTTATAACAATGACATTGTTTGTCCATTTCTCATCGACAATCATGTTCTTACGTGTTTGGAGGAATACCATTTTGATTTCAGAAAAGTTCTTCCATGCAAAGCTGCAAGGCCATCAAGCCTGGGGGCATTTCGATTTAATTTATTAGCGCCAAACAGACACAACTCCCCTACTCAGACCATTGACGACAAGGTCTATGAATTAGTTGAATCTCGTAAAAACTATTCCTCCTTGATAGAACGTTTTGGAAATAAAGTGTCTAACCACGTTTCTCTCAATGATAACGCTTCTCTACAGAAGGCTAATGGAAAGCTTCTGTTGGTTACAAGTTCAGGTACCACTGAAATTAAGGACCACCCTCTTTACCATTCAATATTTGATTGTTTGCTTAGTTTGAAAAATAACAAACTTGAAAGATCTCAGCTTGAAAGAATTCATGGCGGTTTTTCACATGGATATTGGCATCTTGATGATTCTTCTTTTCAAATAAAGCGGGACGAAAACGGCTTCGACATACTTTACAAAGGCAATTTTGTTACACGTAGTAGCAGTCCGTTTTTGAAGCTTACCTTTAATTGCGCTGAAAACTTATGTGAGCAGCGACGAATGGCCCAAGATGCCCTGGTCACCGAAAATGATGGCCAAGACTTAATGGAGCCTTATCCTGGTCTTCGATATTAAGCGTAGGAATAAGCTTATGTTTGAGTTATTATTTATGCGCATTATTTATCTTTTTTGCATACTTAGGAGTGTCGCTTGAGTAAATTAATCACAGATTTCGAAGTGCTTTCTCTTGGAGATAAATACTGCATTAAAATCCCAGCCTATTTAAACAACCATCATTTAGTCGACGGAGCTGAATATTGGGTAAACAACAAAGTGGTTTATATGCGGTTTTTATTTAAAGGTATTCCCGTACTTAGTCACGAAGTAAAAGGAATTTCCTCGCCTGTTTTAAAGCGGCTTTCGTGCTTAAAGCAGATGCAGGTTGACGGTGTTGACGATAATTCTACAGTCATTTTTTCTTTAATGTTGACGAATATTTGTTCTTGACAGGACGCAGCCCCTTATTGAAATAAGGTCTATCGCATGTACATTAGACACATTCAATAATGCAGTAGAAAATAGCGACTAATGCATTAGTAGTTAACCTATGCTCATAGTCTAACTTAGTGTTATCGAACTTTGCATGAGTTGTAGGTGCTTTAAATTATTAGGGTGGGAATACTTTGGACAAACAATTTTATAAATATTTCATTTCCAACGTACGTTGGACAAAGTGCTCTTGCGATGTTGTTTATTGGTTTGTCGTCGGATTTTTAGCATGTTTGTTATCTGAATTTTATTTCACCATGGAAATGTGTAAAAACATAGAAGCAGAAACACTTGCAAATAGTTCGATAGGTATTAATTTCACGGGGATTTATCAGTTTAGTACCTGCTCTATGGAAGCATCACTAAAGTCATGGGCTGCAGCATGGTTTATTTGCACCTTAATACGTATTCCTTTTTTATTGCGGCAAAGCGGTCCCATTTTGAAAATGATGGGTGTTTATCTTACGAGGTTTGATGGAAAGCGGTGGGATTTAAAAACCGCGTTATTATACGGCTTCATTGAGTGGTTACCTGTTCATCTAGGTGCAGTATATGTTTTTTTTATTGGCTTTCCTATCAGTGTGTTTAGCATTGGAGTGTATACGACTATCGTCCTTGGAGCGCAGTTTTTATGGTTATCTCCTGTGTTTTTTAGGTTTAAAGATAGGAATTTGGCTGAGATATTATCCAGTGTGACAGTGGACGCGACAGAAAGTGAATATAGGAAAATTGAAGGTGGCTACAGTAATAAGTTACGACTGAATATTAACAATTTCTTTATCGGTTTTAGTTGTCTTTTCTATTTTGTTATTTCGTGGGCTTTTGTTTTTTCAGCTGCCCAATTGTTACGTATACCTGAACAAAATCCAGCTTATCAAGAAGCGCTGTATGGCGGTTACGATCCCATATGGGAAGAGAATATGTATTTTGCAATGGAAGGGATCTCTGCGCCCGCCAATGTATCTAATTTTTACGAGTATGGCCTTAACAAAGCGTATGTAAATTTCATGGCTTTTGAAGGCATGAAGCGGCACTCTGGAATAGATAAGAACTATTTATATAAAGAGCCAAATTTTGAAGGTTTCTCAGTAGTTTTAGATAAAGAGCATGAAATTGATATTAATGATTATGAATGGAAAAACCTCGATTGTTTATATGATTTAGAGGCACAGAACGATGACCAGTGCGCTAGTTTTTCAGATTGGAAAAGCTACATAGAGCAGAACAAAATCTTGTGGGACAGATTCAACCAGGTCCCTGACTTAGGGGATGTTTATGTTACGCCGCCACAATTTTTGGGAGGTAAAATTAAACATCTTATTCAACTAGCCGAGCTAAAAGCGGTACATATCATCTATTTGGCTGAAAATGGCCGTCAAAATGAATCCATGCGCGAATGGTTAAGATATATGCGTTTATATACGACCATGGCAGGAAACCGTGAAACTATGATTTTCAAAGCTTTTCTTGCGACAATTATTGTAAGGCAAGTAACTGTATTGGAAAGGCTGTTAATCATTTCGCCTGCGGTTGCCTCCACGTATCAGCATGAAATTTTATATGCACTTAAAAATGAAGAGCCGATCTTTCGTGATGCTCACATGATAACTGACGATTTGGGTTTGATGGAGCCTTTTTATTATGGTGCTATGGGCAACGCAAGTGCTGTGAGGAACGATTTTTTCAAATGCCTGCAAGATTACCAAGCTGCAGCGGAAAGGCCTCTGAGTGAATTCCCGGACGATGACGAAGAAATGGCATTGTGTCCGTTGCACGAAGATAGAAGCAACGTGGAAAAATTGTTTGTATATCCTGCTACAACTCCCGGAAACTATATTGTAAATACACTCTATGGCTTGCTTTATAGTAACGCACTTACAAGACGCGAACTTATCAAAAAGACGAAGACAATACAGGTTATGTTCAGGCAAGCTCAACTTGCCGTAACAATTCTGGCACAGAATATAGCGGCTCATGAAATTGGATTGTATGTAAAAAAAGCCCCCACTTCACTTCACAACCCAATAGCGAAAGAACCCTTTCATTGGAGTGTAGACTACTCTCGTATTTCCTTTGATACACCGGATAAAAAGGTAAAGCATAACTTTCACCTTAATTTGGTGAATTCTGGATAAAATACAATCACTCACTATAATTATGCCTATAAACTATTCATTAGGCATAATCTCAACATGGCAAATTCAAAGCAAGCAATAGCCACAGGCGTATTACTCGCAACACTCAGTGCAACGTCATCTGCCAGCATTTACAATAGCGGCCCACAATCTGGTGTAACCGATTTTAGTACGGGCTTTTCTGTTTGCGCGTCGGGTGATTTAGCAAAGCCTGGTCGCCGGGCAATCCAGATTGAAGATGGAAAAATTCAACCGACTACCACAAATACTTTTGTTGGCACAAAAAGTAATCTTTCAGATTTGCTTGAGAATGGCGGGGTTATTACAACACCAGACGGAAGGCAACACATTGTCATTGTCCGAGCAAATGTACACGGTGCTTCACCTTTAAAAGCTCTTGAAAACGTAGAGACTGTCTCTCTGTTAAGCGCAGTGAGCGATATTAAAGATATGACCCAAGAGGAAAAAGAGTCTCTTGAAAAGAGACTTCTATTGACTGGGCAATCACTAATCGAATTTCAGGACAACTATCGTGCAAGTACGGATTGTGAGTTTGAAACTGACATCAAGCCAGATCCTCACGCATATAAGCAATCTATGTAGCTCGTTTTCTACGCCATGTAGTTTGAACAATAACTGAACGAGATCCGGTAACGTTATTGAAAACCAATCGGGTACAATACTTTTCGAATAAAAGACAAGTACGTATTTTTTTCGCGAGAGTACTTCAATTTCGAAAGGGTTTTTTCGTAGTCCTTGTCATTAAAATCTACGAAGCAATATTCCTCGCTATGTGACGTTAGTCGTTTTTGCACAACTGCTGTCAGTAGAAATATCATCACGAACAGTAGTGTAATATTTGACGAAGTACCTGTAAGCATCGTCAATATTGCAAGTAACAACATTACAATTCGAATTTGTGTCGTTTTATTCGTAATGAGTGCCCATTGGAGCTTCTGCAGTCGTATATTGTTAGAGATAAGCTGATATTCCTTTAAAGCTAACTCACATAGGTTTTCATCTATTACTGTACTCCGATACTCACTTGGGAGTTGTAGGTATTGCTCAAATTGTTTCATTACCCTCCCCTTTTTGATTATTTCCTTTTTAACTTCTGGGATCCGTTCTGTCGGGATTGATTGCAATTCTTCTTTAGCAAGTAGAAGTCGCTTAGCAAGAAATATAATTTTTTGGATATTGAGCTGAAAAATTTCACCAGGTTCATTGTTGCGCTCAGCTATTCTTACTTTACGGTCAATTTCTAATGCGGTCTCTATGAAATCGTAATGTAAACCACTCACCCCTGCACGTTGCGTATTAGGCATTTCCCGATCACTAATTCCGGCCTCTCGATC
>CEUP01005050.1_pt1 | contig 115494 bp, 146 predicted proteins | sample 531371 | NCBI WGS metagenome assembly CEUP01 (sample SAMEA2622738, study PRJEB7988) | marine metagenome | biome: marine biome (ENVO:00000447); feature: marine epipelagic mixed layer (ENVO:xxxxxxxxx); material: "saline water (ENVO:00002010), including plankton (ENVO:xxxxxxxx)" | depth 150 m
TGTATCATACGCTGCTGGAGGAGCCGCGAGTTTAACTGCTGGTGGTGCTGCTACGGTTACTGCTGGTGGTGTTGCTACGGTTAGTGCTGGTGGCGCTCTTGCTCTTACTGGTGGTGGTGCTGTTACTATTACTGGTTTAACAATTGCTCTGGTGTAAGGATAAGATATGAGTTGTAAAGGTATAGGTGCAGAATTTAGTAAAATCGCGGAAACGATTGATGGTGCTAATGCAGCTCTTAGTGATAAAATAGATGCACTTGCAGACGGTATTGCTAACGATTTAGGAATAACAGCAGCGAAAGCGAAATTCATAAAGATGAGAAAGGACTTCAATGAGGCCTTTAAGAATGAGTTTGGCGATTTAATGTCTGCAATAAAGTCTCTAAAAGAAGGTATTCCTTTTTCAGATGAGATAGGCGACTTGATGAAACTTGGCGCCCAAACAGTAGAGTTTGTTGAAAAAGCAAAACAATTAGAAGAGAAGTATGGTAAAGGCAATATTGCTGAAGATATATTAAGAGACCCAGCTGGGTTCATTGAAGGACTAGGTGCAGATTTTGAAAATTTATGTGAAGCAATGCCTAACTATGAGAAGGCAAAAGATGGTACGATTAAAGTAACCGCTGCTAAATTTAGTCAAGATGCTGGGGAGGTTGATTTAGAGGAGATAAAAAAAGAGGGTCTTTCGCCATTGTTTGATAGAATAAAAGATGTATTAAAGAAATTAACTATCGAATTAGAAGAAAAAGAAACAACTGTCGATAAAGATACAGACAGTCAGTTCTCTTAGCATGAAGTATTATAAATAGTCACATGATAAAACAACCTACTACAATATACAAAGATTTCGATTTGAGTTTTACTAAAAACCCAAACACAAAAGATATTGCTCGAAAGGTAGATGTTCAAGCGGTTAAACAATCGCTAAAGAGTTTATTGTTAACTGATTACTTTGAAAAACTCTTTAGACCTAACTATGGTTCTCCAATCAGAGGATTATTATTTGAACCATGTGATGTCGCAACCGCAACATCTCTTGCTACAGAAATCAAGAGATGTATTCAAAACTTTGAACCAAGGGTTGTTGTAGAAGAAGTTGAAGTTTGGCCAGATGTTGACCAGAACTCTTTTTCTGCAAAAATATTTTTTTATGTAAGAGGAGTACAAAGACTCCAAGAATTAGGACTAGTTTTAGAGAGGTTAAGATAATGCCATCAGTCGCAGTATCGCCAGGCACAGTAGTAGATACAGCAGGAACAGGTGCGATAACTCCTGCCTTTGCAAAATATACTGCTGGTGGAGTTCCAATTTTAGCAATTGGAGATGTGGTTGCAGCTCATTCAAGTGGGGGAAATACACACCCTGCTACCGCTATAACAACTGGTTCAGTAAAATGCACTATCGGGGGTAAGGGTATTGCTTTTAGTGGTTCAGTCGCAGGCTGCGCTGGCCCAGTAACGACAACCTTTGTGGCAAAGTATCAAGTATCGTAGGAAAGAAAAATGGCAGTCAAAAATGTAACAGAATTAGATTTCGATACAATAAAATCGAATTTAAAAACACACTTAAAAAATCAAACCGAATTTGCAGACTATGATTTTGATGCATCTGGTATTTCTCAACTTGTAGACATATTGGCATATAACACACACTATAATGCTGTTCTTGCACATATGGTATCCAATGAAGCTTTTATTGATTCTGCTATTAAGAGAAATTCAGTCGTATCCATTGCGAAGACTATGGGATATGTACCAAGGTCTGCCCGTTCCGCGAAAGCCACTTTGAATATAACAATTGAACCAGACGCTTCTTATACATCAACCAATTTAACCATATCAAAAGATAGAGTATTTACATCTAATGTCGGTGGAAAGAACTATACTTTTGTTCCAGATAAAGATTATAGTGTAGATAAGTCTGTTGTAAATGGTGTTTCTGCTTTTAGATTTACTAATGTGGTTCTTATCGAAGGAACTAGAGTTACAACCTCAGAAGTTATTAATAGTACAAATAGGTCTGGGCCTGTAATCTTACCAAATGATAATGTTGATACTACTACACTCACTACCAAAGTACAGGTTTCTAATACAAACTATAACGCGACAACCTTTGCACACTCAGAAACAATTACAGGAGTAAAGTCAACTTCTACAATATATTATCTAGAAGAAAGAACCGATGGATATTACCAAGTAGTGTTTGGTGATGGTGTTCTTGGTAAACAACTAGATGTTGGAAACATTGTCATTTGTGAGTACATAATATCAAACGGAACAAAAGGTAATGGTGCTAGAGTATTCTCTCCGCCATCAAATATTACTGGTGCTGGTGAGACCATATCTGGACAAACTATTGCTGCTTCTACTGGGGGATTTGAATTAGAGAGTACTGATAGTATTCGTTTTAATGCTCCTCGATATAATTCCGCTAAAGGTAGGGTTGTGACATCTACCGATTATGAAACAGCAATTAAACAATCAAACCCAAATATTAAATCTGTAACAGTCTGGGGCGGGGAAGATAATGTGCCTCCTGTTTATGGAAAAGTTTATATATCACTTCAACCTCAAAGTGGGTTTGTTATAACAGACACGGAAAAGAACGAAATTGTTAATGATGTTATTAAACCAAAACTTCCAGTATCATTAGTTACTGAATTTGTTGACGCGGAAACTTTATACATAGGTTTCAATATTGCTGTAACCTATGACCCTAAACTTACTACATTAACTTCAGATGCAATTAAGACAGAGGTTTTAAGTAATGTTACAACTCATTTTGATAGTAATGTTAACGAACTGAAGAAAAATTTCTTCTTCTCAAAATTAAGTAAAGAATTAGATGGATCAAATCAGTCTATTTTGGCAAACAATATAGAAATGAGATTGATGAAAAAATTAACACCTACTTTGAAAACCGATACTAGATATCAATTAAAATATAATAACAAATTATTAGCAAGTTCAGTTAGAACAAATTATTTTATTGCTGATATTAATGGTGCTTTGGATGAAGTCTATATAACAGATAGACCAGATGAAACATTTACTGCTTCACAACAATATAATGGACAAAGATTTAACCTTGCGAAAGGTGACCTTATTTTAAAAACTAAATCAACCAATTCGGTTGTGGGTGGTACAGTAGGAACTATTGATTACGATACAGGTGCGTTAGACATAAAATCGTTAAAAATAGATTCTGTTAGTGGTTCCAATAATGATGTTGTTAGGGTATACATAACTCCACACGAAAGTTCAAAAAATATTTCTACGGATGATTTGGTTCGTGCAACCGAAGAACAATCATATGCTGTTACCGCGTTACCAGCAAGGAATATAATACTGTCCCTTGATGACTCTCAAGTAGATACCACCAACAATGTTAAACAAGGTGTTGCTGTCACTATGATATCAAGGGTACAGGATGACTAATCGAATACCATCATATCTAGAGTATATAAAGAACATTGCTGTAACTACAGCTGGTTCTGGATATACTGCTCCTGTTGAAGTAGAGATAAGTGCGCCTGATGGCGACAACGCTATACAGGCAACAGCTACTGCGAATATAGAGTTCTCTGGTTCTGGTGCTGTAACAGGTATTACTATTACTGAAGCTGGTGATGGTTATCATACTACTCCAACCGTAAAAATAGTCGGTGGGGCAACAACTGTTATAAATGCGAGTGAATCGGATACTGGTCTAGATGCTGGAACATATACAGCAGTAGAACCAGCTCAAACTAGTGGTAATGGAACATTTGGTACATTTACTATTATTATTGATTCAAATGGTGATGTAACTTCAATCACGCCAGTTGTCGGTGGTTCTAAATATCATCAAAATGATACTATAACATTTCTTCCCACTCAACTCGGTGGAGTCGGTTCAGAGAAAAGTGTTATTGGTACAATCACTCACATTGAGGGTGGACAGGACGCGACCCTAACTGCTGAGATAGGTATTGTTGCTAAAGCTGATGTTTATGCACAACCAAAAATATCAAAGTTAATCTCAAACCAGTTACCAGCATTTATTCGAGAAGACCACGAATTATTTGTCACCTTCATGGAAAAATATTATGATTTCCTAGAATTAAACAATACGACAGATAATACAAAACATGGCCCACTAAAAGTATTACAGGATTTCTTATCTAAGTTAGATGCTGATTTTAATGATGATGGAAGTATCAACACGGATGATAATTTCCTCAAAGAATTTTATAAAGACTACGCAAAAGATTTGCCTCTTGGACAGAGTGCAAAATTAAGTTTAGTCTTAAAACATATTAATGATTTTTATACTGCTAAAGGTAGTTCAGAAGCAGTAAAACTTTTATTCAGAATACTTTATAATGAAGAAGTAACTATTTTCAATGCACAAGAATTTGTACTTAGACCATCTTCTAATAAATGGCAACAAGATTATGTTGTTAAGGTTTATGAAAGAGGTACTTATATTAATGCAACTACAGTTGACTATGACCCATCAAATTTTGTTGGACAACAAGTAGACCTTCATTATTATCAGTCAACTGGTTCAGTCACAAACTCTTATACAAAGAGAGCGAGTTGTCAATCAGTAAAGAAAATTGCTTACACAAACCCACAAGCATATGAACTTGTTCTAACTGGTGTTGACCAAACTTTTGAATTGCCAGGCGGTGGTGCCGCTGGAGTTTCATTTGATGAGATATTACAACCAGAAGTTGCTGGTGATATAGGGACAATAAGTTCTACCAACACACCAGACCCATCTGTAGTTAATGGTACATACACCATTGGTGCTTCAGATTATACCTCTTATATTGATACCGCGTATACAACAAATACTGCTGTTACCAAGGGTCAGTATATCAAAGCAAATGAGAAGATATATCTTGCTATTAATAGTGGAACTACAAATAGTAGTGGAACTGGCCCAGACCACGAATCTGGGGATGTTGTAGATGGTAGTGTTAAATTTAGATTTATTGAAATATCAACTGCTTCTGGACATTATAGTTCTGGAAGTTCTGGTGCTACATTTGAAGTGGTTATTGCTGGGAACGCTGTTGATAGTATTACTGTAACGAATGATGGAGTAGATTATTATCCACATGAAATAATAGAAATCGCCGCTACAAAATTTGGTGGAACTGGTACAGGAGCTTTATTTAAAGTTGATACTATTACTAACGGTAAAATTAAGAAAGCAGTTATTGTTGATGGCGGTTCTGGTTTTGCTGCTAATCCAAGTATTGCTATAACTCCAAATAGTTCAGATACTATTACTACTGCTGCTCTTATGGAAACTAGAGTTAGTAATGGTGCGATAACACAAGTTTTATTCACAAACAATACTCAAGGTTCTGGATATAATAACTTACCAGATTTAAGAATAACAACTGGTTTAACTCTCACATTTGTAAGTTTAGCAGGAGAGGTATTCCCAGATACTACAAGTAGTGACGCATTTAGTGCCATGAAAGGTATTGTTACTAGGGTGTTGAATACTGCTATATTCAATTCAATAAAAACAGGTTCTAGTGCAACCGCTGGCGGATTTAAAATTGGTGATTCATATGTTATCAATGAAAGTGGTGGGATACTTGGTGTTTACGCGATAGATTACTTTGCAGAAGATTATACATTAACTGGCGTATCCAATAATGCTTATGTAAGGATTACATCATTGGATACCAATGGTTACCCATCTAATTTTGAAGTACTTGCAGTAGGACAAGGATTTAATAGAGAAGATTTTCAAATAGAATTAACTTCACCAGATGGCAATATTGCTATAGTTGATTTTAAAACGGGGTACAATGCAGTACTTGGTGGGGTTGCTGGAGATTCTGCTTCATTCTTATCAGACGCAAATAGGTTATTTGACAATCAAGTCTATCAACCATATGCATATCAAATACAATCAGAATTACAGTCGAAAGAATGGTTGCAGTATGTTAAGAGGGCAGCTCACCCTGCTGGATTTGCTTTATTTGGTGACTTACAGATTAAACAGGATATTGATTTCTCTGGTGGATTTACAGTTGAGACAGATGTCTACATGTTCTTTGTATATCCAGATGTAGAAGAAATAACTCTATCAGAAATTGTTTCCAAAGATGTCGAACTGGGTGAAGTAGGGCCTGACGAAATTTTCCCAGGCGATTCTATAAATTCATTTAGTGTTGAACTCGCTACTAATACGGATAGTGTTGGTGCTTCAGATGAAGATGGCCCTTATACTTACACAGGTACACAAATTAGAAGTTATTACGCAACTTCAGATGGAACTGAAACTGGTGACCCATATTTTATATTACATGGAACTGCTTCAGATGACTATGTTGAAAGATTCGCGGTTGGTGATTACTTCTTAAATGATGGTGGTGCATATGTAGAACTGGGTAATCCTCAGAAAGAAATGCACCTTATATTCAATTCAGCGGATACTGGTGAATACGCGACAGATTACTTTGCTAATGATGCTGGTAGATATACGCTTCTTATTGATGCAGATGTAGAAAGAAGTACCGCATACGCATTTACCCAAGATACAGTAACTTCATTAGTGGTAGAGGTTAATTCTGTTACTGATACTGTAGAAATGGGTGAGTCTTTATTGATATCATTCGTATTCTTCAGAGAACCTGCTGATACATTCGATACTGCTGATAGTGTTGTTGTAGAAGCACAACCAAGACCTACTGACACATTTGACATCGCTGACGCGATTGATAAGTTTGATATCGGAGTCAACCCAACAGATACACTAAATGTTGATGAGTCAACAGTATTTGATATAACTGCTGCTAGAGCTGACACATTTACTGGAGATGATACACTATCAATAGAACCACAGTTAATTGGTACTGATACTACATTGATGCAAGACACACCATCTGTAGAATGGGGTGGAGTGGTTGCAGATACATTCACTATCGCTGACGCGGTAAACAAATTTGATATAGGTTTAAATCCAGTAGATACTGGCGCTACTGCTGACAGTATAAATAATTTTGATGTCACAACTGCTCCAACGGATAGTTCAGATACCGCAGATTCAATTACCAAATTTGATGTAGAGATAGACCTCACAGGTTCTTCAGTAGACGAAGATGTGGCGGCGGGAGATAGTGGAAGTCTCATATCACAATCATATACAGTAGATTTAACTTACTTTGCCGAAGATTATGTTGCTGATACTGTAGTGAATTTTTAAAAACTAATTTTAATTCTTATAAATAAGGAATAACAAGGCAATAACTAATTTTAGAGGAGATAACAATGTTGCAAAAAAATGCTGCCTTAGACGCTAAGGGTCGCTTGACTCTTGAGTTGTTTGATGAGTTTGGGAACTTAAAAGAAACCCAAGAAATAAAAAATGTCGTTGTAAATAACGGTCTTAATTATATCGCATCTCGTATGAAAGATGCCACTGCTACTGCAATGTCACATATGGCAATCGGTTCAGATAATACTGCTGCCGCTGCTGGTAACACCGCATTAGGAACAGAACTTGGTAGGGTTGCTCTTACTTCTACTACTGTCACTTCAAATTCAGTCGCTTATGTTGGGGACTTCCCAGCTGGTACTGGTACAGGTGCAGTTGTTGAGGCAGGAATCCTAAACGCTGGTTCGGGTGGTACGCTACTATGTAGAACTGTGTTTTCTGTAGTTAACAAAGCAGCTGCAGACACATTAAAGATCACTTGGACGGTTACTGTATCTGACTCCTAAGAGTTAAACTAAGGAGTTAGTACATGGCCATTCTGTTACTAGAACAGGCGAGGTTTCATCAGGCGAGGTCTTTCTATAGAGACATCTATAACGGCAATGATAAATTTTATCTTGCCGCCTCGCGTACTGAAACATGGACGGATGATACTGCGCCTGATACATCGGTAGATAATCGTGTCGATGTGCAGAAGTTCAGAGACAAGATACTTTTTGTAAAAAGAGTACAGTCTGCTGATACGGCTATGTTAGCTCGTAGGATTGATTGGGACTCTACAGGTAATACTGTATATGATAGGTATGATGATGCCTATACGGCAACCAATAAAGCAAATTCTGGAGCTATATCATTACAAACTTCAAACTTTTATGTGTTAACAGATGCATTTAATGTTTATAAGTGTATTGATAATAACGGTAATGCGAAAAGTACTTCAAAACCAGATAGTACTGGTACAGAAATATTCACAACAGCGGATGGTTATAAGTGGAAGTTCTTATTTCAAGTAGGTGCTTCTGATAGAACTAAATTCCTTTCTACTTCATATATGCCAGTTAGAAAGGTATCTGGTGCTGGTCAACCATCTTTTGATGTTAATGGTGAATTAAATAGTATTAATGTTAGTGCTGGGGGAAGTGGATATACTTCCGTTCCTACTGTCACAATTAATGGTGATGGAACTGGTGCTACAGCTAGTGCTGCTCTTACAGGTAGTGCGGTATCTAGTATAACTATTGATACTGCTGGTTCTGGATATACATTTGCAGATGTAGTAATAACAGGTGGCGGAGGTGCTAACGCGAAAGCAGATGCTGTTCTTGGTAGTACAGATACCCCCTCATTACAAACAAATGTTGAGGGTACTGCTGTTAAAGGTACTATAGATAATATAATAGTAACTAATCAAGGTACAGATTATACTTCTGGTGATGTAACTCTCACCATTACAGGTGATGGACAAGGCGCAACTTGTGCTGCTGTGGTAAATACAAATGGTAATATTACAGGAGTTACCATAACAAATCCAGGCTCTGGATATACGACTGCATCTATTACTGTTACACAGGCATCTGGTGGTGGTATTAATGCTTCTTTTAGGTGTATAATTGCACCTCTTGATGGACATGGGGCTCATCCGCAAAAGGAATTATTTTGTAAAAGGGTAGGAGTGACAGTATCCTTTGACAATGATTCTAGAGATTTGATTACAGGAAACGATTATAGACAAGTAGGTTTGATGAAAAACATAACTAAATATGGGTTAGATACTTTATTCAGCGATGCAACTGGTTCTCCTCATTTCGTTATAGGTATAAGTGACCCAAATAATTATGGAGCGGATGATATATTAGAAGCAACAAGCGGAGGTAATTTTACAGTAGCACAACTAAGAGACACCACAGGAAATGGCACGGACGATAGTGTCTATTTACAAGAAAATACTTCTGGTATAGGTTCTTCAGACACAATTACAAATTTAACAAAAGGTCTCTCTTCTTTACCTATAAATAGTCTTGCAAATCCAGAAATCGATATTGATTCTGGAGACATAGTTTACTTTGATAATAGAAAACCTATTACTAGGGAAGAGGGTCAAGTAGAGACAGTAAAAATAATATTTACTTTCTAAGGGAATAAAAGATGGCAATTGATTTAAATGTAACACCATATTATAATGACTTTTCAGCGGCGAAAAAGTTTAACCGCGTAGTCTTTAAGCCTGGCGTTGCTGTACAAGCAAGGGAATTAACACAATTACAAGATTATGTACTAAACACTATAAAAGAGTTTGGTGATTTTGTATTCAAAGATGGTGCTACCGTAAGGGGTGGTGCTGGATATCCTGTTGTTAGTGATTACATCAAAGTTAATGACCTTGATGCTAGTTCAGTTGCTGTTTCAAATGACTCTCTCGCAAATTATATTGGTGACACCATAACAGGTGGCACTACTGGAATCACCGCAATTATTAAAGGTGTTAAGACAGGTTTAGATACAGACGCTGTTGAGAAGAAAACACTTTACTTGAACTACCAGAAAGGTAATGAAACAAATGCTGGTTCTGGAGAAGCTGGTTCAATAAGATTTGATGCTGGAGAAACTTTAACAGTAACCAGTACCGATTCTGGAAGAAACGGAGACACTTTTGTTGTAGATAGTAATACTAGTGTTAATACCTACACCAAAAATTTCTATGGAAAATGTATTGACTTTACGATTGAAGAAGGTATAATATATGCACAGGGCAAATTTATTGCTCATGATGGACAGACTATAAGACTTGACCCATTTAACCCAAATGTTAACTATTATATTGGTGTTAAAGTTAACGAAACTATTGTTACTTCAGATGACGATACAAGTCTTTTAGACCCAGCAAGTGGAGCTTATAACTACAATGCTCCTGGCGCCGATAGGTCAAAAATAGATACAGAAATATTTAAAGTTCCATTTGGAAAGAACTATGTTTTAGGCACCGCGTATGAATTAGGAGAGATGATATCAAATGGTGACAACATTTATGAAGTCACTACTGCTGGTACAGCTGCTGCTTCTGGAGATGGCCCAGTTCACACAACTGGTAATGCTACAGACGGAAGTGTGGTATTCAAATACTATGAAATGCCTGAAGGATTTACTACTCTTTACAAAGTTACAAAAGGATTAATTGAGAAGAAATACGATTCTGATATAGCAGAACTTGCAGAGTTAGGTAAACAACTTGCGACAGAAAAAAGAGAAAGTGATGGTGACTATGTAGTTGAACCATTTACTTTAAAAATAGTAGAACATTTAAAGACTGTAAAGGGTGTTGCTTTTAACACAGGCACTAACACCAATTATAGTGTTGGACAATTTGTAAACCATAGTGGTAACCTTTATGAAGTAATGGTTGCTGGTACTTCCGCGTTTGGCACTCCACCTGTACATACAAGTGGGGATGTAGCAAGTGGTACTGTTAAATTTGGTTACCGTGGTCTTTCTTATAGAATCAATAACGATGGATGGCATTTCTCTACTGACCCAGTACAGGCTGGTGATTCTGATTATGTTGTTGCCTTGGTATCGCCTGGCATCGCGTATGCAAATGGATATCGAAGAGAGTTTTTCAGAAATACTCCAGTAAAAATTAGAAAAGGAACATCTACTGAAATAAAAGAATCAAGAGATGTTACTATGGGTTATGGTAACTATTTCAATATTAATGAAGTTGCTGGAACCTTTGATATAGAAAATGGCGGAATAGTTAATATTGGATATTATGGAAGTATTGGTTCACAGACTGCTGCTGCCGCTGTTACAGATGGAACATATGGTGGACATGCTGCTCTTACTACAGTAATAGGAACATGTAGGGTTCGTGCTTTGAAGAGGGCATCTGGAAATCCAGGCGCCGCTGCTACGGAGTATAGACTTTATGTTTATGATATAAGAATTAATAACGGAAACTTAAAAGACGCTAGGTCAATCCAATTTCCAAACTCCACAGATAGTGGTTTTGCTGATATTAAATTAGAAGATGTAAATGGTGACGGAACTAAAGACACCGCTGTTGTACATGGTGCGGAATATAACAAATTAATTTATAACACACCTTGGAGTCATACTAAGACTCTTCAAGCTGGTGGAAGTTACGATACTGCATATTATTACACAGAAGAATTCAATGTTAGTGTTGCTGCTGCTGGTACATTTACTATTAGTACTTCTGGATTAGGTTCAGAAGTCATATTCCCATATACTGCTGGCGCACTAACTCAAACTATATTGGATAACAAATTTTACATGGTTTGTAAAACCTCTGGAGTTACAGATTTTGGTGATGGTACTACAATATCTGGTTCAGAAGGTAGGGTCATTCGACTTGCACCAGCTCAAATAATTGCTGCTGCCAATGGGCAAAGTATGGAATTTAATATGGGTTCTCCAAGTGGCCCATATGACGCTTACTTACAGATAGAATGTAAAGTAGTAGATGCTATACCTGTACCGAAAGCATTAAACATAGGAAGATATGTTAAACTAGATACTAGAGATAATGCTGGTGGGGCAAACGGGCCATGGAATCTTGGTATCGTAGATGTACAAGAAATTACCGCAGTATATATTAGAGACACAGCTTCCTATAATGATTGGGCTGACCACGATTCAGCAGAAAATCCAGTTAACTATGTTGATGATTTTATTCTTGACAGAGGACAAACAGATAATTTCTATGGTCACGCGAAACTTCTAAAAAAAGGAAGTTCTAGTCTTAATATGACCAACAAATATGTTACGGTTGTATTAAATCACTTTGATGCTAACTATGGTGGTTCAAATGGAACATATTTTGCAAAAGATTCTTATCCAGTAGATGATACTGGTGCTACTGGTATATACACATTTGAATTGCCTGTTTATAAATCTGCAAAGTTAGGACAGTACCCTTTAAGGGACGCAATTGATTTTAGACCTAGAGTTAAAAATACTGCTGTTTCTGCTACTATATTGAGCGCTGCTACTGATAACCCATATAGAACAGAGGAATTTGATTTACCCACAAATGGTATTCAATTCCCAACTCCAAATAGTGCTTTTACTACAGATATAGAGTATTACTTACCAAGGGTTGATAAACTAGTAATTAGTAAATCTGGACAGATGAAGATTGTAGAAGGTGTTTCTAAACTTCCTGCTTCAGCGCCGCCAGAACAAGATGCAATGTTAATCGCAAGAATAGAAGTTCCACCATTCCCTTCTATTGCACCTAATTTAGCAGAAAGGTTTGGTGCAGATAGAGATGCTATACGACACCAATTAGAAGGACAAACTAGACGATATAAGATGTCTGATATTGCTAGTATCGAGAAAAGAATTAATAGACTAGAATATTATCTTGCTTTAAGTTTGATGGAAATGCAGGCAAAAGACCAAGTTATTCTGGACGCTAATGGAAACGATAGATTTAAAAATGGTATCTATGTAAATGCATTTGATTCTGATTTATTGAGTGACCTAAAAGACCCAAGTTATGCTGCTTCTTACAACTCATCTAAGAAAAGATTAGGGCCAAACTTTGAAGATTACCAGATAGATTTAAAATTAAATGAGACTCATGGTACTTCTGGATGGACACGCTCTGGAAGTATGATTCATAGACCTATAGTTAAATATAATTGGCAGGGAAGCACGGCAGCTACTAAAGTTAGAAACTGTGTTGGTGAATTACAGTTTAATTATTGGGGAGAGATGGACATATATCCTCGTTCAGACAATGGTGCTACTTACAAGAAACAGATGCAGAAGCAAGTTATTACGCTTTCAAATGCATCTGCTATTGCCGCTCAAGTTGCAGATGTTAATTCTAGTAATAATGTTGTAGGGATGGAAACAACTTTTGAATTGGGAGTTTGGGATTCAGAAAACGAAAGTATGGAAATTGGTGCAACCAAAACTGTAGTAAAAGAAAATGTTACAGTAGAAACTACTTCTGATGCTGCTTCTACAGCAACTAATGATAATACTCCTGCTCAAGCAACGGTTACGAGAGAAGGTAATATGGTAACCGTATCAACTCCAGTAGATATAACTGGTAGTATTTCTGGGGAAGCATCTTTTGGTCAGACTATAGAGACAATGGATGTTGTCACAAGGTCAGTTCCACAAATTATGACCGCACAGGCTGTTCCTGCTGACCCACAAACACATGCGATGGGTAACTTTGTTAGGGACACAACTTTCCTACCAAATATGAGACAGAATAGAGTTGGAATTAGGGTTCGTAGAATGAAACCTAATACGCGATTATGGTTCTATTTTGATGACGAACTTCAATGGTCTAGATGTACACCATGTGACCCCGCTGCCTTTGATAAAATAATTCCTCAATGGCAGGCTTCTGGTGCAAGAACAGGGCATGCTTTCCTTCAGGCGAGAAGAAGTTCGATTCCAATCGGAGGTACAGAAGACGCTAGTTTGAATTATTATTTCTCTGGAACAGAACCCGCTGATATGGGAGACCCAATTGTAACAGATGAAAACGGTGACGCTGCTTTTGTTTACTGGTTGCCTGCTGGTAATGATGATGGTGCTGGTAAAAACAAATTCGGAAGACAGACTTTCCCAGTTGGTACTAGGAGAATGAGGGTAACAGATGACCCATACGACAGAGAGAATTTTACAACAACTGCTGCTGAGAATATATACTCCGCGTTTGCTTTACAAGTTCATAGACAGGAAATAGATTTAATATATGAACAACACAGTATTTCTTATGGGTCAAAACCTGATCCATCGGCAGCAACATATGACCACAAAGGAACGGTAGTTACAGACTCTAACTTGCAGCCTGGCCAGATGACTTTGACCACAAACCTAGAAGCAAAAACGGAAACTCACTTTGTTGTTATGAACAATGGAATGACCGACCCACTTGCACAAACATTCGGTGTTATGCTTAAACCAAATGGAGGATATGCTAAGAAGGTTATGGTTTGGTTTAGGGATAGGCCTGGCAAACAGTCTAACCAAACAACACTTAATGATACTGGACAGGGTATTACATGTGAGATAAGGAAAACATTAAATGGATTCCCAACATCAACTGTATTGGCTGGTGGAAGAAAATACTTAAAGAACACAGAAGTAAATACTACTCGTGATGCTAATGACCTTTCTGGTCTTGGATTTGGTAGATTTATTAATTACGCCTTTGAAGACCAAGATGCTACGACATTTGAATTTGATGAACCAATATACCTCGCACCAAATGAAGAGTATGCAATTGTTCTTATGCCAGAAGCTAATGACCCTAACTATAATGTTTGGTGTTCTAAACTGGGTGAGAATAAAATAGGTACTAAAGAAAGAGTTACCGCTGAAGAAACAGCAATGGCAGGAATGTTATTCTCTTCTGCAAACAACAGGGCTTGGAGTCCTCACCAAACAGAAGATTTAAAATATCAAATAGGTTTTGCTGAGTTTGAAGAAGGAACAGGAACAGTTGAGTTGGTTAATGAAGACCAAGAATTCTGTACTGGTTCTGATTATCTAAATGGTAGACCAGAAGAAGGACAAGATGTTCATGCTTTCAATGTTGTTATTGCTGGTGGTGGTAGTGGATATAGTGTTGATGATATTATCACTCTGAACGCGGTCAATGTTACTTCAAATAGTAATATATGTGCTGGAAGTGGAGTTAAATTAAAAGTAACTTCAGTAAGTGGTGGTGTTGTAACTGGTGTCTCAGTAGTTGATGCTGGTATAGGGTTTAAATTACAAAGAAACCCAGACAACAGACAGATAGTAGATCCAGGCACCGTAGGACAATTAAGTGTTGCTCCTACTGGCGGTTCTGGTGCTACATTTACTCTGAAAATTAAACACGGTCAAATGGATGATATTGACCCAAGGACAGAAAAACTAGAAATCATTTATGATGATTTAACAGTTGAAGCTGCTCATACAGATAGTACGAGGTTCTTTGCTGTCGGTGATATGGTTGGTACAGGAGATGTTCTTACCATTGACTCAACACAAGGACAAAATAAAAATACTACATTTAAGATTGCTAGTATTTACAATAAACCATTTAATAACTATAGAACAAATACAACCATTAAAGAATTCCCAGAAGGAAGAATAACATATCAGGCGTGTACTACTTCTTCATCTGGAGCTAGTGCTGCTGGTTCTACTTTCGCAGATATTCTACCTGTAGTAAGACAATTTGCTCCTTCAGAACAGGCAATATACTCCGCTTCTAATGAAGCTGCATTTACTGGTTCTGGTAGACTTGCGAAAAAATCATTTAGAACAAGATTCAATATCTCTACTGAAGATAAAGATTTAACTCCAGTTGTACCATTGTATCGTAACGCGATGATTACTAGGAATTTCTTAATCAACAATGATTCTACAGGTGAGACAGGAAATAACGGTAACGCTACATCTAAGTTTATCTCTAGAAGAGTAAGACTTGCTGATGGACAAGAGGCAGAAGATTGCAGACTTTCAGTTGCTCTTAAACAACCGCCTGGCTCTCAGTTTAAGGTATACTTTAAGGGTCAATCACCAGAAGATGATGGTGATTTTTATGAGGATATACCTTGGGTAGAAATGCAACTAATAGCAGGACAGACTGCTGGAGTTTCTGCTTCCGCTCAGTCTTTCGTAGATTTTAATTTTGAATTGCCTTCTACTGCATTGGATTCGGATAATGTTTTCAAATATACAAGTAAGAGGGTAAATGCTCTTACTATTGGAACCGCTGGTAGTGGATACGCTTCTACATCTAATGTAGAAATATTCTTTAGTGGTGGTGGTACTCCGACTAGACAGGCAGCTGTGAAATGTACTACATTATCTGGTGGTGGTCTCGGTACTTTAGAAATTGTAGACCCAGGCCGTGGATATGCAACTGCGCCTACTGTTACTGTAGCACAATCGCATGAAGTAAGTAAATACTATGCTGCTGGTACATTTGTTGGACACTTAACCAAACTGTATGAATGTACGGTTGGTGGAACAACAGGAGCTGCTTCTGCCGCTTCCGCACCAACACACGGTTCTGGTACTGCTACAGATGGAACAGTAACATGGACTTACAGAGGAGTTAGACCCGCTGTTACATGTACTGTTGCTGACACAGACTTCAAGAGATTTAAGTATTTCTCTACGAAGATGGTAATGTTGTCAACAAATTCATCTAACATTCCAGAAGCAAAACAATTAAGGGTTATCGCCTTACAGGCATAATAAATAGAATATGAGTCAATATCAAGTATCAAAATTAGAGTATAACAGAGATGAAGAATCTGGAGCTTTGGTAAATGTAGATGATAATGGTTTGGCTGCATATAAGAGAAGGAAATTTCTTTCAAAAAAAAGAAACAATCAGATAGATGAAATGTCAAATGATATAAATAGTCTGAAGGAAGATTTTCAAGAAATCAAAAGCATTTTAATGCAACTTGTTAACAATATTGATAAATAAAGAATAGGGAAGAGACATGTCAACTATAACACTAAGAGCTTCTAAAGGTTCCCCCCTCACTAATACTGAGGTGGATACTAACTTTAGTAACCTCAACAACGATAAGTATGAGTCGGGTAATAATGTGTCAGTCGGTACTCTTACTGCTAGTGGAAATGTTACCTTTGGCATATCTGCCACGGTATCTGCTGCTGGAAGTACACAGGGAACTGCAACCGCATTAACCAAAACATACAACATTGTATCTACTGCATCTGCTAACCAAGGGGTAATATTGCCCTCTGCAGCTGCTGGTCTAGTAATCAACCTTTATAATGTAAGTGGTAATACTATTAAAGTATATCCTGCTTCTACAGAAACCATCGATGGTGGTTCTGCAAACGCACCGATTGAAGTAGTAACTGCAAATGGTGCCGAATTGGTTGGTATTAGTACTGGTGGATGGAGACAAGTAGGTTCTGGTGGAAGTAATGTCGCAGAATTAACAGTAAACACTAGTGCATCTTTACTAGGTTCATTGAAATATGGAGTATCACCTTCAGTTTCATCTGCTGGTTCCGCTCAAGGTGACGCAACCGCGTTAACAGAAACAATTAATGTAGTAGGAACAGTTGGTGGTTCTGGTGAAGGTGTAATTTTACCAACCGCTGCTGCTGGATTGCATATAGTTGTTGCTAACATTACTACTACGGACTGCAAATTGTATCCTGCTTCATCTGATACAATAGAGGGTGGTTCAGCTAATGCTGCTGTAACATTGCCCGCTAAGACTACTTTTACTTTAACATGTAAAGATGCTACCGATTGGGTTAAACATCGAGGACTTGCTGTATATAACTCATCTGGTACTCTACTCAACTAAGGAGAATTTGAATGGCAGGGCCAGTAACACTTAAAGCAGGATCATATCCGGCTGCCGCTGGGGGACTACAAGGTCTCAGAGAATTATCAGCTACTGAGATAAAAGACCAAGTAGCTGGTGTAATCACGGCAAAATTTGCTGCTGATACCGATGGTTCTGGGACTGCGGAACTTAATGTTGTGGCAGGCGGTTCTGCTGGTGGCGATGAAATCGGAACATTTACAAACAGAGAGAGAACTGAGTCTGTAGGAACACACCCAGCTGGTGGAAGTACTACTGATACTGTTTACCGATTTAATCAACCAAGTGCTGCTGTTAGTGAATCTGGACAAATCAATCCCCTTAGATGGACAGGAACCGCTGTAGAACAGGCAACTGATACTGAGTTAGATACGGAAGTATTAGACTTGGTTATAACTGCAATGGCTGCCGAAGACGCGAACACAGTAGGACAATATAAAATAGGTACATCTTCACCTTCTGGTGGAACATGGACTTCAAGATATACAGTTACAGAAACACAAGTAGACGGAACAGATGTCTCTTACAATCTCTATCAAAAAACTTCACCGACTACAGATGCTGGAACTGATTCAAATATATTATTAAAAGCGGGTGACGAAGGACAACCAAATGAAATGACAGCCGCAAATTTACAAACATTGGTGCCTGCATTTAGAAATAGAATTATGTCAAGTTTAGTAGGGACATACCTACTTCAAACTGGCTCACCATCTGCCGCTGGAACATGGGTACAGATGGGGTCAACGATGACTGACCAATTAAAAGACATCTCATCACAGAACTATTCTGGAGACTATACAGGGTCATATACTGGGTACTATGACCGATTCTTTGCTGGATTCTTAAATGGTGCATACGCTGGTTCATACTCTGGTACATATACTGGATATTATGGAGGTAACACCGTACAATCTTCAAGTTCCACGCAAGAAACAAAACAGCTGTTTATTAGAACTGCTTAAGACTTGACATATATAGTGGGGTAGGTGTACAATAAGCCTACCCATTTAATCATGAGGAAATATTATGACCGAAGAAAAGGCGAAATATCGCAACCCCCGATGGATAGATAAAGAAAACCGATCGCTATTCTGCGAGATTTTGGTTGGACAAAGTTATCGTCCATGTCAAATTAATGTTGGCAATATAAAAGAAGGTCTTGTGAATCAAGACTTTGATGCCATCATGGAGATTTTCACCGAGGCAGAAATCGATGAGAACACCGAGGCACACAAAGGTGTTGTCTTAGAACAGGAAGAGAAAGACGCGGAACAACGCGAGGTTCATAAAAACAGAGTAATGCAAGAAGCATTATTCAATATGAAACTAGAAGCTTTTGAAATTCCTGCTATCAAAAATTCAGAAGACAAACGAATCAAAAAACTTATCCGTAAAGCAAAGACTCAATTGGAAGTACAAGCTTGGGTTACTATATTGCTTCAAGCAGAAGCTTTGTATGCATCTCCAAGTATGTTTAAACCAGATGGTACACACCCAGAGTTTGCTCCAGATATACCAGAAGACCATCTGCCCCCAACGGAACCGTAATGAACGGATATCTTTATGTCGCATCTCGTGATGAAAGATATCTAAAAGCCGCTGTCCAATCCGCTGAGTCATTATTAGATTTTCATCCAAAAGCAAAGATAACACTCTTCACGGAAGAAAAGTGGGATGGGACATATGACAGAGAACTTTTCGATAATATCATTTATTGTGATGACCATGTAAGAGCAAAACTATGGGCATTGTCTAGAACCCCATATGACAAAACAATGTATATAGACTGTGACACCTATATTCAACACGAAGACATAAAAAAGGTCTTTACTTTTCTAAAAGATAATGATATAATATTCACGCGGAATAGACCGTACAATGCAAAGATAACCAAGTTAAGTGATACTGAGGAAATGATATATCATTGTGGTATCTTTGTATATAAGAAGAAACCCATTGTACAGGATTTAATGAATGATTGGTTTCGGCAATACTGTGACCAGATTAGACCAGAATATGACCCATCACCATATCCTAGAGAAGTATGTAAGTGGGATACATTTAGTATGTGGCATCTCTTAGAGAAAAAGTATAAAGACAAAATTAAAGTTGGAGACTTCCCATGGCCAGATGCTAGATGGAACTTCTGTATGGGACAACGACCAGAAGAACTGGCAGGAATGCCTATTATTATAACACACTATACTTTGAATAGAGTATACAAAGAGAAAGAATCTTTTCAGTTAAGATGATAAATTATTTGTTTGATGTAGACGGAACATTGACATCTAGTAGAGGTGTAATGGATAGAGAGTTTAAAGAATGGTTTTTGGACTTTTGTACTTATAGTAATGTATCATTAGTTACAGGAAGCGATAGACCTAAAACTATAGAACAGGTAGGAGAAGACTTATATAATGCTTGTGATAGAGTTTATAATTGTAGTGGTAATGATGTATACGAAAAAGATAAACAGATTAGATTCAATGATTGGACTTTGCCCGTAGACGCGGAAAACTTTTTACTTGCAAAAGTAAAGAAAACAAAATATCCAGTAAAGACAGGATTGCATATTGAACATAGGACAGGTTTAGTTAATTTCAGTATTGTAGGTAGAAATGCAAACACTCACGAGAGAAAAGATTATTATGAGTGGGATAAGATTACAAATGAAAGAAATGATATATCTGAAGAATTTAATCGATGGTTTCCTAACTTAGAATCAGATGTAGGTGGGGAGACAGGAATAGATATATTTGAGAGGGGCAAAAATAAATCTCAAATACTAGAAGATTATGATGTTACAACAATAAGATTTTTCGGTGATAGAACAGACCCAACTGGAAATGATTACCCGATAGCAATGAATTTGGAACCACATCAAGTTTATGCAGTTACGAGTTGGCAACATTGTTGGGAGTTATTAAAATGAAAACAATAGAATTAATTAACCCAGAGTTAATAGAAATACTTGATAGGTGGATGGATTTCTATGATAAAAATTGTCCACCATCTTTACCTATGGATGAACGAAGGTTTGGTGATAGGGACATGGATTACTATTGTTCAGAAGAATATCTTAGAGAAGTTCAAGCAAAAGGTGAAGACCATAAAGGCCCACCAGAGTACGCAAAGGTATGTGATTTTCATTTGACACATGGTGTACCGAAAGAAGTTAGAAGAGAGTCTATGAAAACTTGTGCTGAGTTATCCGCGTGGTTGTGTGCTAAGTTCAATGCAGTACATGTTTACTATCCTGCTGGTGGTTTCATGTCGTGGCATAATAACTGGGATTGTCCCGGCTACAACATTTTATTATCTTATAGTAATGCCTGCGGATTCTTTAAGCATTTAGATGAAGATGGGGATGTTGTGACTATCAATGACCCGATTGGGTGGAGTTGTAAAATAGGATATTATGGTGGTAAAGACGAAACTCCATACTGGCATACTGCTGGAAGTCGAGGCCCGCGTCAAACATTTGGATTTGTTATCCCAGACGAAAGTCTATGGGAAGAAATGATAGAGGATATATCTTGTTAAAAGAACCCTTCCCTTTGACCTATGACCATAAATCTATCAAACTCCTTCTTACCATCCCAAGAATAATATATTTGTTGTTTGGTTCCTTCATATCCGCACTCTTCTATTCCTATCTGTTCTTTTAGTGCCTCTATTGAGTTGACACAATTGATACCATACATCTCTTCAACAACATTTGAGTTCTGCATCGCGTAGACGGCATTAGGATTCTTACCTACTAGTTCTGTTAGGGGATACATTTGTTCGGTGTGAATACAGATTACTACATCGACATCTATCTTGTTTAGATTCTCAAACTCAAATGGTATGTCTAAGTTCCAATGGCGAATGTTTACGAATTTCTCTTGAGCATAATACTTGTGAAATGATTTGGAAAGATTGATACTCTCTTCATCCATGTCCACCAAATGAATTTGTGCAACATCTAAGTTTTCACATAGTAGTGGAACCATAGGAAGACCTAACCAAGAATTAAGAACTAATATTCTAAGATTCCCTTGTTTAGTATAATATTCTTCCAAATATTCTTTCAGTTCTTCAACCAACCAGATTGAAGCATCCATATTATTTTCTTGTAGAGATTGCCTAAAATCCACAAGTTTGTGAGGCATTTTGTTTTCTATAACATGTAATGCTTCACCCCAGTATTTAAAGTTATTTAAAAAATTAAAATTTAACATCTTCACCTTTCCCCATTGAGTCAAAAATACAAACATAAGGTAGTTCGCGGTATGTGTGTTTATCTATATCGTGTGGGAAGATATAGCCTTGGTTAAAACTATATACCCAACCTATAGGAAACAATTTGATTTTGGTTATTCTTCTGTTATAAAAGAAGTTGTCAAGACCACGATAGTACCATAGTATTTGTTTCTGATATTTATTAAAGTATTCTGTAATCTCTTCTGTGTTTAAGTTATCATTCCACCTCAGAACCGAAGAGTTTAGATCTGTATATTTATGTGGAATGTGTCTAGTGTTTTTGAATTGAGTTTCTAAATCGTGCCAGTATGTCTTTACGAAACAGAGACAGTCCTCTGGGTCATAGTTTGCGATAGGAGTTATATCTTTCTGAATGATAGTATCAATATCAAAGAACATCTTTTCACCTTTCTGTGTGACGATGTTACTGTCAAAAAGATACATCTTGTTCCACCACTTCACTAATTTGTTTCCGCCTGGCAACGCGAGTGGTGTAATGTTCTTATCCAATCCTTTTGGATTTTCTGTCAGGCAAAAGAAATCAAAATCCTCGTTGTAGAATTCCTTACATGCCTTGTACACATTATTGACATGTTGATGATTATATTTGTCACCCCATTTTACTGTGTAGATATTCAAAATGGTTCCCTCTCATAAACTACATTACCAGACGCGGTAATCCTTTCTCCGTTTGAAGTATAAAAAGGATAAACCATGTGTGGAAGTTTTGCATCAAAAAAAATCATTTTACCCACGAACCCCTTGTCAACATTTATTGCTAGTTCTTCTGGTACACCCATTGGTGAGTTCATTACAAAACAAAGTCTCGATGTCTTTGGGTCTTTCTTTTCTGGGAAGAATTTATCTTCTTCTTCTAAGTCATATGGAACATTGATAAAAATTACAAATGAGAACAACCCGCCATGATTATGCATGGGATTGAATTCATGTTTCTTTTGATAGTTAATCCATACACTTTCCAGACCAATCGGTAGCAACGGATGACTAGTATCCTTTTGTGTCTTCATGTACCGTTGTACTTCTTGTCTATAGAAGTGACTCATAATATCTTCTTTGACGGTCTCTGGCATATCTTCTATTCTTATTTGTCTTTCTAGATGTCCTGCTAGATTGTAATTGTTTGAAGTCTCACCTACAAACTTTCTATAATAATCCAAAGTATCCAAAGATACTTCTCCTGTCCAGATACAATTATGTTTTGATATCTGTTCTTCGGCTATAAACCAATTTGGACTCATCATTACCAATGTCTTAATACCCCCGATATAATAAAGAAACAGGTGAAGAAGTTTACAAGTACTACTACTGTTCTAAACAAGGCAATTATATCAGCCTCGTGTGAATCATCGGATGCTTTCTCTCCTAGAGACATGCACCACAGTTTCCATATTTTTTTCATTATTCTCCTCATTTAAATCCGAATGGCAATATTACCTCGCGTGTGAATTGTTCATGTTGTTCAGTTGATGGATGGTCTGCTTTTCCTTCACAACCATCACACCATTCATACATACCTATAATGGGTAAAAATTTATCCCAGTTAACTAAATCTTTCAAGTGTTTTAGTTCTTTGTAGCCTGGCATCAAATTATTTTCGTCTGGAAATACTGGGTCTTTCATCCAAGACATGAAGTATGGTATACCACATTTGTCTAAAAACCATTGTGTTCTTAAAATATGTTCTAGTGAACTAATCCACCCAAACATCTGTTCATGTAAATGTGTGTAATATACATCACTTTTTTCAGTCATCCAATGTGGATTAAGAATTTGCCAATGTTTACTTTCTGGAATAAACCCAGTTGGATTTTCAACCCACCCACTTACATTTTCAAACAATGGTTCTTTTGACCACACTTCATGTCTATCTGTACCAGACCACATAACTCCAACTTTAATATCTTCATCTAAATTTTGTGATACTTCGTATATGATACCTCTACTAATTAAACCATTTCCCTGTGACCCCATTGCTTTTGATATGAGAGTTGCACCAAGTTCTTCTGACAAATAGTTTGGCCAAGTCTTAATATGTTTTTCCTTTTCCTCTGGGAAAGTCTTCACATAATCTTGGTCGGTTAAACTGAAACTACATCCTGCTGTTATTATTATCATCTCCAATGCTCCAATAGTTGTGGGTCTGCAAGGTCATCTTGTTTTGTGTGTCCCCTACTTTCATCTTCAAATGGTAGTAAGTCAATGTTAAATACACAGAGTATACAATTGGGTCTGTATATTCCTACATTTAAATCATCCTCATCCCAAGACCGCCCGCGATTATATGAATATGCCATGTGTGATGGAAAGTAATCCCATAGTTTAGCACCATACTCACCCCATCTCCATGAGTGGTAGTTATCTGTTCCATCTGTATATGTGAACCATATCTTTTCTTGATTCTCTAACACATCTTCCCAGATAGGTTCACATTGGTCATCACTCCATACTTGACAACTTCCATTCGTGTACGCACCATGTGCTAGTTTAAACTGTCTGGTCTGCATGGGTTTCGGGTCTTGCCACCAAGACCGCATTTTAGTTGGTTGTTCTGTATTGTAAGTTAGAAGTGGTGTAATATCATTCTGTATAATTACATCCAAATCAAAGAAGATGAAGCGTCCTGTCGGCTTATCTGGGCCGAAATTGTGAGTATTAAAAACGAAAGTTTTAGGCCTGTCCCAACAACGAGCCATACCGTACTTAAACTCGTCAGCGCCGAACCAGTATTTAGGATGGATGGTAGGGATATCGGGAAATGGTATAACCTTAATATCTGGTAATAGTCCCTTATCATTGTCGGTATAACAGTAGAAATGAAAATCCATTGTCGAAGGTGTATTACGCTTAGACATGCTATAAAGACGGTTAACAAAGTGCGGGCCATATTTTTCTCCCCATTTACTACAAACTACATTAACTCGCATGGCAATCTCCACAATTTCTGGTACAAACGCTGAGGGGTTTCCTCTTCAAGTGTTGACTTATATTTTCAAAGTCATGGTTATAAATTATCTCACCGATATTAAATTTCGTTGCATCATTATACTTGAAATTGTATGTATAGTCAATAGGATGATACGGAAATAGTTTGTGTTCCATTACATCTCTAGCAATGTACGCACATGGGAAAAGGTTGCCTTGCGAATTCACATAAAAATATTCACTTTTCCTCGCGTCACACCATACTGGTTCCTTCTCTTTCATCTTAGGTTTCTTGGTTCGTACTTCCTCATCTTTCTTGAACCGTTTCAATGTTTCCAGACTTACTGGAATATCACTAGCAATACTATCATTTACCTTTATTTCATTCTCGGTTGGTTGTGTAGGAAGTACATGCTCAACCCTATCAACAAAAGGTAGGTCTTTTATATATGCCTTGAATGTCTGTACGGTGACTGTGCAGCCTAATTTTTCTTTAAAATACCGACAAATGGACTCAATTTCGTCACAGTTTGTCGGGTCTGTGATTTCACACATAAATGTAACCCATTGTAACTTAAAGTTTTCAACTACGGTCTTGAGAGAATCTAGTGTATGTTCTTTTCCATTGACAAAAATATCATTAAATTCATTACCTGTATCATTTTGTTTCGTAGATAGTTGTATTAATGCACCTTCTGGATTACCATCATCATATAGTCCTGTGTATAAGTCACTATATTGTTCTCCATGCATTTGAAAATACTTGACAAGAGTGTCATTATCTTTTACACTATCTTGATTTATAATAGATATGAGTTCTTGTTTGGGCATGATGTTGTATAATCTTTCAAATACTTTCTCATAATCCTCTTTGTAGAATAGTTCTTTTAGATTTTGCAAATAGTATTTCTTGTATAGGGATTGTACATCCTCAGTTGATGCATCCCAAAATACTCTTTGCATCCCATGTTCTTTAATGTTATCCATAACATCTTTTTTAATACTTGGTAGTGTGTTCTTATCCCACAGTCTTTTGTACAACGCGAAACATTGTAGGAAACTTATGTTCCAGAAATATCTAACAGGCCCTAGTTCTTTCGCTTCTTCAAACGCGGTTAAGTGAGACTTGTATATGTACCTTTGTTTGTACAAGTCATATATCTCATCCGCATCTTTGTTCCAATATAAGGACTCATCACCCTGTAATAATACAGGGTCATCTGGATAGTCAGCGAGAAACTTTTTATGCATTGAAATCATATCACCAGAGTCATATAGTTCCTTTATAATATCTTTGTGGTGCGGTTCTATTTGTCGTATAAAGATAAGGTCAGATATCTCTCTTTCCAATTCTGGTACATGTACCTTCACTTCAGAAATTGTACCTTTGAAATATTCATCCAATTCTGGGAAGTCCTTTATCATTTTTTCTGATAAAGATTGTAAATCATTTGTTTCAATAAGTTCTTTTATATCTGATATTGTCTCTTTGTCCATATAGTTTTCTTGTAGCATACTATCTGTTAAAGATTCAAATCCAATCCACTCGCGTAATGTTTCAAACTCTTTTGAATATTGTTCCCAATCTTGTTTCAATTGGGGTAAGTCTTTGAGGAATTTTTCTTCTAGTGTATCGTAGTCCTTGGTACGCAATAGCTGAGATATCTTATTTGTGTGTTTGTTTTTATCAAAAAAGTTATCTGGGAACTTGGGTAACCATAGTCTTTCAAATTCTGTTTTGCCATGCCAATGTATGAGTAGGTTATAATCTCTCAATTCATGTGGTTTTAAATTGTTTTTATTTTTCCCACCAACCGATGCTTCAAATATACAAAACTTTGAATTTTCTCTGTACAGGTGTTGCGTGACATCATTAGGATGTTGTCTCCCTCTATTATAGGAGTATACCCATTCACTTGGTAGGAACGACCAATAGTTATCGCCTACTGATTGGTGTTCCCTGTATGGGTAGTAGTTGTCGGTTCCTTTCCAAAAGGTTTTAAACACGGTGTCCTTGTGTTTCATTACATCGTTGTAAATCTTTTCCCCTTGGTCAGTACACCACAACATGACACTAGAGTTATATAATGTGCCACGCATATCTGTAAATCTTCTATCGTTGAGAACATTTGGATTTTCCCAATTAGAATAAATCATATGTGGAGTTTTTGATAATTCAAATATGTCATCTATATTGTTTTGAATAATAACATCCAAGTCTAGATAACAGAATGGGCCTTTGGTTTTTAACCAATGGTGAGAATTGAGAACAAGAAACTTAGCTCTATCCCAACAGAAGTTTTCTTGACCAAACCAATGCCGTGGATGGAGAGGGTCTACATTTGGAATAGACCTAATCTTAATATCCTTGTGGATTCCTTCTGGTTCGTCTGTGTAGCATATGAACTTAAACCTCTTGGTATAGTTCTGCTGAACCATTTTGTATAGATTGTTTACATATTCTGGAGAGTACTTATTGCCCCATTTCATGCAAAGAAAATGCATCATAATATTTTTGTCTCAAATTGTAATTGACTTCATTTTGTCCATTTAAAAGAACAATTGGATAATCTGGTTTTATTTGGTGACCTCTTGGTGAAGTATCTGTTTCCATATCTACCCCAGCAAGAAAAGAATATATCAACCTTTTGGGAAATGTTCTTTTGAAAAACTTCCCATCATATAAAAAATTATCATCCTTACCATCATATTTATGCAAGTTATAATCAAAGTTTTCTAAAAATGCTTTCGTTATATGCGAGGCACTTGCACCTGTCCACCCCATAACACTAGAGTTCCATTCACCGCCAAAGTTTTTCCAATAGGTTCTACATATGATTGGTTCATCATTAATGTGTTCCCATATCTTTTCAAGGTCACCTTGGACTATTACATCCAAGTCTAAATATAAAGTCTTTCCACCAAAGTCTTGTTCAAGGAGTAAAACTTTTTCCCAATTGCCTAATCCAGTAGACATTTGAGTCTTTATTCCTTGTTCTAATCCGTCTGTGTTATCTGTACGACACCAGAACTCATCACATTGATATTTACACATATTATAAATAGTGTTTACATCATTAGAAGAGTATTTGTTTCCGTATTTTAGTGTAACAATTGTTCTCATAATTAAAAGGTAACCCCATGGCAAAAAAAGTAATTAAAAATATAACGATAGACCAAGGTTCTACTTTTAGTGAAACCCTAACTGTAACTACAGATGGGTCAACCGCTAAGAACCTTACAGGCTATACAACAACATCACAGTTTAGAAAAAGCTATGACAGTACTACTTATACAAGTTTTACAACCGCCCAAGTTGACGCTACTGGTGTTATAACTTTATCTCTAACTGCGACACAAACAACCGCGTTGAAAGCTGGTAGATATGTTTATGATGTAGAAATTGCAAATTCTCCAGAAGTATTGAGGGTGCAAGAAGGTATTATAACAGTAACACCACAGGTTACTAAAGCTTAAGGAGAATATTGTGGGCAAGGATTGGAAAGAAACTCAGCAAGATTTGACTGAGTTAAATGGTGACGGCAATCGGGAACGAGGTAGATATGGTGAAGACTATTCCAAAGAAGAGAAGTCAACTTGGAATGATTCTTCTGTCACGGTATCACTTGATAAGCCGAAGGAAAAGGAAAAGTAAATGGATGAGTTAAAGAAACTTTTTGAGGCAATAGCACAAGAAAAAACTCGCAACCTCAAACTTGAAGAAGAAAAAGTTCTTAAACAGGTTGAAAAAACCCAGAAAAGACAAGCGCACAAAGAACAAGTCAAAGAAGATTTTTGGGGTGTATTTACGAGCGAACTTAAAAAGTTATCTGAACAGGAAGAAGAAGCTCAAGACAAATTAGGTAGACTGAAAGAGATTAAAGAACAGTTTGTGGAGGCAACACCTCACTTGTATCAAGAACCAGTAGAGGAAGAAATACAAGAATCTGCACAAGACTTCTTTAAAGATATTGACCCACAGAAAATGGCGAGTGAGTTTGACATCCGCCCAGTTAGTCAAATGACAGATGACATGTCTACAACATCACAACCATATGAATTAATAGACCATCCCACAGAAGTCAAATCAGTTCCACAGTCACATGTAGAAAAAACATTTGTAATACCAGAAGAAGATAAGACAGGAAAACTTGACCCAGATATAGCAGCACTAGAAGCTAAAGTCAATAAATTAGAATTAAAATATGCTGGTGTAATTGAGGATGAACCAACACCAGAACTAACACCAGAACCAGTTATAGAAAGTAAAGACTCTTATAGTACTGTTATGGATGTACTTAGTCTCAAACCAGTAGAGAAGAAGGATAAGGTTGAAAGACAATTACAAGAACTTGCAGTCCAGTATCTTTCAGATAAAAAACAATCTGTACAAGAACAAGTTGATGAAACCGCGAGTGTTCAAAAACAGATAAACGAAATCAACACAAACATACGACAATTAATATTGGGTATGCAAGGTATCGGTGGCGGTGGTGAGGTTCGACTAGAGTTCTTAGATGATATTGACAGGTCTACCGCGAAGGTTAATAATAAGTTTTTGATGTATGATTCCACTATTGAAAAGTGGAAGGGTGTAGATGCACACGAAGAATCTGGATTAGATAGAGTAACTTCACATGTAATTCCCTCAGCAGATGACACATATGACCTTGGTTCATCTACACTAAGATGGAGGGACATCTATACTTCTGGTAGTACTATCGACATTGGTGGTATGAAACTTCAAAATGATGGTAGTCATAACTTAGAAATTAAAGATGGTAGTGGTAATAAACAGGCGATTAGTGCTAATATCGCCTTCTCTGATATAACAGGTAAACCAACTACTGTTTCTGGATATGGAATATCAGACGCATTATCTTTAACTAGTCTATCGGTAGGTTCAGAAGCATCCGCGTCTGGTGATGGTGGTATATCATATAATAATAGTACAGGTGTATTTACATATACCCCACCAGATTTATCTGCAAAAGCAGACCTTGCTAGTCCAGCGCTTACTGGTAACCCAACTGCGCCGACACAATCCGCGAGTGACAATAGTACAAAGATTGCTACAACTGCCTATACTGATACAGCAGTTGCGAACATTGTTGATTCTGCGCCTGGCACGCTCAACACCCTAAATGAACTTGCAGCTGCTTTGGGTGATGATGCAAACTTTTCTACCACAGTAACAAATAATATTGCTACCAAGGCACCTCTTGCTAGTGCGGCTTTGACAGGAACACCAACTGCTCCAACCGCGTCTACTGGTACAAATACAACACAAATTGCCACTACAGCATTTGTCAAACAGGAAATTGACGCACTCAAAGCCTTACTATACGCATACGACCAATCCTAAGTCTTATAAATAGTCAAAGTATTAAAACTATTTAAATAGGGGTTCACATGGCTTTATCCACAAGACAAGGACTCATCGACTATTGCTTACGAAGGTTGGGACACCCTGTAATAGAAATCAATGTCGATGAAGACCAAATATCAGATAGAATCGATGATGCCTTTCAACATTGGAATGAGTACCATTTCGATGGTGTCGAGAGGGCATATATCAAACACAAGCTAACTGGTTCTACTTTAACTCTAACAGGTAGTGCCACTTTCACGGCAGGAGAAATTATAACTGGTGGGACATCTGGTGCAAAAACAACAGTACACAAGTCAAGTTCTGGTACTTCAGTAGTATACGAGAAACCAACTACTGCGGAATCGTTTGAAACAAACGAAGTAATTACTGGTTCGGATTCTGGTACTACTGCAACCATTCAAAGTATATCCAAGGGAGATATAGAGAATGCTTATATACCAGTAGATAATTCTATTTTAAATGTAGTAAGAGTGTTTAAGTTTGGTGCAATTGTAGGTAGTAAATCAGATGGATTGTTTGATGTAGACTATCAGTTCGCGTTAAACGATTTATATAATCTACTTTCTGCTGACATTACATATTACTCAATGGTCAAGACGCATATGAATGTGTTAGAAAGTATATTCAGAAACGAAAGACCTATTCGATTCAACAGGAAAACAAATAGACTATATCTAGACACAGATATGGATTCTACTTTTGATATAGATAATTATATTATCGCGGAAGCATATTCAATTTTAGACCCTGCTACATTCACAGAGGTTTATGATGATATGTTCTTAAAGAGATATGCTACTGCTCTTATTAAAAGACAATGGGGCGAGAACATGAAGAAGTTCGGGGGAATCGCGTTGCCAGGCGGTGTAACACTAAATGGTGACCAAATATATGGTGAGGCAGTTCAAGAGATTTCTATTATAGAAGATGAAATGCAGATGAAATATGAATTACCCCCAATGATGATGACAGGGTAAATAAATGGCAACTAATGTTTACTTCCAATCTGGCGACACTAGTGGTTCTACTAACGAACAGCGTTTAGTAGAGGACTTAGTTATCGAGAGCCTAAAAATATATGGACATGATGTCTATTATATGCCTAGGACTTTAGTAAACAGAGATACTATATTTGATGAAGATGAGTTGTCTAAGTTCACGCAGAGTTATCCTTTAGAAATGTACATGGAAAATGTCGAGGGATATGACGGTGAAGGAGATTTATTTACTAGATTTGGTATAGAGATTAGAGACCAAGCAACATTTATCCTATCTAAAAGAAGATGGGAACAGATGGTTGATAGAGAAGAAGATTCTGGTGGCACATTTCAATTAACAGCAAGACCAGCTGAAGGAGATTTATTATATTTCCCCAAGACAAAATCTTTATTTGAAATTAAGTTGGTGGAATTTCAGAACCCATTCTATCAACTAGGAAAAATTTATGTGTTTAGGATGCAATGCGAACTCTTTGAATACAGTTCAGAGAGACTTGATACTGGAGACTCTTCTATTGATGGAATCGAAGATGCTCAAAGTCTTGACATTTTACAGTTCCAGTTCCAGTTAGAAGATGGAGACTTACTGAGATTGGAAGACAATGACAGTCTGATATTAGAAAGTTTCATGACTAATAGAGGAAATGTCGGTGCTGATAATGCTGACTTTGATACATGGCAGTCTGCATCTAACATATTAGACTTCACGGAAACTAATCCATTTGGTGAGATATAATGTTTAAGAACAAACAATTTTATAATCAACATACACGCAAAGCTATTATTGCATTTGGTACTATTTTTAATAATATTCAAATAAACAGAGTTAATGCTGGTGGTGTTACTGAACAAGTAATTAGGGTTCCATTGTCTTATTCCACAAAACAAAAGTTTATGACTAGGATTGAAGCAATTCCAAATACTGAATCGCGTGGTGAGGTTGCTATAACTTTACCAAGAATGGGATTTGAAATAGTGGGATTTCAATATGACCCATCAAGAAAGGTTTCACCTATTCAAAAGAATGTAACTACTAGTGGTGCAGAAACAAACTCATATAAAACAAGTTTTGTATCTACTCCATATGATATGAATATGTCTTTGTATATATTTGCAAAGAATCAAGAGGATGCATTACAGATAGTAGAACAGATTTTCCCATACTTCAACCCAGATTTCAATGTGACAATTAATGATTTGCCTGAGTTGGGTATTAAGAGAGATATTAAAATAACATTGGATAGTGTTAGTTACGAAGATGTATTTGAAGGTGCATATGCAGACAGACAAGCTATTAACTGGACACTTAACTTTACAATGAAATTAAATTATTATGGATTTGTAAGTAATCAGTCGTTCATTAAGAAGGCAATAGCACAAACATATGAGAATACAGACTTCACAGGGCCGAATATAAAACAAACACTTTCCGTTGCAACAACATTACCAACTGCAACCGCTACAATATCTGGTGGTTCGGTAACAGGATTTACTATAACATATGGTGGGGCAGGATACACTAGTCCACCTAACATTACTCTTACTGGTAACGCGAGAGCACATGCTGAGTTAACAGATGGAGAGGTAACTAATATTGTTATAGATGACGCTGGAAGTGGTTATTCAGAAGCACCTACCGTGACATTTGAGGAACCACCTAATTATAATGCAGACCCCTATAAGGATGACCCATATAGGTTCGTGGAGGAGTTTGACCAAACTTATGTATAACTATGCCAAAAAATAAAGTATTTGATGCACTCGATAAAACATTTAACACCGTAACTACAGAAATTGCTGAGAAGAAAGGTGGCGCTATCGTTGTGCCTGAAAAAGAGAATGAGAAACTAGATAAGGATTTTGAGGAAGCACGAAATCTATTGAAGCGTTCCGCTGAGTATGCGGAAGAAGCTGCACAAGGTATTCTAAATGTTGCTACCAATAGTGACAACCCTCGTGCCTATGAAGTTGCTGGACAAATCATCAAGACTATGGGTGAACAAGCTAAAGATATGATGGAAGTCCAAGAGAAGAAACATCGAATAGAAAAGAATTCCGATGAACCAAAGACAGTAAACAGAACAACAAATAATTTAGTATTTACTGGAACAACTTCTGACATGCTAAAGGCATTGAAAAATGAGAACGAAAAAACTATAGACCATGAGCCAGACTGAACTATCATATCACGGTAATCCCAATTTAAAACCAATTGGATATGAACACGATTTTACAAAAGAACAATTAGAAGAGTTTGTAAAGTGTGAACAAGACCCAATTTATTTTATAGAGAATTATTGTCAAATAGTAACCTTGGATAAAGGTCTACAACCTTTTAAACTGTACGACTGTCAGAAAAGGAAGGTAGATTTCATTATGAATAATCGAAAGACTATTCTTATGGAAGGTAGACAACAAGGTAAAACTGTTACAGCAGCTGCTTGTATAGTACATTATTCTGTATTTAATGCAGATAAGAACATTGCTATTATGGCTAACAAGACTTCTGCTGCTAGGGAAGTACTATCTAGATATCAGATAATGTATGAGAATCTACCTATCTGGATGCAACAGGGTGTGAAAACATGGAACAAAGGTGATGTAGACCTAGAGAATGGTTCTCGCGTGTTTACTTCTGCTACTACTGCCTCTGGTATTCGGGGTAAATCAGTTAACTGGTTGTACATCGATGAGGCTGCAATCATACCAAACAATATAGCAGATGAGTTTTTTGCATCTGTATATCCTACTATCTCTGCTGGTGAGACCACAAAGATTCTATTGACATCTACGCCACTAGGATATAATCATTTCTGGAAATTCTGGAACGAATCAGAGAAAGGTACGAATGGATTTGAAAACATGTTCATTCCTCATACTGAAATTCCAGGCCGAGATGATGCGTGGATAGAGGAACAGTTTAAATTATTGGGTGAAGTAAAGTTCAACCAAGAGGTATTATGTGACTTCTTGGGGTCAACGAATACTTTGATTAGTGGTAAATCTCTTTCTACAATGTCATCAACAGACCCAGTATATAAGAAGGATGGACTAGAGATATATGAAGAACCTAAAGAGGATAAATATTATGTAATAGCGGCTGATACTGCGAGGGGTATTGGTGGAGATTTCTCCGCTTTTATCGTGATTGATATAACAGAGATGCCGTTTAGGGTTGTTGGTAAGTATAGAGATAACAAAATCTCACCATTATTGTATCCAGACTTTATTAATAAAGTCGCAAAAGATTACAATGGTGCGTATGTGTTACTTGAAACAAACGATATTGGTCAACAAGTAGTTGATATACTTCACCAAGAACTAGAGTATGAAAATATTTTTAGTACGGTACAGGAAAAAACTAAACAATATGTTTCGCCTGGCTTCGGAAAACAAAGTACTCTAGGTGTACGAACATCAAAAGCAGTTAAAAGACAGGGATGTTTGGCACTAAAAAGTTTGATTGAAGAACAGAAGTTCTTAATATTTGATGCTGATTGTATTAGCGAGTTATCAACATTTGTTGAGAGACACGGTTCATTTGCTGCTGATGAAGGATACCATGATGACCTTGCCATGTGTATGGTATTATTTGCATGGTTATCTACTAATACATTTTTTAAGGATTTGACGAATGTGGACATTCGTGACAATTTATATAATTCACAAATGAGAATGATAGAAAATGATTTAACACCATTCGGGCTTGTGGTAAACGGACAAGAACCAGAGGCAGAGGTTATGGATGGTGATTATTGGATTTGGGCAGATGAGAAAGAAAATTTTTTATAAATAATTGTCAGGAATAACTATTTAGTCAAGATAGATTAAAAACGAAATACGAAGGAGAACAAAATGGCTTTCCAATTATCGCCTGGCGTCTTAATTAAAGAAAAAGACCTAACGAATGTTGTCCCCGCTGTAGCCACCACTATTGGTGGAATTGTGGGTGATTTTCAATGGGGCCCAGCACATGAGATAACTCAGATAACATCTGAAAATAATCTCGTTGAAAGGTTCGGGAAACCCACAACAAGTGTATATTATGACCACATGGTATCATCCAGTTTCTTGGCATACGGTTCACAATTGTTAACTGTTAGAGAAGTTGGGGCTGCTGCTAGAAACGCGGTTGGAACTGGTACTGCTGTATTAATCAAAAACAGAGAAGCATACAACGAAAACTACTCCGCTGGAGAAGCTGCTGTTGGGCCTTGGGCTGCCAAGTACGCTGGTACTTATGGTAATGCACTTAAAGTAGAAATTGCTGACATCACTTCTGCATCTGCACTTTCAGTTGGTTCTGGAACGGTAACTGCTGGTGGTTCTGGATATACATCCGCAACTGTCACATTTGCTGACCCGACTGCTGTTACGCCTGCAAATGGAGGTATAACTGCAACTGGTACTGCTACTGTATCTGGTGGTGCTGTAACCGCAATAACTATCACAAACCCAGGCTACGGATATTCATCCGCACCTACTGTGACTGTTGGTGGTGACGGTTCATCTGCAACTGCTACATCTACTCTGCAAACTGCGTGGGCATATAAAGACAATTTTGATTTCACACCCACTACAACCACATGGGCTAAGAACAATGGTTCTACTCGTGATATGGTTCATGTCATCGTAATTGATGAGAGTGGCGCAATTAGTGGAACTGCTGGTACAATACTAGAAAAATTCGCTGGTCTTTCTAAGGCATCTGATGCTAAAGACGACTTAAATCAAACAAATTATTATAAGAATGTTATCAATGACCGTTCAGATTATATTTACTGGATGGATCATCCTACAAACGGTTCAAACTGGGGTACTTCATCCGCTGGTGGAACTACTTTTGCTACATTAGTAGGTTCTGGAGATGGTGATGTTTCAACTTCACTTGGAAGTGGTGTTGATGCTGCTCCTGCTACTGCTGACTTGCAGTCTGGTTACGGACTATTCGCAAATGATGAACTAGTAGATGTAAGTTTAATTCTTACTTCTGCTCACGCGACTGCTGTAGGTGATTATGTTATTGATAGTGTTGCTGAGATTCGTAAAGATGCTATGGTATTCATCTCTCCACAGAGAAGTGCTGTAGTTAATAACGAAGGTTCAGAAACAAGTTCAATTATTACAACTTCTGACCTTAACGCATATACTCGTTCATCTTATGCAGTATATGACTCTGGTTGGAAATACATGTACGACAAGTACAATGATAGATACGCTTACATTCCTCTGAATGGAGATGTCGCTGGTACTTGTGTTGTTACAGACAAAGGAGATGACCCTTGGTTCTCGCCTGGCGGTCTTAACAGGGGACAAATTAAAAATGCAATTAAACTCGCATGGTCACCTAATAAGGCACAAAGGGATACACTTTATACTAAAGGTGTTAACCCTGTAATCTCAACGCCTGGCTCTGGTATTGTATTGTTTGGAGACAAGACAATGCTTGATTCACCAAGTGCATTTAACAGAATTAATGTTCGTAGATTGTTTATTGTCCTTGAAAAGGCAATTGCAACTGCTGCTAAATTCCAATTATTCGAGTTCAACGATGCATTTACAAGGGCACAGTTTGTTGCTCTAGTAGAACCTTTCTTGAGAGATGTTCAAGGTAGAAGGGGTATCTTTGATTTCCGCGTAGTGTGTGACGAAACAAACAATACTGCTGCTGTTATAGACGCAAATGAGTTTAGGGCTGACATATTTGTCAAACCTGCCAAGTCTATTAACTTCATCACGCTGACATTTGTTGCGACAAGAAGCGGAATATCTTTTGAAGAACTTGGCGGTTAATAGAGATAAATAAAATAAAGTTAGGAGAAAAAAGACATGAATATTGAAGAGTTTAAGGCCAGACTAGGTGCTGGTGGAGCGAGACCTAATCAGTTTAGGGTCAAGCTTGCCTTCCCTTCTTATGTTACTGGTGTTGACCCATCTTACAGTCTGCTCGTAACTGGGGCCGCCCTTCCCGCTTCCAATGTAAACCCTGCTATCATTCAATATAGAGGTAGGGAAATCAAACTTGCTGGCGAAAGGATATTCGACCCTTGGACTATTACAGTAGTTAACGACTCAGATTTTAGTCTACGAGCACCATTTGAACAATGGATGAACGGTATGAATGACCGCGAATCTAACGAAGCTATTACTTTGGAACCATCAAGTTACCAAAGTGATATAGTTGTGGAACATTTAGATAGGAATGATGTAGTGTTACCTAATGGTACATACACTTTAAGAAATGCATTTCCTATTCAGATGTCAGAAATTGCGCTAAACTATGCACAGAATGACATCTTTGAAGAATTTACGGTGACATGGCAATACACACATTATGATGTAGAATAATCTACGAGTTGAAGAAGGTATAAATTATGGAATTATTTGGATTTGAAATATCAAGATCCAAGTCTAAGACGGAAAAATCATTCGTTCCGCCTCATGACGATGGGTCTTTAGAAACGATAAGGGCGGGTGGATACTACGGTACTTACTTTGATATAGAAGGTACTGCTAATAGTGAAACCCAACTTATTAAAAGATATAGAGATATATCTATGATGGGCGATGTTGACGCAGCCATTGAGGATGTTGTCAATGATGCAATATCAAACTTGGACGATGAGAAACCAATCAAGTTAAACCTTGACCAAGTTTCACAGTCTGCTACAGTCAAAAAAGCGATTGTAACTGAGTTTGATAATGTACTGAAGATGTTAGACTTTAACATTCGCGCTCAAGATTATTTCAGACGATGGTACATTGATGGGAGAATTTTCTTTCACAAGGTCATCGATACTGAAAAACCGAAAGACGGTATAAAAGACATTCGTTATGTTGACCCAAGGAAAATCCGAAAGGTCAGAGAAGTTAAGAAAGAGAAAGATAAAAAATCTCAAGTAACTCTCATAAAAGATGTGCAAGAATATTTTGTGTTTGATGAGAAGGGGATTGCCACTAACTCTCAAATGTCATATAGGACAGATGTAGTTAATGATAAGGCAATCAAGGTTAGCAAAGACGCTGTTACATATTGTACATCTGGATTAGTTGACCAAGATAGGAACATACCATTATCCTATCTTCACAAAGCGATACGCCCTGCTAACCAATTGAGAATGATGGAGAACGCGGTGGTGATTTATCGTATCACACGGGCTCCCGAAAGAAGAATTTTTTATATAGATGTTGGGAATCTGCCCACAGGAAAAGCAGAACAATATCTAAAAGATGTGATGAGTCGCTATAGAAACAAACTTGTTTACGATAGTGATACTGGTGAGATAAGAGATGACAAGAAGTTTATGTCAATGCTTGAAGACTTCTGGTTACCACGAAAAGAAGGTGGTAGAGGTACAGAGATTCAAACATTGCCAGGCGGTGCGAACTTAGGTGAGATTGAAGATGTGGTTTACTTTCAAAAGAAACTATACCAATCACTTAATGTTCCGATTTCGCGTCTGGAACAACAGACAGGTCTAAATTTTGGACGGTCTGCTGAGATTACTAGAGATGAACTTAAATTTACAAAGTTCATTTCAAAGTTGAGAAATAGATTTAGTGGGATATTTGATGACCTACTAAAATCTCAACTTGTATTGAAGGGGGTCATTAACGAAGAGGAATGGCCAGATATAAGAAATGACCTACAGTATTTGTTTGCTAGTGATGCATACTATACTGAGTCTAAAGACCAAGAGGTTCTTAGAAGTAGGTTGGAGATACTAAACGGAGTAGTACCATTTATAGGTCAGTTGTTTAGTAGAGAATATGTCCAGAAACAAATAATGAGGTTTTCGGACGAGGAAATAGAATTGCTGGATAAACAAATTGCAGCCAGTCAAGAAACTGAGATAACTAATGGAGAAGAAAATGAGTGAAACAGATAATGTAGAAGTTGAAGTTACCGATAAAGTAACACCACAAGATGCCGTCAGAAACATGATGGATAAGTGGGCTGAAGGTGACTACACAGCCGCAAACGATGAGTTTGCAAAGGCAATGGGTACAAGGGCGGATGAATTAGTTTCCGCGAGGAAGGAAGAAATATCAAATGCGATATTTAATGACCCAGAACTTCAGAAGATGGGACTTGAAGCTGCACCAGAAGAAGAATTAGAACAAACAGAAACCGATACAGGGGACGGAGAATGAAGACATTTAAAGAACTACGCGAGGAAGCGCAGGCGGTAGAAAAACCGAAGAAGGAGAAAGCTACTGCGAATCATCCTGCCGAAGATGGCACGGAAGGTGATGTCACTCCCCCAAAACAGGGTAGTTCGGAAGACCCTAAGTTAACACATAGTTGTGCAACTAAGGTAGTCCATCCCAAATTCGGAGAGGGTAAACCCATAGTAGGTGAGCATGCTGAACCCAATAAAGAGGGTAACATTGCTTGGTATCGGGTTATGTTTGAACACGGAGTGGAAATGTGTGAGACTTATGCTCTAGAGATTCTAGACGAAAAGCATCACGGTAACCATTCAAAAAAGAAATACTAGGAGAAACTAAATGGCAGTCGTAGTCGATGTTTTAAAACTTACTCAAGTTCAAGGAGTATGTGCCGTTCGTGGGACAGCTGCGACAGGCACCATTGCTCTGGCAACCACTCTGAAGAAAAGTACAGAGACACAGAGTTCACCAAAGGCAGATATTAAAGCAATTCATTGGACATTATCAGCTGATGCAAGTGCTAAGATACAAAGGAATAGTGATATTCTCTATGAATTAACAGAGAGTGGGTCACTAGATTTTTACGGATTTAATGATAATCACCAGAACGACCAAGACATAGAGGTGGTTATTGCTGGTGGTGCTGGAGGAACGGTAATTGTAGAGACTGCTAAGGTAAGTGGATATGGTTCACAACAACACCAAGGCGCAGATGGGAGTTTAGGATAAAATGAAACTTATAACAGAAACAACAGAAGATATTAAATATCTAAAAGAAGAAAGTAACGGTAAGACAAACCTTTTCATTGAAGGTGTCTTTCTCCAATCTGACCTTAAAAACAGGAACGGTAGAGTATACCCACGCGAAATTATGCAAAGGGAAGTAAACCGTTATGTAAAAGAAAGTATCGATAAGAAAAGGGCAATGGGTGAATTAGGACATCCAGATGGCCCTACAATTAATTTAGACCGCGTATCACATATGATAACTTCTTTGAGAGAAGACGGTTCCAATTATATTGGAAAAGCAAAGATTCTTGATACACCTATGGGAAATATCGTAAAGAACCTTATTGACGAAGGTGCCTCCCTTGGTGTAAGTTCCAGAGGACTTGGAACTTTAAAAGAAAAGAATGGCATCAACGAGGTACAAGATGACTTTGTACTATCAACTGCTGCTGATATAGTAGCAGACCCATCCGCTCCAGACGCCTTTGTAAGAGGTATTATGGAACATAAAGAGTGGGTAATGGTTGAAGGTGCATGGATGGAACAAGAAATAGACGCTGCTGTTAGAAGAATAAAAAGGGCTAGTTCGCGTGAACTGGAGGAAGAGAAGATGGCAGTGTTCAGTTCATTCATGAATAAGTTATCAAAAATCTAAAGATTTATAAATAAATACAGTATAACGCAAATCTCAAAGGAGAAATTAACATGGGCGTAGAAAGCAAAATAAGAGAAATGCTCGCTAAGGGAAAGGAAGTTGAATCCGCTCTTAACGAGGAGACTCAAGAACTGGATGAAGCTGGAGCTGCTGAAAATCTTAAACCTAATGCAACAGGTGGAGATAAAAGTAATCCAACTCAAGGGGATTCAAATCCTAATCCAGAAATACAAGATCTAAGTGGAACTGGTAACCCAGAAGGTGGCTTAACTGCTGCTATCGGGCCCGCTTCTGCATCTAAATTAGGTGATGCACCTAGACCTGCCAATCAAGGCGCTGGTGATGCACCAAACTACAATGATGGGGAAGACCCTAAAAATGTAGTTGCTCAGAAATCTTCTGAAGGTGTACGCACCCAGAAGGAAGAAGAGGAAGTAGAGGATGAAGTAATCGCTGAAGATGAAGAAGACAACAAAGAAGAAGAAGTTGTCGCTGAGTCTGAAGTAGAAGAAACCGAATCAGAAGAGGAGGACGCAGAAGTGTCAGCTGAAACAGAAGAACAAGAAGAAACTTTGTTTGAAAATGACATCAAAAACCTTTTCGCTGATGAGGAACACCTCTCAGAAGAGTTTAAAGTAAAGGCTGCTGAACTATTTGAAACAGTAGTCACCGCAAGACTCGCCAATGAAATGGAAAACATTCAGAAAGAACTAGAGGAACAGTCTAATATTGAAAGAGAAACTTTCAAGGAAGAGATGGTTGGTAAAATCGACCAGTATCTTAACTATGTTGCTGAAAACTGGATGAAGGAAAACGAGCTTGCTATAGAGCGTGGTCTTAGGACTGAAATTACAGAAGACTTTATTAAGTCTCTGAAACAAGTTTTCGCTGAACATTACATCGAAGTTCCACAAGACAAGTACGATGTACTTGGCGAAATGCAAGACGAAATTGAGTCACTTAAAAAGAAACTCAACGAGTCTGTGGAAGCACAAATCAGTATCACAGGTGAGAGGGAAGCACTGCTTCGTTCTAAAGTCATCGGTGAAGCTGCTGAAGATTTAACACTAACTGAACAAGAGAAGTTAACTCAACTCTTAGAAGATGTTGATTTCGGTAGTACTGAAATGTTCGCGGAAAAAGTATCAGTCGTGAAGGAAAATTATTTTCCTAAACAGGAACAAACTTTAACTGAAGAGTCTGATAAGATGACTGACACAGTTGATGAAGCATTCCTTGAAGAAGGCGGAACTATTAATAAGTACGCTCAAGCGATTTCCAGACAACTTAAAAAATAAGTTTATTATAAATAATACCAATAGGTAATAACCAGAAAGAAAATAGGAGACTACAATGTATCTTTCAGAAGAAATCCAAAAAAAGTGGAGTCCAGTATTGGAACATCCCGACCTTGGCGAAATTAAGGATAGTTATCGTAAAGCGGTAACAGCTATTATTCTTGAGAACCAAGAGAAGGCTCTGCAAGAAGAGAAATCAATAATCTCTGAAGCAGTTCACGCTAACAATATGTCATCTGCTGTTGACACTTATGACCCTATACTAATCTCATTAGTAAGACGAGCTCTTCCTAATTTGATGGCGTATGATGTCTGTGGTGTTCAACCTATGACTGGCCCAACAGGTCTTATCTTTGCCATGAAGTCACATTATACTTCGCAGACAGGAACAGAAGCTCTGTTCAACGAAGCGGATACTGACTTTGCTGGTACAGGTACGCACGCTGGGTCTAATCCAGTTGACGGTTCATACACAACTGGTACTGGTGTAACTAGAGACAATGCAGAATTGTTCGGTGACACAGTTACTTTGAACCAAATGGCGTTCTCAATCGAGAAGACAACTGTAACCGCTAAGTCAAGAGCACTTAAAGCAGAATATACTGTGGAACTTGCTCAAGACCTTAAAGCAGTTCACGGTCTTGACGCTGAGTCAGAATTGTCAAACATTCTTTCTCAAGAAATTCTCGCTGAGATTAACAGAGAAGTTATTAGAACTATCTACAAAGTTGCTAAGACAGGTGCTGCTTCGACTGCATCCGCTGGAACTTTCGACCTAGATGTTGATTCAAACGGAAGGTGGTCTGTAGAAAGGTTCAAGGGTCTATTGTTCAATATTGAACGAGATGCTAATGTAATCGCTCAAGATACTCGTAGAGGAAAAGGTAACTTCATCATCTGTTCTTCAGATGTTGCCTCTGCACTTTCAATGGCTGGTGTGTTAGATTACGCTCCTGCTCTTGACACTAATCTTAATGTCGATGACACAGGTAACACTTTCGCTGGTGTTCTTAACGGACGCTACAGAGTGTATGTTGACCCTTATTCTGCTAACACAGGTGCTGCTAGTCAGTTCTACTGTGTAGGTTACAAAGGAACATCACCTTATGACGCTGGTCTGTTCTACTGTCCGTATGTGCCTTTACAAATGGTTCGTGCGATTGACCCATCTACTTTCCAACCGAAAATCGGTTTCAAAACTAGATATGGTATGATTGCTAACCCATATGTTACACAATCTGATGGTACAACTGACGCAGACACATTTACTGCTGATAGAAACCAGTACTACAGGTCTGTTAAGGTTACCAACCTTATGTAATAATAAGAGTTGGGTTAACCAACCAGTAAAAACAACAGTTTTCAAGGGAGTCTTCGGACTCCCTTTTTTTTCGCTTGACATTTGTTATAAATAGCAGTATAATAATAACTTTAGGTTTAGAACTATGGCATATACACCAAATCCATCTGTTACTGAAGGTAACTTCTCCGCACAGTCTGGTACTGAGCTTGATTACCTTAGACCGAATGGGTTTAAGTTTCAAGTTCATAATCTCCCAAATGTGGCATTCTTTTGTCAAGGGGCAAACATTCCAGACATGACTCTGGGGTTCCCTGTACAAACTACACCACTACAGGATATACCATTTCCCGGCGATAAGATTGCCTTTGGAGACCTAAACATAAGATTCTTAATCCAAGAAGATATGACTAATTATATTGAATTATACAATTGGTTAGTTGGTCTTGGATTTCCAGAAAAACATTCTCAGTTCAGAGAATATGTCAAATCACAGGCATGGAGAACTGGGGGTCAAAAGAAACAAAAAGAAGAATCACTTGGACAAGTTAGTGACGCGAGTTTATTTGTACTCGACTCTAACAATAATCCAAATCAAGAAATACTATTCAAAGATGCATTTCCAATCGCATTGAGTGGATTGGACTTTGACATATCTGGTGGTGATACACCATACTTTGTTGGACTCGCATCTTTTAAATATAGGATATTTAATATTAAATCTGTAACTTAACATTGAAGGATATATTATGGCTACATTGAATGAACTTCAAGATATGTGGGCTGAAGATTGTAAAATCGATGAACTAGACCTTGGTTCAGAATCAATCGGTACACCAAATCTTCACGCAAAATATGTAACCCATCTCGCTAACTTTAAATTACAATTAAGAAAAGCGCAGTCGGACTTGGCAAGACTTGAAAGAGTTAAGTCAGAATACTTTCGTGGAGAATTATCTAAAGAGGAACTTGACCAATTAGGTTGGGAACCTTGGTATAAAAATTCCGTACTTAAATCTGATATGCGTGCCGTATTAGATGGGGATGGAGATATTATAAAACAACAAGATAAAATTTGGTACTTAGAAACAACGGTAGATTTTTTGGACAGGGTATTGCGTAGTTTAAATTCGAGAACTTGGGACATCAAAAATGCTGTTGAATGGAACAAGACACAATCTGGCCTATTATGATATTTGTCAAACAGAAAGACCATGTGCATATGCATGTGGAAGCCTCAGATGAAGGTATAACAAAGGAGATATCAGACTTCTTTACCTTTGAAGTGCCTGGCGCTTCCTTTATGCCGTCATATAGAAACCGTCATTGGGACGGTAAGATTCGACTGTACAATTTGTCCAGAAGAGAACTATATGTTGGTCTTTTGCCTTACCTATTAGAATTTGCAAAACAACTTGAGTATGAAGTCAAGTTGGAGATGGGTGAGATTGGTGAAGAGATGTCACGCGATGAGGTCAAAGAATTCGCCAGTAGATTAAAACTTCATAGTAACTGGAAACCTATTCAGATAAGAGACTACCAAGAAGACGCAGTATTTGACGCAATTAACGGTGGTAGAACTCTTTTACTTTCCCCTACCGCTAGTGGTAAGTCCCTCATAATATACAATCTGGCGCGATATCATCACGCCTTAGGACGAAAACAACTTATTGTAGTCCCTACTACCTCTTTAGTAGAACAAATGTACGGAGACTTCGCTGATTACTCCACACACAATGGTTTTGATGTATCAAAATACTGTCATAGAATATATGGTGGTAAGGAGAAGACAAACAAAGCGGACATAGTTATATCAACATGGCAATCTATCTACAAGTATCCTAAGAAATGGTTTGAGGAATTTGATGTAGTGTATGGTGATGAGGCACATCTATTTAAAGCAAAGTCTTTAATGACTCTCATGGATAAATGCACCAACGCCAGATTTAGAATAGGTACTACTGGTACACTAGACGGTACAAAGACACATAGATTAGTCCTAGAAGGAGTCTTTGGTAAGGTCTATAAGGTTACCACTACCAAGAAACTTATGGACAAGAAAGAACTTGCAGATTTAAAAATCATTTGTATGTTAATAGAATACACAGATGCGGAAAGAAAACTAGTATCAAAAATGCCTTATAAAGAAGAGATGGATTTCCTAGTAGGACACGCGGGCCGAAATGATATCATAAGTAAATTAACCATAACACAGAAGGGAAACACTCTTTTATTGTATCAGTATGTGGAAAAACATGGTTCTGTATTATATGATAAGATATCTAAAATGACAGACCGCCCAGTTCATTTTGTATTTGGTGGTACAGAAACAGAGCAAAGGGAAAAGATTAGAGCTCTAACTGAAAAATCTGACAATACTATTATAATTGCTAGTTACGGAACCTTCTCTACAGGTATAAATATAAGAAACCTTAATAATATTGTGTTTGCCTCACCTAGTAAAAGTAGGATTAGAAACCTACAGTCAATTGGTAGGGGTCTCCGTAAAAGTGAAGTAAAAACAAAATGTAATTTGTTTGATATCGGGGATGACCTTTCTTGGAAGCAAAGAAAAAATTATACTCTTAATCATTTATTGGAAAGAATAAAAATGTACAATGAAGAAACTTTTGATTATAAAGTAGTTAAGGTAAACTCAGAAGGAAAGATATGAGAAACGAACCGAAAATAATTTGTTTTGATAGTGGACTGCAAATAGTTGCTACTGTAGAGGAGTCTGATACATTGGACGCCCTTGAAAAAATAAAAGTTCACTACCCAATGGAAATTTTGAGATTGCCAGTATCCATGACGCATGAAGCTTATTCAATAAGACCGTGGATGACATTCTCAAATGAGACTGTATTTGAAGTGAATAAAAATAATATAGTCGCAATCGCTCCTCTTAGTGAGGGGTATCACGATGGATATGAAAATTTAAAAGATGGGTATTTTAATAAACCGTCTGCTCTTCCTTCCATAGAAGAGGAAGAATATCCAGAAGAATATCCAGAAGAAGAACCAGAGTTTGACGGAGAAACTATCAAAGAAATGATAGACGAATTAATAGGGAAAAAGAAAAGGATACTCCATTAGGATCAATTATCCTTAAACGACACCCTATTATACAGGAAAGCTCGACCAGTTGTCAAGGAAAATTTAATTTATTTTTCGCTTGACTTTTGCATAACTTTATTATACAATGGACAACATTATGACTAAGAAATCAGAAACTAATCGACACTATGTCAACAACAAGGAATTTCTTGCCGCTATGACCGAGTATCGGGAAAACCGATTGGCCGCAGAGGAGAAGGGAAAAGATAAACCGCGTGTGACAGAGTACATTGGTGAGTGTTTTGTAAAAATCGCAAACCACTTGGCATACAAATCAAATTTCGTAAACTATACATTCAGAGAAGAAATGATTTTGGATGGTATAGAAAATTGTATTACATACATTGATAACTTCAATCCAGAAAAGTCAAAGAATCCTTTCGCGTACTTTACGCAGATTACTTACTATGCTTTTCTGAGAAGAATACAAAAAGAAAAGAAACAACTTGATACTAAGTACAAGTACATTCAGAACCTAGACCTTCAATCTATATTAGATGGTGAAGAAGGACAGGGTGGTTCCGTAGAATTTGTTGAGTATATGAAAAAACAAATAGATGAAGCGGAGAAACATAATGCTCAATACGCAGAGCAAAATAAGAAGATCCCTAAGAGGCGTCCGAAATATCTGGATGACAAGGAAGCTTTGAAGATGGCAAAGGAGAAAATACCACAGCTGAAAGACGCTGAAAAAAGTACTTGACTTTTGCCCCTAAATAGCGTATAATGTGAAGTTTAATTGGAGTTTACTTTATTATGAATATATTCTATCTGGATAAAGACCCCTCTAAAGCAGCCCAACAACATTGCGATAAGCATGTAGTTAAGATGATATTGGAGTCAGCACAGATGTTATGTACCGCACACCGTCAGCTAGATGGTGATACTTACGCGGATACACATTCCCTATATAAAAATGCAATGATTAATCACCCATCTACAAAATGGGTTAGGTCTGGTAATATGAATTACCGATACCTTTATGATCTATTTGTTTCTCTTTGTGACGAATATACATTTAGATATGGTAAGACCCACAAGACTGATTCTAAACTCAGAGTTCCATTAGCAAAAACTCCTACCAACATTCCCCTTGGTGAATTTATTGACCCACCACAATGTATGCCAGACAATTGCAAACAAGATAGTACTATCGATGCTTACAAACTCTACTATGTAGAAGAAAAAAAGGATTTTGCCAAGTGGACAAAAAGACCAACACCTATGTGGTTTATAGAAGGTCTAAGATTTTATGCAACTTAGTAAGGAAGATACGATATATGCAAGTAAAATAGTTGTCGATTACTTTTCAAAGTTTGAGAGGATTGATGATTATTTTCGTGCAAGAAAAATTGAAAGGGTGAAGGCATTGCCTCCGCCTCTTTTTGGTATGAGTGTAGAGGATGATATGTTCCAGAGTTGGGATATGCATCCAGAAGAAATGAATTTTTCAGTTGTTCAAATGAACAACGAGGTGTTTGACCAGATGTTAGAGATGACTGCATCTTTTTCACCAGACCAAGCGCCAGGCAAAGAATTAAAACTGATTGTGAAAGAAACGAATACAAACACAGCAGTTGGTTTTATCAAGTTGGGTTCACCTTTAATAAACTCCAAACCAAGGAATGATTTTCTTGGTGGTGTTCCCGACTTGCCTATTTTTAATAAGAGGGCAATTATGGGGTTTAATATAGTTCCAGTACAACCATTTGGATTTAATTATCTGGGTGGTAAGTTATTGGCTGCCATTTGTTGTTCGCATGAAGTACGAAGGATGTTGAACAAGAAATATAATACAGAGTTTTGTCTGTTTGAGACTACATCTTTATATGGTAACATAAAGGGTGCTAGTATGTACGATGGTATGAGACCCTTCCTAAGATATAAGGGAGATACCATGTCATCATTCTTACTAACTATGGGTGAAGAGATTTATTTTCATCTACGCGATTGGTTTGAAGAAAAGAATGGTGGTGAAGTTCTTATAAAGAAAGATGCATCTAGTAGAAAACTTAAATACCAAACAAAGATGATTCAAGTTCTCAAGGCCAATCTAAAAGAACATGATGTAAAAGCATATGAGTTGTTTGATAATGTAATCAAAAAGTCAACCGATGTGACTACACAAAAAAGATTCTATATGTCAGAGTACGGATATAAGAATGTACGCGATGTACTTTTGGGTAAAACAGAAACACTAGAGAAGGCAGAAAACTTTGACAGGTTTGAACTAGAAAATGTTATTGATTGGTGGAAAAAGAAAGCCGTCAAGAGATATAGCAACTTGGTCTCCGATGGAAGAATACGAAAGGATTTGGAAGTCTGGAATTCTGAAACAATTAACAAAATAGATATAATAAGATGAACATAGAAATTTACTCAAAACCAGATTGCCCCTACTGTGACAGGGCGGTGTTTATTGCACAACAAATAATACAAGAAACAACTCACATCAAGTATGAAAAGAAAATGTTAGATGAAGATTTTACATTTGAAGAATTGCTTGAGAAATCTCCCAACGCGAAAACCTTTCCACAGATATTTGTGGACGGTGAACTCATTGGTGGGTTTAATGAATTTGAAAAGATGGAGTGGTGGGCAGACAGACAATGAAAGTAGGATTTACTTGTGGTGCATTTGATTTACTACACGCTGGACACATTGTTATGCTTGAGGAAGCAAAAGACAATTGTGACTTTCTTATGGTGGGATTACAAACAGACCCCACTCTAGACAGGTCAGACAAAAACAAACCAGTACAAAGTATATACGAGAGATACATTCAGTTGTATGGTCTCAGATATGTAGATGAGGTTATTCCATATGACAGGGAAACTTGTTTGATGGATATCCTAACCACAAAAAGTATTGATGTAAGATTTATTGGTGAAGAGTATAAAGACAAAATGTTTACAGGACAACACTTACCTATAGAGATTTTTTACACCAGTAGACAACACACTTTCTCTTCAACAGATTTGAGGAAACGAGTACAGAATGCTCCTAAACCAAAATGACATTGGTGGATATATTGCTAAACAAGACGAGAGATATATCGTCAAGGATAATCCATTTGGCAATACATTAGTAATTAGTAGTACGCGACTGCATGGTGGACAGGAAACTACTGGACACAAACATGATGGTCAAGAAGAGGTATATTTTTTTATTGAAGGCACAGGTACTATTCAACTGAATAGTTTCTTTTTTGATGTAGAGGCTGGTGATATAATGCCTATTGATGATGGTGTCTTTCATAAAGTATATAATAAATCAGATGACGAAGATTTATATTTCATCTGTGTATTTGATGGTAAAAGAAAATGAAAATAACATGTGCTAGATTGCGGTCTAATGTAAAGTATGAAGGCCCACTTGAAACAGTACTAGATAGTTTTTTAGAGAACTATGTAAAGTGGATGAGGGCAAACCCCCAACACGAGTACGGAACCTATAACATATCTTTTGATGGTACTAGACCTAAGAGAACACCAGAGTCAATAGAATGGGCTGACGCGATAGTAATTCCTAGTGATAGTGAGTTTAGATATCATGGTGAGTTACAAATGAATCCAAAAGACTTGGCGAAGTCACAGTCCCATATGGATAACATCATACCATTTTTTAAAGACAAACATGTTATTGTCATGAGAAGTGATAGAGGTGATGACGAAAAGTTATACAGGGAAGAGACATTACAGAATGTACCAATTAAATCCTATACAGAGATTGATGAGATTGATTTCTCTGGTAACATACATGGAATGAAGTATCACTTCATAAGAAACAAATTTGGTAATCCTTTATATACAGAAGCGAAGAAGACTGACTTTGGATATTGGGGACGCATGAAGACAGGATGTGACCGCGATAAGATTATTAGAAAGATTTACCGTGACCCAGATTTAACCACTTGTTTGATTGGTGGATTCCCATCTGGTATTAAGAGACAGGCTTCATGGATAAAAGATTGGAATCAATTATATCCTATGTTAGAACCATGTAGATGGACATTGTGTTTTAATTGGAAGGATGAGACTGCTACTACATCTAGGTATGTAGAGGCACTCGCAATTGGAATGATACCTTTTGTGTGGAGACAGTACGACAAGAATAATACATATAACATAGACCCTTGGCAAAGAATAGAAGACTTTGATGATTTGAAATCTAAGGTCATGGAGTTGAGGTGTGAACTATTATTAGAGAAAAAACTTGAAGAGTATAGAATGAACTATGGTAAGAAACTTATGACCCTTGAAGGATATTATTCTCAATTTGCTGATACTATGAATGGAGCAATTGCATGAAGATAGCGTTAGTTAACGATACACACTTTGGTGCGAGGTCAGACAGTTTGCCGTTTGATGCGTACTTTAGAAAATTTTATGATGAGTTTTTCTTTCCTACATTGGCGGAGAGAGAAATCAAAACTGTTATGCATTTGGGTGATATCTTTGACAGAAGAAAGTATATGAATTACAATACACTCAAGAGTTGTAAGGAGTATTTCTTTGACCAAGCAAAAGACCTAAATATAGATATGCATGTGGTGCCAGGCAACCACGATACTTATTTTAAAAACACCAATGATGTCAATGCACCAGAACTATTATTACAAGAGTATGATAATGTCACCGTATATCCAGAAGTCACAGAGATAGAATTCGATGAGAGAAAAATTCTTTTTGTTCCTTGGATATGTAGCGATAACTTTGAATCTACTATGGAAATGGTCGAGCGATGTGACGCGGAAGTATGTTTTGGACATTTTGAATTTTCTGGTTTCCAAATGTACGCTGGTATGCCGAATGAGCATGGAATGGATCATACTGCCTTTAAGCGCTTTGATTTGGTTTGTTCTGGCCACTTCCATCATCGTAGTAGTCGGGACAATGTGGTGTATCTTGGTAATCCTTACGAAATCACATGGTCTGATTATAACGATGCTAGAGGATTTAACATATACGATACAAAAACGAATGAAATAGAGTTTCTTCAAAATCCTTATAGAATGTTCCATAAAATATTCTATAATGATGTTGATGATGATGTAGAATATGATTTAACAAACTTGGTTGGTGGTTGTGTTAAAGTCATAGTAGTTAAGAAAGAGAATTTTGCAAAGTTCGATAAACTTATCGATTCTCTTTATAGTTGTAATTTGGTTGAATTAAAAATTATTGAAGATTTTTCAGAGTTTGAAGATAATGCTGTTGGAGAAATGGATATAAAACTAGATGATACAATTACATTGTTAAATGATTATGTTGACAATACTGTTACTGAATTAGATAAGAACAGATTGAAATCTCTACTACAGTCCTTGTATGTAGAAGCACAACATCACGAGAATTAATTAATGATAACATTTGAAAAGATAAGATGGAAAAACTTTCTGTCTACAGGGAACAGTTTTACCGAAATAGAATTTAATCGAAGTCCCAGTACTTTAGTGGTTGGTGAGAATGGAAGTGGTAAGTCTACAATGCTTGATGCTGTGTGTTTTGCATTGTTTAATAAACCATTCCGCAAGATTAGTAAGACCCAGTTAATCAATTCTATTAATAATAAAAAATTAGTTGTAGAGATAGAGTTTAGAGTAGGACTGAAAGAATTTAAAGTTGTCCGTGGTGTAAAACCAAATATCTTTGAGGTATATTGTGATGGACAGATGCTAGACCAAGATGCAGCTGTTAGGGATACACAGAAATACCTTGAAGAAAGTATATTGAAGATGAACTTCAAATCATTTACTCAGATAGTAATACTAGGAAGTGCTTCGTTTACACCATTTATGCAGTTGCCTACAGCATCTCGCCGAGAGATAATCGAAGACATTCTTGACATTGAGATATTTACCACAATGAATCAAGTGTTACGCGATAAGATTGCCGTACTTAGGGATGAGATTAGAGATGTTGAAACAGAGGTAGAGGTAGCAAAATCTAAAGCAACGGTTCAAAGAAAGTATATTGAACAGTTGGAGAAAGATAAGAAAATTAAAGTTGATAAAATTAAGGAGAAAATTAATGAGCTCATCGAGGCGACTACTGAACTTGAAACAAAACTTGCAGAGACAACATCAGAGAAGGAGAGTCATGATGATCCGAAAGAACGGAAACGCAAACTGGATGGTCTCAAAGACAAACTTGACTCCAACCTCAGAAAGGCAAGAAAAGAACTCGACTTCTACCACAACACAGAAGAGTGCCCAACCTGTAAACAAGGATTGACCCATGACTTCAAGGAAGAAAAACAAAAAGAAAAAACTACGCGGATAGAAGAATTAGAATCTGGGTTGTCTGACATGGATTCTGAATATGAACTAGTACAAAAGTCTATAGAAGTCTATGATAAAATTGTAACCGATATACAAGATATTCAAAGTGATATTATATCACAAGAAAGATATAAGAATAGACTTACATTGGAACTCAATGAGGCAGAAACAAATGTCGCAGATATTGATGAGGAGAAAACTAAACTAAAAGAACTCGCTATTGAATTAACAGAAACGAATAAAAAGAAAACTGAGAAGGGTGAGGAACAACATTATAATACTGCTGCTGGTAGTTTGCTAAAAGATACGGGCATTAAGACAAGAGTTATTAGACAGTACTTACCAGTTATTAATCAGTTAGTGAATAAATATTTGGCTGCGATGGATTTCTTTGTTCATTTTGATTTAGATGAAAAGTTTAATGAAACAATTAAGTCCAGACATAGAGACAAGTTTTCTTACTCTAGTTTTAGTGAAGGTGAGAAACAAAGAATAGACTTGGCATTATTATTTACATGGCGAACAATTGCTAAGATGAAGAATAGTGCTAGTACCAACCTGTTATTACTCGATGAAGTATTTGACAGTTCCTTGGATAACAATGGTGTTGATTATGTTATGAACCTATTGCATACCATAGGAGAGGAAACCAATGTGTTTGTGATTTCTCACAAGGGTGACCAGTTGTTTGATAAATTTAGAAATCAGATTAAATTTGAGAAGATTAGAAATTATAGTGTAATGTCATGAGTGATTTAGAATTATTACCATTGAACCATCCAATGTTGAAGGTTCCACCAAATGAGTTTGACTTTGAAAAAGAGGACGCAAAAGAGTTCGCAAAACTACTTTGGAATAGACAGAAGGAACTAGGTGGTGTAGGATTGTCAGCGAACCAAGTAGGACGCAACTCGAAAGTATTTACTATGGGTGTTGATAGGGGCGAAGATTATAACTATCAGAGGGTCTTATTTAACCCAGAATTGATGTCTTATAGTGAAGAGACCATATCACTAGAGGAAGGTTGTTTGAGTGCGCCAGGCATCACCCTAATGGTTCGTAGACCTATTACCTGTACGATGAGTTATAAGAACGAAGATAATGAAGTTGTAATGGAAGAATTTGAAGGGTTGTGGGCAAGAGTAGCCTTACATGAGTATGACCATATGTTAGGTCAAAACTTTACAATGAGAGTATCTAAAATTAAATTGGATAGAGCAATAAAAAAGGCGAAAAAGTATCACAAGAAGCTCAAAAGAGCTATTGAAATGAATAAATAGAACATGAGAATGAACAGAGACCGTAACTATGGCATACAGTAAAGAAGTAGTAGAAAGATTTAACGCAGTAACAAATAACCCCGAAGCTCATGGAGTGGGTAGATTTGACCCAAATGACCCCAATGTAGCAACAGGGTTGACAGGCGCGCCGGCATGTGGTGATGTCATGAAATTAGACCTTAAACTTGACCCCGAAACAGAGATTATTGAGGATGTTAAGTTTAAGACATATGGTTGTGGTTCAGCTATCGCATCATCTAGTATGTTTGTCGATATGCTGAAAGGATTACACATCAATGATGCGAAAATGATTAAAGATAAAGACATCGCTGATGCCCTAGCACTTCCGCCCATCAAGATACATTGCTCGGTACTTGCAGAAGATAGTATCAAAAGAGCGATACAAGATTGGGTTGAGAAGAGAGCTGGTCGTAATACTACATGGTTAGACGAAATTACCATGCCCAAAGAGGAACCAAATGCAGATAACATTAACTGAAGATGCTAAAAAATATTGGACAAGACTTTTAGATGAGAAACCTAGTGCAAAGTATGTACGGTTGGGCGTCAAAGGTGGCGGTTGTGCCGGATTCTCATATACATGGGAGTATACTGATAATTCTGATCGTGGTGTTTTGATTGATGATATCTTAGTTGTAGATGACTACGCAGAAATGTTTTTACATGGTAGTGAAATAGTATTTGAAAAAGACCTTGGGGGGTCTCACATTCTAGTAACAAATCCCAACGAAGTAAGTGCATGTGGTTGTGGCGAAAGCATACAATTCGCATCGGCAGTATAGGAGAAGACATGGCAGACGATTTCGATTTTGGATTTACCGCAGTAGATGATATACCAGCTGGAGAACGAATTGAACAACCAGTACAGGCGGAAATCCCTACAGACCAGATAGATAAGATAATGGATAAACTAGAACAGTTAGAGTCTAGGATTTTAACAGCAGATAATTCTGGTTTAATAACTGAACACAAGGCATTGCTGGAAAGTGATGTCGCTACAAAACTACGCGATGCAGAAGATTTAATATTACCATTATTGAAGAATCTTAAGCGTAATCCAGAGAAAGATTATATTCATTGGCCAAACAGGGATGTAATTATCGATAAACAAATTGAAAGAATTACAGCAGTAACGAGATATTTTGAGAGATTTTAATGTTCGTCACATGTGGCGATAGTTACGCCTGTATTGATAAAAGAGAATCAAAAGAACTTCAATGGCCAATATATGTTGCCAATAATCTAGGGTATACATCTTCACAACAATTACATTTAGGTAGAGGTGCTAGTGATAACTGGTACATATTTCTTCAAGCAAAATGGGCATTAGAAAATTATAATATAGATCGTCTGGTAGTTTGGTGGACTTCAGTACACAGATTTTTTGTGAGACATCCAGACACGGTTGAAGAGGATAATAGTTCATTAGTAGCGAATGAGGTAGGTACTCATGTAAATCGACATGAAACAAATTATGTCTATGAAAATTATACACCACAATATATTAGTGAGACATATAATAATGTTATAAATGATGGTATCCACGCGCCTGGCTCGAGAAAGAGACATAACATGATAGATGGAGATTGGGAAGTATTACAAAAATATTGGGAAAAATTTCATTCAGTTAAGAAGGGATATCTAGAACTACAAACCATGCAGTATGTTATAGAACATTTGTGCGAGAAGAAGGGTGTAGAGTACTTTAATTTCCCAGATAGATATCTAGCACAAAGAATGATGGCAGCAGAAAAGTTTGACCCAGATTCTCTAATACTTGCTAACCATTATGGGGTTAACGGACACAAGATAATAGGAGACTACATATGGAAGACCATAGAGAGAAAATCCAACACCAAAAGGAACAGTTAAAGTTTCAAGAAAAGTCGCTAAAAGACATCCAAAAAGCGATAGAAAACCAGCAAAAAGCGATAGAAAAGTTCATTTCAGACCAAAAATAATTGAATTATTTTCGCTTTTCCTTATAAAACAAGGGCTTACAGAGGCAGCTTTTTCTTGACATTTGCTGTGGATTATGAGATCATAGTACTGTAATTGAGAGTGAGAGACATATGGACATAACCCAAAAATCATACCTTGCGAAACTCCTCGCTACTGAGGATGTTTCGATTGAACATAGGAATGTACCTACCGCGTACTTTGATTTGAAGTCTAGGAAGATTGTACTTCCCAATTGGAAGGACATGCCTGATTTCTTATATGATTTATTGATTGGTCATGAAGTTGGTCACGCTCTCGTAACTCCCGCTGAAGGTTGGCACTCTGCCGCTTCTAGTAAGGGTGCGAATTTCAAATCATTCTTGAATGTTGTAGAAGATGTTAGGAATGAGAGACTAGTTAAAATCAGATATCCAGGCTTGGTCAAGTCATTCTATAAAGGATATCAAATGCTTTATAAGAAAGACTTTTTCGGTCTTTCAAAATTACAAAAGACTCCCCAAGAATTACCACTAATTGATAGAATCAATCTTCATGCTAAGGTTGGTGCTTTCCTTACTCTACAATTCACCGCTGAGGAACAAGTCATACTTGACAAGTGTTTCGCTGCTGAGACTTGGGATGAGGTTGTCGCCATCGCTGAGGAATTATATGAATTCTCCAAGACTGAAGACGCGATGCAAGATCTTTTAGAAGAGAACATGGGTATGCCCCAGTTCGGTGAGGATGAAGATGATTTTGATATGGATGAGAATGGCGAATGGTCAGAAAATCCATACGGTGAAGAAGAATCTGAAGAAGGTGAAGGCGAGTCTAAGTCTGGTGAAGAAACTGAAGAGTCAGAAGAATCTGAAGAAGGTGGCGCTGAGTCTGGTGAAGGTGAAGAGACTGAAGAAGATACTGAAAAAACTACTTCTTCTAAAAAAGAGTCAGAAGATACTGAAAAGTCTGCTGAGTCTGGGTCACCAGAAGATGGCACGATTGAAGAAGGTTCTACTGAATCTGAAGGGCACAATCCCCATGATTTTGATGACGCGGAACCTAAGTCATTTACCGATGAAGCGTTTAGAGATGCTGAACAAAACCTAGTAGAAGATGGCAAGACCAATGGTGTTGTTACTGCTACTATGCCTAAGTTCAAGACTAAGTATTTTATTTTCCCAACTACCGATGTTTGGCCTACCAAAGATTTTGAGTATGTTTGCGGTGGAAGGTATGATGACATTCCTGCTGGTTCTGCTAAGGATGTAGAGAAAACTTTGCTTGATGAATTTATGCAAAGAAACAAGGGTTCAATTAATCAACTAGTTATGCAGTTTGAGATGAAGAAAAAAGCCACCCTATTGAGGAAGGCTCAAGTCAATAAAACTGGTAAGTTGAATGAAGATAAGTTGTGGGCATACAAGTTGACTGAAGACTTGTTCCTATCAAGTACTACTGTGCCAGATGGTCAGAACCACGGCATGATGATGTTTGTAGACTTCTCTGGTTCAATGGGTAGACACATGGCTGGTACTATTGAACAGACACTAATTCAAGTTGCCTTCTGTAAAAAAGTTGGTATCCCATTTGATGTGTACGGTTTTTCAAACTGTGCTAACTCTCTCCAAAGTGAGAAGTTTGGGAATGGGTCTAGGGGTTCTGCTTTCCAATCTGCTAATGATGGTGAGTTGTTTATTGAGTCTGGTGGATTCGGTCTGCTTCAGTTGATATCTTCTGAATTGCCTCAGAGTGAGTACAATAGATGTTTCAAAAAGTTACTTGGTTACAAAACTTCATTTGAGTGGAGAGATATGAAACCAAGAATGGAAAGATACAATGTTCCTTACCATCTTTATCTTGGTTCTACTCCGCTGTCAAGTTGTATGATAGTTGGTGCTAAGATTGCTAAACAGTTCAAGGAAAGAAACAGAATTGAAGTTATGAACACAATCGTTCTTTCCGATGGTGGAAACACTTCTGACATTGAAGTAATCGCTGACGGTAAATATGAAGAGAATGGATATTTCAGATATAAAAATGCCATTAGTGAAGAGTTTGCTGGTAGATACGGTGAAAATAAATGTGAAATTGGTAAGTTCCAATTGAAAGGCAACGGTTTGTCAGTCACCACTAACATCAAAGGGATGTATGGAACAAACTACGGTAGGGTCTCTTATGAAAGTGCTACTGCTGTTACTTTCGACTACTACAAAAAGTTTGTCGGTTCCAGAATAGTTCACTTCTTCCTAGTTGATAACAACATTAGAGAAGCGAGACAGGCATGGTCAGATATGACAGGTGAGTATGCCGAGTATGATGAAAACTTCCTAAAAGAAAAGACAACTAATTGGAAAAACAATAACTTCATGGCTTGCGAGTCTAGGTTAGGAAGTGATGCTTGCTTCATTTTGAAGGGTGCTAAATCTCTTAATGAAGAGGCAGAGTTTGAAGTCAGTTCTGATAGTAAGGCTGACATTTTGAGAGGGTTTAAGAAATTCCAGAAAGGCAAGTCCAATTCTAGACAGTTCTTAAACAGATTCATAGATGAGGTCGCGTAAGTGGTTGATTTTACAGGGAAAGAAAATGAAAAAAAATTCATTTTGGCCCTTGACATTTGCCCCGAAATATGGGATCATGATCTAGTAAATTGAGATGAGAGGTTATATATTATGAGTGTAAAACAAAAAGAACAGTTCCTTCAGGCCCTTGCCGATGTGAACAATTCCGCGTCTGCTGTGTTCTCCAAGGCGGAGGCAATGCAGATTGCAAAATCGAATGGGTTGAAAAATCCCATGTGGTTTTTTAAAGAGTGTAAAGTTGGTAGGAACCAATTTTCGCCAAACATGGCAACTCTAATGACTGTGGGTAATACTGCTCTCAATCCTGTCGCCCCTGTGGCGCCTGCCCTTGAAGAGTCGGTATCTACCCTAGAACCAATTGAGACAATTCAGTCTCAGTCATTTGATGCCAAGATTGTAAAACAGGCAAAACTTGCGGTGGAAATCGAGAATTTAATTCCAGATTCAGATAGTACTTATGTCCCATTTGGGTTCCATAAAGATTTGGTGAATATCATTAAGTCTGGTATGTTCTATCCGACTTTCATTTGTGGTCTTTCTGGTAACGGTAAGACTATGATGGTGGAACAGGTTTGTGCCAAACTCAAGAAAGAAGCTATTAGGGTTAACATCTCTATCGAAACCGATGAAGATGACTTAATCGGTGGCAACACTCTCGTGGATGGTAATGTGGTTTACAGGGAAGGCCCTGTGTTGACTGCCATGAAGAGAGGTGCGATTCTCATTCTGGATGAGATTGATAGGGGTTCTAACAAGTTGATGTGCCTTCAGGCAATCCTTGAAGGGAAACCTTACTTCAATAAGAAGTCTGGTGAGGTTGTCACTCCCGCTACTGGTTTCAATGTAATTGCTACCGCGAATACAAAAGGTAGAGGTTCCGATGACGGTAAGTTCATGGGTGCTCAAGTTCTGGATGAGGCGTTCCTAGAAAGGTTCGCTATCACGGTTGAACAGGAATATCCTTCTAGTGTTCAAGAGAAGAAAATTGTCATGAACAAAATGGGTGTTGCTGAGTGTGTTGATGAAGACTTTGCTGATAAGTTGGTCATGTGGGCTGACATAATCAGAAAGACTTTCTACGAAGGTGGAATCGATGAGTTGGTTTCCACTAGAAGGTTGGAACACATTGTCAAGGCATACGCCATGTTCTCTGATAGACTCAAGGCAATTCAGTTGTGTGTCAATAGGTTTGATAGTGACACTAAGTCTGCCTTCATTGACCTTTACACTAAGGTTGATGCTGGTGCCACGGTTGAAGAAATCATGGACAATCCTACCGATGGTTCTGAAACAGAAACTTCTGAGGAAAAAGATAGTTATGACTTCTAGTCCAGACTACAAATATAATGAGGGAGCTCTTATCAAGGAGCTCCAATCTTATATCGATTCTACTTATGGTGAACACTATTCCCAAAATAAGTATCAGGCAACTGAATTTATTATTGATGGTGGTCATGGTGAAGGATTTTGTATCGGGAATATTTTAAAGTACGCCCAGAGATACGGCAAGAAAGACGGTTACAACCGCAAAGATTTATTAAAGGTACTGCATTATGCTATAATCGCATTGCATGTACACGATTTAAGAGAATATGAAAAGGAGCAATTCGACTTGTTTTGTTCTTAACGGTTTGCCCCCAGCGGGCAGTCGGGACTTGGTACACCTCTCTCTTACTCTCTCACAAGAAGTATCAAGTTCCCGACACTTTTATTATAAATAAGAGAGTAAGAATTTTTATAGAGGAATAAGAAATGGCATATAGATTAACATACACGAGTACTCGACCAGATACTTCAGAAGATTGGTACTTCTTTAAAGAAGGCGCTGATGCTGGTTTTGAGACTAACTCGACACATTTTAGAAATTGGCTTGACGCGAGAAGCGATGTAACTGTTACATTGACTGTAGCAGAAGATAATCTTTCCTTTAAATGGGAATTAGATTTTGCTGATGAGGATGCTTACGATGCATATGTAGTAGAAAGAGATGCATTGTTTACCGCTGCTCCATATAATGGCACAGCACACTTATCAGAAACCGCGTACACAGATTACTTGACTGCTAATAGTATGACTGCTGAGACTACTGTCGGCGAAGTATAAAGAATGGGGTTGACATTTGCCCCTAACAAATGTTAGTATATGATGTTTAATTTGATTGAGGTATATTATGAAACTATCCAAAAGTACTTTGGAGTTGTTGAAGAACTACGCTACGATTAATACCAATCTCTTGGTAAAATCTGGCAGTAGTTTAGCAACGGTGTCCGCTTCTAAGTCTATTCTTGCAAAGGGCACGATAGAAGAGAGCTTCCCACAGGAGTTCGCTATCTATGATTTAAATCAATTCCTATCTTTGGTCACTATGAGTGAAGACACGGAGATTGATTTTTCTGAAGATTATCTGACATGCAAATCTGATGCTGGAAGGTTCAAGTTTTATTACGCGGAACCATCTATCATCGTGGCAGCTCCAGATAAAGAAATTGAAATTGATGCTTTCTATCAATTCAATATTACCAAAGACCAAATCAACACTATCTATAGGGCAGCTTCTGTTATATCTGCACCTACTCTTAGTGTGGTTGCTAGTGGTGGTAATGTGGTAATGAGTGTTGGTGACCCCAATACTCCAAAAAGTAATTCTTTTACTACAGATATTGGTAATGCTAATGTTGAGTTTGATGCTCGACTTGGTATTGAAAACCTTAAAGTAATCCCCGATGATTATGAGGTTACTGTTTCTCAGAAGAAAGTATTCAAATTTTCTAACGCGAAGAGAACATACTTCTTGGCACTTGAACCGAGTTCAAATATTTAATGGCTTGGGTTGAAGGAATGATTGCTGTCTATGGAATGATACTTTCTTTCATGGCCGGCTGGTTAATGCCGAGAGGTAATTTTATTAGAAATTCCCAGTTATGGGTAATCAAAAAAATACACAATTGGTTAGCACATGACAAGGAAAAATTGAAGGAGAAATAAATGAAAATAGATGTTGGGCAAAAATTGCCAAAAGACATAACCTTTCATGTTAGGGTTAGAGATGAAAACATGGTAAAGAATGGAGAAGAGAATCCATATATTTGGCAGATGGTCAATTCAACTGACCTCTTCAAAGATAAGAGAGTGATTCTATTCGCTTTGCCAGGCGCTTTCACTCCAACATGTTCTACTTATCAGTTACCAGATTATGACGCGAACTATGAATTGTTCAAGGCGAATGGTATTGATGAAGTATACTGTCTGTCTGTTAATGATAGTTTTGTCATGAACAAGTGGGCGGAATGGTTGGATGTCGATAATGTTAAGATGCTTCCAGATGGTAGTGCCTATTTTACTGAAGCGATTGGAGCGCTGGTAAGAAAAGATAATCTAGGATTCGGAGCAAGGTCATGGAGATATTCATTACTTGCTAACGATGGGGTTGTTGAGAAAGCATTTGTAGAGGAAGGTTGTGAGGACGATTGTCCTAGTGACCCATATGAATGTTCTGGGCCTTTGACCATAATGGACTATATTCAAACTGAAAGTCCTGTAGGACAACAGCATGAATTAGAGTTAACGGATGGTGCTGGAACAGAAGAAACATTTGCATAAAGTCGATTACGATTTAAAACCTTTATCAAAAGAACTCGCAATTGATTTTATACAAACGCATCATTATTCACCTATGATGCCTAAACTCACGAAACACTATTTGGGGTGTTTCTTGGAAGGTGAACTAGTAGGTGTTTTGACTCTAGGATGGGGAACACAACCCCGACAAACAATAAACAAAATGTTTACTGGGTTAGAGTCAAAACATTACTGGGAGATTGGTAAGATGTGCATGACAGATGAAATGCCAACCAACTCCGAATCACAGATGATAAAGAAAGCTGTGAGATGGATAAAAGATAATTGCCCAGATGTATTATTTCTTTACACAATGGCAGATGGTATCATGGGTAAATGTGGATATGTATATCAGGCAAGTAATTTTTTATACGGTGGAACCTTTTACACTCAAGTGTACGAAATAAATGGTGAGAAGGTTCACCCAAGAGCAACAAGAAAGTTATGTGAGGAGAACGCAAAGTTCTCTGGCAAAGAGAGAATTTTTTGGTTGACTTCAGATTTTATGCAAGAGAAGGGAATCAAAAAAATAGAAGGATATATGTTTAGATATATCTTTCCGATGAATAAGAAGGCAAAAAAGTTATTAAAAAAATCAAATATGGAATGGACTAGAACTTATCCAAAAGACCATGATTTAAAATGGTTTGATAAAACTAGTAAACCCAAATTTGAAATTGAACAACCCCACTTCACATATGATGAAGTTCTTTATAACGCGAGGAACATATCTGGTGGTGGGGCATCTTTAAGAGGAATATTATGAGTAAAGTTATTTTAGTATCTGGTGGATTTGACCCACTACATAAAGGACACCTTGACCTATTAAAAGAAGCAAAGAAAATGGGAGACCATCTATCGGTAGGTCTTAATAGTGATGAGTGGTTAACCAGAAAGAAGGGGTCACCCTTTATGTCATCATTTGATAGAATGGATATGTTGATGGAATTGCAATGTGTTGACCATGTAGTTCCTTTTAATGATGATGACGATACTGCTAAAGACTTTATAGAAAAAGCAATTGCTTCATGGGGAATAGACCACAAGTTTGTATTTGTGAATGGTGGTGACAGGACAGAAGATAATATTCCAGAGATGGAATTGCGAGAAAAGTTTTCTCATGCTCATTTGGAGTTTGCTTTTGGTGTTGGTGGAGAAAAATCATATTCTAGTAGTTCGGTAAACAATGTAGAAAGAATCTGGGGTGACTATAAAATTATTCACGCGGAACCAACAGCCAAGGTAAAAATACTAAACATTGATGTCAATAAAAGTATTAGTTATCAAAGACACTTTTATCGTGGAGAAATATGGCATGTCGTAAATGGTCAGGCAATGATTAAAACCAGTAAAGGTAACCCAGCAAATTATGAATATGAGTACTTGACTTCTGGTCAGCACTTCAGTATAATACCATACGAGTGGCATCAAATAACAAATGTGGGTACTGAACCCTTAAAGATAATTGAAATACAACATGGTTCTTATGTCGAAGAAGATGACATAGAACGAGAGGAGATAATGCATTGACAAGAGCAAGATGGAAAAAAGGAGTTAAGGCAAGAAGACAGGTTGCATTGGATAACTTGTTGAAGTCTAAGTTTACTCCAAAAGAGATTAAGTCTGGTAAGAAAATGGTTGAGCGTTCTGAGGAAACTTGGAATAAGAACCGCGATTATCAGATTGAAGTTTTACAAAAGAGGATACAAAATGGGTGAGTTTTTATGGGTAGAGAAATATAGACCCCAAACTATTTCAGAATGTATTTTACCAGATGGTTTGAAAAAAACTTTCCAAGAGTATGTGGATGCTGGTGAAATATCCAATATGCTTTTGTGTGGCACAGCTGGTACAGGTAAGACCACGGTGGCGAGAGCACTTTGTAATGAACTTGGTTGTGACTATATTGTTATCAACGGTTCGGATGAAAGTGGTATTGATGTATTGCGTACCAAGATAAGAGACTTTGCAAGTACAGTCAGTTTTGAAAGTAAGGCGAAGGTTGTTATCCTAGACGAAGCAGACTATCTAAATCCAAACTCAACGCAACCAGCACTTAGAGCTTTTATTGAAGAGTTTTCTGGCAATTGCAGATTTATTTTCACATGCAATTTCAAGAATCGAATCATCGAACCTCTTCACAGTAGAACATCTGTTATTGATTTCAAAATTGATAAGAAAGATAGACCAGAGATGGCACAGAAGTTCATGGGAAGGATGCAGTATATCTTAACACAAGAAGGTATTCCATACGAACAGAATGTTCTCGCGGAACTATTGATGAAACACTTCCCAGACTATCGTAGGGTTATTAATGAACTCCAGAGGTATTCTAAGAGTGGTTCTATTGATAGTGGTATCCTAAGTAACATCGCTGAGATAAACACCAAGGAATTGATTGACAGTCTCAAGGATAAAGATTGGAAGAAGATGAGACAATGGGTAGTCAACAATGTTGACAATGACCCACAAGGTGTCTACAGGAAGGTCTATGACTCTCTTATCGATAAGGTAAAACAAGTACCCCACTTAGTACTATTGATTGCTGATTATCAGTATAAGAGTGCATTTGTGGCAGACCAAGAGATTAACTTGACCGCGTGTCTAACTGATATCATGGCGAGTGTAGAATTTAAATGATTGAAGGATTAGGTGAACCAGTAAAGACCTATGATGCTGAAGAGTTCAAGGTAAAACAAAAAGCAATTAGTCCTTTTGATTTTGCTAACAGTATCAACTACACCAAAGAGGATTTGATTGTAGATGATTGGTCTGAGAAACAGTACAATGCGTTTATCGTGAACAAGTCATTGTCTCATGGTATTGATACTGTTGTGGCAGCTAATGAAATGAATTCTAGACCACACTTAGATGCAAAATTACAGTATGATTTTTTGCGTGGTTTTGTTCGGAAGAAGAAAAGATTTAACAAATGGTTGAAACCAGAGAAAGAAGAACATCTGGAAATAGTAAAGGAATACTTTGGTTATAGTAATGTTAGAGCCCAAGAAGCGCTCAGATTATTGAGCGAAGCAGATATAGAGGCGATGAAGGGGTTACTTAAGCGGGGTGGAAAATAGTAAAACCATAAATACTTTCATATTAATTAACAAAATTATGAAGGTATTATCATGGTGGATGATTTTTTTGACATTGATTTCCCAGACTACAAACCAGTAGAAATTTTATTAGAGAACGAAGACGATTTTTTAAAGGTTAGGGAAACTTTGTCTAGGATTGGAGTGGCATCAAAGAAAGACAGGACTTTATATCAGTCATGCCATATTCTCCATAAACAAGGTAGATATTTTATAACTCATTTCAAGGAACTTTTTGCTCTGGACGGCAAAGAGGCGGACTTGACTGAGAACGATTTAAAAAGAAGAAACGCAATCGCTAAATTGTTAAAGGATTGGGGTTTAGTTAAACTTATTGACGAATCGATTGAAGACGATATGGCTCCTATGAGTCAGATAAAGATTTTGTCCTTTAAAGAGAAGGATGATTGGACGCTCGTTACAAAATATAATATCGGGCGAAAACGATAACCTTGGCAACAGGAGAAGGTAGTGAAGAAAAAACTGATTATCTTAGCGATAGTCTTAGGTTTTATGTTTGTACCTATTGAAGTATTTGGAAAAGAATTTTTTATGATTTCGGCCCTTGTTTTTTAAAAAAGAGTACCCAGATCATATAAATATAGTAGTAGATGCTCGGGTGAGGTCTACACTTTAACTCGCTTAATAAAGGAGAAAAATTATGAACACATTAAGCACACAAGCGCATTGGGACAGTCTAGTCTCAGCATTTCCACAAATAAGAAGACAATTCGTAGGGTTTGATAGAGTATTTGATTTACTCAATCATAACTTTGAAACGAATGTCCAAAACTTTCCACCTTTCAATATCGAAAAACTCGATGAAGAGAATTATGAAATTCAAATAGCTCTCGCGGGCTTCCAAGAGGAAGATTTGAATATAGAAGTGAAAGAAGGAAAACTTACTGTAGAAGGTAACCAAGAACCCGATGAGAAAATCGAGTTTGTTCATCAAGGAATTGCTCAAAGGAAATTTAGAAGGACATGGAGTTTAGCAGACACAGTTGTTGTCAAAGGTGCTAAACTTGTTGATGGCATTCTTAAAATTTCTTTGGAGAATCAAATCCCAGAGGAAAAGAAACCTCAAACAATTAAGATAAAAACTAAATAAATAGTTTTTAACAGGGGGGCATTTTGCCCCCCGATTTGAAAAGGTAATAATTATGGCAAAAAAAAGTGATAAGAAAGTAGTAGAAGAAGTTAACTTGGACATTCCGCCTCACGAGGTGGAACAAGAACAGCCTCAAGACAACAGACAAATCTGTGGTCTCAAGTGTGCTGGTATGGAAGAGTTAATTTGTTATCTAGAAAAAGATGATGCTGGTGGTAGATATCAAATCTCTAATCCAGCTATCATAAGATACATTCCCACGGAAGGTAATCCCAATAAGATGAAGATTGCATTTATTCCGCAGTCTCCAGCAAGTACAGGCATTCTTTTTGTACCCTACGCGAAGTTAGAGTACATTTACCAACCGAAAGAAGAGTTGGTGAAAGAGTGGGTCACTAAATTCACACATACAGATGTAACTAGCATGAAGAAAAAACCAAAATTTCAAGGATAATGCTTGACTTTTGATACACATTCGTGTATACTGTATTTAAATTGAAATTAGGTTTTTATTATGTCTAACTTTTACACATATGCGTGGCAATATGGAAATTCTATTCTTACTCGCGGAGTAAGGAATGGGAAGCGTTTTACCGAAAAACATCCATTTCAACCTACCTTATATGTTAGAAGTAATGAAGAATCTGAATTCAGAAACATTGAAGGTCATTATTTAAAACCAATCCAGTTTGGTGACAATAGTGACTGTAAAGAATTCCTAGACAAATATTCCAAGGTAGATAATTATCCTATCTATGGTCAAACTGATTTGACCTATCAGTATTTGTCTTCTATGTATCCGCAAGATATTGAGTTTGACCTCAGCAAGATGCGGATTTTCTCAATTGATATTGAGACAACTGCTGAACATGGATTCCCAGATACAGAGAACCCCATTGAAGAGGTTCTTCTTATTACACTCGTAGACAACTACACCAAAGAAATATTTACTTGGGGTTCTGGTGAGTGGAAGCCTGGCGCAGAAACAAAAGACCTACCAGTTACATACACTTATTGTTCCGATGAGTATGACTTGTTGGAAAAATTCATGACATGGTGGGCACAAGATTATCCCGATGTAGTTACTGGGTGGAACCTAGAACTATTCGATATGCCATATTTGGTTGGTAGAATTGACCGAATGTTCGGCAACAACGCGAAGAATAATCTTAGTCCATATGGAATGACTAGGAAGAAGGTCATCAAGGGTCACAACAACCGTGAATTGTTGAAGGTTGATATGAAGGGTATCATTCAACTTGACTACATGGACTTGTATAAAAAGTTTACTTACACTTTCCAAGAGAGTTATCGACTTGATTATATTGCCGAGGTAGAACTCGGTAAGAAGAAACTGGAAAGTGGATACGAAACATTCCGCGAGTTCTATGAGAATGATTGGAATCGATTTATTGACTACAACATCATCGATACTGTTCTGGTTGACGAACTCGATGACAAGATGAAATTCTTGGAACTAATTATCACAATGGGATATGACTGTAAATGTAATTACAATGATATCTTTTCATCTGTGAGAACTTGGGATTGTTTGTTATTCAATCATTTACTTGAAAAGAACATTATGATTCCTCAAAAGAAGGAACACTTCTCTAAGGGATTTGCTGGTGGTTATGTGCAAGACCCGAAGGTGGGTAAGTATAAGTGGGTTGTGTCAGTTGATGCGACTTCCCTGTATCCATCTATCATCATGCAACATAATCTATCACCAGAGATGCTGGCAGAGGGACATAAACCTCTTGATTGTACAGTTGATACTATTCTGGAAAGAAAACATTCAACTAAAAAGATGAAAGAGGCAGACCTGTCGATGGCAGCCAACGGATATCTTTTTGGTAGAAGTTCTCAAGGATTCATGGCAGAGATTACTCAAAAGTTTTTTGATGATAGGCAGAAGTACAAGAAACTTATGAAGAAAGCGGAACAGGATTTTGAAGATACCAAGAATCCAGAACTCAAGAAAGATATTGCGAAGTTCAACAACTTCCAGATGGCAAGAAAGATTCAATTGAACTCTCTCTTTGGTGCGATAGGTAATAAGTGGTTCAGATATTTTGATGAGAGAATCGCGGAAGCAATTACATTAACTGGTCAGCTAATCATTCGTGATACTGGTAAGGCAGTTGATGAGTTTCTAAACAAGTTTCTTGGTACAGAGGATGTAGAGTATTCTTTCTATACTGATACCGATAGTTGTTATGTAACTCTTGATAAGATGGTGGAAGACCATCTACAGGGTAAATCTCGTGATGAGATTATTAATATTCTTGATAATTTTGTTGAGAACAAATTAGAACCAGCAATTAATGGTAGGATGGTGGAACTTGGTGAGTACATGAATGTATTCCAACCCAAGATATTCTTTAAACGCGAGGCGATTGCGGATACTGGTATCTGGGTTGCAAAGAAAAGATACGCATTGAATGTATGGGACAATGAAGGTGTTCGATACAAGGAACCCAAACTCAAGGTGATGGGTCTGGAGATTGTAAGGTCTTCTACACCAGCACCAGTTAGGGAAAGTCTCAAACAGGCAGTTGAGTTATGTTTGAACAAGGATGAAAAAGAATTACAGGATTTTGTTGAGGATACATGGCAGGCATTTAGTAAGATGTCTCCAGAAGAAATTGCCTTCCCACGCGGATGTAACAACATTGATAAGTATTCCTCAAGAGAAACAGTTTATACTAAGGGAACTCCAATGCATGTTCGGGGTGCTTTAGTTTATAATCACTTGCTTAGGACTCAGAAATTAGAGAAGAAATATCAAACCATCCAAGATGGTGACAAGATTAAATTCCTCTATCTGAAGGAACCTAACCATGTGAGAGAAAATACCGTAGCGATGAATGGTCTTATGCCGAAAGAGTTCGACTTGCATCGTTACATTGATTATGAAACAATGTTTGAGAAAGCATTTATTGACCCATTGACTACTATAGTCACCAGTTTGGATTGGAAGACTAGACCAGTAGCAACATTGGAGTCGTTATTTTAGGAGTGAATATGAGTACATTAGATAAATTAAAAAAGAATAGTACAGTAAAAGAAACAGCGATTTTATCCAACAGTAAATTTCTGAACAACAAAGATATAGTTCAGACAACTGTACCCGCCTTGAATGTGGCATTGAGTGGTAAACTTGATGGTGGTCTGACTTCTGGGTTAACAGTTTTCGCTGGCCCATCTAAACATTTCAAGACTGCTTTTGCCATGTTATTGTCAAAATCTTATTTGGATAAATATGATGATGGAGTGGTGTTATTTTATGATTCAGAGTTCGGCGCTCCTCAAGGATATTTCGACAGTTTCGGCATAGATACAGATAGGGTTGTTCATACACCTGTCACGGACATAGAACAACTCAAACACGATGTGATGTCCCAACTCCAAGGTATCGAAAGAGGTGACCGCGTAATTATTGTAGTAGACTCTGTGGGCAATCTTGCATCTAAGAAAGAAGTAGATGATGCATTAGATGGTAAGTCGGTTGCCGATATGACTCGTGCAAAACAAATGAAATCCCTGTTTCGTATGGTGACTCCTCACCTAACAATCAAAGATATTCCAGCGGTGGTTGTAAACCACACATATAAAGAAATCGGTTTGTTCCCCAAAGATGTAGTGTCTGGTGGAACTGGTGTGTATTATAGTGCCGACAATATCTTTATTATAGGTAGACAACAAGAGAAAGAGGGGAAGGAAGTTGTAGGTTACAACTTTATTATTAATGTCGAGAAGTCAAGATTTGTACGCGAGAAATCACGGATACCCATTGAGGTCACATGGGAAGGTGGCATTAGCAAGTGGTCTGGTCTCCTTGATATGGCTCTTGAATCTGGCCATGTGGTCAAACCATCAAACGGATGGTATGCGAAATCTAGTGAAGATGATGCAAAGAAGGTCAGAATTAAAGATACATACAACAAAGAATTCTGGATACCAATCCTTAGCGATAAAACTTTCATCAAGTGGATTGAAGATAGATACTTGATGTCTGCTGACGCGATTATGCAGTCAGAAGTTACTGAAGAGGACATACAGGATGCCTACTCCGAAGTGTGATAGGTGTGAGAAGAGCATCGACATAGAAAACGATGCTGGAATATGTTTTCGACACGAGGATGGAGAAGCATATCTCTGTGAAGAGTGTGTCGAAATTGTGAAGGAAGATTTTTATAATGAGATTAGAACAAACAATACTATCGAATCTGATATTTAATGAGGATTATGTCAGGCAATCAATTGCACATTTAAGGGCATCTTACTTTTTAGATTCTGAGTACCGTGAGGTATTCAAATGTGTTCGTGATTATGTTACAGCATATAATTCTCCACCACAAAAAAGTGCAATTAAAATCGCACTACAAGAAAATAGAAAGATTACTGAAGACCTCTATGGAAAGTGCGAAGAACTTATTAATAACCTCAATGAGACAGATGAGGATATTAGATGGTTAATTGACCAGACAGAAAAATTCTGTAAGGATAAGGCAGTATATAATGCCATCATGCAGTCTATTCAGATTATCGATGGACAGGATAAAACATATTCAGTTGACTCATTACCATCTATTCTATCAGATGCTTTGAGTGTTGGGTTTGATAATAACATTGGTCATGATTATGTTGGTGACGCGGAAGCACGATTTGATTTCTACCATAGACACGAAGAAAAACTACCATTCGACTTAGAATATTTCAACAAGATTACTGAAGGTGGATTAATAAACAAGACACTTAATATTGCTCTCGCTGGTACAGGTGTAGGTAAATCTTTATTCATGTGTCATGTTGGTGCATCAATGATAGCCCAAGGTAAGAATGTTCTATACATTACATTGGAGATGGCAGAGGAAAGAATCGCTGAAAGAATAGATGCAAACATGATGGATGTTTCCATGCAAGATTTGAGAGACTTATCTAAATCTATGTACACAGACCGTATTCAGAAAATTCAAAACAAAGTTGATGGTAGGTTAATTGTTAAGGAATATCCAACTGCAACTGCTCATGCTGGACATTTCCGAGCACTTCTTGAAGAATTGAAACTTAAACAAAACTTCTATCCAGATATAATTTTTATCGATTACCTAAATATATGCGTGAGTCAAAGACTCCGAAACAATGCTGGTGCAAATTCATATACCATAGTTAAAGCAATCGCTGAAGAATTAAGGGGACTGGCAGTAGAGTATGATTTACCAATAGTATCCGCTACACAGACCACGCGAGGTGGTTTTAATAATAGTGATGTAGATTTGACAGATACTTCAGAGAGTTTTGGGTTGCCTGCAACTGCTGATTTGATGTTTGCCCTTATTAGTACAGAAGAATTAGAACAACAAGGTCACATGATGGTCAAACAATTGAAGAATAGATATAGTGACCCTACAAGAAACAAACGATTTATGATTGGTGTTGACAGGGCGAAGATGAGATTATATGATTTGGATGATAATGCTCAACAAAATCTAGTAGATTCTGGACAGGAAGACGAACAACCTGTATTTGATAGAGGTACTTTTGGACAAAGATTAAACTTGTCTGATATAAAAGTATAAATAGGCATATGATTAGTAAAGTATTAATAGGTATCATTTTAGGAGGCGGTATCATTGGGTATTTGTATTACACAAATACACAAGCAGAACTTACTGAGCTCCGTGAATATAATATGGCTATGGAACTACAGGTGAAGACACAGAATGAGACTATTGATAAAATGTCTAAACAATACGAACAACAAGCTAAAGCGCTTGGTGAGTTGACTTCAAAGAACGCTGAGATTGAAGCGGAAATGACAAGATATCTTGATATTTTTCGTAGACATAATCTTAGTAAACTTGCTGCTGCTAAACCAGGCCTTATTGAACCAAGGGTGAACAATGCGACAAAAGAAGTATTCGACAGTCTCGAAAGCGATTCCGCTTTTGAGTTTGATACTAATAATTAACGGTTGTAGTTTAATACCAAAACAACCGCGTGAAGTAGAAATCAAAACAGTAGAGGTGCGTGTGCCTATACAGCACCCTGTTTATCCCCGACCAATCGACATGAAAGAACCACGCTGGTATGTCGTATCCGATAAAAACTTAGACGAATTTCTAGTCAAAATAGAAAAGGAATCTGGAAAGATGGTCTTCATGGCCATGTCTGTTCCAGACTATGAGCTCATGGCGTATAATCTCCAAGAGATTAAACGATTCGTGAAAGAAACTAAAGAAGTGATAGTGTATTATAGAACTGTTATGTCAGATGATGAAGAAATAGAAAGAGAAGATGACGCCCCGAAGAAAGAGGGGTTTTTGGACTCTTTTAAATCAAGAGGAGAATCTGACAATGGCAAAGGAAACGATTGACACAGGAAGAAATAAAGTAGATGTCGATTTAGAAAAGTATACAGATTTGGTTTTGAAACTTGACGAAGCTCAAGACAAAATCAGAGAGATGGAAAAAATCACTAAAGAACTGAAAATTGCTACAAAATCAGCACAACCGACAGAGAAATTCTCATTCGGTGCTCTGTTCAGAGATGAAAATGATATCAACGAGAAGTCTATCATAGGATTTGCATCATTTGTTATGATGCTCGCGTTTGGTATTGTTGACTTGGTAACAGGATTTTGGGGAAAAGATATAGTAATATCTGATACAATTTACACTTCATTTGTGGTAGTCACATTGGGTGCTTTCGGTATCGCAGAAGCTGGTAAGGCATTCAGTAAACAATAACCCCCAACATAAGGAGTAAAGGTAGTGAAAGTTGCGGTTAGTCTCGCATTAGTAATCACACTAGCGGGATGCGCTAGTGGTGGACAGGGTGGAAGACCCACATTTAAGAACAATACGGACAATACTCTTATCTATTGCGAGACAATAGGTGGAACAAAAGAGTGTCGAAAGATGGATAAAGGAGCTGCCATCAATAGAGTTAATCAGTTTTTGAACTCCCCAAGAGCAAGATTTTGACAAATTTTTTATAAGTTGTTGATTTAACTAGGGATTTATTTTCACTTTTTTTCGCTTTGGCCCTTGACATTTGGGTCAAATTATGAGATCATGATCATGTAATTTGGAGATTGAGAGAAAATGCAAAAAGAAATTGAAAACCTTAAAACCTTGATTGTTGAAGACTACCATAACTGGTCTTATAGGTCATGGATGGCTAGTGGATACGACATGGACAGGTTTGACGCGAAAATTGAAGAGTTTAAGAATGGTTTAGAGGTCAAAGAAGGTCAGAAATACATCAAAATCATTTCTGATAGGTCTGTTTGGGGTTTCATCGTCAAGACTGAAACCGATAAATTATTCCAAAAGGGTGACATTTTGAAACCCGCTGGTTGGGCTGCCCCCGCTAGGAACAAACCTAGAGGCAATGTCTTTGAGATGTTGGAAGGCAAAGGAACTGGTTGGGTAAAATGGACTGGCCCACAGTATTTGATATAGGAGAGAGTATGAAAATGGAAGGTGACATAATTGCTGAAAAGGGTTATCTCAAAACCCAGATAGAAAAATGGGAAGAAATTGTAGATAACATTGATTCTGCTGTTCGCAATGTGAATGACGAAACAAAAGTTATTAAGTACAATGATGTTCCTAGTAACATTTATCTTGCTGTTGAAGGGATTGCCGATACATTGGGACAGAAGTTGAGTCTCGAAAAAAGTCAAGAACTGAAAAAAGAACTTGAATGGAAAATTGACGAAGTTCGTGAGGCAGTTAACAATCTGGAATCTGCCATGTACAATTTGGTAGAACCATTTGAAGACATGAAAAGGGATGCTGAAAATAAGAAAGATGATTTTGAGTATGAACTTGATGACTTGGAGTGGGAAGAGGAAAAACTTCAAAAAGCTTCATAGTTTTAAGGCGAATACAGGATGCCTGCTAAAGTCTGTATAGGTTGATGACCGAACATCCGCGAGGGGAATGAAAACGCCCCTCAACTTTTATATACAGGATAAATTTTTATGACGAATGAAAAATTACAAACAATTGCGGATGAAATATCAGAATGGCCAGACGACAAAGAACCAATCGCTCAAGATATCTTAAATGCTTATAAATTTATATATAGATTGTTAGACCCAGAAGGATTTGGCTTCGCGGTCACAGCAGAAGTAAGGGACTGTGCGAGGGAAGTTCTTGGTATGCCCAAAGTAGAACAACAATTATATATGCCCAAAGATGAGTGATGAATTTGAAAATCCGAGACAACTAGAACTATTTCCAAACAAGCGGGAAGAGGAGATTGAGTTGACCAAAGAGCAAAAGTTTGCGCCTGAAGAGATTGAAAATTCTAATCGAATATTTAAATCAGCTACACCAAAATATGATATCAGTTGGTATGTAAAATGGATTTCATCAATACTGATATTAATCGCACTCTCAATAAGAGCTGCTGATTATCCACGCATTTATGATATGTGGTTTGGTTTTGTGGGTATGATTGGTTGGACTTATGTGGGAATTCTGTGGAAAGATAGAGCGATAATAATAATGAATGTTATTAGTACTGCTCTTCTCTTGATTGGATTATTAACACATTATAGGGGAAGTTTTTAATGCCTATTTACACAATTGAGAACACCGAAAACGGTGAAGTATTTGATGTTATGATGAAGATATCAGATAAGGAAGCGTGGTTAAAGAAAAATAAACACATGAAACAGATTATGACCGCACCTAATATTAATAAGGGTGGTGTGGGAGACCGCGTGAAGAGGGATGGCGGAATGAATGAAGTGTTATCTAAGATAGCAGATGCAAATCCAACATCTCCATTGGCACAAGATTTTGGTAAGAAAGATTCTAAATCCGTAGTACAGAGGAAAGTTGCCAAGAAAGTAAGGGACACTATAACAAAGTCGTGATGTATAAATAGTGGAGTGTCAACTCAAGTGACACACTCAATTCATGGACGAAAAGAGGACTTAACAATGAGTACGCTAGTTAAGGTGGTCATATCATTGGTGACTGTCTTGATGGTAGGCTGTACGACAACAAGTACAGAATATTATGAAGCGATGCGACAGGCTGCGGAAGCACAGGCTTATGTTCAAGAACAAAAGTTCAAGGCGCTTTCTCAACTTGCTCAGTCTAGTGATTCTGGTGCGGCTAGTGCTGCTGTAATGGCAATTGCTTTGACTCAAGAGCAACCTATTGTTCCTCAATTCATTGAAAGTGATGCCCTCAAATGGGCGCAAGTCATGGTTCCCTCTATGACTACTTTAGGTGGATTGTGGTTTCAAACAGACCTCGCTAAGACTCAATCGAATAACAGTAAAGATATTCAACTCGCAAGTTTTGAATCTCAGAAAGAAATTCAATTGGGTACGCAAGCAACATATGTAGGTCTCGCTGAACAATGGGCAGGAGCTGGTCAGGCAAATTCTCAATATCTATTGGATATGGGACTTGCTGGATTCGATGCTCTAAACATCGCTGGAGGACAAACTCAAGATGTAGCAATCGCTGGGTTTGAATCTTTAGAAGAAGTAAGCGTTACTGGATTTACTCAGATAGGTACAACCGCTGTAGCTGGTTTTACTCAACTGGGTACGGTTGCAATGGATGGGTTTGATGCCCTAAACACCATGTCTACCAATTATAACACAACAATACTTGGTATTAATGATGATTGGGCAGCAGAACTAAGAATATTGCTGGCAAATCCGTTAACGAATACAACAACAACTACAACTAATACGACAACTAATAACAGTTCAAATATACAATGTAATATAGTAAATAATGCTGTGGTTTGTTCTGAGATTGACTAAGTGTTAGAAAAGTGGTATAAATAAGAGGGGACGGTAAGTGTCCCCTTTTTTAATTATGGAGTAAATTATGACAAATAATATTAAAAAGATTCTTGACGGTGAAGAATTTGTAATTGTTCCCCCCGAAGAATTAAATTTAGAAGAACAAAAACTTAATCCCTTGTTGATGAGTGATGATGAGCTATATGATGAAGACTTAGATGGTGAAACTGTCAAGGCATTATCACACGCATTAGAACTCGATTACATAGAGAAGTGGAAGGTCTTTGCTCAGATGAAACTCTTAGAAAGAAACTTTGCAACTGCTGAACAGGCACGCCTCGCCTTGCGTGACCAATTAGTCACGGCAAATGCGAATGTTCAAGTACTTCTAAGGAATTATGAAGAGAAAAAGATTGGTCTTAACTATGAACTCAAAGAGAAGTTAAAAGCCAAGGAAGAGGTTAAGAAACTTCGTGCTGAATTAAGATCGCTCAAAAAAGGTAGCGCTTCTTCAACCAAAAATAGCGCGAAAAATAAACCCGAGCCAGATAACGCCTAGAAGGTTTTTTATAAATAGTGTTAAACACAATGTTTATGGAAAGAGTTAATGGTCGGATTTTTATCATATTTAAACGAGGATGCACAGGGTAAGAACCTACATCTGGAACATCTAGAAGACGAAATATTCAATTTCGGAATAGGTGGAGCTCGTGGTGCAATAAATTTCTTACAGGCATTAAGAGATATGATGTCTGGAAGTTCTCGTTCATCCGTAAATATGACAGTCAAGTGGGATGGCGCACCCGCTATATTTGCTGGTACAGACCCCAGCGATGGTAAATTCTTTGTTGCCAAGAAAGGTGTATTCAACAAGACACCACTATTATATAAGTCCACGCAAGAGATAAACAAAGACAGTAAATTACCACAAGCACTAAAACCCGCCTTCACAATCGCGTTACAAGAATTTAGCAAACTCGGAATCAAGGGTGTATTACAGGGTGATTTGATGTTCACTTCTGGTTCACTTGAATCCGAGACCATTGATGGTGAAAGATACACCACATTCCAACCAAACACTATAGTCTATGCTGTTCCTAAAATGTCAGAACTGGAACAGAAAATCAAAGCGGCTAAAATTGGTGTGGTGTGGCACACTACATATTCTGGTAATACATTAGAGAGTATGAAAGCATCTTTCGGTGTAAACATCAATGGTCTCAGAAAATCAAAAAATGTCTGGATGGATGATGCTAGTTATAGAGATACTAGTGGAACTTCTACATTCACAAAAACAGAAACCGCCGCCGTGACTACAAAACTATCGCAATGTGGTAGAATATTCAAACAAATAAATTCAGCACAATTAGGCAGATTCTTAAAATTTCAAAATGGGTTTACTGGTAAAATGGTTGGCGCCAATATCAAAACTTATAATAATTCAAAGGTAAAAGTTGGTGCTAAGATATCAAATGTATCTGGACATGTTTCTGGATACGCGAAATGGGTAGAAGATAAATTCGATTTAGAGATAAATAAGTTAAAGACGGAGAAATCCAAGAGTAAACTAGAAAAAAGGAAGACTGAAACTCTAAGAGAACTATCTCAATATACTGCTCTTCTTACTAATGTTATTAATTTTCAGAACTCTATGGTAGAGGCGAAAATGGTAATTGTTAATAAGTTAAACAGAGTAAAACAGTTAATGGATACTTTTGTTAGAACATCAAAAGGATTCAAAGTTACTAATCCAGAAGGATATGTTGCTATTGATAGGGTTTCTGGTAACGCGGTCAAACTAGTAGACAGGATGGAATTCAGTTATAATAATTTTACAGCAATTAAGGCGTGGGATAGATGAAAACATTAGTATATGCATTTGGTAGGATGAACCCACCCACAGCGGGACACGGAAAACTTGTACAAAAAGTAAAACAACTTGCTCAAAGAGAAAGAGCAGACCATCTTATTGTGGTTAGTCACAGTCAAGATAAACACAAGAATCCACTAACACCACAGAAAAAAGTTGCCCATCTTAAAAAGATGTTTCCACAAACTAAATTCAAGGCATCTGATAGAGTCAACCCAAACTTCATAAAACAATTGGGTCTACTTACAGGAAAGTATGACAAGGTTATTATGGTTGCTGGTTCAGATAGGGTTCAAGAATTCCAGAGGATACTGGATAGATATAATGGAAAGGATTTTAAATTTGACGAAATAGATGTAATCTCTGCTGGACAAAGAGACCCAGACGCGGAAGGCGTAACTGGTATAAGTGCTAGTAAGATGAGACTGTTCGCCAAGAATAACGATTTTAACTCATTCAAAAGAGGACTTCCTATGGGATATAGTGGTTCTCAACAATTATTTAAAGATGTGAAAAGTGGGATGCAGTTGAAAGAAGATAAACACCACACTTTTTCACAATTTTTGCGAGGATAAAATATGTCAAAACATTTAGAGGGTTTATTACCCACAACAGGATTAGATTTCCAACATACTGACGCTCCACATGGATACGGTAAATGGGGATTATTTGGAAACAAAGAGAGCGGGCCAGGCATCTCAGAACCAGAAGATTTACCAGATGAATGGTATGAGGAAATTGCAGAGCGAGAAGAGCTCTTAGAACAATTAAAAGAAGATGAAGGAGTGAAGTATGAAGTCTACCTTGACCACCTCGGCCTTGCCACCTGTGGCATCGGTCACCTCATTCTCCCACAAGACGCGGAAGCAGATCTTGAAGTCGGAGATGAAGTCTCAGAAGAAAGAGTTATCGAACTCTTCCAAAAAGATGTCGCAAGTGCCTGTAGAGACTGTATTATGTTATACGGCTGGTCTGGATTTTGTGAGTGGCCCGAGGAAGTCCAAAATATCTGTATTAATATGATGTTCAACATGGGCAACCCAAGACTTTCTAAGTTTAGGAAAATGCATCAAGCATTAGAATCACAAAACTGGGAAGAAGCAGCCAAGGAAGGACGCGATTCTAAGTGGTATGAACAGGTAACTAATCGAGCAGAACGCTTGATGTCTAAGTTAGAAAATATTTAAGATAAGGATGAGGAACGGAAATGGAATTTATTCTAGAGCTCGCTATGACTTTTTGGATGTGGACTGTATTAATAGGAATCATCCTAAGTGGTTGGATAATTAATGTTTTAGATATGAGACAGGAAACCAAGTTGACATTTTCTGCGAAGGAAATGCCAAATTTGAGACCGATTGTTATAGAAACAAAAGGTAGAGGTTTTTGGGGTTCTACTTGGCAATGGTTTAGGTCAACTAGATTGTGGGAACTAACCAAAGATTGGCACTATACAATAGATGATGTTGAATATGTTGTCCCAAAAGGATTTCAATTCGATGGTGCTAGTGTACCAAAATTTTTGAGAACATTTTTCTCTCCAGTAGGGATAATGCTCATTGGTGGGTTGGTTCATGATTATGGATATAAATATGAGACACTACTACTTAAAGGTAAGAAGAAAACTATAGGTATAAAAAACCAAAAGTGGATGGATGAAGTATTTAGAGATATTAATATAAATGTTAATGGATTCTATGTATTTAATCTTCTTTCTTACTACTCTTTAAGGTTAGCAGGGTTTATCGCGTGGAACGGACACCGTAAAAGGAATCTGTTACCAGATGTAAAATAATTGAAAAGGAAGTTATTATGGGTGTATATGGAAGTCCTACCGATATGCTTCTCATACAAGAATATGAGGGTAAATTGGTGGAGTTAAACACTTTAAGAGATGAAGGTCATTTGGATAGTGATGAGTATAAAGAACTAGTCAAAGATTTTTCAGATGTAGAAGCAATAAGGGCAGATATTTCTGATGAAAAATACAAAGTATTTGCCGAAATGATAGTATCACACTTAAAACCACTAATACAAAAATTATAAATAGTGGTGTTATGGAAAAGACTTTTGCAGACTTTGTAGATATCCCAGAGCTTGAAGAGGGTGTTAACGACCCCGCTATCTTTAAGGCAGTTTTTCTTGCCGGCGGGCCTGGGTCTGGTAAGTCTTTCATGGTTGGACAAACAGGTCTAAATTCACTAGGGTTCAAGACAGTCAACTCTGACCAACAATTTGAACTCGCACTAAAAAATGCTGGTTTAACACAAAAACCAGAAGATATATTCTCAACAAAAGGTCAATCTCTCAGAGACCGCGCTAAATTTTTAACTGCACAAAGACAAGATGCCTATCTAATGGGAAGACTTGGATTAGTTATTGACGGTACTGGTAGAGAGTACGACAAAATATCAAAACAGAAAAAAGAATTAGAAAAACTAGGGTATGAGACTGCCATGATAATGGTTAACACAGACCTAGATACCGCTGTGGGTAGAGACAAAGCAAGAACCAGAACATTGGGAGCATCTGCAATTACTCCAATGTGGAAATCAGTACAAAAGAATATAGGTAGATTCCAAAACCTATTCCGTGGTAATTTCTTCATTGTTGATAATTCAGAAGGTGCTGATTATAATAAAGGTGCTTTGACGGTATATAGAAAGATACACACATGGTCAAGACAACACCCAAAACATAGACTTGCCAAGGCGTGGATTAAAGACCAGAAACAACAACGCAATATCAAAGAAGCAGAATTACCACCACATCTCAAGAGACATTTTGACAAGGACGGAAATGTTAAGAAAGGTTCTTGGAAATCTGGTGATTGGAAAGCAGATAAGAAACAACCAAAAGTCAAGTTTACAGTAAAAGATGTAACACCGAAAGGATATGGCCCCAGAGAAGATATAGACAAAATGGACATGGGTGATGTCATCAAAGATTTTTACAAGAGTGATGCACCTCAGTTCAAAGGTAAATCCAAAAAGAAACGCAGAGAGATGGCGATTGCCGCTAAACTCGCAACTGAAGATGTTAAAATTAGTAGGTATGAATGGGGTAGACCAGACGGCACAGAATATATGAAAGCGTTGACGCCTGGCGAGCCTGGTAAAACTACCAAAAAGAACAGGTCTAACGGAAATCTTAAACACTATAGAGCAGTATGTGAAGAGGGAGATGCAGAAGAATTAAAATCAATATCAACTGCAACCCATGACCAAATACACAAAGATATAGATGGGACTCAAGATGACTTTGAGGGAATAATTACTCTTGACAATGATTGGACTGCAATATTCACAGAACCAGAAATAGAAGATATTGAAAAAGAAGCTGATGAACTAACTTTTGACGGTATGGTTAGTTTGGGAATGTATGATGAAGACGAACTAGAAGATTTTGAGGTATTTGACCAAGATGTAGACTGGCATGATGAAATACAGATAACTGAGGTTCTATCTATCCAAGGTAGAATGAAAAGACGATTTGCTGCTAGACGAAACAGACAAAAACTCAAAGTCGCCCGTATGCGGGCGTCAAGGAGGGCTGCTGACCCAACTAGACTGAAGAGGCGTGCTACTCGTGGTGCGAGGAATATGCTCAAGAATAGGATTGCGAGAGGTAGGGATTTGGGTTCATTACCACCCGCTGAAAAAGCTCGTATTGAAGGTATGGTGATGAGATTTTCTGGGTTAGTATCTAGGATTGCTCAAAGACTGATACCAGTTGTTCGTAAAAATGAGATGAAAAGATTGAAATCTGGTTCAAGGCAGAAATCCCAGAAAGCGAAGAAGTATAATCCTCAGAAGGCAAAATTCCAAGCATCGAAACAAAAGGGTAAGAAGTTTAAGGCAAGTAAGAAAACATTTGCGAAACCAAAATTAGCAAAGAAACCTAAGGCGGCAAAGAAGACGAAATGATAGAGTGGTTGAAAAGACTCTGGTTAGAGGAATTTGAAGTAACAATTTGGTTTACCAAGGAGAAGGTCAACCCATTAGATGATAGCCCATCGAGAAGTAAAAAGGTATTTAATATGAAGAAAATAACTACCAAAAAACAAACTCACTTCAAGGGAGTGGACATAGATGGTAATGAAATAGAAATTAAAACTACCGCACCTTTCGATTACCAGATTAAGAAGATTTATTAATGGACGCGATTTCGCCTATATCGGCGATACCGAGTTCTTACACGCGAAAACAAATAGTTACTAATGTGTATGATACAGGATATGATGGACAACATAAAGTTGTTCAAGATGTTTATTTGACCACAGTATATGATGCTCAAGGGAGAATAAATACAGTTACAACCGCTCATAGAGTGGATTATTTAGTATGAAAAGGAAGATATGCCAACAAAATATAAACCAAGTATTCTCAAATTTGATAGGAATACAAAGAAAACTACCATAGAACATTTCTATGTTAAATCATTATCTGTAGAGAAATTGTTTGAAATGTTAAACAATTCCAGTACGAAACCCAAGAACAAGCAGAAATTTCGCAATGAACTTGTGAGGCGAGGAGTTAAAATAGTCAAGGTTCCCGCCCAAGAATCCAATCCCTAGTACTTGAACTTTATAAATAATACCAATAAACAAATTTATATTGGAGATACCAAATGTCCAGCAGATTAGACAGAGTAATAAGGGAAGTCCTATCAGAAGGAACAAGCACCTTATTAGAAGCTGACATGACAAGGAGACTTGATATGTTAGTGAGACAGGGATTAATGCCTGCTTCTCAATTACAAATTTTGAAACGCGGTTTAGAGAAATTCAACCAAGGTAAAGTGCCTGCACCGAATGAAAGAAACGCGGTTAATACACTACTAAACGGTATGATGTTCATCGTATTAGGTGACGATACTGTATTCAATAGAGCAAGAACTTCTGTACAAAAGAAGAAATATCAGACAGAAGAATTTGATGATCTTGAAGAGAAGATGACTGTGGATATTGACCATAGTGGTGAGAAGGACGATGCTGCTAAAAAACATGGTATCACATTAAAAAGAACTGGTTCTACTACAGTCAATGCTACAGGGTCACGCAAGAATCTCAAAAAATATCTAACACACCATCATGGCGGAGACAAGAAAGATGCCGCTGATGTACATAAGGGTGTATTCAAAGAAGAACAAGTCGCAATGAGGATGGCTCTTGAAGAAGATAAAGATTGGCCTAGACCTTTTACAAAAGCTGAAAGGTCAGAATTTACTAGACCTAAAGAAAAGTCTGAAGATGAAACCAAAGAGATAAAAGCCCGCATGAAGGCAAAGAATAAATTAAGACCTAAAGGTGTACAAGAAGGTCATCTTGAAGATGATAGTGACGAAGAACACGATCACCAAAAACACGCTGTAGACCAAAATCCTAAAGGTCACAAACACAATATGTCTAATGCAAGTCATGTTGTCCATCTCGAAAAACATCTGAAAAAGAAAGGGATTCATGTCTCTGGGGATGTAGAAAATGAGGCAGGCGGCACCAACCCGAAACACGATCATATTACATTAGCTCATATGGGTCGAAAATCCGGCGATGCCACTCATCATGTCACTATTTCAAAGGGTAAGGCTGAAGTTGTTCACTCCGATACTCATGAAACCAAGGGTCATACTAAATATGATGGTGTTCACCACATGGATAACTTACACAAGTTAATAAAAAAACATGAACATCACCTTAAAGAAATGTTTGAAGGTGTAATGTCAAAAGACAAAGAGTCACATGATACTGGTGGATTTAGAATTTCAAACAAAGACGCATCTGCTGCCAAAGAAAGAGCAAAGAAAAAGAGTGCAGAGAAACGCGACAAGTTATCAAATATAATCAAAAAGAACACCATCCAGAAAGGTAAATTTAAAGGTTACATGACGGATGAGGTTAATCAAGGGGAAGAAAAAATGGATATTGATTGGACAAAAAATCCTTTCGCTCAAGCAAAAGCAATGAAGGAAGGTGCATTTAAAAAACAGGCAACCGCCGATGCTGAAGAGGAACGCTTGAAGGCAGAGAAGAAAGCCAAGAGATTATCCGATAAAAAGGGTAGAGAGGAAAAAGAGACAGACCCAGGCTTGAAGGAAGGACTTCTTCAAGAGGGTGTCGCTAAGAATACTCTTGATATCTATCAGGCACATCATGACGCGAAGAGTAAGAAAACTCTCAAGTCTATAGAAAAACAGATGGACAAGGCAGTTTCTAAAGCAAACGAAAAACTCAAGAAAGAAGAATCTGAGTTACCAGAGTTGGATGCAATGGATGTTGAGATGTCAGAAGCATATCAGTCCCCTACAAAGAACAACTACACCGACAAGGAACTTAGACAGGCGAAAGGTATCGCATTTGATAAGAGATATAAAGGTGGTAACATGACAGGTGCTGCTAAGGCAATGGAGAAAATCAAGAAAGGTTTATCCGACCACCCTGTCGCTTCTAAGGCATTAAGAAAAGCAAACGAAGAGTATATGTCTGAAAGAGTGGATATAGATGCTTTCGGTGCTGAGAGTATAGAACAACTTGCAGAACTTTCCTACAAAGAAAAGTTTGAGGCGATGTTGAAGAAAGAAGGTAAAACTCTTGCACAAATGTCAGATGGAGAAAAGAAAGAATTCTTTGCAAAGGTAGATAAATCTCATGATGCTCTAGAAGAGAATAAAGCATTTAGGGATGCAAAAAGAGATTACGATAGAGATGATAAGAAAGGACTTGCACCTACTAAGAAGGATGCACCTAAAGTATCAGACGCGAAGAACGCCAAAGAAATCGAACACATTGTACCTCAAATGAGGAAAGCGTTATCAGTAGGTAAGAAAGTACAATTTGCAGACGGGAAACATCACACGGTTCCTAAACATCATGCTGCTAAGTTCTTGAATAAATACATGAACAGCAAACCCGCTGATAAAGAAAAAATGCAATCACATGCTCATCAAAGTCATAAACACTTTGGTGACCATGTTAAATAGTTTTAATAACCAAAAACACATAGGAGAGAAAAAATGAGTGGATGGGGAGCAACTGATTCAGACGAATCAAAACCAAAGTGGTTAACAGCAGACCAAAAAGAAGATGTCTTTGCTAACTCTAGTGGTTGGGTTGTAAAAGCTGGGTCAACTATGACAGGAAATGGCAATACAAGTGCCACTCCAGAAGTTTTAGTTGCACTTGGTTCACTTGCAACTTCACTAGGACAAGCAACTATTGATGCTGTAGATTGGCAGTCAACAGGATTTGATGTATCCGATGGTGGAACAATTATTGTTAATGTTCACTACAATGAGGAAATCACAGTCGCTGGTGGTTCACCTCTAATGTATGTAGAGAACGGTCAAGAAGGTGGCGGTTCAGCATCTAGTGTTACATTAACAATGGATGGAAGTTTACCGTTTACTGGTGAAAAACTTACATTCAGTAATACAATTGGTGCTGGTGGTTCAACGATTTCTGCTGATGATGTTTTATCATTCGCAGCTCAATCGATTAACCTCAACGGTGCTACAATGGTAGACGCAATCGGTGGTGGAAATGCGGAGAGAGCAATCTCATCTGCACAAGCAACCGCTGGTGGAACAATTACCGCAACTGCATAAGGAGCTGAAGCATGTGTAAATGTTGCAAATGTTGTACATGTACATGTCCAGAGTGTAACTAATGGCTGATAGTAAACTTTCAGAATTAACGGCTGCTACATCTGTAGCAGCCGCTGATACCTTTTATCTAGTACAAAGTTCTACTAGTAAAGGTGTGACAGCTGCAAATCTATTCGCTGATGTGGCGACACCTGTATCTTTTTCAGATAAGGTATCAATCGCAGACGCGGATACAGTAACAGGGCCAGGCGCAATCTCAGTCGCAACGAATGTGACTAGGTTGACAAATCCAGGCACAGGTGGTACATTAACCATTGGTGCTGGTACAGAAGGTCAATTGAAAATTATTGTTATGGATGGAAATGCTAGTGCAGTAACTCTGACTCTAGACGATTCAGACTTAGGTCATGATACCATTACATTCAATAATGCAGGCGATACGGCAACCCTCATATATACTAATAGTAAATGGTGGTTGATAGGGGGAACAGCTACAGTCGCCAATTAGATAATAAAAAGATTTTATGAATGATTGAATTGAATGAAGATAATTATTTAGTATATGCATTGAAGAATTATAATAGTCCAGAGTGTTCTGGATTGGATGATTTTGAAGAGGATGTAAAACGGTTCAAGTACCTAAAGAGACTTTTTCGTAGGTATGAAAGAACGGAAGTCTTAAATGACCGACTTATCCTTAATCATCTAATAGTATTATACAATGTCTTTGATAAGGCGGCAACGCCTTTATTGTTTTATAAAATAGACAAAGAACATTGGGCTATACTAAAAACTTTTTTGGTATTCTTAAATAGAATGCCTATGGAACAAATAATTACTGGTGGTGTTAGAGGTGATGATATTTCACTTGACATGAAGGTAATAAACATACTTAGGAAAATTTAATGTCTAGAGTAGTTGACAGTCTTATCGCGTATCGTATACTTAGGATGTTCGCACAACCTATTACGAAACATCCAGCGTATCAGATGGGCATCGTAGACAAAGATGGTAATAAATTAAAAGAACCATCTGGAGGTCAAGAATTAGATGCATACACTATGCTAGACAGACTCGCTTTTAAAATAAAAAGAGCGTTAACGAAGTCTCCAGATAGAAACGCTAGAAGACTTCTTACATTTGCTGCCGCTATTGCCCTTTTACGAGAAAATAAAGAAGTAGAAGAAATGGAAGATGGTGAGTTTGAGGCATTGCTTGACCTATATTCACAAGATGAGAATGTATTAAGAGAATCAAAGATGTTAGAAATGGGTAGAACACCGTTCACCTATTTCGCTTTGGATGAGGAAATTGCAAATGTAGCAGGCCCGATGGGCGGTGGCGCAATCGCTGGAATAGGAACTGGAGCGCAAGGCGAGCCAGGCAGAAACCCTAGTCTTATGCCTCTTCAAAGAAGAAAGAAAAAGAGGCAGAGAAATGGTAGAAGCTAACCTACAAACAAAAATCGCAGTTATGGAATCAGATATTAAACAAATGACAGGTTTGTTTAGTAAACTTGATACCTCCATAGAAAAGATAACAGAACTAAATACTACTATAAAAGAAGTATTAGCAGTGCATGAACAAAGAATATCCGCCACAGAAGTGGACATAGAAAGAACATACGATACTTTTGAAGAAAAGTACGAACAATTACATTCGCGTATATCTACAACCAATAGGGAACTTGCAAAAGACCTAAAATCCCATGGCGATAAGGTTATGGATGCGGTTATGGAATTACGAGAATTGGTGGGAGAACACGCTCAACATCATGATGACAGGATAAGGTCACTCGAAAAGAGACAATGGATGATGATGGGTGGTGCCGCTGTTTTAGGCTTTTTAATAGGCAATCTAGACTTTTTCCAACTTCTACTTAATTCATAAATTCCCATAAATCCGCTTGACATTTGCTCCAAAATGTGAGATCATGATCTCGTAAATATGAGAATAAGGAGAATAATATGAGTCATTGGGTAAATGATAGAATAGCTGACAATGCGATAGATACTGTCGCTAATATGTCTGATAATCAAGTTAGTCAAAGTCTTCTAAAAGTGGGTAAAGGTACACAGTTCCTAGTAGGCCCTCTAGCAGACATGGATAAAGCAAGAGACATCTTGATAGATTTGGTGTTTGATGACCTAATGTCAATACCAGGCCCCCACGGATAAAAATATCATGGAATTAACCAAAAAAGTCGTGGGTTCGTTGCCCATCCACCTTAGAGTTGGAACCAAAAGATTAGTAACCCTAATTGAGGCAGACAAAATTGGTTTGATAACAGTCCTTTCTTCGACCCCTTTGATGTGGGCACTCAAGAAAGGATTGAATTCCCTTTCCTTTAAAAAAAATTAAAGAATTCGCTTGACTTTTAATGCACTTATGTGTATAATGTGACCTATGCTTTATGTAGATGTGAAATATATTAATATGATTTCTCACCATTTCGAGAAATTTAAGAAGAAGAATGATTATCTTTGGAATGTAAGATGCCCTTTCTGTGGCGACTCGCGTAAAAATCTCAATAAAATGCGTGGGTATTTTTTCCGTAAAGACAATAACATGATATACAAATGCCACAACTGTGGTTTTGGTGCTAGCATGAATACTGTTCTCAAAGAACTCGCACCGACTACTCATAAAGAATATTGTCTTGAAAAATTCGGTGAGAATGAGAACAAAAATTGGGAACCAAAAGGTGCAAACTGGACTCCAAACGGACATAAATTGTTCGATGATAAACCAGTAGAACCGCCCAAATTTACACCAAAATTTAGTTTATTTGATAAACTCGTGGACGCGGTGGATACACTTCCATATGACCACGAGGCAGTTCAATATGTGCAAAGTAGAAATATCCCAAATGATAAATGGGATCGACTTTACTATATTGATAATATAAAGAATATAGTCCAACTCAATGACAAATATACAAACTCGATAGTAACTGAAGAACCCAGATTGGTAATCCCCTTCTTTGACCAAAATGGGCAGTTAATGTCGGTGTCCTTGAGGGCTATGAGAGGGGAAACACTTAGGTATATCCTTGTAAAAATTAAAGAGGATGCACCTACAGTATTTGGTTTAGATAAAGTTGATAAGTCTAAACCTATATCAATTGTTGAGGGCCCAATAGACAGTCTGTTTCTTGAAAATAGTATTGCCTGTGCTGGTACATCCTTCAACAAGATTGAACAGTTGAATCTAGACCGTGATAAAATTACAGTTGTATTTGACAATCAACCTAGAAACGCAGATGTTGTTAAAATGGTTGAGAAGTATGTTGACTTGGATTATAATGTTGTCATATGGCCTGAGACCATTGTTCAAAAAGATATAAATGATATGGTAAACGATGGTATTGATGTACGCGATGTGATTAGTAGTAATACACATAGTGGATTGACTGCCAAGTTTTTGTTAAACCAATGGAAAAAATGTTAGGAGTATGATATGATTGAACAAGAATACATACCTGTAGCTATATTTGGTGTAATAATCGTATGTGCTTTGATTATTGGATTTCTGAAACCTTCAGAACCAGTTGTCACAAAACCTACTATAAAACCTTCTAAGAAGGTTGCTGCTATCACAAAAGATGGTAAGTATGTAGAAGGTGTGAGCACCGATGCGTTTAATATCGAGGATTTGCAAAAATTAACTAAAGCAAAAATCGATGAATTTGGTGAAGCTAAAGGTATTAAGCTTGACCGAAGAAAAACCAAAAAAGCGATGATTGAAGATTTTAAATCTGCAATCGAAGGTAACAATCACAAACTAGGAAAATAGTATGGAACCACAAGTGAGTTTGGTTGGGTTAACCCAGCCTTCTGCAATAACTGGAGCTCATAGCGCAAATGAATTAGTAGCATATGCAGCTAGGGTTAGTAACCCAGAGAACCAGATGAATAATGAAACAGCACCAAAGTTGTTAGCTTATCTAATTAAGCATGAACATTGGTCACCTTTTGAAATTGTATCTGTGACGATGGAAATTAAAACGACACGCGATATCGGTAGACAAATACTGAGACATCGTAGTTTTTCTTTCCAAGAATTTAGTCAGAGGTACGCTGTATCAGAAGATTTCACACCTAGAGAAGCGAGACTACAAGACCCTAAGAATAGACAAAATAGTATCCCCTCAGAGTCTTACGAAATAAATGAATTCTGGAGAATGAAACAGAAGGAATTTATAGAAAAGTCCAAGGAACTTTACAAGTGGGCCCTAGATAAAGGAATTGCTAAAGAGCAAGCAAGAGCGGTGTTACCAGAAGGTAATACTATGACTACCATTTATATGGCTGGTACACTACGCTCTTGGATTCATTATTGCAAACTGAGAGGTGGTCATGGAACTCAGTTAGAACATACGGAAATTGCTAATAGGTGTTGGGACATTATAGAAACCCATTTTCCAGATGTAGTTAAAGCAGTAGACAGTAATAAGGACGAATAATGTCTAGGGATATAAACAAAAGGTTTGTTGAGACCTTTAAGAAAAACAATGATCTTGCGATAACATTTGCTAGAACTGAGGATGAAGACACAGAAATTGATAAGGTTAGGGAGAGAATTCCCTATGCTTTTCCTTGGAATAGAAGGTTAAAAGAGGCGAGTAGAGTAGAATGGAGTTCTACAGATAGTGCGGAAGCATTTGACTCTAATCTAAAGAACCAGAAACATCTTCTAGAAAAATACGGATGGATAGATACTGAGATCTTTTATGATTTGAACTCGTATGGTTATAGGGATGATGAGTTTGTAGAGTCCCCGAATTCTTATGTTGCCATAGGAGAATGTTTCACTTACGGTACTGGTTTGCCAGCAGAAATGACATGGGCAAAACTTCTAGAACAAAAACTAGGTGCTAAAGTATGGAATTTGGGATTATGTACAACAGGGCTTGACACTAGTTTCAGAACCCTGTATAATTGGTTACCTATAATTCAACCAAAGGCAGTTCTCTTATTAGAGAATAGCACCCTTGCGAGAGAGACATGGTACATTGACGAAAATAATGAAGAGTGGAATACCTGTATAGGATTCTGGTCTGACTTAGAATGGCAACAAGAGATATGTCAAAGTAAAACCGAAAGGTATTTGAATAGAAGAAAGAATTTACTTGCCATAAAAGAATTGTGTGACATGCATAAAGTCGGTTTTAAAATTGTCTCTGCTAGGGAAAGAAATGAGATTGGTTATAGGGATTGGGAAGAGAACAAAGAAATTAAATATGCATTAGCGAGAGACTTAATGCACCCAGGCCTCTACTTTCATGAGGCTATGGTAGAGAGATGGACAGAGGAAATATGAAATGCCTACAGAGGATTACTTAGGAATTAAGATAGATTTAGAACGAGACCAGTTATTTGATAATCTTGGTATTCAACGACTAAAAGAAAGTTACATGAAAGAGGACGAAGAAAGTCCTCAACAAAGGTTTGCTTTTGTAAGTAAATCATTTGCATCTAATGATGAACATGCACAAAGATTATATGATTACGCGAGTAAACATTGGTTATCTTATTCTACACCTATTTTATCATTCGGACGGTCTAATAAGGGACTACCGATATCATGCTTTTTAAATTACATTAACGATACAGCGGAGGGTTTAGTTGAAAATTTATCGGAAACAAATTGGCTTAGTATGCTTGGTGGGGGTGTTGGGATTGGCTTTGGTATCAGAGCTAGTGATGATAAGTCTACTGGTGTCTTGCCACACCTCAAGACCTATGACTCAAGTTCACTCGCCTATAGACAGGGCAAAACAAGGAGAGGGTCATACGCTGCCTATCTTGACATTAGCCACCCCGATATCACAATGTTTCTCGAAATGCGTAAACCGACAGGAGACCAAAATTTAAGATGTCTTAATCTACATCACGGTATAAACATTAGTGATAGGTTTATGGAGATGATTGAAAAATGCATGTCAGACCCAGATGCTGATGATAGGTGGAATCTAGCAGACCCACACACAGGAGAAGTACGCGAGACAGTATCAGCAAAAGCATTGTGGCAGAAGATACTTGAAATGCGTATGGAGACAGGAGAACCATATCTACACTTTGTTGATACTAGCAACAGACATATGCCAGATTGGTTAAAGGAAAAAGGATTAAAGATAAATCAGTCTAATCTTTGTTCAGAGATTATACTACCAACAAATGAAAATAGAACTGCTGTATGTTGTCTATCATCTGTAAACCTAGAACACTATGACGCATGGTCAAAGAGTACTACATTCTTAAAAGATGTGGCAGAGATGTTGGACAATGTGTTACAGTACTTTATTGACAATGCACCAGAGACAGTATCAAGGGCAGTTTATTCAGCAAAACAAGAAAGAAGTATCGGAATTGGTGCATTGGGATTCCATGCATATTTACAAAAGAATGGTATACCGTTTGAAGGTTTCATGGCGAAATCTACAAACATAAGGATGTTTAAATTGATAAGAGGAAAACTTGATGAATCAAATTTGGAACTGGGTAAAGAAAGAGGGGAGGCTATTGATGCGAAGGGGACAGGAAGAAGATTTAGCCATGTTATGGCTGTCGCTCCTAATGCTAGTTCTTCTATTATTATGGGAAACACCTCGCCGTCTATTGAACCTTATCGTGCAAACGCTTACCGACAAGACACATTATCGGGAGCGTATCTCAATAAGAATAAGCATTTGGACATTATCATTAAAGATAAAGTTGAAAAGAATAATAGACTCAATTACGACAAAATTTGGTCATCGATAATTGCTAATGATGGTTCAGTACAACATGTAACATGTCTGGATGACAAAGAAAAAGAAGTATACAAGACTGCCATGGAGATAGACCAACGATGGGTAGTCGAACATGCATCTACCAGACAAGAATGGATTGACCAAGGACAGTCTGTTAATCTATTTTTCAGACCAGATGTTAATATAAAATATTTACATGCAATACACTATCTAGCGTGGAAACAGGGAATGAAAACCTTGTATTATTGTAGGTCAGAGAAGTTGGGTAAGGCAGACAAGGTATCCAAAAGAATTGAAAGAGAAGCAATAAAAGAGATTGATTTCCAGAGTATGATAGATGGTGAAAATTGTGTCGCATGTGAAGGTTGATGTACCGCGTGATAAAAAGATAGCGGTATTAGTTAGTGGTGGATGGGATAGTGCTGTTCTATGGTATCTAGTAAAAAGAACATGCATGGACAGGAATCAAGAGTGTAATGCATTTACTGTACCGAAACTAGATGGTGCGGAACATTACGCTAATAGGGTCTTAGAATGGTCTTCAGAGCGTCTAGGGCACGCTCTAATGAAGACAACCGTTGTAGGGGATATATCATCCGATAACCCATCTGATTATGTTACTAGCGGTGGTTATGAGATATGGAATGAAGGGTTAGGGGAACATATATTTAGCGCTGTAAACGCTTACCCGCCTAATCAAAGGTCTATGATGGCAGATGGATATCCTCTACCAAATGATAGATTTGTCAAGACCGAAGAACATTATGCATTGACTCAGCCTTTTTTTGAGTTGACGAAAGATAAAATAGTGCAATTAGCATTTGATATAGGAATTGCACACGAGATAGCGCCCATTACACATAGTTGTACCGAATTGGACAGGGGTAGATGTAATAATTGTTGGTGGTGTAAAGAAAGAGAATGGGCATTTAAAGTAATAGGACAGGATGATATTGGAGAGAATTAATGACACCTAAACAAGATTTAACTAGCAAAAGAGAATATTTTAAACCGTTCAACTACCCTTGGGCGTATGAGGCATGGCTGAAACATGAGCAGTCTCATTGGTTACATACAGAAGTACCGATGGCAGAAGATGTAAAGGATTGGAAAGAGAAGTTATCCGCAGAAGAAAAATCATTTCTTACAAACATATTTCGATTTTTTACACAAGGTGATATAGATGTGGCAGATGGATATATTACTAATTATTTGCCGTATTTTCCACAACCAGAAGTAAGAATGATGTTGTCTGGATTTGCTGCTAGAGAGGCATTACATGTTGCCGCTTATTCACACTTAATAGAAACTCTTGGTATGCCAGAAAGTACATATAGTGAATTTCTAGAGTATCAGGCAATGGCAGACAAACATGATTATTTTATTGACCTATCAAAAAATAATGGCACACCAGAGAGTGTTGCAACTAACATCGCCGCCTTTAGTGCATTTACTGAGGGTATGCAGTTGTTTAGTTCTTTCATTATGTTGTTGAACTTTCCGCGTCATGGTAAGATGAAAGGGATGGGTCAGATTATCACATGGTCTATTGTAGATGAAACTATGCACGCTGAGTCTATGATTAAATTGTTTAGGACATACATAGAGGAAAACAGAACACTATGGAAAGATTCTCTCAAAAGAGAAATATACACCATCGCTGAGAACATGGTAGAGTTGGAAGAGAAATTCATTGACCTTGCATTTGCTATGGGCCCAATGGAGAATCTACAACCAGACGATGTTAAAACATACATTCGATACATATCAGACCGAAGATTAATTAGTTTAGGAATGAAAGGAATATTCAAAGTGAAAAGAAATCCATTATTGTGGGTAGAAGAAATGATTAATGCACCCACACATACAAACTTTTTTGAAAACAGAGCAACTGACTATGCTAGGGGGGCCCTTCAAGGTAAATGGGATGATGTTTGGGGAACTGCACAAGTATAATGACCGAACCATCGAAACTAATAGAGTGCATCCAATGTGATGCCGTTTACAGGGTTAAGTATGATATGTCAGACTCGCATTATCGCGTGGCATTTTGTACATTTTGTGGTGGCAGTTTAGAACTTGAAGAAGAGTTAGAACAAGAGGATTGGGATAAAGAAGAGGTAATTGAGGATTGGTAATGGATAAGTTTGATAAAGCGCATATGCAAACAGCAGAGATATATGGGAAACTCTCACCAGCAAAAAGGTTGAAGGTTGGTTGTATTATTGTTAAAGACCATAGAATTATTTCTATTGGATATAATGGTACGCCATCTGGATGGGATAATGGTTGCGAAGAGGTTTCTAAGAGAGGTGCCATTTCAGGCAATGTTCTGGAGTTGGTAACTAAACCAGAAGTATTACACGCGGAGACAAATGCGATTGCAAAGGTAGCTAGGTCTACTGAGAGTGCTGAAGATGCAAAGTTATATACCACACACGCACCTTGCTTAGAGTGTTCTAAATTAATATACCAATCTGGTATTGAATCAGTATATTATAGAAACGAATATAGAACCGATGATGGAATACAGTTCCTAAAAAAATCGGGGGTGACAGTTAACAGGATATAAAATGTGGAAATACGAGGATATAAATGCTGTAACTGTCGAGTTATCTAGTTTATGTAACGCTGCTTGTCCTTGGTGTCCAAGATATGAGGACATGTCTACTGTAGTTAATAATCAATTAGAACCACAATACATAACCATTGACCAATTCCAAGAGTGGTTTCCGACAGATTTTATTGAGAGAATAAAAATATGGGGACTTACAGGTGATTATGGAGATGCTGGTACTAATCCAGATTTACATAGAATCATAAAACGCATATATCAATTTAATCCAGAAGCACAATTATCAATGAACACTAATGGTGGTATGAAGACGCCATCTTTCTGGTATGACTTAGGAAAGTTATTTGCTAAGAATGAGAATAATAATATGATATTCTCAATTGATGGACTTGAGAATACTAATCACATATACAGAAGAAATGTGAAGTGGAATAAGGTTATGGAAAATGCCATTGCTTATTTGGACGGTGGTGGTAAGGCTACATGGGAAATGTTGGTATTCAAACACAACCAACACCAGATAGAGGAAGTCAAAGATTTGGCAGAGTACATGGGGTTTCAAGGTGTACATATAAAAACACCAAAAGGATTTGAAAAGGGTTACATGAAAGTCAAGGACAAAGATTTTAATGTAATATATGAGATAGAACCATTTCATCATGACCAGATATCTTATGGATATCCAGACTTACATGGTAAGAGGGCAGAAGACTTAGAGTATGAAGAAATAAGAGATGATATGGAATCATATTATTCTAATGAGGAAGGTGAAATTAAATGTTTCTCTCATAGGGATGATTTGGCAGAACTTAAAATAACATCTTGGGGTACTGTTTACCCATGTTGTCACTTTGGGCATATTGCCTTACATCCACGCGAGAACCAACAGTATTTTAAAGCACAGTTGATTGATATATTTAAAGACAAACAAATATCTTTGAAGAGTAGAACATTGAAGGATATATTAGACGATGACCCATTCAATTGGGTATATAATAGTTGGAAGAAAAAGTCATGTCTGGCATGTTGGGCTAATTGTGGTGTATCAGAAATTAAAGAACCCATAATGCAACAGATTTTCAATGAAGAAGGTAGGTTGTATGGAACAACATAAAGTATTAACCCAAAGGTCTTGGGATAAACTTTTAGGCAATCCAATTCACAAAACGGCTGGAGTTGCAGTCATAGTGGTAGATGCTTGGAGAACTTTACCAAAGGTGGAAAAATCATTTGGGGGATATATCAATAGTATGCTTGAAGAGATGAGAGATTATTATTCAATATATCATTGTGCTGATAACAGACCTATTATGGAAGAGATTGATTGCACACATGATAAAATTATACACAGCGTAAGAGACCCCCAACTAACCCTTGGATATGATAAGTACTATTTTATGGGGTTCCATATCGGCAAATGTGTAAATACGAAAGCCAAAGAGTTGAAACAAAGAATTGAATTGGAATCGATGTCTATGGGTATTGCTAATGGCAGGATTAATTTGGTTTTTAATCTTAGTTTACCCTTTCAAACGGATCAGTCTATCGATGTACATCACGATTTTGAAATTGTCAACTACCTAAGACAAGGAAAATTTATCAATTACGGAGAAATAAGAAATGATAGTTAATTTTCATGGATACGAATTAGAATGTGATGAGACTGTATTCAGACCGACTACAGTTAGTGAATTAACTGCTCCAAGAATACCAATAGAGGGTAAGAAAGTATTAGACCTTGGGTGTGGTGTAGGCCCTCTTGGAATATACTTCGCTAAACATGGTGCGGAGTCTGTAACTGCTACGGATGTATATGATAAACATATCGAATACACAAAGATAAACGCAGAGAAGAACGGTGTGGATATTGAGGCATACCAGAGTGATATATTTGAAAGTGTTGAGGGTAAATTTGATGTTATCTGTTGTGATATATCTGGTGTAGATAGGAGAGTCGCGGAGATGACAGGGTGGTTTCCAGAAGGAGTTCCTACCGCAGACACTACAGGTTCCGACTTGATATGCAAGGCAATTAAGTATGCTCCAGAATATTTAAACAAGGGTGGAGAACTTTATATTTGTACTACATCTTGGTCAGACTTACAAAGAATACAGTTGATAATGATTTTCACTCCTCTACTAACACAGGGGGAAATAGTTTACTCTCAAGACATACCTTTCTCAAGAAGGTTAATTGCTAATCTGGATAACTTAGACCCAAAGAGGGGTGCTGTGCCTACTACCGAACAATACTTTTATGCAAAACAGGCTGATAGTTACAATAAAGATGGTGATGACTACACATGGAGATTTAATCTATGGAGAATGGCGCACCTATGAAATATAAAGATTTTGTAACCAATGATGTCTTTCCTGTAGTGGAAGGTAAAAAAGTTTTGGAGATAGGGCCATTGCAAGGTTACCTAACTAAATGCATTGAGGAAAATAACCCAGCATTTGTGCATACAGTAGAACCAGCTTTCAACAAATGGGACACGCAAAGACATCCCAATTATCACGGTACTGCTAATGACTTTTTTAATGAGAATTATGTTGATTTCCTTAATTTTGATGTTGTAGTGATAATGGGAGTATTATATCATTTACACAGTCCTTTTCATTTACTTGAATTGATAATAAACAAATGCAGACCAGAGTATTTGATACTGGAGACATCACATGCTGTGGTATATGCTGGAAGTAATATTGGTCGGGAACCTTCTAATACATTGGGTAATGCATATTCTGATAAGGGTATAAATTTTCCTATTAAAATTAATTCAGCTGTTGTTAAACAAGACATCGTAACAGGTATAGAAACAACGCCCATGAAACTATATAAATACTGGGACGAATATGAGAAGCGAGGTTTTGACGATGAATTTTACGAGAAGTCAAAATCGGGAATGTGGTTAGGTATATTTAAATGGAAAAATTAAACGAGTGGTTGAAACCATACAGGGAATGGCAAGACACTTTGCCTTTCTGGAAAAGGTTGTTAGTTGAGGTCATAAGTCTAATCATAATAACATCACCATTTATCTTTTTGATATGGTGGATAACAGGAGAGGTATGGATATTCCTACCTAGTGCATAAAATGGCAAAGAAAAATAAAGTAATAAATTACAACGCGAAGAAACCCAAACTCAAAACTGTGCCCAAGGAAGAGGCATGGGAGAGATTATGGGGTGGTGAAAAGACCATAAATAGTAATTCCACAAGTGAGGAATTACCAGATGGTTATGAATGGAACGAAAAGAAAACGAAAATCATCCCGAAAGAAAGCACCGAAGACTCATAGAGTTTATTGTACATACTTTCCAGATGGGAGATACTACATAGGTTACTCATGCAAGCCTGAGAAGTTGTATGAAAAATATTATGGTAGTTCTAAGATAGTTAAAGAGTACGAAGGTGAATTGAGGAAAGAGACTATCGCAGAATTTGACCAAAGGGCTCCTGCCAAGATACAGGAATTTCTGTTACAATGGCAACAACGCGAAGACCCAAATTGTTTAAATGACATGATACACATAAGATTACGAATGAGTTATTTAAAAGACTTTGAGCCTGTAGAATGGAATCCAAATGAAGAAAACGCCTAAGAATACAATAGTTAAGATAGAACACAACGGTGTTGCTTTTGGTTGTATGGGTAGGAGTGGTTCTACAAATTTGTTGAGATATTTTAACCAACAAAGAATAGATTGTCATTGTTTAATAGAAGAGTTTAATGATTATGAAGGAGAATCGTATTTAATTTTAAGGAACCCATTGGATAGATATAAGTCTTCTATTAATTCTGGAATGGGTATTGATGAATTTCATGGATTGCCTTTTTTAGATAAAATAAACTGGAATAACTTAGATGGAATAATACCATTTGAAGACTTATCCAAGTATATCAACCCAAAGGGATTTGGTTGGACTGTTAAAACAGAATCAGTTAAACACAATGAGAATCCGATAACAGGGTTATTAGACATGGAAATGGTTTTATATAACATGTGGAGAAGGAAAATGACAGTACTTACTCCAGAGAGATTTAGAGAGATAATATAATGGGATTATTAGTAGGATTATTATTTTCAGCACTCGCAGTATCGGCAGTTGCCGCTTACTTCTCGATTGTTGGATTGATGGCAATTTTTAGTGGACTACCACAGTCTATATTTGCCATGGGTATTGTGTTGGAGATTGCAAAACTGGTGACTGCCTCATGGGTGTACCAGTATTGGAAGAAGACTTCTTTTCTAATGAAAAGTTATATGGTGTCTGCTGTAATTATATTGTCAGTCATTACATCCATAGGTATATTTGGATTCCTATCCAAGGCACATCTAGACCAATCCGCAACCACAGGTGACGCGGTAGCACAGGTAGAAAGAATAGAAGACCTTATACAACGAGAGAACCTAAGAATCACCACAGCAGAGGAACAGATAACCAGAATAGAATCTGGTGGTACTTTAGATGTGTCAGAGAGTATCAAACAACAGGAAGAAATACGAGACACAGCATGGAATAGAATACAGGATGATGTACAATATGCAGAGAATCAGATTGAGAAGATACGAGAAGGATTAGAATCTGATTTACTCAAGAAACAATCTGAGTTAGATGCCCTTGATGCCATAGTGAAGTCATACACAGACCAAGGGACAACCACACAGGATGCAGGCGCATTTCAACGAGATATAGTAGTTGATAATGTAGCGAAGGGTAGAGAAGTACGCGAGGAACAGAAACCAGAGAGAGATAGGATTGCTCTGGAGATGGGTGAACTGAGGGGATACGCGGAGACCCAGATTGCTGGGTATCGTAACCAGATAAAAGATTATAGAAGTTCTGTACAGGACACCATCGATGGTGCGAACAGAGAAATAAACAAATTACGAGAACAGGGTGCTGATGACCAAGCATCCAGAGATGAACAAATTGACACTATACAAGGAAGAATTGATAGTGCATACGAAAAGATTGATGATTACAATGTTGAGTTGTTTGATAAACAATCTATCGTAAGGGACATAGAAAAAGAAGTTGGCCCGATTAAATATGTTGCCCAGTTGCTCTATGGTAACAGCGGTGCTGGTGCGGTGGATAACGCCGTCACACTTCTTATTTTATTACTAGTGTTTGTATTTGACCCATTGGCGATTGTGTTAGTACTTGCTGCCAACCTTAGTTTTAAGGAAAGGCAAGGAGAACTCATAACACCAATGTCAGTCGATGAAACAATAGTTGAAGAGCAGATAATACCAGATGAAGAACCAGCTGGAATGCCTACCGATGAATTGCCAGAAATGGATGATTGGGTTAGGGATAAGTATGGTACTAGTTCTGGAATGGAGAACCTTTCCGATACCGATAAAAAGAAATTGGAATGGTTAATTGATAAGAAAAAATCACAGGAGTAAAGTGAAAAATATAGTAATGATTGCATTGGCGATGTTAAGTTTCGGCGCCATTGCAGATGATGTAGAAGAAACTATAGTAGTAGGTGCTAAAGTATATAATGGATATGCTGACCCACTATATGACGATAACCTTTTAGAGAGTATACAGTACACTAAAAAGTTTATTGCTGGTGGTCTAGGTGGATTTCATGGTATACAATTAAACGGTACTGATACAAAACATACCGCAGTATATAAAAACGGTGTACCTGTCAATGACCCCAGTTCTGGGTGGTACGATTTTGGTACAGACTTACCAGCACATCAAGACATAACTGTTATATCTGGGCCGAATAGTGCCAGATTTGGTAGTGGTTCTATGGCTGGTGTCGTATTGATTGAGGATAATTTTGAAAGACAGTTCACGGCGGAAGTTGCTGAAGATATCACAAAAGTAATTGCCAGTTATGAATGGTATCCAGAGTCACAGGAAGTTGGTGTACAAGTTGCCCACTACAATGGTACTACTGGTTCTGCCATGACATATAATGATGAGTTGGATTGGTATAAAAACACCACAGTAAAGTTTGCTTACGCGAATGAGGTAGGTAAGATAAATCTGGAGAGTATCAATTATGATTCTGATTATGACCAATGCTGGTGGATGATGCCACCTAATGAGTGGGAAGATTGGATGTGTCATGTTGAGGGTGAGAAAAATACCGCAACGCTGAGGACTAAATATCTGGTTTTAGGACATACCACAAATAAGGCAAAACATAATACTGGATATGAGATAGAGTCAGAAAGGACTTATGGTAACTTTATCGCATATAACGATAATGGCCATGAGTTAGGAGTGACAGCGCAGAATGAGGTTTATAATGAAAAAAGTAGAGACACTTATTCTGCCTATTACCAATGGCAAAATGATTTCATTGGGGTTGGGTACAGATTTCAAGAAGGTACTGCTCCCATGTCAGAACAACATATTGCTAGAATTGGTGTAGAGTGGGATGGTTTAAGATTCTCACTTGCTAATAGTTATAGACTGCCTAATTTATATGAGCAGAGAGGTGATGGATGGGTAAACGCGAATCCAGACCTACAACCAGAAGAGGGTGTCGGCACAGAATTTGGATACAAGGATGTGTCCATTTACTACTATGAATTCGCGGAAGGTATCGATTTTGACTTCAATCAGTACAAATATGTAAATACTGGGGAATATTCATCACACGGAATTAGATATCAAGACCAATTTTTGCTTGACAATGGGTCTGTTTTCGTGTATACTGAGTACACAGAAACAGATAAGATTAGAGTACCTAGATATAGGACTAAATTGAGTTATTGGACATCTGGTTCATTTGGTGGTATTCAATGGGATACCGCTTTAGAATATCTAGGTGAATTTGAGAAAGGACAGGATTATGATGGAAGAATTATTGATGATGTTAGCACCGCTAATTTTAAGTTTGGTGTATATGCTACATCAAATTTGTATATCATGTTAGAGTTAGACGATATTATGAATAATAGATTTGAGGTGTTACCCGATTATGCTGCTGGTGGAAGAACAGTACGACTCAGTTTCGACAGAATTTTATAAGGAAAGGTTTATGCCCAAACTTTTAACAAATGGGTGTTCAATAACTCTTGGTGCTGAAATGGGTGAAACTACTAGAACAGCAAAAGAGGGATGGTCATATCAACATTGTGATACAGACTACAGATATAGAGAAAGGTGGTCTACAAAACTCGCTGAGAAAATGGGAATGGAACCCATTAACCTATCTAGAGGTGGTGGGTCTAATTGGCGTATATGGAGAACTACGCAAGATTATTTATTAACTAATCCAGTTGATTTTGCAGTTATACAAATGACAGAAGCAAGTCGATGGCAGATGCCTATTAGTTTTGATTTCTTAGATAGGTGGAATCCAACTTCAACAGTATCTAGTTTTTTTGATTTCACGCATGGTGGCATATACGGACATGCAGATAATGGAAGGGGGCATGAAGAATATTCTAATTGGAATTATGGTGAGTATCATCAATTAAGAAGCTTCCAGAATGACCATAGACCAAATGGTGAAATGGTAGATGAAAATCATTATAGTGGTATGAAACAAGAGATAGATGGGTATTTCTTATTCAATGACCAGTTTCACAACTATTTCGATTTTCTGAGACATGTTCTTTATTTACACTATATGTTTGAGAGTAACGATGTGCCTCACTTGATTGTTGATATGTTAGAGAGCATCGTCATATGCACATACATGAAAGATGAATTAGAACGAATTACAAAATTACCGCCAGAAGTAATGTTAGAAAAGTACAGGGCGAATCAATATGAATTGACATATGTTGTAGATGAATATGACCCATCAAAAGATAAAGATTATTTGATATGGTTTGAATATATCAAAAGGTCTAATATGAGTGAAAAGTTTAATAATCTATACAATAAAGTAGTTGGTGCAAAGTGGTTTGATGGCCACCCATATAGAAATTACTTTAGTAGGATTACAAGAGATTGCCCACGCGAGGGCATGAATAGTATGTACTTAGGGGAGATGCCTAAAGGACATCCCAATGAGGAATGCCATTCCATTTTCGCGGAACGAATGTATAATGAAATAACTAGGAGAAAATTGTTATGAATAATGTGAAATATAGTAGGTCACAACTTAGTGACATCTTGGTAGAACAAGAAGCTATTATTGGGTATACCAAAAAAGATGGTACGGAAAGGGATGTCCACGCGACATTGATACCTAATCGTATTCCAGAGGTGAAAAACCCATCACCAGTTAAAGAAACTCATTTGACTGTTTTCGATACAGAAAAACAGCAATGGAGAACTTTGTTGGTTGACCAGATAAGGAATATTAGTCTTGAAGTACCTAATTCTGGCGTAAAAGTCGCTTCTGCATAAAAAAAATGCTTGACACTTGGACTAGACTTGTGTTATTATACATATTACTATAACACAAGGAGTCCAATAATGGCACGAATTACCAAGGACGATTTTCGTCCAGACAAACCAAAGCGTAGGCGCCGAAAACCTATGTCTGAGGAACAGAAGGCTGCCGCCGCTGAGAGATTAGCGAAGGCACGAGAAGCGAGGTTGAAAAAGAACCCGCCCAAATTAAAGCATATCCATCCAGATGTACTGGCATTACCAGAGGATAATCATTTGTCATATGTAAAAGTCAAGGGGTGGATTAAAGCTAACAAAGAGAAATTACAAGAGTTAAAGAGACAAGTGCGGAATAATGTCAAAGGTGCATTAGCACAACATGAGTCTGTTAGAACTTATATTTCATCTATGGAAAACTATTTGAAGTCTAGCACATGGACTTCTTTATTTGCTGGGGAAGACCAGACACAAAGAGTAGTTTTTAGGTGTACTACCCTAGCTTATGACAAGGATGGCAATGTGAAGAGAAGTCACGGTGTTTTTTACGATGACCTTGGATTTGTCTGGGGGAGTGAACCAGATGATAATAGTTGATTATAACCAAATTAGTATCAGTAATCTCATGGCGGAACTTAACGGTTCCAAAGATTCTGATATTAACATAGACCTAGTTCGTCATATGATTCTCAACACATTGAGAAGTTATAAGACAAGGTGGGGTGATGAGTATGGCGATTTAGTAATTGCTTGTGACAATAGGCGATATTGGAGAAGAACTGTATTCCCACAATACAAGGCGAGTCGTAAAAAGACACGCGAAGATAGTGGATATGATTGGACATCTATTTTTGAGGGTCTATCTCTGGTAAGGAATGAGTTACAACAACACATGCCGTATCCAGTTGTCGATGTTGATGGTGCTGAGGCAGATGATGTAATTGGTACATTGGTAGAGTGGAGTCAGAAAAATGATTTGGTACAGGAAGGATTGTTTGAATCACCTAGACCATTGTTAATTATATCTGGTGACCATGATTTCCAACAGTTACAAAAATATGAGAATGTTGTACAGTATTCACCTCTTAGAAAGAGATTTGTAAAGATTAAGGAATCAGCAGACGCCGTATTACGCGAACACATTATACGCGGTGATAAGGGAGATGGGGTTCCAAATATTCTTAGTGACGATGATTCTTTTGTAGAGGGTAAAAGACAGAGACCAATACGAAAGGCGCTAGTTGCTGAGTGGAAATCCCAGAAACCCGAAGAATGGGTAACAGGTGAAATGGCAGCTGGGTATATCCGAAATAAAACTATGGTGGATTTATCACAAACACCAGAGGAAATTAAAGAACAGATTGTGTTTCAGTATACAGCACAGTTAGATAAGTCTGCTGAGGACATGTATAAATACTTCATGAACTTTGGTCTTGACAGACTTATTGAAGTGATTGATGAATTTTAATGAGGTAAAATATGAGAAAATTTAGACAAATGAATGAGGGTTTCACCTATGTATTTGAAGGAGAAAACCTAGACGAGCAAGTCACTCGCCTAAAACAATGGGGGCAAACCAACCAATGCCTAGTTCCAGTAGTTAGAATAGGAGTTGGTGCGGAGAAACCCGAATGGGATTTGCCAGACGGCATGCCCGAAACTACCAAACTAGAAGAGGATACGCCAGATGGATTAGGTGCAACATCTATCCAAATGGAATGGCGTAGAATTAAACAGTTCACAGAACCGAATTCCAATATGAAAAATCTGCCTGCATGGAAACAGGAGATGAATTGGTTACAGATTCTTGAGGGTGTACATCCAGAGGAAGCGAAAATACTTACTTCTGTGAAGGATGGTAAACTTCTTGAACTATACCCGAAGTTGGAAAAACTCATGGCACCATTGGGAATTACTGAGTATAACAAACCCAAAAAGAAGAGGGCACCTCGCAAGAAAAAGGAGAAGACTAATGCCTGATTTCACACCACAGTTAACAAAAACTCTACGATATTATTTCGACAGTCAGATAGGCAAACACAAAATTAATGTACAAGTCTTGATGCAAAAGGGAGTTGGTGTTGCTGAACACCCAGACATAATGCAGACTATTGAGGATGAACTTGGTAAGATAGCAGAGTACAAAGATAAACTAGCAGCTCTGAGAGATGTAGAACTCGAAGACGAGTTGTCGGATGAAGCTCAACTGAGTTTCTTATCTGAATAGAATGGGTGATATATACAAATTAAGCGAAAAATATTACCCTAAGAATTCCCCCGCCGCTGCCATTATAGTTGAAATTGGTAGCGATAACTTAGAAGGTTCAACAGCGTATTTTTCTAGACTCGCAGAAAGTAAACATACAATGTTGGTGTCAGTAGATATTAGTCCTTTGCCATCACAAAGATTAGCACATTTACGAAATACCGAATGGGTAGTAAAGAAGGGTTCAGATTACACTAGAGATTTTAAGTGGGAACATGGTATCGCTTGTTTGTATTTGGATAATTTTGATTATATCTTTGATATTCACGATTTGCCAGATTGGGTGATAGAACAAAAACAGATGTATAAACAAGAATGGAATATAGATTTGCACAATGAGAATTGCCAAGTTGAACATATGAAACAGATGATAGATTTAATGCCGAATATGGTTTCTGAAGGAATAGTGGTTTGTGATGATACATACCCATATAATGATTGTTGGATTGGCAAGGCAGGCCCTGCTGTGACATATTTACTCGCTAATGACTATAAGATAGTGGAAGATAACCATCCCAATGGCGTAATTTTGAGGGCGCCATGAATACTCGTGCATCTAGGTTTTTCTTGTTTAAGTGTGGTGGGTGGAAAAACGAATATTGGATTGTAGATGAGAAGAGTCTACAGGAAGTACCAAAACCACGCGAGATGATAATCAAATTCTCTAATATAGAACAGATTAGAGAGTACGCAATTACCCAGAATCCACAAGACCTACCGATAGTCGATAGGTGCAGAGACCGTACCGCTTGGCACACGCCAGAGGGTCGAGAACGCATCAAACAGGCGAAACTGGGTCAGAGTAACCCCAATTCAAATGGGTTGACAGAAGCGCATAGGGCGAAGATATCGCAGACTATGACAGGCACTAGGAGAGGGGAATTCAATCCCATGTATGGACGCACACATAAAGCGAAAACCATAGAACTAATCAGACAGAAGGCATTTGCACGCCCTAAAATGAGGTGGTGTGTAGAACCGTCTGGAAAGTCCCATTTGATACGCGCTGACGGTGAAATACCCGAAGAATGGCAATGGGGACGATATTACGACAAATATAGACCAAATGAGTGAATTTTTTTATCAATTTTTTTGCTTTTCTCAGTTAAATCAATAACTTACAGAGGCGGATTTATCGCCAAAACGCTTGACTTTTGCCCTAAATTATGGGATCATATACATGTAATTAAGAAAGTGAGAGATAATATGAAAACAAACAAAATTGATTATTTAAACGCAGAGAATGGTGGTCTTCTATTTACTTTGGAGAACACTAGGGAGTCGTTTTTTGGTGGTACACTTGAAGAGTGTGCTTTGATTATTGCGAAACATGGAGTGGCGTCTTGTGTGATGGGTTCTTCTTCAATGGATTTCGCAAGTGAATATGGTTTTGAAAACGATGGTGATGCTTTGACTATGTATCAGTATGCCATCAAGTTAAGTGGAGTATAAAATATGACAGGATTAGTAGAAACAGAATTGACCGTGACTATGGAACAATTAATTGAGAAAATGGGTGCCCCCAAAGGCACTACCTATAACCAGTTGGATGCTGGACAACAGGCACATATCGATGCCTACTGTGAACAGTTTGATGATGAGATTGACCACGATGGTGGGCAATGTTATTGTGGTGAGTACAATTGTCCAGAAGAGTATGTTCATGCAACGAGTGGATGGTGATGGTAGTAGATAAGTCAAAAATAATTTTAACCGATTGTGATGGAGTCTGCCTTGATTGGGAGACTGCATTTTTCACATGGATGGCTCACAATGGAATGAACCCTGTGGGCGAAGATTGGAAACTCAAATATAAAGTTTCCCAGAGATTTGGAGTCTCACCAAAAGAAGGTCAGAGATTGACCAACCAATTTAACAGTAGTGCTGCTATTGGATTTTTGCCCCCTCTTAGGGACGCTCAGTACTACATCAAGAAACTTGCTGAAAAACATGGGTACAGATTCGTTGCTGTGACTAGTTTGCATAGTGACCCATATGCCCAAGAGTTGAGAACGCAAAACCTTAAAAAGTTATTTGGAGAGGATACATTTGTTGAGTATCACTATTTGGATTGTGGTGCGGATAAAGATGAGATTCTATGGCAATTAGCACAGAAGTATGAAGGTGCGCCTTGGATTGAGGATAAATATGTCAATGTTGAAGTTGGCATGGAGTGTGGATTTGAAGGATTTTTAATAGAACACGGGCATAACCTAAACTATAAAGGTGATGCCACTATCGTCAAAAACTGGGAGCAAATATATGACGCGCTTGCTAAGAGAAATTGATAACGATGATTTTGATGGTTTTGTCCATCGAATGTATCATGACAATTGTGCTGAACGCGAGGGAATGAATATGCCCTTGTACACATTTGATGAGTACACAACAAAATACGAGACCTATCTCATAGAAAAATGGGATGACAGGCATCGCTATAAACCAAGGAGTCTTTAATGGGAATCGAATTATACGCCGCCTTGTTCGGCGTTTCTTTGTATATTGCATATAATTTAGGGTTCAGAAAAGGAACCGCTACATCAGCAACAGCTACGATGTGGATTTTGCGAGAATTTCTTAATGAGAAACAGGGCGCAGATTGGACAGACATCACTTTAGGCAAAAACTTTAATCGAGTACATAGATGGATGTCAGAGATGGAAGATGGCGAAGAAGGTCAGTCTTAAGCAGTATGAAAAACAGTTAAAGGAACATAACTTTAATTGGTTTGGTGATATTGAAATGTCTACAGGTAGTGAAATACCCGCTGAGACCAAAGCTCAATATGAAAAGATTGAGGACAGTATTGTAGAGAACTCTTTAATCTCTAGGATGCACTCTGAATTATATGACGCATATTTAGTATACGCTACAATGGATGGGCCGAAACCAAAACTGGTGGAGGCGGGAAAGGAAAACGGAAAAATCGTCTATAAGATAATTCACGATAATAAAGACGGTTTAATATTCGATTGGAGAAAACAACATGTACGAATATAATGTAGTAATACAAAGATGGGTGGATGGCGATACAGTAGATGTAGATATAGACCTAGGCTTTGGAGTATGGTTAAATGACCAGCGTGTAAGATTAGCGGGTATTAACGCCCCAGAGAGCAGAACGCGAGACTTAGAAGAGAAGAAACTAGGATTAGCGGCAAAAGAGTTCTGTAAGGATTTTGCGAAGGAAGGACAATACGCTAAATTGGTATGTAAGAAATACGATGCCAAGGGCAAATTTGGAAGGATTTTAGGTGAGATTTGGAGCGTAACAGAATACGCAGATAAGTCTCTCAATGAATATTTACTTGATAAGGGACACGCTACAGTATATCATGGCGGCAAAAGGTAGACTATCCAGAAATCTTATAATAGGTGGTTGTTCATTTAGTGCCCATCAAACGCGAGAGACTTTAGCGTGGGCAGAACAATTAACTGAAGATTTTGATAATGTGATTAACACGGCAGAGATGGCTTCTGGTAATCAGATTATTTGCGATAGAATATGCTACGAATTAAGCAAACCAGAAGTAACGAGTGAAAACACAATGGTCGCTGTCATGTGGAGTTCGCCCTTTAGAAAAGAATTCCTATTCTCATATGATGACCCAGACTATATGGAAATCCAGCAGAATATAAAAAGAGGATTCAGCAACTATATTCTAACAGATAAACAACACGAGAAACACCCAACATCTAACTGGCTTATCGTAGGGGGCGGATATGGCATATGGAATTACGAAGTAACGCCGCTGGACGCTAGATTGAAGAATTATTTTAGAGACATATACAACCCAGAAGAAGCATATGTGAGCACTCTGAGGGCCATGATTACTGTACAAGCATTATGTGAAGCGAAAAGAATACCGCTGTTAAACATGTGTTGGCAGAATATCTTTCATGATTTAGGTGCAAAAGATTTCGAGAGTAGTGAGAGTTTTTGGAAGAAGGATATAGTGAGCACGACAGGATGGTTATATACGCGCCTGAGAACAGCATTTAGCAACAGTCTTAGAGACAATGGCGAATTGAATGAACAGGAAATGAAATCCGATATGCATAACAAAAGAATTGATAGAATATACCCGAATACAAAACATTGGTTTGAGCTTATCGATTGGGGTACATGGCATTTCTATGAGAACGAATTAATACAGAAAGGTGGACTACAGGAGTTTGCCCATTTTGAATGTGATGTAAAAAGTGAAGAATTAAAGAATCACCCTACTACCGCTACACAGCGAGAGTGGAAAATTAGAATAATGAAAGTAATGAAGGATAGATATGAAATGGAAATCAATAGTTGATACGCTATGGAGTAGTCCAGAAGAGACAAAAGCAGAAAGGGACGCTGACCCAGATGATTTATCAGTAGAAAACGCATATAAGACTAGATGGATATGGTATCACACTATATTGGGATTATTGATGCTAGTCGCAGATGTTTTATTGATAGGAATATTAATCGTATTAGCAATTAAGTTATGAGGAACAAAAGGTACTATATGACAACATTTATAGAACGAATATTGTGGTTCGCTTTGGGATATTGGGTAGCTGTAGGAATGCCGATGCCTGAGTGTATCTTGGGGTATTGTGCATCATGAAAAAACATGGTGAAAAAGTTCGTATAGTGAGCGCTCTGAGTCGCAAAATAAAGAAGCATAATAAACGCCTTAGTAATAAGACAATACGACAGGGAGGAAAAACGCAATGTTTGAATACGCAATCGCCATAGGAGTTGGGTTCATATGGGGGTATCTAGTGGGTATCTCTAGTGGGCGCAGACAAGTGTTTAGTTCTGTACTTGAACTGTGGAGGGATAAAAGTGGGAAATAGTGGTAATCTAAATCCGCGAGTGAGCAGGAGTGAGCGCCGCTGCCCGACAGAAAAATCAGACACCGCTGCCGCTGGAAAGCGGGATTTACAGAGATCATACCACGAAACAAGGCATATGTCAAGCGAAATCCGCCGCTGCCTCAGCGCCCGCATGTGGTGGGAGTATCTCTGAGTCGTGCCGCCGCTGCCAGCGGTAAAGTTTTTTGCATAAAAGTGAAGAAAATGCTTGACAAGTGCTATATTAATGTGTATAATAGGGTGTCCCCTTTAAGAAGAGATATGGCTGATCGATCTATAGGCGCTATAATCCTATATATGGCGTATAGGGTGCATGAATTAACGCATGGCCTGAGAGCGCACAAGACCCACATAGTATGGAGATAGTATGGAGATGTGTAAGCCATTGATATATAAGGGAAAGAAAAGTAAAATAATCCTTGACAATTGGTCTCATATATGAGATCATTATACCATACTGAGAGATGAGGAGATTATATAGTGTTGTGACAATAGTTTAAACCCCAGTTAAACCGCACCATCTCACCTGTGTTGAGGTTCAGAAAGAGTGCTATCGGGGTCGGACATGGACACAGGGGCCGATGCGAAAGGTGGCATATAGACCACGCTCCGCAAAGGTTAAGGCAGGGGGGACGCAGCCCCATCAAAAGGCGGAGAGAACAACTAAAGGAGAGTCCAGTAGCGAAATTGCAAGCCGGCAAAGATGCGTGAATGGACAGGGCGGATGTCAAAGGGTGAGACCCGGCCGCTAACAGGGTTGTGCCTCAATACACACGCGCTCCCCCACGGTTAGGGGAGCATCTTAGATCACGGAGAAGGGGCGGCCTATGCTTTGGGATCAGGAGTGACGCCATTGCAAGTGCATCTGGCATCCCCCCATATACTAGTTGATTTTATTTTTTTTCTGAGTAGAGAAAATCGCCCAGAGAATTTTACGCCCCAGAGGTTTTTATTATGGCAGATATAATATTCGATGTAGACGGTACTCTTATGGATATAGAGCATAGGAGGCATTTCGTCACACAGCGTCCCAAGGATTTTGATTCGTTTCGGGAGCATACTAAATTCGATACTAGGAAAGAGGATATCTTTGCCATTGCGGATGCGTTACAGGCACAGGGTCATCGTATTCTTATATCTACAGGACGAATGAAGAAAGAACATGATATCACCGTTAAACAGATACGAGATGGCGGTATAGACTTTGAACGCATATATATGAGAAGCGATACAGATTATCGTCCCGATGATGAAGTTAAAGAAGGTTACTTAGAGAAGATGCGTAGAGATGGTTATACACCTACTATGGCATTTGATGACCGTCAGCGTGTTGTAGATATGTTTCGTTCTAAGGGATTAACAGTATTCCAAGTGGCGGAAGGAGATTTTTAAATGGGCGTATACGGACATCATCAACCACCGAAAGAATTCCCGAAAGAGAAATCACCATCCGAAATCTTACAGGATGACTTGGAACCTATTGGTATTCATCATCCAACTGAGCACGATGAGTCGGATGAGATAGAGCAAGCGAAGAAAGATGAACACAAACAAATCACTAATGCGTTTATCTCTCAACTTGAAAGGTATGATGAGTTAAATGCTACGGGCACATTCCTTACTCTTATGTGGGATTTTAGGTGGATTACTCTGCCCGTTCTAATGATTGCGTTATATGAACCTGTCTATTGGACGCTTCTTAATTTATGGTGTTGGTTATATGGAATTTTTTATTGATTTTACAAAGGGTGTTCTTATAGGCACCGTTTTATATGGCGGTTGGAAAGTAATACAGTACATCTGGCGTAACTATGTTTGATTGGATTGCACAACCGCGTGTCTTTACAGGGGACTTATTCGTTTGCGTGTTCATATTATGTCTTGCGTGGTACTTGCGTAAGCATTATGGTCAAGATGTATTACTACCCGCTGTTATTGTTACACCAATCTATTTGTTTTTTGCAGTACTATGGCAATTGTCTAGATGATTAATGTACAAGGATATGACCATTATGAAAGATGTATCGATGGTGGTCGTGGCGAATTTGCAGACAGAATAAAGTCGGGTGAATATAAAAACAAATCCTTATTAATCTTCAACGCTGGGGAAGCTGAACTCTCTCCCTATCTTTCCTATTATGATATAGGGAAACTCGTGGGGCATTATACAGAGATTACAGGATGCACTCGTGAAGATGGTCAATCAGATCACTTTGACCCCCATCCGTACAATGTAGAGATTGTGTCGTGGCCATACTATTGGTTAATGAAGACCGTGACTACTATTTTTACGGAAGGGGAAGAGATACGACACGGTATGTTGGAAGAACTCAGCGGCGCAAACGCTCCGCGATCTCTGTATACATGTATGATGCGCCAACCGAAACCCATGCGTAAGATGTTATTCGATGTTCTGGAAAAGGAAAGTCTACTACCCGATGGCATTGTTACTTGTGCTTGGAAAGGATTGTCGATTGATTTAAAGGAACAAGCACCAGAAGATGGCAAATGGTTTATGAATAGTGATTGGGAATTAATTCAACAGACCCATCGATTTCCGCCTTGGTATACGAATTGCTTAATCGATATTATACCAGAGACCCATTATGATAAGTTGTTCTATACCGAGAAGACATGGAAAGCAATACTAGGTAGGAGAGTGCCTCTAATATGTGGGGCAAGACGGTCAAATCACGCCCTTGCCGATATGGGATTTAAAACCCCAGAATGGTTAGATGTATATTGGGATGGTGAACACCATGAATATGACCGCGTGTTAGGTCTAGGAGAAACACTCAAAACCCTACGCGAGACAGGGGGCACAGACCCATTACACATAAGAGGAGCGTGGTCTGGATGGAAGAAAATGAGCATAGATAACCAGATTCGTGCCTTGGAAATACTACTGGAATACGGTAAACCCCCACATAATGACCCCAATATCCTTAAAGAATACACCTTTGCAGTCGAAATAAGCGAGTATTTAATGGATTATTTCTATGCTTTATATGAAAAAATTTGAATTATTTTGCTATTTCGTTATATATCAAGGGCTTACAGAGGCAGCTTTTTCTTGACATCTGCTTCGATCTATGAGATCATATACTTGTTAAATTAATCAAGAGAGAGAAAAAACATGGCTTATGTATCCCAAGAGAAGAAAAAGGAACTTGCGGTTGGTATCAAAAAGGTGCTTAAAAAGTACAAAATGAAAGGTACTATCGCGGTTAATAATCATTCCACATTAGTGGTCAATCTAAAGTCTGGGCCCATCAACTTCGCTGCTCAGTCTTCCCATTATCAAGTTAATCCTTACCATGTCGAGTCACAATGGACTGGCGTTGCTAAGGAGTTTCTGCTTGAGTTGTTGGAAGCGATGAAAGGTGAAGGTACTGGATGGTTCGATAAATCGGACATTATGACCGACTACTTCCATACTGCTTGGTACAATGATATCAACATTGGAAAGTGGAACAAAACCTACGAATTAACTGCTTAAGGAGAGAGTTATGACAGTTGAAACTATCAAAAAAGAAATGCTGACCATGAGTCAAGAAGAGTTGAGTATGATTATTCATTATGCCAACCGCATCAAAACGGTATCGGCGACTGCCACCTTTTCGGTGGGTCAAAAGGTTGTCGTTGTTCAGAAAACCAAAAGGCGTGAAGGTGTCATTCTCAAGATGAACACCAAGAAGGCTCTGGTCGAGATGCCTTGGCAAGGTCGAATCGCTTCGGTTTCAGTTCCCTACTCTATGCTGGAGGCGGCATAGAGTTATGGTTACCTTTTTCAAATGGTTATCGGAGGCACGATTTATGCGCCTCCTAGATATTTTTGTAGTTTGCTTTTTACTAGGGTATTTCTTTTTATGATGGATACTTGGTATCTAGCTTTTGTGTTATTATCCTTTTGGATAATTTTTATTGTGAGTCAATATAAATGATGGAGATGGAGAGTGAAATCATTGGACAAGACATATTGGAAAAACTTATTCCAACATTGGGCAATGGAAATAATGTTCGCAATCTTTCCGTCTGGGCCGAGCGAGAATATGGTCAACGAACGCTACAGGAAATCGCTGACGAATTCGGCGTTAGTCGTAATCGTGTCAGGCAAATCCACTTGACATATTCTTCTAAGGTAGCAAAGTTTTTAGAGGAGGCAGCTTAGGGTATGAGTTTATGCCTTCGCGTTACAGGTGGAAATAGGTATCAAAAACAATTGGTGTTTGGGACAATAAGATTTGGTATGTATCGTCTTCTACCGAAAATACGCAAGCTTGATGTGAATGTACATATTAGGGATTTCAAGAACGATACTTCGATTGGTTATTGTACAGATGATTCAGCAGAACCATGCGATTATGTCGGCAAGTCCCCTAGACGATTTCAGATTGAAATATCAAAAGACTTGAACTTGACGGATTTTATTAAATGTGTTTTACATGAATTTATCCACCTCAAGCAATATGTGCTAGGTGAGATGGTAGATTTAGAAACAGGTAAGAATGGTCGAACACGGTGGAAGAAGAAAGTGATATCGCGTAAGGTAAAGTATCATGACCAGCCTTGGGAGAAAGAGGCGTATCGACTAGAAAGTAAATTACTCTGGGACTGCCTAGAGGAACAAGAATTTTTGACAGGTAATATAAACGAACATGGAGTAGCAAAATGATACGATGGTTTATAGGATTCTTTTTAGTGATAGGTTCTGCTGGTGGTTTAGAGATGGACACTATGACTATAAGTGAAACACTTGCATTTGCCTTTTTGGGATTTGCATTGATGGCTTGGGCAACCCCCAAGATTGTAAAACAATATGGAGAGTAAGTATGATACGAGTGAAAAATCAAAATCGTAAACAGGTCATTGACCTTGATGGGTCTGACGGCAATGCATATGTTTTAATGGGCATTGCCCGTAGCGTATTGCGAAAAGGTGGTTCCAATACCTATTGTGAATTGGTTCTTAAAGAGATGCAATCAAGTGACTACAATAACCTAGTCAAAACCTTTGACAAGTACCTTGGTGAGTACTTCACACTTGAAACCTCGAATGAGGAACTATTAGAGGCGATTG